>Ga0326597_10006837_pt1 | contig 15565 bp, 13 predicted proteins | sample RVTome_12_FD_203789 | JGI IMG/M metagenome (GOLD analysis project Ga0326597, IMG submission 203789) | Soil microbial communities from uranium-contaminated site in the Upper Colorado River Basin, Wyoming, United States - RVT100D185 | ecosystem: Environmental > Terrestrial > Soil > Contaminated >...
CGGCCCCTCCCCGGCCGCCGGACTCACGGCTCGGTCCTCTCTGTGTAGACATGACGAAGGAGATTTTCCACCGGTTCGAGCGTCCCCTCTTCCGCGAATTGCACGGCCCGCTCGATCACACCCTCGACGTCCGTCTCGAGCATCGCGACGTCCTCAGGTGCGAGCACCCCCGCATCGGTCATCTGGCTGGAGAAGGCCGGAATCGGATCGCGCCGCTTCCAGGTCTCGACCTCGTCCTTCTCGCGATACAGCTCCGGATCGAACATCGAATGGGGACGGAAACGGTAGGTTCGGAACTCGAGGAAGTAGGGCCCTCCCCCTTGCCGCACCGCGTCCACGGCCCGTCTCGTCGCGTCCCGCACCGCCAGGACGTCCATGCCGTCGATCGGCCAGGCCGGGACCTGATAGCTGGCCGCCTTGAGCGAGACGTCCACCTCGGCTTCGGAGCGCTCCAGCGCCGTACCCATGGCGTAGAGGTTATTCTCGCAGCAGAAGAGCACCGGAAGGTTCCAGAGAGCGGCGAGATTGAGCGACTCGTGGAACTCCCCCTCGGCGACCGCTCCTTCACCGAAGAAGCAGGCAGTCACCCTGGGCCTGTCTTGCATCTTGTCTGCTAGAGCAAGGCCCACCGCGAGGGGCAATCCTCCGCCGACGATCGCATTGCCCCCGTAGAACCGCGTGGCGGCATCGAAGATGTGCATGGAGCCTCCTCGGCCGAGGCTGCACCCTTCGGCCTTGCCGAACATCTCGGCCATGACCGCATCAGCGGATACGCCACGCGCCAGCGCGTGACCGTGCTCCCGATAGGTCGCGACGATCGCGTCCTCCGGTTGCAGCACGCCGATAGCTCCCGCCGCGATCGCCTCCTGCCCGATGTAGAGGTGCAAGAAGCCCCTGATCTTCTCCTGCGTGTAGAGCTCGGCGGACTTCTCCTCGAAACGGCGAATCAGGAGCATTCCCCGCAGGAGCGCCAGTGCGTCGTCGCGGTCCGGGAGGTCGGGTCGAGTGGCGCTCCCGCGACTCGGGGCGAGGTCGGGTCCGGTGTGCCTTGCATCGCTCATCGAGCTGCTCCTTCGTCCTTGACGCCCGTGTCGTGTGGAGACGTCTGCTCGAGAGTCGACGTGTCCCCCTCGGGCAGGCCGAGCTCCCGGGCTTTGAGAAGACGCCGCATCACCTTGCCGCTCCGGGTTCGTGGCAGCTCATCCTGGAACTCGATCTCGCGAGGGGCGACCGCGCTTCCGAGGCGGCGACGGGCGTGGCCGAGGAGCTCCAGCCGGAGCTCCTCGCTGGGGCTGTGACCGGCCCGGAGGGAGACGAAGGCTTTCACGACCTCGCCCAGGGTCGGGTCGGGCTTGCCGATGACGGCGGCTTCGGCCACCGCCGGGTGCTCGACGAGCGCGCTCTCGACCTCGAAAGGGCCGATCAGGTGACCCGCGGACTTGATGACGTCATCCGTCCGGCCGACGAACCAGAAGTAGCCGTCGTCGTCCCTCTTGCAGAGATCGCCGGTAAGATACCACCCTCCCGCGAAGCAGCGACGATAGCGGTCCTCGTCGCCCACATACGCCCGAAACATGGAAGGCCACCCCTTCCGGATCGCGAGCTCACCTTCGACGCCCGGCTCCTCGAGCTCGACCGCATCGTTGGAAGCTTCGGCGCCTCCATCATCGCGCCGGCGGACGACCGCTGCCTCGATGCCCGGGAGGGGTCGCCCCATGGAACCAGGGCGGACTTCCATCGAACGGTAGTTGGCGATCATGATGCCGCCGGTCTCGGTCTGCCACCAGTTGTCGTGGATGGGAAGCCCGAGCACCTCTTGCCCCCAGACGACGGCCTCGGGGTTGAGCGGTTCGCCCACACTCGCGATGAAGCGGAGCGCAGACAGATCGAAGCCGCGCGCAACCTCGGCTCCGGCCTTCATCAGCATGCGGATCGCCGTCGGCGCCGTGTACCAGACGTTGACCCGCTCCTGCTCCAGGACCCGATACCATCGCTCGACGTCGAAGTCGGCCTCGTCCACGATGCTCGTGACCCCGTTCGTGAGCGGCGAGACGATCCCGTACGAGGTACCGGTGACCCAACCCGGGTCAGCGGTGCACCAGAACCGATCACCAGGATGAAGGTCCAGAGCGAGCCGGCCCGTGACGTGATGCGCCAGCACCGCCTCGTGCACGTGGAGAGCGCCTTTCGGCGTGCCGGTCGTCCCGCTCGTGAAGTGGAGCAGGGCCGGGTCCTCCGGGGCAGTGTCCGGAATGGTGAAGTCCGGGCTGGCTTCGTCCACGAGGTCCCTGAAGGAGAGCGTCCCCTCGGGAAGCGACCCTCCCCTCTCGTCCACGAGCAGCACGTGACGGAGATCGGGCAGAGCGTCACGAATGGGGAGGACCCGGCGCTCGTACAGGCGCTTGGTGGTGAGGAGCGCGCGCGCCCGCCCGATGGACATACGGGTCTGCACCGGCTCGGGCCCGAAGGCTGCGAAGAGGGGAGAGACCACCAAGCGGGCTTTCAGCGCTCCGAGGACGGCCGTATAGAGCTCCGGAAGACGGCCCGAGAGCACGAACAGGGGATCACCCGCCTCCAGATCCAGGCTGATGAGCACGTTCGCGACACGATTGGTGAGCTCTCCCAACTCTCGGTACGTGATCTCCCTCGTGTCTCCCTTCCGGCCGAGCCACCTGATGGCGACCCAGTCGCCGGCTGCCCCGTTCGCGTGCCGGTCCACCGACTCGTGCGCGATGTTGAGCCCCCGTCCGCCGGGAAGGCCGTCCAGCTCCACGCTCCGGGTCCGCTCCCAGGAGAATGCCCCGACTTCGGCGTCGTAGTCGATCAGGTTCGGCGCCACGGCAGCCGGAGCCTGGGGCTTCCCGATGGGAGGGTAGTGCTCCCGTCCGGATGGATTCGACGTGTCCATCGACCTTCCTCAGCTCGGGGAAGCAGGCGGATGCCCGCCGGTGACGCGGCCCGATGCCCTCAGCTTCGCGAGGGTCTCCGAGGTGGCCATCTCAGTATACCTCCGGCGGTGGCAGCCCCTTATCCCCCTCTTCCTTCACTGCTGTCATCGTCGCTTCGGTGAGCAGGAGCGTTCCCGCGACCGAGACGGCGTTTTCCAATGCCAGCCGCACCACCTTGGTCGGATCGATGATGCCCGCGTCGATCAGGTCCACGTAGACACCCTTCGCGGCATCGAAGCCCCAGGCACCACTTCCGCCTCGCATCTTCTCGACGACCACACCACCGTCCACAGAGGAGTTCGCGGCGATCTGGCGGGTGGGCGTCTCCAAGGCCCGACGCAAGAGGAGCACGCCGGTGCGCTCGTCGCCTTCGGCGTTCGTAGCCTCCGCCTCCACGGCGGGGATGCAGCGCAGCAGCGCGAGTCCGGCGCCAGGGACGACTCCTTCCTCCATGGCGGCCTTCGTGGAGGCGACCGCGTCCTCGAACGCATCCTTCCGCGTTTTCATTTCGGTTTCGGACGGCGCCCCGACACGCACGACCGCCACACCTCCGGACAGCTTCGCCAGCCGCTCCTGGAGCTTGTCCTTGTCGTAGTCGAGCGTGGCGTCCTCGATCTGCCGGCGCAGCTCCCGACAGCGGCCCTCGATCGCCTCCTTGGCACCGCCCCCTCCCACGATCGTCGTCGTGTCACGGTCCACGACGACCCGCTTCGCCGAGCCCAGCTGGTCGAGTGTCAGATGCTCGATACGGATGCCGATTTCCTCACCCACGGCGTGTCCGCCGGTCAGCACGGCGATGTCCTCCGGGCTCGCCTTGCGGCGGTCCCCGAATCCGGGCGCCTTCACGGCCACGACCTGGAGCGCGCCCCGCAGCTTGTTCACCACGAGCGTGGCCAGGGCCTCGCCTTCCACATCCTCGGCAATCACCAGGAGGGGCTTGCCCGCCTGCGCGACTTTCTCCAGGACGGGTACCAGGTCCTTCATCACGATGAGCTTCTTCTCGTGGATGAGGATCAGCGGATCTTCGAGAATGGTCTCCATGGCCTCCGCGTCGGTCACGAAGTAGGGGGAGATATACCCCCTGTCGAACTGCATTCCCTCCACCACCTCCAGCGTGGTCTCCATGGTCCTCGCCTCCTCCACCGTGATGACCCCCTCGGGTCCCACCTTCTCCACCGCATCGGCGACCATCTCGCCGATCTCGGTGTCGTTGTGCGCCGAGATGGTCGCCACTTGGACCTTCGCCAGACGACCGCTGATCGGACCCGACTGATCCTTGAGCGCGCCCACGGCCGCCCTGAGCCCGCGCTCCATACCGCGACGCAAGTCGACGGCACTGGCGCCGGCCGTGACATTGCGCACGCCTTCCGCAAAGAGCATGTGGGCCAAGAGGGTGGATGTCGTGGTCCCGTCGCCCACGGCATCACTGGTCTTCTCGGCGGCCTCGCGGAGGACCGCGGCGCCCAGCGCCTCCTCCGGGTCCTCCAGATCCAGCTCCTTGGCGATGGTCACGCCGTCGTTGCATACGAGCGGGCGTCCCCATGGACGCTCGATGAGCACCGACTTGGATTGGGGGCCGAGAGTCACGCGCACGGCGTCGGCGAGGGCGGTGGCGCCCCGAAGGACCTTCTCCCGAGCTTCTGCCCGGAACGTCAGCTTCTTGTGGCTCATGCGTCCCTCCGCCGGAGATCCGGCTCAGCATACGCTGGGGTAACCCCTCGTGAGGTCCTTCATGGAACGATGCGGTCCGGTCGGAGCCCACGCAGTGGGGCAAAACCCAACACTTCCCGTCGGGGGATCTCGGTGCCGGCGGCCACGGCACGATGGTCCTCCGGTGCGCCGCGACACACTCGTCTCACGTTTCCATCGCTCGGGGGAGTGGGAAGCCGCCCCCCTACCCTCATTCCATCATGAGGTCGACCAGTGATTCGCTATCGTGGATCCTCCTCACCGCTTCGGCAAGAAGGCCCGACACGTCCAGCACCTCCACCTTCCTCTTCACGAGCTCCGGAGGGAGGCGGAACGGCGGAACGGTATTGGTCACGACGATCCGCTCGAGGGCAGGGTCGGCGACCACCTCGGCCGCCCCTTCGAGGAAGAGACCGTGCGTAGCGACAGCCACGATCTCCACCGCGCCGGCGTCGACGCAGGCGTGCACAGCCCTCCGGATCGTGGTGCCCGTGCCGATCAGGTCGTCCAGGATGAGAACCTTGCTTCCTTGCACGTCCCCGACCAGCCGGTCTCCCGATACGACCCCCGCACTCCGCTTCTTCTCCATGAACGCTTTGCCCACGGGGCGCTTCAACTGCTTTTCAAGTGCTTCCCGGAACCCTTCCGCTCTCTTGATCCCGCCGACGTCAGGAGAGACCACGGTAACCTCGGTGCCGGTCGGGTCGGGCTGAAAGTGCCGACGCAAGAGCGGCCCTCCACGGAGGTGGTCCGTGCCGCAACGAAAGGCGTTCTCGAACGCCGCCGGATTGTGGACCTCCAGGGTCACCACCCGATCGACGCCGACGGCTTCGAACAGCGCGGCCACGTACCGGGTCGTCACGGGGTCATAGGCTTTGGTGCGCTTGTCCTTGCGCGCGTAGCAGAGGTAGGGAACGACCGCGGTTGTCCGGGCCGCACCCGCGTCACGAATCGCTCCCAGCATGAAGAGGAGCCGACAGAGCTTGTCGTTCACGCTCACGTGCCGCTCGCCATAAAGCGAGTGAATCACGAACACGTCCCGTCCGCGAACATTGACCAGCGGGCGAGCCTTGTGTTCTCCGTCATCGAATTCCCGTTCTTCGTGCTCGTCCAACCCGATGCCGAGCGACCGAGCGACGCCCTCTCCCAGAGCCCGGCTCGCTTCGAGCGCGAAGAGTCTGATGCCGTCGCCCATGTCGGGTATCCCTTGGTCCATGCGTGTCATTCTCGTCGCTCCGCGTTTGCTGCCGTGACCATACGGCCTGCGGCACGGGTGACGCCATGGGGCACGGTCGCCAGCGCGGCGGTCCCGCGCGGGTCTCCACCGCCGAAGGCACCGACTCGTTCCGGGATCCTCACCAGGCGTCCCCCTGCTAATCTTACAACCATCGGACGAGGAGAACGCGCGACGCAGGAGGCGTTCCATGGCAGGGGGCTCGACAACGGACGCCAAGGTCGGCGGGCGTGAGACGGGGGGCTGTTCCGGGCGGCCCGGGGGGCAACTGACCATGGACTCTCGGTGACGGACCTTGCCGTAAGAGTCGCGGTCCTCCGGCGACCGGAAAGCTATCCCGAGAACGTGACCGGGGTGGAGAGCATCGAGACACACATGGCATGGGTGTTCTTGGCGGGGCGCCGAGCGTACAAGATGGAGAAGCCCACCCGCTGTCCATTCTTCGACTTCTCGACGCTCGAGGCCTCCTCGCGAGGCCATGCTGGATCGAGCCACGAAGGAGCGCCGGGTGGACGACGCACGCGTGATGCCCGCCGCCGAGCTCCTGGCGGACTTCTTCCTTCGCCAGCCGGCAGAGTCGCTGGATCGGAAAGCGTACGTCGAGCGTTTTCGGGACGAGTCGGCGGAGAACGGGGCGGACATCCTGGCCCACGTCCCTCAGGCATCGCGAGTCGTCCGGGAGACCGTCGGGATGCTGAGCCGTTTCCTCGAAGAACGCGTGCTACGCGGGAGGGTGATCGAGGGCCATGGCGACCTGAGGCCCGAACATATTTTTCTGGGACCGCCACCTGCCGTGATCGACTGTCTGGAGCTCGAGCGGCGCTTCCGAATCCTGGATCCCGTGCAAGAGGTGGCAATCCCGAGCCTCGAATGCGAGCGCCTTGAAGCGCCGCGGCTTGGTGCGCTGCTCCTGCGCGTGTACTGCTCAGTCGCCCAGGATCTGCCTCCTGAACAACTCGTGAGGTTCTACGCCGCGCACTACGGCCTGCTCCGCGCGAAGATCGCCGTATGGCACCTCGCCACGACGCTCCGGATCCAGAGCGTTGGATCCGCAAGTGCTCGAGCTATCTCCAATCGGCGGTCCGGCACGCACGCGCGTGCCTCGAACGCGACCACCCGAGCTAGCCTGCGCCGCTTCGTTCATCGGAGTCCGACCGCAGATCTTCCTCCCGCCAAGCTCGCTGGAGGATCGCGCGCGCCTCGTCGTCGGTGAGTTGGGGAAAGTCCCGGTACCAGACACCGATGGCGACCAGGTCCCTCGGGAGGAGGGGGCAGACGACCTGATCCGCCTGTGCACGCAGCTTACCCACGACATCGGGACTCGCGACCGGGACGGCGACGACGACGCTGCGGGGCCGTTGCGTATGGACAGCTCGGATCGCCGCGAGCATGGTCGACCCGGTAGCCACACCGTCGTCGACCAGAATGACTGTCCGCCCTTCGAGCGTGCGAACCGGGCGGTCACCCCGATATGCCTTCTCGCGCCGCTCGAGTTCGCGACGCTCGCGACTCTCGACCTCCCGGAGCGTGGTCTCGTCGACATCGGCCATCCGAAGAACCGTCTCGTTCAAGACCCGAAGGCCGCCGCTTGCGATGGCACCCATCGCGAGCTCCGGTTGGATCGGCAGTCCGAGCTTTCGAACCGTCAACACATCCAGCGGAAGCTCGAGGTCTCGGGCTACCTCGTAGCCGACGGGCAAGCCGCCGCGAGGCAAGGCCAGCACCAGCGCGTCCGCGCGGTCCGGGAGGTTCCCTCGAAGCTCCTGGGCGAGACGGCGTCCGGCGTCCACTCGGTCCAGATAGCCCTGCTCACTCATGATCGTGTGTCCCGCCTTCAAAGCGTGCGGCCGGTGGTATGCTCGAGGCCAATCGCGTGTGCTCGATGGACATCGTCGTATGTCCGTTCCCGGACGGGGGAGGCAGGATCATGGTCAAATGAACTATAGCTTGGAGGTGGGTTCCCGCACACGAGTGCTTCGCGGGACGATGCGGGTCCCCATGAGCGGACGTAGATTGACCGACCCCCCAATGACGCGCTCGTCCGTCTGACACGGGTCAGTCGGCGGCCGAGGGTCTCCGCGCTCCTTCCGGCCTCGCCGATGTTTGACGGCTCATCCACGTCGAGGATGAGCTGAGTTCCTCGTTCAGTCCTCCATCCCGAGATGAGGCGCGCCTGGCAAATGACAGACTTGGGTTGGATCGTCGCGGGTGGACTCCTGATGAGCGCGATCGCTTTGGTCGGAGGGGTGACGACCATCCTTCGACCTACCACGCTGGACCGCATGCTCCTGCCCTTGGTGGCCCTTGCTGCCGGGACGCTGCTCGGCGGGGCTTTCTTTCACATGATACCCGAAGGGTCGGCCGCACTCCCGGCTCTGGCTGCGGCCGCCTGGATCGTCTCCGGCCTCACAACGTTCCTCATGCTCGAACAGTTTCTCAACTGGCATCACTCCCATAGGGCGGCGCTACAGACTCGAGAGCCGGTGACCTATCTGATCCTACTCGGTGATGCGGCCCACAATTTCTTGGGTGGCCTGGGAGTGGCAAGTACATTCCTGATGTCGCCACGAGCGGGGGTCATCGCCTGGCTAGCCGCGGCAGCCCATGAAGTGCCCCAGGAGCTCGGTGACTTCGGAGTGCTGGTGCATGGAGGCTGGGAGAAGCGTCGAGCCCTGCTATGGAATCTCCTGTCTGCGTTGACATTTCCCCTTGGAGCGGTGCTTGCCTACGTCCTGGCACAGAGCGTCGCCGTGGCGGGCTTGGTCCTCTTCGCGGCGGGCAATTTCGTCTATATCGCCGCATCGGACTTGATACCCGAGATCAAGGAAGAGAAAGGCCTGGGTGCCGCCGCCCTCCATTTCGCATGTTTCGCAAGCGGACTGATGATGATGTACGCCCTTGCATACGCCTTTCACGCGTGATCCCCTCCGGGGCGGAATTGATCATCGGCGCTGCGCATCCGCGCGGATCGCTCTGGCGAGCGCGACGGAAACTCCGTTACCGGCCATCACCGGGTTTATCCCTACACCGACCGGGGGAATTCTCCTGTCGGACTCGGGAGAGCCGGTTCTGCATATTGAGGCATGTCCTTCAGATGCATGACTCAGAACGTCCTCACGATTCGCCGTGAGAAGAAGGAGGAAGAGCGTAAGAATGAGGGCAAGTGGCGCCTGTGGGAACGAGCCTATGGCTGGTTTGAGCGCAGCCTCACTCTCCCTCGCGGAGGCGTGACCGCCGGATGCCTCGGTTGAGTGACCAGCCCCGGCAACCGGGTGGCCGGGGGCCGTCACGGCCGCAGGGACAGCGAAGGTCTCATCGTACTCCAGGGGAGGATCTTACCATGTCGACAGGAAGAATCTGCACGCGGACGGTGGTCACGGCGTCGGCGCGCGAGTCGGTGCTCGAAGTCGCCCGCCGCATGGAGGAGCACGGCGTAGGCACCGTGGTGGTCGTCGACGAGAATGCCAAGCCCGTCGGCATCGTCACCGATCGCGACCTGGTGCTCCGTTGCATCGCCGCCGAGCTCGAGCCGGCGGGCACCCGTGTCTCCGACGTCATGACGCAGGAGGTTCGCACGGTAGACGAATCGACTCCCATCGAGCAGGCCTTACGCACCATGGCCGGTGCAGGTACCCGCCGTCTCGTGGTCACGGGAACCGGCGGAAAGCTCGCCGGGCTTCTCTCGATGGATGACTTCGTGGAATTGCTGGCCGAAGAAGCCACGAGCCTAGGCGAGATCGTTCGCAACGACAGACCGGCCATCGCCTCAAGGGGCGGGTGAGCCACCGGGATCCAGATCCAGCGCAGGCGCTGTCGACGGGCTCAGCCCTTCACGACGCCCAGCACGCCGGTGCGCGCGATTCGCCGAGCGAGCCCGGAGCGCTCCACCACCTCCACTACGTGGTCGACGTTCTTGTATGCGTGGGGCGCTTCTTCGGCGAGCTCCTTGAGCGACGGGCAGCGCACGACGATGCCCCGGTCCTCGAGCGCGCGCTTGACGACGCTGCCGTGCTCTCGTCGACGTGCTTCGCCGCGGCTCATGCTGCGTCCGGCCCCATGGCAGGCGCTACCGAACGAACGCTCCATCGAGGCATCCTCCCCGACCAGGACGTACGAGCCCGCGCCCATGCTGCCGGGGATGAACACTGGCTGCCCGACGCTCCGGTACCCTGCCGGCGTCTCAGGATGTGAAGGCCCGAGCGCGCGCGTGGCTCCCTTGCGGTGCACGCACAGCGAATGGCCGCCGTGGTCCTCGATCTTGGCGATGTTGTGGGCGACGTCATACAGCAGGCGGAGCTCGACGCGGGGCCCGAGGATGCGATGGAATGCCTCCCGGACCACATGCGAGATGACCTGCCTGTTACACCAGGCGAAATTCGCCGCCGAGGCCATCGCCCCGAAGTAGGCGCGGCCGGGGTCGGACGAGAGGGGCGCGCATGCGAGCTGCCGGTCGGGCAAGACGATCCCATGCTCGGGCATGCCCTTGTCCATCTGGGAGACGTAATCCGTGCACACCTGATGTCCGAGGCCGCGTGAGCCCGTGTGGATGAGCACGACCACGCGCCCGACCTCGAGACCGAGCACGGCGGCGGCCTTCTCGTCGAAGATCCGCTCGACGTGCTCGACTTCCACGAAGTGGTTTCCAGAGCCCATGGAGCCGAGCTGGCCTCGCCCGCGGTCGCGGGCGCGCTTCGACACCTTGGAGGGATCGGCTCCCGCGAGGCATCCTTCCGCCTCCGTGTGCTCGGCGTCTTCGGGGGTGGCCATTCCCCGCTCGACCAGATAGGCCACGCCCTCGGTGAACACACGATCCAACTCATCGTCGTTCAGTGAAAAGCGCCCGCCCCGTCCAATCCCGGAGGGAATTCCCCTGCTGAGCTCATGCACGAGCGGCTCCAACCCCTCACCCATCTCGTCGACGTGGAGCGTGGATACCAGCATGCGCACGCCGCAGTTGATGTCGTAGCCCACGCCGCCGGGGGACACGACCCCACTTTCGGCATCGAATGCGGCCACGCCGCCGACGGGGAACCCGTATCCCTCGTGCGCGTCGGGCATCGCGTAGACCGCCTTGGTCGCGCCCGGAAGCGTGGCGACGTTCACGAGCTGCTCGAGCGAGCGGTCGGTGGAGATCTGAGACCACAGGCGCTCGTCCGCGTAGATCCGCGCAGGGACCCTCATATCCGGCCGGAAAGACCGGCCGATCTCGTAGACGGTGTCTTCAACGCGACGGGCCGCGCTCGCGGCGCTCCCTCTGTCCATGACGTCCGGGCTCATATGTCCAGGGTGACCTCCGCTTCGAGTCCTCGAGGGGTGGACCGTAGCTCGGCGCCGTGCAGCGTCGCTGCCTTGACCAGCACGAAGGGGCGCTCGAGCGTGCGGCCCCGCGCCCGCACATGAATGATGCCGTCGCGTCCCGCCCCGTGCGGCTCCTCACGAACCGAGAGCTCGCTGGGCACCCAACGTTCGACCTCGGCCTGGAACACCAATTCGTTCAGCCAGTCCACCAGCGTCCCGGCGCGATCGTCTCCTTCCAGCGTGAACTCCCGCCACTCGGGTGCATCCGCGCTACCGATGTGCTCGGGAACCAGCTCCGAAAAGGCCCGAGCCCCCTCGGCCAGCAACTCGGGAAAAGAGGGCGCGTGGAGCCGGACGGAGATCTCGGACGTGTGATCGAGCCATGTGTGACCGCTCACTTGGTCGTCGCCGTCCGGCGGACCCGACGAGAGCTCTGCTTCCGCGCTCACTCGCGTTCCGGCCTGAACATGCTCAGATCCCGCGGGACTGCGACGTCCATGTCACGCGAATCGGCATGTGGGGCCTCCTCGGCCGGGGGCGGTCGAACGCGCTCCCTGATCATACTCGAAGCGAGGTCAGGATGTGCCACCTGTCCACGCTCGTGCCACGATCCGAAGTGGGTCGCCTCGGGGCTGTGGCAATTCGCCGTGCTCCAAAATGTGGTCGGGGTCCCACACACATGGCAGAGTGCCGGTGGGCGACTGGAACAACCGGGTCCGCTCCGGCCATGGTCGCGTCCCACTCGATAACCTTGACGGCCGGCACAGGATCAATATACTCGTTACAAGTATACTCTTCATGAGTACAGCGAGACGAGACCCTGATGACGGATGCCCTGCCGCTCACCGATCTGGCGTTCAACATCCTGGTCGCGTTGGCCGACGAGGACCTCCACGGCTACGCCCTCGTGAAACACCTCCGGGCGTTGGACGGCCGGTCCTCCCTCCGCACCGGCACGGTCTACGCGGCGCTGTCTCGACTGGACGACGAGGGACTGGTGTCCGAGTCTGATCCCCCGGGCTCCGAGGAGGACGCGCGCCGCCGCTATTACCGAATCACCGCCAAGGGTCTCGGGACCGCCCGCGCCGAGGCAGCGCGCCTCTCGGCCATCCTCGAGCTCGCTCAGCGTAAGGATCTCCTCGGTCCGGCCCGTGGATAGTCGGGGGGAGCGGCGGGGTCCCGAGCCGCGCGGGCCGGACCGTTCACGCCGATCCTGGTCTCGCGCCGTGCTGGACGTCTGCTTCTTGGCGTGGCCGGCCCGGCACCGCCGCCTCCGCGGCCGGCAACTCGTCGAGACGGCGCTCGACCTGATCGAGGACCACCGACCGGAGGGGCTCCTTCGCGTCGCGAGAGAGCTGGCCGGAGAAGCGCTGGGCCTCCTCGTCGCCGGCTTCGGGTTGCGGATGGAGGAGATCGGAAGGGGCTTCCACGGGGCAGGCGCGGATCTCTCCCGCGACACGCGCCTGGCCGTTCGGGTCCTGTCACGCAGGCCGGGGTTCACCCTCGTGGCGTCCCTCACGCTCGCGCTCGGCATCGGTGCCAACGGCGTGGTGTTCTCCTGGGCGCGGGACGTGCTCCTCGACACGCCTCCCTACGAACGGCCGGACGAGTTGGTCGTCGTCTGGAACCGGCTTCCCGGCTCGGACGAGCGGATCCCGGTCGCGGGGCCCGACGCCGCCGTGCTCGCCGATCGCATGACCTCGCTGGGATCGATCGCCTTCAGCGTCAGGGGCGTAGATGGATCGATCGCTCCGTCCCGCGGCGCGGCGGTTCGACACGCGCGGATCGCCGAGGTCACCTCCAACTTCTTCGACATTCTCGGAACCTCCGCAGCGCTCGGGCGCGTGTTCGATGGGGGCGACGGGCCGGACGCTCCAGGCGGCGCGCCAGCGATTCCTCCCGTCGTGTTGTCGGACGTCGCCTGGAGAACCGCGTTCGACGCAGATCCCGATATCGTGGGGCGTGAGGTCCGGCTGAACGGGCTCGCGACCCACGTCGTCGGGGTCATGCCAGCGGACTTCAAGCTCGCGGTCTCACCGGACGCGGGCGTCGTGACCGACGTCGATGCCTGGCTGCCGCTCTCCGTTCCGCTCGGCTCCCTTCACCGGTCCGACGAGCGGATCATCGATCAGGATTCGGACAACACGGGCGTGGTGATCGGCCGCCTGGCACCGGGCGAGGACCTGGCACGAGTCTCCGAGGAGCTGGGACGCATCGAGACGGAGCTGTGGGACGAGGCGCCGACGTATGCCGCGGCCAGATCGCCGTTCACCGCCTCTCCGCTGTTCGACGACGCCGTCGCACACGCAAGGCCGCTGTTGCTGGCGCTGATGGCGGGTGTGGCCCTCGTGCTGCTCGTGGCCTGTATGAACATCGCCGGGCTGCTCTCCGTCAGAGGCGTCGCGCGTGCCCATGAGCTGTCGGTCCGGACCGCGCTCGGAGCGGAACGCGGGAGACTGGTGCGTCAGCTCACAGTGGAAGGTCTGGTGCTGGTCGGCCTCGGGCTCATCGGTGCCGTCGCGCTCGCCGCCGGGCTGACATCGCTCCTCCGTGCCGTGGTTCCGCCCACGCTCGCGGCTCCGGGCGGGATGGATCTCGATGGCGCCACGCTCCTCCTCACCGCGGCCGTAACGGGAAGCGTGGCCGTGGTGGCCGGCGTGCTGCCGGGCGTTCGGTCCGGCGTGATCGCCCGTGGCGTGCTTACGGGGACCCCGGCCCGCAGCGGACATGGCCCGAGCCGCGCGCGCGGCGCGCTCGTCGCCGCACAGATCGCCCTGTCGGTCGCCTTGCTCGTCGCGGCCGGACTCTTCCTCCGCACCGTCACCGCGCTCGAAGCCACTGGGCCCGGGTTCGAGCCCGCCAATGCCCTCACCTTCCGCATCTCCCTGCGACTCGCCGACGAGTACGGGAGTCCGGCCGAGCGTGCTCGCTTGATGCGGATTGTCGAGGACCGGTTGATCGAGATTCCAGGGGTACGATCGGCGGGCGTGGTCGGCGTTCTTCCGCTCGGAGGGGGTCGATGGACCCAGGGATACGGGCTACCCGGGCAACCGGAGTTCGAGTGGCAGCGCAACCGAGCAGACTTCCGAGTCGCGACTTCGGGATATTTCGACGCGATCGGGACACGGATCTTGGAGGGCCGCGGCTTCACGAAGGACGAAGACCTGAACGAGGACGAGCGGGTCGTGATCGTCGACAGGATTCTCGCGGAGCATGTGGCGACCGACGGGTCCGCGGTCGGACGGATCATCGGCGTCCCGGTGGACGGAGCACCCGTCCAGGCCCGCATCGTCGGCGTGGTCGAGCATATTCGGTACGACCGCCTCGAGCGGGACGGTCGTGAGACGATCTACGTCCCCTATCGTCAGGAGGCCTCCCGCGAAGTGTCCGTCGTGCTGCGCACGCTCGGAGACCCCGCGACTTTGGCTCCGGCCGTCCGACGTACCATGCTCGCCATCGATCCCCGGATCCCGGTCTACGCGCTGAGCCCGCTTCAGCTATACGTCGATGAGGCGGTCGCGCCGAGGCGGTTTGCGCTTCGGCTGCTGGCTGGGTTCGCGCTCCTCGCGCTTTCGAGCGTCGTGGTCGGACTCTATGGAGTGGTGGCGCTGGACGTAGGCCGTCGCAGGAGCGAGATCGGGCTCCGCATGGCGGTCGGCGCGAGCCGGCTCGATGTGCTCCGGTCCGTGCTGTCGTGGGGCGTCCGGCTGACCGGAAAAGGGCTCCTGGCCGGCGTCGGGCTCGGGGCGGGCGTGGCGTACGCCATCGACGGCCTGCTCTTCGGCGTGCGCGGTTCGGATCCCGCGGTATGGGGGTCGGTGATCGCCGTGGTGCTCCTCGCCACCCTCACGGCCAGCGCGATTCCCGCGGTTCGGGCGAGCGCCCTGAGTCCTACCGAAGCCCTTCGAGCCGACTGAGCGCGGGGCGGCGCGCCCCGTTTGCCGGGGGGGCCCACCTACATCTTTCCTCGCCATGGGTGGCGCAAAAGCTCCGAGCGAGCAGGCCGGCCGCTTGGCGCTTCTTCCTCTGTTCGCTAGCGTGGGATCCGACCTCTTCCCAGCCCCCACCCTCCTCCGACGACATGAGCGACCACTCCAAGCCCCGGACCGTCGCCGTCCGCACCCAGGTACCCCGGTCGCCCCAGGCCGAACATTCGGTGCCTCTCTACCTGACCTCCAGCTTCACCTTCGAGTCCGCGGAGGAGATGCGGGCCACGTTCGCGGATGAGCTCGAGCACAACATCTACAGCCGCTTCACCAATCCCAACGTGGCGGAGTTGGCCGAAAAGCTGCGCCTGATGGAGGGCGCAGACGCCGGTCATGCCGTGGCGTCGGGGATGTCGGCGGTCTTTGCCACCTTCGCTGCCCTCCTGGCCGCCGGCGATCACATCCTGGCC
>Ga0326597_10006838_pt1 | contig 15563 bp, 15 predicted proteins | sample RVTome_12_FD_203789 | JGI IMG/M metagenome (GOLD analysis project Ga0326597, IMG submission 203789) | Soil microbial communities from uranium-contaminated site in the Upper Colorado River Basin, Wyoming, United States - RVT100D185 | ecosystem: Environmental > Terrestrial > Soil > Contaminated >...
CTCGAGGAGATGGGGATCGAGTTCCTCGAGGGCGCATACGGAACGACGGAAAAGTTCATCCCGGTCACCGCCGAAGACGTGGTTCTGCTCCCCGCGTTCGGGGTCTCTACCGGGGAGCTCGACATCCTCAAGGAGCGGCAAGCCGTCCTCGTCGACACCACCTGCGGGTCCGTGATGAACGTCTGGAAGAACGTCGAGCGCTACGCGCGGACGGGATTTACCTCGGTGGTCCACGGGAAGTACTGGCACGAGGAGACGAAGGCGACGGTCTCGCGCAGCGGCCACTACCTGGTGGTGCGCGACATGGAGGAGACGGAGGCCGTCTGCCGGTACATCGAAGGGCAGGGCCGTCGGGAGGTCTTCCTCGCCCGCTTCGAGAAAGCGATGTCCCCGGGTTTCGAACCCGACCGTGACCTGGAGCGCATCGGGCTCGCCAACCAGACGACGATGCTCAGCAGCGAGTCCCTGGCCATCGCCGACGCGCTGCGCCAGGCGATGCTCCGCCGGCACGGTGCGCGCGAGACCGAGGATCGATTCCGGAGCTTCGACACCATTTGCAGCGCCACCCAGGAGCGACAGGACGCGGTGGTCGAGCTCTGTCGCGAGGGCGTCGACCTGATGCTCGTCATCGGAGGCTACAACAGCAGCAACACCACTCACCTTGCGGAGATCTGCGATCAGCAATTCCCCACGTTTCACGTCTGCGATTCGGACCGCCTCGTCTCTCCCGCCCTCATCCGGCACAAGCCCATCCACTCCGAGAAGGAGGTCGAGAGCCGGGACTGGTTTCCGGCGGGTTCGCTCAAGATCGGAGTCACCGCCGGCGCCTCGACTCCCGACGTCAAGGTCGACGAATCGATCGAGCGGCTGCTCTCCTTTCGCAATCTCACCCGCGCGGATCTCATCGGCACTTGACTTGATGAATTGCCTGACCGTCCGGTAAGTCGAACCCGGCAGGCGCTTTCCGCGTTTCATATATAATCGCATCGGAGGTGTGCATGGAGGGAGCGTCGAAGCCGCAGCTCGAGCCTGCGATTCGAAACGATCGCGAAGTGGCCGGACGATTCCATGGCCTCACCACCGAGAACCTCGTCGAAGCGTACCGCCTCATGATGCTCTCGCGAAAGATCGACGACCGCGAGATCCAGCTCAAGCGGCAGAACAAAGCCTTCTTCCAGATCAACGGCGTGGGCCACGAAGCGGTGCTCGTCGCCGCCGCCATGCACCTTCGGCCGGGCCGCGACTGGTGCTTCGCCTACTACCGCGACCGCGCCCTCACCCTCGCTCTGGGAATGACGGCTTTCGAACAGCTCCTCGCGAGCGTCGGCGCCGGCGCCGATCCCGCTTCCGGCGGGCGGCAGATGCCGTCCCACTGGGGCCACAAGAACTTGAATCTGGTGACTCAGTCGAGCTGCGTCGCGACTCAGTTTCTTCACGCGGTTGGGGCGGCGATCGCCGGACGCCACTTGAACCAGGCAGCCCTCGCCACCGCCGGGCCCAATCTCTCGCGCGACGACATCGTCTACGTTTCGGGCGGCGACGGCTCGACCAGCGAGGGCGAGTTCTGGGAGTCGCTCAACAACGCCTGCCTCCACAAAGTCCCCGTGCTCTTCCTCATCGAGGACAACAACTACGCGATCTCCGTCCCGGTCGAGAAACAGACCGCGGGAGGGAGTATCTCGCGCCTGGTGCGGAGCTTTCCTGACCTGTTCGTCACCGAGTTCGACGGCTGCAACTTCGTCGAGAGCTACTCCCGGCTGAAGGACGCCGTCGCCTATCTGCGGGCGGGGCGCGGTCCCGCGCTCGCCCACGCTCACGTCGTTCGGCCTTACTCCCACTCGCTCTCCGATGACGAGCGGTTGTACAAGACAGCGAAAGAGCGGGAGGAGGAAGCGAAGCGCGATCCCATCGTGCGGATGCGGCACTTGCTCCTCTCCGAAGGCCTCATCGGCGAGCCCGCTCTCGTCGCCCTCGAGGAAGCGGTGCATCAGGAGGTCGTGGAGGCCGCGGATCAGGCCCTCTCCATGCGCTGGCCGGCGAAGGAGAGCTGGAACGTCCACATGTACAGCCCCTCGGTGGATCCCACGGCCAAGGAGTTCGAGAGCGAGCCGAAGCCCCCTGAGCGAGCCGAAGCCCCCGCGCAAGACGGCACGATGGTGGACCTCCTCAACGCCTGCCTGCGGGACGAGATGAGACGCGATCCTCGCATCGTGATTTTCGGACAGGACGTCGCCGACGCGAGCCGCGAGGAGAACCTCGCCGAGGTCAGGGGCAAGGGTGGGGTCTTCAAGGTGACCCTCGGGCTGCAGCGGGAGTTCGGAAGCGTTCGCGTCTGGAACAGCACCCTCGCCGAGGCGAGCATCGTCGGTATCGCTATCGGGGCCGCGGTCCGCGGGCTGAAGCCGGTGGTGGAGATTCAGTTCCTCGACTACATCTGGCCCGCGTTCATGCAGATTCGAAACGAGCTCGCGACCTTTCGCTGGCGCTCGAACGGAGCCTTCGCCGCGCCGATGGTGATCCGGGTCCCCGTCGGCGGCTACTTGCGGGGCGGCGGCATCTATCACAGCCAGTCGGGTGAGGTTTTCTTCACTCACAGCCCGGGGCTCCGGGTGGTCATGCCCTCGAACGCCCTCGACGCAAACGGTCTTCTTCGAACGGCGATTCACTCCGACGACCCCGTCCTCTTTCTCGAGCACAAGCACCTCTACCGGCAGACCTACAACAGGGCGCCGTACCCCGGCCCCGACTACCGCGTCCCCTTGGGCAAAGCGCGCAGGGTCCGCGAGGGCAGCACCCTCACCGTGGTGACCTACGGAGCGCTGGTGAACCGAAGCCTCGTCGCCGCGCAGAAGGCCGAGGCTCACGGCATATCGGTCGAGATCCTCGACCTGCGCTCGCTCGCGCCGTACGACTGGAACGCGATCGCCGAGTCGACGAAGAAGACCAGCCGAGTCCTCGTCGCCTACGAGGACATGCGAAGCTTCGGCTACGGCGCCGAGATCGCGGCGCGGATCGCGGACGAGCTCTTCGATTTCCTCGACGCTCCCGTCCGCCGGATCGCGGCGAATGACTGCTGGGTGGCCTACAACCCGGATCTCGAGGACGCGATCCTTCCGCAGGTCGCGGACCTCGAGAAAGCGATCCTGGAGCTCGCGCGCTACTGAGCCATGTCGTCGACGGCAATCCTCACGAAGCTTTCCGCGGAAGAGGGCATCTTCCGCAGCTCGGTGCGGGAGTTCGCCCGGAACGAGATCCAGCCTCACGTCTCGCGCATGGACCGCGAGATGAAGATGGACCTCACCCTGGTGAAGAAGCTCTTCGAGCTCGGCCTCATGGGGATCGAGATTCCCGAGAGCCTCGGGGGCGCGGGCTCGAGCTTCTTCATGTCGGTTCTCGCGGTGGAGGAGCTCTCGCGCGTCGACCCCTCCGTTGGAGTGATGGTGGACGTGCAGAACACGCTCGTGAACAACGCGCTCCTTCGCTGGGGGACCGAGGACCAGAAAGCCCGGTGCCTCTCGAGGCTCGCGAAGGACACCGTCGGCGCCTACGCGCTTTCGGAGCCCGATTCGGGAAGCGACGCCTTCGCCCTTTCCTGCCGCGCCGTCCTCGAGGGGGACGTTTACCGGCTGACGGGCACGAAGCTCTGGATCACCAACGGGAGCGAGGCCGGGCTGTTCATCGTCTTCGCGACGGTCGACCCCGACCTCGGCTACAAGGGCATCACCGCGTTTCTGGTCGAGCGCGACTTCGAGGGCTTCACCGTCGGGAAGAAAGAGGACAAGCTCGGCATCCGCGCCTCGAGCACCACGGAGCTCATCCTGTCGGGCGCTCGGGTTCCCCGCGCGAACGTGCTCGGCGAGGTCGGCAAGGGATACAAGATCGCGATCGAGACCCTAAACGAGGGCCGCATCGGCATCGGCGCCCAGATGATCGGGACCGCCTCCGGCGCCCTCGAGCACGCGATGGGCTATACCAAGGAGCGGAAGGCCTTCGGTCAGCCGATCGCGGAGTTCCAGGGCGTGCAGTTCCAATTGGCGCAGGCGGCTACGGAGCTCGAGGCGGCGCGGCTTCTGGTGTACAACGCCGCGAGGCTCCGCGACGCCGGCCAGCCGTTTCTCGTCGAGGCGGCGATGGCGAAGCTCTTCTCCTCCCAGGTCGCGGAGCGAGTGACGTCGCAAGCGATCGAGCTCTACGGCGGCTACGGCTACACCAAGGATTTCCCGGTCGAGAAGTACTGGCGCGACGCCAAGATCGGGACCATCTACGAAGGCACCAGCAACCTTCAGCTCCAGACCATCGCCAAGTATCTGCTCAAATAGGCGGCTGATGGAATACCCCCTGCAGCCGCCGCGAGCGGAGCGAGCCCGGCCGGGAGGAAGCGGCCGCTGCCGAAGGCAGCAGGGCCGCGGGAATCCGGCCGTCCTCCCCGAGCGAGGAGCGAGGGGAGCGCGCGAGCCGAAGAGGCGAGGGCGCGCTAAATAAATGCCTTCACATCACATGACGCCGGACGAGTTCCGGCGCTATGGAAAAGAACTGGTCGACTGGATCGCCGATTACCACGAGAAAATCGAGACCTTCCCCGTGCTCTCTCGCGTAGCGCCGGGAGAGATCCGAAAGCGCCTCCCCCCGGATCCTCCGGAAACGGGCGAGAGGTTCGACGCAATGATGAGGGACGTCGAGGAGATCGTTCTTCCCGGGATCACCCACTGGCAGTCGCCGAGCTTTTTCGCGTACTTCCCGTCGAACTCCTCGGGGCCCTCGATCCTGGGAGAGCTCCTCTCGGCCGGCCTCGGTATTCAAGGGATGATTTGGGCCACGAGCCCCGCCGCGACCGAGCTCGAGACCCACATCCTCGACTGGCTCGTCGACATGCTCGGCCTCCCGGAGTTCTTCAAGTCCACGTCTGAGGGTGGAGGCGTCATCCAGGACACGGCCTCGAGCGCCGCGCTCTGCGCTCTTCTCGCCGCGCGCGAGCGGGCGACTTCGAACCGGTCGAATCAGGAGGGCTGCCGCGGCGACCTCGTCGCGTACACCTCGACCCAGGCCCATTCGTCGATCGAGAAGGCGGCAAAGATCGCGGGGATCGGAAGCGCGAACCTGCGGCTCATAGCCGTCGATGAGCGCTTCGCGATGTGGGCACCCGCTCTCGAGGAGCGGATCCGGGCGGACCGAGACGCGGGCCGGAAGCCCTTCTTCGTCACCGCGACCGTGGGGACGACTTCCTCGAACGCCATCGACCCGCTCCCCGCGATCGGACGGATCTGCCGCGAGTACGACCTCTGGCTCCACGTGGATGCCGCGATGTCGGGAACGGCGGCCCTATGCCCCGAGCTCCGCCACATCCAGGACGGAGTCGAGCACGCGGACAGCTACTCCTTCAACCCCCACAAATGGATGTTCACCAATTTCGATTGCGACTGCTTCTGGGTGAGCAAGAGGAAGGAGCTCATCGACGCCCTCAGCATTCTTCCCGAGTACCTCCGGAACGAGGCCACGAGCTCCGGCGCGGTCATCGACTACCGCGACTGGCACGTTCCCCTGGGGCGTCGCTTCCGCGCGCTCAAGCTCTGGTTCGTGATTCGCCACTACGGAGTCGAGGGGCTCAGACATCACATACGCCGACACGTGGAGCTCACGCGGATGTTCGCTTCCTGGGTTCGGGAAGACGCCCGGTTCGAGCTCGCCGCTCCCGTCCCCTTCAACCTCGTCTGCTTCCGCCACCGCGGAGGCGACGCCGCGAACGAGGAGCTTCTGAAGAAGCTGAACGCAAGCGGAAAGCTCTACCTCACCCACACCAAGCTCGGCTCCCGCTACACGCTCCGAATGTCCATCGGTCAAACCCACACCGAGGAGCGCCACGTGCGCGCGGCCTGGGAGATGATCCAGAGCTGCTCCCCGGCGTGAGCCTCACTCGAGATATGGAGGAGTGTAAGAAGGGGGATGTGGAGATAAAAGAAGATAAGGGGATGAAATCTAACCCTTTTGGGTCTTTATCTCCCTATCCCCTCCCGTCCCCCTTATCCCCCTTCTTACACCAGCATTTCTGCCTACTCCAAAGCAGAGGTGTCGAGAAGCCGCGCGCCGTGCACGACACGTAGGACGTAAACCGCCTCGCCCTCAATGCGAAATATCGTGCGATAGCTTCCGTGAATCAGGTGGCGGTATTCGCGGCCGATCTCTTCGCTCTCGGGGATCACGGGACAGCGTTTCGGTGAGCGCGCCAGGGCTCGGATCTGGCGCTCGATCTCCAGGAACCATTTCACCGCTCGCTGCTGCGAGTCTCGCTCGATGTAGTCGTAGATCCCGAGGAGGTCTCGCTCGGCGGCGCGAGCGATCTCAACCCGGTATCTTCTTGGCACGCCGCCATTCTTTCAGAAACGCCGTCGCCGGACGGGTGCGACCCCGGCGCACGTCTTCCTCTCCCTCGGCGAGAAGCGAGACGAGGTTCAGGACCTTCAGCTTCCTTTCGTAGGTTTCAACGTCGATGAGAACCGCATCCGGCTTTCCATTTACAGTTACCACCACCGGTCGGCCCGTTTCGCGAATCTGGTCCAGCACCGCACGAAGGCCTTTCTTGAGCTCCGAAACCGTTTTGATGTCTTCCGTCAAGCTGAGAGTCATGGAACCTCCTCCGATACTTTTCCCAGTACTCTAAAGAGTACGCTTCTTGGGGTGGCGAGGCAAGTCGCCGGGGGCTCAACGAATGCGCCCCTCCCGCTGGAGGTACCAGAAGAGCCCCGCCACCACCAGCGCGTGGGTGATCAAGCTCGACTCCCGCTACACCCTCCGAATGTCCATCGGTCAAACCCACACGGAGGAGCGCCACGTGCGCGCCCCTGGGAGCTCATCCAGAGCTACTCACCCACGTGAGCCTCACTCGAGATATGGAGGAGTGTAAGAAGGGGGATGTGGAGATAAGAGGAGATAAGGGATGAAATCTAACCCTTTTGGGTCTTTATCTCCCTATCCCCTCCCGTCCCCCTTATCCCCCTTCTTACACCAGCATCTCTCCGCGTTCTTACGCTTTCACCACCCGCGGACCGGCCGCCACTCGTCCACGGCGGCATCTCCCCGAAACACGTGGTAGCGGTCGAAAAGCGCTGCGGAGAGGCAGGAGTGGTTGGGCACGACGCGAAGCTTCGTTCCCACGGGAAGGGCCGAGTAGTCGATGGGAGTCACGCCCTGGATCTTTCCATGCTCCTGAGAGAGAGACCGCACTCGAAGCGAAGCCAGATGGGCCCTGCCATCGGCGGAGAACACCTCTCCGTAACCGCAGTCCGCGTCGAGATGCGTCGGCCCCTCGTCCCGCGAGAGCGCGAGCCCGCCGGCGTCGATCAGGATCTCGTTTCTCTCGGGATAGTGGGAGAGAACCGTCGCGAGCACGCTGAAGGCCGCGTTCGCTATACCGCAGCTCCCGACGGCCGCCTGGAAGCGGTCGTAGAAGACGTAGTTGCCGGGCCGCGCTTCGGTTACCCCCTCGAGGGAATCGCCGAGAGAGATGGTCGGGGTCGAGCCGACGCTCACCGCCTTCGGCGGCGCCCCGGCGCGGATCAGCTTCTCGGCGAAGCGCGCCATCACGCTTCTCTCGGTCTCGGCGACGGCTCTGATCTCGGCGGCATTAGTCGCGTGGTACGAGTGTCCCGCGTGGGTCAAGATCCCGCGGAAATCGACGTCCGCCGACCTCGCCATGCGGAGAGCGAGAGCGACGCTCGCGTCGCTCTCCGGGTCGACGCCGGCGCGATGGTAGCCGCAGTCGACTTTCAGGAACGAGGACAGACGCGCGGCCTTCGCGCGGGCGCAGGCGGACATCGCCTCGAACGTCGCTTGGTGGTCGAGAAGAAGATGAAGGGCGTCGATGGAGCGGCCGATCTCGACCGCCTCCTCGAGACGGGAGGTGGCGATGGGGACGGCGTAGGTGATGTCCCGGAATCCCGCGCGGGCGAAAAAGCGCGCCTCGGCGAGAGTCGAGACCGTGATGCCGCCGAAGTGCCCCCGAATCTGGAGGCGCGCCGCCTCGACGCACTTGTGCGTCTTGACGTGCGGCCGGAGCGTCGCACCCAGCTTGCGGACGCGCTCGGAAATGCGCGAAGTGTTGGCTTCGAGCCGATCGAGGTCGATGAGAGCGGCGGGCGTCCGTATCTCGTTCCAGAACATGGCGAGAATATACTACCGGTCGATGCTCAAAGGCCGCGCTCCAATACTCGAACGTCAGCTCGGTCTCCTGAACCAGGGCCTCGCGCTCCTCGCGCATCAGAACGCCTTCTATCGTCGAAAGCTCGAGGGCATTCGGCTTCCGCTGGCTTCGATGGGCGACTTTCATCGCCTTCCGTTCACCACCAAGAACGAGCTCGCCTTTGACCAGGCGGCCAATCCGCCCTACGGATCGAACCTCACCTATGCCCCCTCGGAATACACGCGGATTCACTCGACGTCGGGAACGACGGGGCGGCGCCTCAAAGTCCTCGATACCGAGGAGAGCTGGGCGTGGTTCACCCGCTGCTGGCAGGAGATCTATCGCGTATTCGGCGTCGGCCCGGGCGATCGCGTTTTCGCCGCCTTCGGGTTCGGCCCCTTCGTCGGCTTCTGGGCGGGGTTCGAAGCCGCACATCAGATCGGAGCTCAAGCGATCCCCGGCGGCGCCCAGAGCTCGCTGCAGCGGCTCGACGCGATCCTCGATTGCCGCGCAACGGTTCTGCTCTCGACCCCAACCTACGCTCTGAGGCTCGCGGAGGTGGCGCGAGAGAACGGAATCGATATCGCGGGGAGCGCCGTCCGGACGACGATCCACGCCGGTGAGCCGGGAGCGAGCATCCTGGCGACGCGGAGCCTTATCGAGTCAGCGTGGGGAGCGCGCGCGTGGGATCACGCAGGACTGAGCGAAGTGGGAGCGTGGGGTTACGAGTGCCCCGCGGGCGGTGGGATGCACGTGCTCGAATCCGAGTTCGTCGCCGAGGTGCTCGAGGTCGACGGCGACTCCCCCGTCGGCGAAGACGAGACGGGTGAGCTCGTGCTGGCGAACCTGGGACGATGGGCGGCGCCCGCCGTCCGCTACCGCACCGGCGACCTGGTTCGGCTTCGCTCGACTCCTTGCGCTTGCGGGAGCGCTTTTCTGCGATTCCCAGGAGGCGTTCTCGGGCGGGCCGACGAGATGGTTCAGGTCAGAGGCGTGAACGTCTACCCCTCTGCCGTCGAAAGCATCGTCCGCGAAGAGAGCGCGATCACCGAGTTTCAGATCGAGATCTTCGAGCGGCGCCTAATGTGGGAGATGCGGGCCGAGATCGAGGTGAGCGAGGGCTCGGAGCCCGAAGAGGTGAGAGCGCGGCTCGAAAAGGAGCTGCGCCTCCGGCTTGGTCTCCGTGCCGAGGTCGCGCTCGTCCCGGCGGGAAGTCTTCCACGCTTCGAGCTGAAAGCCCGCCGCTTCCGGATCCAGCGCGAGGCATCGCAAAATGAAATGTGAGGCCGAAGGAGAAACCCCACGGCGTCCCCCCGTGCCCTACCGTTCGTCTCTCGCTAGAAACCCCACCTGGACAAGCGTTTAGGGTCTGAGCCCGCAGCTGGAACGCTTCTTGTATGATGTTCATGGCACCGGAAGTCTGAACAAAGGAGTGGGGGTGCCATGTCCGCTACGCAATCGCACATCGTCGACGTCTTCCAGCAGTACACGCGGCTCTACAAGATGCGCAACGAGACCGGCGGGGCCTTGAGCCCGGAGCTCCAGAAGGAATGGGTTGAAGTCACCTTCACCCTGGACAGCATTTTCTCCGGGCTCTACCGTCCGGACGCGCGGCCAATCGAGGGCGCGACACCTCCTCCGCGGCGACTCCGCGAGAAGATCTCCGTGGACTTTCTTCGAGTTCCCGCGGACGCCGACGTGCTCTGCGAGACCCGCGACAATTTCTTCTCGGGAAAGCTCCAGGACATCAGCGTCGGCGGCGCCTACGTTCACTCCATGGTTCCGTTCCGTGTGGATTGCCCCGTTCGACTGACGTTCTGCACGTTCCGGGATCGCGTTCCCCTCGAGCTCGAAGCCCGCATCGCGTGGAGCAATCCCGGCGGCGTCCGCAAGCACGCGCTTCGCGAGGGCGCCGGAGTCCAGTTCACGAATTGCGGCCCGCGCTCTCGCGCGCAGCTCAAGGACTACGTCTGCGAGCTCGTCGAAGAGACTCTGACCCGCGCCAACCTGCTCTGAGGGCCCACCCCGACCCGGCGTTCGGCATAGAATGCCGAGGGCCATGAAGGAGTATCTGACGGCGGCGCTCGCCCAGGCGGAGAAGTCCTGGAACGAAGGCGGCATTCCCATCGGGTCCGTCCTTGTCGACTCTTCCGGGAAGATCGTCGCCGCAGGCCACAACGAACGCGTTCAAACCGGGGATCCGACGGCGCACGCGGAGATGGTGGCGATTCGACGAGCGGGAAGACGCCGCGACTGGCGCGAGCTGACTCTGGTCTCGACGCTCAGCCCCTGCTCGATGTGCTCCGGGACATCGATCCTCTATCGCATCCCGGTCGTGGTCATCGGAGAGAATCGAACCTTCCAGGGCGAAGAAGAGTGGATGAAGCGCCACGGAATCGAGATTCACGTTCTCGACGACCCGCGCGCCATAGCCTGGATGGAGCGACTGAAGCGGGAAAAACCCGATTTGTGGGCGGAGGACATCGGCGAGTGAGCTACATCCAGAAGGATTTGTTCAAGTTTTTTCGGGACCTGACGAAGAACAACGACCGCAACTGGTTCCAAAGGAACAAGCCGCGCTACGAGCGGGACGTCAAAGAACCGCTTCTTCAATTCATCTCCGATTTTGGTCCCCACCTGCGGCGCATCAACCCCCACCTCGTCGCCGATCCGAGGTCCGTGGGCGGGTCCCTCTTCAGGATCCACCGCGACGTACGGTTTTCTTCCGACAAGAGCCCCTACAAGACCCACGCAGGAGTTCGGTTCCCGCACGAGCAGACGAAGACCGTCCACGCGCCCGGCTACTACCTTCACCTGGAGCCGGGAACGGTATTCGCGGCAGCCGGCATCTGGCATCCCGACCCCGTGACGCTCAAGAAGGTGCGCGACGCGATCGTCGCGGACTCGTCGGGCTGGAAGCGGGCGACCTCGCAGTCTCTGCGGGGGAAGTGCACGCTCGGAGGCGAGTCGCTCAAGAAGATCCCGAGAGGCTACGACCCGGATCACCCGTTCGCGTCCGATCTGAAGCGAAAGGACTTCATCGTCTATATCCCGTTCACCGAGATCGAAGCCTGCTCGAAGGACTTCATGAAGCGATTCGGCACGGCATGCGTGACCATGAAACCCATTCTCGGCTTCTTGAGCCGAGCCGTCGGCGCATCCTGGTAGGCTGGTAGGCTGGTAGGCGAGACTACGGCTCGAGAGGCTGCCGGACGATCAGGTGCTCCTCGACTACCTCGCCGTTCAGGAGATGCCGCTGGATGATCTCCTCGAGCACCGGAGCGTCGCAACCAGAGTACCAGGCGCCCTCGGGATAGACGACGGCGATGGGCCCGCCCTCGCATATACGAAAGCAGTTGGCCTTGGTCCGGGCGATGCCTCCCTGCTCGGATAGCCCAAGCTCCTTCAGCCGCTTCTTGAGATAGTCCCACGCGGCGAGCGAGCGATCCTTGTCGCAGCATTTGGGCTTCGTCTGATCGCAGCAAAGGAAGATGTGGCGTCTCGCCGATAGAATCCCGATCGATTCCGCCTTTTGCCGTTGTGAGTCGACCGAGACGTCGCTCATGCGAAGGTCCTGACCAGTCCCACGACCACGCCTTCGACGTGGACCGCTGAGGGCTCGGCGAGGATGGCGGTGAATCTCTCGTTCGCGGGGCGGAGCTCGACCTTGTCCCCCTGTCGGTAGTAGCGCTTCACCGTCGCTGCCCCGTCGACGAGGGCCACGACCGTCTGGCCGACTTCGACGTCTTCCCGGCGCTGCACCACCAGGAGATCTCCGTCTCGAATTCCGTCCTCGACCATGCTGTCTCCGCGGACGCGAAGGGCGAAGTGCTCCCCTCGCCGCAGCATCGCTTCCGGCACATCGACCGTGCCGTCGACCTCATCCGAGAGGAGCGGCTTTCCCGCGGCCACCGAGCCGACGAGCGGAAGGGCCGCGGCCCGGGGGACCTCCTTCGCCTCGACGATCTCAAGCGCGCGCTTTTGGTTCTTCCATGGGGTTCGGATGAACCCCTTGCGGTGAAGCTGCAGGAGGTGCTTCCGCGCGGAGTTGAGCGAGGCGAAGCCGAACTCGCGCCGAATCTCGTCGTAGGAGGGCGGCATACCGTGCTCGCGGCGATAGTCTTTCAAATACTGCAAAACCGCTCTTTGCTTTGGAGTCAAGTCCATGGAATCGAGATTAGGTGCAAGTATGGTATAAATCAACCACAAGATATTGCATTTTCACGGCTGGAGAACCACCAAAGGTTGCGCAAAAAGGCGGGAAGGAAGACGCGGGAAGCATGGTATTCAAGAGCGGAGGTGATCTCCATGGATCCCCGGTACTACCAGATCGCGACCCTGGCTTCGCTTTTCACCTGGGGGCTATTCGGGCTCCGGTTGGACATCCGCTGGGATGTCGCCTTCGTGATGATGGCCTCCGCCTTCGCCACGCAGTACGTCGCGAGTCGGGCCGTGGGCCTCCGCTTCGATCCAAAGAGCGCCCTCATCTCCATTCTGTCGCTCTGCCTGCTCCTCCGGACCAATCACCTCTCTCTAGCAGCCGCGGCCGCCGTCCTCACCATCGGGAGCAAATTCCTCCTCCGCGTCGACGGCAAGCACGTCTTCAACCCCACGAACTTCGGGATCGCGGTGACGATGGCGGCGACGGGCGCGGTCTGGGTGTCGCCCGGACAGTGGGGCACGGGCGCGTTTTTCGCCCTCCTCATGGCCTGTCTCGGAGGGCTCGTGATCCACCGCGCCGCGCGGAGCGACGTCACCTACGCCTTCATCGCGTTCTACGCGATGGTGCTGTTCGGCCGCGCGCTCTGGCTCGGGGATCCCCTCGGAATCCCCCTCCATCAGATGCAGAACGGCGCCTTCCTCCTCTTCTCGTTCTTCATGATCTCCGACCCCAAGACCACTCCCGAATCGCGCGCCGGACGCATCCTCTTCGCGCTCGTCGTCGCCCTCGGCGCGGGCCTCGTTCAGTTCGTCCTCTTCCGCCCCAACGGGCTCATCTGGTCTCTCGCTCTCGTTTCGCTGACCACACCTCTCTGGAACCGGCTCTTCCCCGGGAGGCGCTACGACTGGAATCGACAGGGAGCCCCTCCCCCACTCGCCGAAAGGAGCTTCGCATGAAACGCCTGCTGCTCGTCTGGGGCGCGGCCCTCCTCCTCGCCCTCACGTTCCTCCATCCCGGCGTCCGCGCCTTCTGCGGCTTCTACGTCGCCAAGGCCGACGCGCGGCTCTTCAACCGCGCCTCTCAAGTGGTCCTCGTCCGCAACGACGACAAGACCGTCCTCACCATGGCGAACGACTTCAAGGGCGACCCCAAGGAGTTCGCGGTCGTGATCCCCGTCCCCACATTTCTCGAGCGGGATCAGATTCACGTCACCGAGAAGAAGCTCATCGAACACCTCGACGCTTTCACCGCCCCGAGGCTCGTCGAGTACTTCGATGAGGATCCCTGCAATCCCCGGGTCCTCTACGAAGAAGTTTTCCCGGCGGCGGCACCGGCCGATATGGCCCGCGGCCCGCGAGCGAATGCTCTCGGAGTGACGATCGAAGCGGAGTACACCGTTGGGGAGTACGACATCGTGATCCTCTCCGCCAAGGAGTCGAGCGGGCTCACCACCTGGCTCACCGAGAACGGATACAAGCTTCCTCCCGGCGCCTCCCGCGTCCTCGGAAGTTATATCAAGCAGAACCTTCGATTCTTCGTCGCCAAGGTAAACCTCGAGGAGCAGTCGAAGCTCGGTTTCACCTACCTCCGTCCCCTCCAGATCGCCTACGAGTCCCCCAAGTTCATGCTCCCCATCCGCCTCGGAACCGTGAACGCCGACGGCCCTCAGGATCTTCTCCTCTACACTCTCACCCGCAAGGGACGGGTCGAGACCACGAACTACCGCACGGTGAAGCTCCCGACGGGCATGGACCTCCCGGTATTCGTGAAGAGCGAGTTCGGCGACTTCTACAAGGCGATGTTCGAAGAGCAGGTCCGGCGCGAGAACATGAAGAGCGTTTTTCTCGAGTACGCCTGGGACATGGGATGGTGCGACCCCTGTGCCGCCGAGCCCCTCTCCCCGGAAGAGCTCCGGGAGCTCGGGGTCTTCTGGCTCCAGGGCAACGCTCAGGACGTCTTCGTCACCAGACTCCACGTCCGCTACGACGGCGAGCACTTCCCCGAAGACCTCGTCTTCCAGGAAACCTCCGACCGCGAGAACTTCCAGGGACGCTACGTCCTCCGGCATCCCTACAAGGGCGAATCGCGCTGCGAAGCGGGCGCGCGATATCGTTCCGAGCTCCGAGTCCGTCAAGACCAGGAAGCGCAGACCCTTGCGTCTCTCACCGGCTGGGAGGTGGCGAAGATCCGCAGCAAAATGAATCTCGAAGGCGACGATCCCGCTCCCGAGAGCTGGTGGCAGCGTCTGTGGAAGAAGGAGTAGTCATGACTACAAGCCCAACGAGACGAGAACGCCTTTCTTGTCACGAGTGAACAGGGGGACGACCGTCAACTTCCTTTCGGATGCGGCGCTCGGCGCCACATAGACGACCTCGCGCCCCTGGTGAAGAGCGTCGAACAGTGTGCCGAGACCCGCTCCCGCTCCGGCGTAGAGGCCCCCCAAAACCAGGATGAATTCGTCGCAGTCCGCCCCGACGGCAACACAGGTGGCCAAGACCAGCCCCGTGCCGATGCTCGCACCGATGAGAGCGCCATTGCCGACGGGGTCGTCGACCCTGACGTCGATCTGACGGACTTCGCCTCGGGACAAGCTGAACGTCTTGCCGTCGATTCGGAGCTCATCACCATCGAAGTCCTCGACACGACCGGTGATCGTTCCACCGGTCGGCGTCCGCAGGGAGATCGTGTCGCCGAATCGCATTCGATAGGCGAGCCCCTTTGCCGATCGCTCAGGAGATCTCTTGGCGCCGGCGTGCTCCTGTGCCGAAACGGGCACACTCCCGAGAACGAAACCCGACAAGACTAGAGCTAGAAGTAACGCTGCTCTGCGCATCCCCAACCTCCTTAGCGGTTACCTTCCAGAACAAGCAATCAGTGTGCCGTCGGTTGGCTCCCGCAAGTGGTTGCCGAAGGAGAGCTTTCTTGGGGAGTTGAAGGGAGCTGGCTATCCGTATCGATAGAGCCCTAGCCGATTGGATACCTTCTTTCGGCGGCAGAAGCCTCGTCAGCACCGAAAGGTACGTCGCGATCTCCTTCGTCGGGTGAACTTCCCCAGTCGAGTACATTCGCTTCTCCCAACTGGTGGCAGCGGCTATGGATGTAATAGATTACCGGGATGAAGGAAGCCTATCTCGCGCTCGCCCTTTGTCTCGCTTCTCCACTCGCGGCCCAGACACAAGCTCCGGGAAACGACACCATTCGAAAGGAGGCGCTCAAAGCCGATCTGTT
>Ga0326597_10006839_pt1 | contig 15560 bp, 11 predicted proteins | sample RVTome_12_FD_203789 | JGI IMG/M metagenome (GOLD analysis project Ga0326597, IMG submission 203789) | Soil microbial communities from uranium-contaminated site in the Upper Colorado River Basin, Wyoming, United States - RVT100D185 | ecosystem: Environmental > Terrestrial > Soil > Contaminated >...
GGCATATCCTGCGCCATCAAGTATCTCAAGGTCGATTCCGACAGGCGCTTGGCCTCGACGCCAAGCTCGCGCGCGCTCTTCTGCAGAAAATAGCGCGCGAGCACCGGAACATCATCGCGCCGCTCGCGCAGCGGCGGCAGCCGCAGCCGGATGACGTTGAGCCGGTGAAACAGGTCCTCCCGAAACTCGCCCTGCCGCACGCGCGCGTCCAGATCCTGATGGGTCGCCGCAATCACGCGCACGTTGGCCTTGATCGGCTGATGACCCCCGACGCGGTAAAAGTGGCTGTCGGACAGGACGCGCAGCAGCCGCGTCTGCAGCTCCTGCGGCATATCGCCGATCTCGTCGAGGAACAGCGTTCCGCCCTCCGCCTGCTCGAAGCGGCCGCGGCGCATGGTCTGCGCGCCGGTGAACGCGCCGCGCTCGTGGCCGAAAAGCTCGGACTCCAGGAGTTCCTTGGGAATCGCCGCCGTATTGATCGCGATGAACGGCATGCCGGCCCGCGGGCTGTGGCGGTGGAGCGCGCGCGCCACCAGCTCCTTGCCGGTGCCCGACTCGCCGGTGATGAGCACCATCGCGTGCGACTGGGAGAGCCGTCCGATCGCGCGGAAAACCTCCTGCATCGCCGCCGCCTGCCCGAGGATCTCCGGGGTCGCCTCGACAGCCTCCGTCCCGTTTTCCTGGCGCACACTCTCCTCCATCGCGCGCCGGATCAGCTCGACCGCGTGGTCGACGTCGAACGGTTTGGGCAGGTACTCGTACGCGCCGCCCTGGAACGCCGTGACCGCGCTCTCGAGGTCGGAGTAGGCAGTCATGATGATCACCGGCAGCCCGGGGTGACGCGCTTTCGCGATCTGGAGCAGCTCGAGCCCGGATTCGCCGGGCATGCGCACGTCGCTCACGACGACCTGCGGCACTTCGCGATCGAGGGCGCCGAGCGCTTCCTGCGCGGACGCGAAGGTCTTGAACTCGATGCCCTCGCGCGCGAGCGCCTTCTCGAAAACCCAGCGGATCGAGCGGTCGTCGTCGACGATCCAGACCGGCTTCATATGCTTCCGTGACCCGAGTCGTCGACCGGCAGCACAATCGTGAAGCACGTGTCGCCCGGCCTGCTCTCCACGGCGATCGTGCCGTGGTGCTGGGTGACGAAGTTCTGCGCGATGGTGAGGCCCAACCCGCTGCCGCCCTCGCGCCCGGACACCAGGGGAAAGAAGATCCGCTCGCGTATCGATTCCGGGATACCCGGACCGTTGTCGCGGATCCGCACGACGACCGCGTGGCGATAGCGCTTGCGCGCGAGCGTCGCCTGGCGCGCGATGCGGGTGGTGAGCTCGACTCGCCCCCCGGACGGACCCGGCGTGCCGCCGGCAGCGATCGCCTGCGCCGCGTTGCGCACGACGTTGAGCACGGCTTGTATGAGCTGCTCTCTGTCGCCCTTGATCGGCGGCAGGCTGGCGTCGTAATCGCGCTCGATCGCGATGCCCCGCGGAAACTCGGCGTGAATCACGCTCCTCACGCGTTCCAGCACTTCATGAATATTGAGCAGCGCCGGCTGCGGCAGCCGGTGCGGCGCGAGCAGCCGGTCCATCAGCACCTGCAGCCGGTCCGCCTCCTCAATGATCACCTGCGTGTACTCGGCAAGGTTGGGGCGATCGAGCTCGCGCTCGAGCAGCTGCGCCGCGCCGCGGATACCGCCGAGCGGGTTCCTGATCTCGTGCGCGAGATTGCGGATCAGCTCGCGGTTGGCGCGACTCTGATCCAGCATTCGCTCCTCGCGCGCGATCCTCAGCTGCGCCTCGATCTGCCGGAACTCGAGCAGGTACGCTGCGCCCGCGACGTCGTGCTCCACCGGGGTCACAGTGCAAGCAAGATGCAATTGCGCGCGTCCGACCGGCTCGAGAGCGATGTCGTGCTCGCTGTAGCCGCAATCGTTGGCGCGCGCATAGCCGACCGCGGCGGCAAGCACGGTATCGTCCGCGAACAGGCGCCCGAGGGTGGCGCCGATCGCGCTCGCGTTCGAAAATTCGAATAGGTTTTCAGCCGCGGGGTTCACGTAGTGTACGGTGAGATTGCCGTCCACCAGCATCACTGCGGTGGCGAGCAACTCAAGGCCAGAGAGTGCCACAGGCGTCATGTTGCCGGTCCGGTGCTCTGCATTAGCAAGAACCGCGCCAGGGTGCCGCAACGCGGTGTCTCGACTCCCTGGGCACACGGTACGACCCGCGGTCGCGTTCAGCGCAGGTTGGCGAGCTCGCGCCGGAGGTTCGCGACGTTGTCCTCGTGCAGCTTGACCTTCTTCTTGTAGGGCTCGACGCGATCGAGCACACGCTGATAGTTGCGCTCGCTACCGAGTCGCGTCGACTCCTGCTCCGCCAGCGCCGCGCGCGCGTCATCGAGCAGCTTCTGCTCCCTTGCCAGCTCCTGTTCGAGGATGCGGCGGCGATCGGCATCGCGATTGCGCTGTGTCTCGGCCTCGACCCGGGGGAAATTGGCGGGTCTGGCGGCCGGCGCCGACTTCGCCTGCTGCTTGGGAGGCGGCACCGTGCTTGGCGGCGCGATGTTGAGCGGCTTGCACCCCTTCGCCTCGGATTTGATGTTGGTGAAGCGCTTGTTGCCGCTCTCGTCGACGCACTCGTAGATCTCCGCGCGCAGCGGAAAAGCCGCGAGCGCGAGCGGCAACAAAATCGGCAGAACCCTTAGTAGCATCGAACGAATCGGCTCCACGTGCACATCAGGGACCGGCAGCGGCGGCCTGGCTGTTCCCCAGGCCCCAAACGTATAGGCTAAGTCTATGTCAGCAAATCAGATTTGGCAATGCACCTTTATGGTGCAAGGAATCTGCCGGCCTTCGGCTCGGCAAATTCCTTAAGGGGCAATTCGGCGAAAGGAAGCATGCCGTTGCCGGCACCCGGAACGGAAAAAGAGCCGAGCCGAGACATACCGCATTCAGCGCGCCCGCCTGGTTGGAGTTGCTCTTCGTTAAGGATTTTGTCGGACCAAATCCGGCAAAATCCTACAGGCTGTAGTAGAGCTGGAACTCGAGCGGGTGGGTGGTCATGCGGAACGCGGTCACCTCTTCCATCTTGAGCGCGACGTAGGCGTCGAGCATCTCGTTCGAGAAGACGCCGCCGCGGGTCAGGAACTCGCGGTCCTTGTCGAGATGCTCGAGCGCCATTTCGAGCGACGAGCAGACGTTGGGCACCTTCCTCGCTTCCTCCGGCGGCAGATCGTAGAGGTTCTTGTCGATCGGATCGCCGGGATGGATCTTGTTCTGGATGCCGTCAAGGCCCGCCATCAGCATCGCGGAAAACGCAAAATACGGATTGCAGATTGGGTCCGGGAAGCGCACTTCGATGCGCCGCGCCTTCGGATTCGATACCAGCGGCACCCGCACTGCAGCCGAGCGGTTGCGCGACGAATACGCAAGATTGATCGGCGCCTCGAATCCGGGTACCAGCCGCTTGTACGAGTTGGTGCCGGGGTTGGTGATTGCATTGAGCGCGCGCGCGTGCTTGATAATGCCGCCGATGTAGAAGAGCGCCTGCTCGGACAGCCCGGCATAGCCGCTGCCACTGAACGTATTCTTGTCGCCCTTGCCCAGCGACTGATGCACGTGCATGCCCGAGCCGTTGTCGCCGACCACCGGCTTCGGCATGAAGGTCGCGGTCTTCCCGTAGGAATGAGCGACGTTGTGCACGGCGTATTTCAGGATCTGCATCCAGTCGGCGCGCTGGACGAGCGGCGCGTACTTCGTGCCGATCTCGCACTGCCCCGGGGCCGCGACCTCGTGATGGTGCACTTCCACCTCGACGCCCATCTCCTCGAGCGCAAGACACATCGCCGACCGGATGTCCTGCAGCGAATCGACTGGCGGGACCGGGAAATACCCGCCCTTGATCGCGGCCCGGTGGCCGATGTTGCTACCGTCAAATTCCTCGCTCGACGACCAGGGCGCTTCTTCCGACTTGATCTTGTAGAACGCGTGGCCCATATCGACGCGCCAGGTCACCGAGTCGAACACGAAAAACTCCGGCTCCGGCCCGAAGTAGGCGACATCGGCGATGCCCGTCGACTTGAGATACGCCTCGGCGCGCTTGGCAATGGATCGCGGGTCGCGGTCGTAGCCCTTCCCGTCGGACGGCTCGATCACGTCGCAGGTGAGGAGCAGCGTCGGCTCATCGGTAAACGGATCCATGCGCGCGGTCTTCGGGTCCGGCATCAGCACCATGTCGGAAGCCTCGATCCCTTTCCACCCCGCGATCGACGATCCGTCAAAGAAATGCCCATCGGTGAACTTCTCGTCGGCGAAGGCCTTGACCGGTACCGACACGTGTTGCTCCTTGCCGCGGGTGTCGGTGAAGCGAAGATCGATGAACTTCACCTCGTTGTCTTTGATCAATTTCATTACTTCGGCAACCGCCATCTTTTTCTCCTAACAGAATGGACAAGACAAAGACCTGATTCGGGACTTCCCGGTCGAGCACGAAATGTGCCACGGTGCGCGAGAAGCAAGGCATTGTGCCACAAGGGGATTAACCATAGCAGCCGAATTGGCGCGCACCAGTTTAGTGCGGCAATTGCAAGTATGCACCAACTCCGGGCGTGATGGCCAGTGCTCGATAGCCATGTAGAATTATCTTTTCATAATGGCGTGATGAAGCGCGCGCTCATGGCAATCAACGACATTCGGAAGGCCGCCCGGGATCGGGCGCAGGAAATGAAGCTGCCGTACGCCGGCGCCCTGTTGCCGGCGGAAGCCTACGAACTCTGGCAGCGGGTGCCGGGTGCGAGGCTCGTTGACGTGCGCACTCAGGCGGAGTGGTACTGGATCGGGCGCATCCCCGGAGCGGTCGAGATCGAGATTACCAGCTATCCCGGAAACCAGCCGAACCCGGCGTTCCTCGCCCAGCTCGAGCAACAGGTCGAAAAGAGCGCTCCGGTGCTGTTCATTTGCCGCAGCGGCGGGCGCTCGCACAATGCGGCGCTGCTCGCGACGCAGTTCGGGTACGGCGAGTGCTACAACGTGTTGGAAGGGTTCGAGGGCGACAAGGACGCGCTAGGCCATCGCAACGTAAAGGGCGGCTGGCGCGCTGCCGGGCTGCCCTGGGCGCAAAGCTGAGCCACGCTCGGCAGCCCCGAGACCGCCGCGTGGTACCTCCACCGCGCCCGCCGCGAACCCAGGCCGCGCGGGCGTTTTACTTTCCGCGCCAGGTGACGCCGTAAAGATCGTGGCGCCGGTCGCGCAGATTCCTCACGGTGCCGTTGTTCCGCGCCGTGACCAACGTGTCCATGCGCAGGTCCGCAACCGCCACCGTTTCCACGTTGGGCGTGGTGTCCGCCGCGATACCATCGCGCGCAAACGGGAAGTCGCACGGCGTCAGGATGCAGCTCTGTGCATACTGGATATCCAGGTTCGCGACATTGGGCAGGTTGCCGCAGTTGCCCGACATGACCACGTAGATCTGGTTCTCCACGGCGCGCGAGTGGCAGCAGTAGCGCACGCGCAGATAGCTCTGCCGCTCGTCCGTGCAGAACGGCACGAACAGGATCTTGATTCCTTGGTCGGCGAGGTGGCGCACCACCTCGGGGAACTCCGCGTCGTAGCAGATCAGCACGCCGATCGGCCCGCAATCGGTGTCGATGGCCTTCACCCGGCTTCCGCCCTCGATGTTCCACCAGGCCACCTCGTTCGGCGTGGGGTGTATCTTCGCCTGCTCGAAGATGCTGCCGTCCCGCAGGAAGATATAGGCGATGTTCTCGACCCGCCCGTTGGGCATGCGGCTCGGATGGGAGCCGCCGATGATGTTGATGTTGTGGCGCAGCGCGAAGTCGCGCATCCGCTCCTTGAACCGGGCGGTGTACTTGGTCATCGCCTCGATCGACTCGACCGGAGACAGTTCCTGGCTCTCGATCGACAGCAGCTGCAGCGTGAACATTTCGGGGAACACCACGAAGTCGCCCTTGTAGCTGGCGACCACGTCGACGAAATATTCGACGAAAGTCATAAACTCGTCGAAGGAATGCACGCGCCGCAGCATGTATTGCACCGTGCCGATCCGCACCGTGTCGGTCATGCGCCCGCCGGAGTACTGCCTCGGCTTCACGCTGGTTGCGGGCTCGACCTTCGGATTCTTCCAGGCCAGGTGCACCCCGTAGCCGAGCGATTCCTGGTCGTTCGCGATATAGTTGGGAAGGATGCCGATGATCTCGAACCGGTTGCGCAGCTGGAACGACAGCACCGGATCGCGCTGCCTGCGCTGCTTCACCATCTCCACGTATTTTTCCACCGTGCCGAAGCGCTGCAGATGCCTGGACACCGCCGGCAGCCGGCCGACGAACACGATGCCGTCCAGCTTGAGCGCCTCGCAGAGCTTCTTCCGCTCGTTGTAGAGCCGCTGGCCCAGCCGGTAGCCGCGGTATTCCGGGTCGACGAACACTTCCATCCCGTAGAGCCAGTTGCCGCCGGGATCGTGCCGAGAGGCGTATCCGTTGCCGGTTATCTCGTACCAGGAGTGTGGTTTCAGCGCGAGTTCGCCGCTGACCCTGAAGGTTGCGCAATAGCCGACGATTTTCTCGCCGACGGCGATCACGAACTGGCCGTCCGGGAAAATGTTGATCTGCCCGGTGATCGCGCCCTCGGAGTAGCCGCGCATCCCGGCCTGTGAATAAACGCGTTCGCTCAGCTGGCAGATTCCCGCTACGTCGGCGAGCGTCGCATTCCGGATCAGCAGCCGGCTGCGCTGGTCGGCGAGTTGACGCCCGCGTGTCTCAGCTTTCCCGTTGTCCATACACCGTTGCCCTTGAGCGCACCCCGGGAGGGACGCGTCTCGCACATAACACTTTAATATCTAACACATTTTATCTCATTTGTCGCCACCCGCTGATGCTGCAACGGGATCGGGCGTTGCCGCTGACGACGCTTGAGAAATCCGGGCCTTGGGGCCGCAAGCCGGGCACGCCGCCGGGCGCCGCACGGATCGCTCAAACCGACCACTCGACGACGCCGGTGTAGGCGGTCGCCAGCACGACCCCGCCAAACACGATGCGGTAATACGCAAACGCGGTGAAGTCATGCGTTGCGATGTAGCGCAGCAGCCAGCGCACGCAAAGGAAAGCCGAAGCGAAAGCGGCGGCGAATCCGATCGAAAATATCCCGACATCGTCGGCGCTGAGCAGCCCGCGATGCTTGATCAGGTCGTACGCGCCCGCCGCCATGAGCGTGGGCACCGCGAGAAAAAAAGAGAACTCCGTGGCCGCGCGCCGCGACAAGCCGAAGAGCATTCCACCGATGATCGTTGCGCCAGAACGCGAGGTTCCCGGGATCAACGCGAATGCCTGAGCGCAGCCGACCTTGAGCGCGTCGCGCCACGTCATGTCGTCGACCTGCTCGACCCGTGCGCGGCGCTCACGCCTCTCTACCCACAGGATGATGATGCCGCCGGCGATGAACGCCAGCGCCACCGGGACCGGCTGGAACAGGTGGCGCTTGATGAGCGAGCCGAAGGCCAGGCCGAGAAACGCCGCGGGCATGAACGCTACCGTCAGGTTCATGACGAAACGCCGTGCGACCGGGTCGGTCCGCAAACCGGTCACGGCGCGGGCGAAGCGCGCCCGATATTCCCATACGATCGAGAGCATCGCCCCGGCCTGAATCGCAACATGGAAGACCTTGGCTTTGTCGTCGTTGAATTCGAGCAAGTCGCCGACGAGGATCAGGTGCCCGGTGCTGGAGATCGGCAGGAATTCGGTGAAGCCCTCGACGATGCCGAGGATCAGGGCCTTGAAAAGAAGCGTGGCGTCCATGGGCTGGCGCTATTTTACGCGACCATGGGCTCGTGACGAGTCACGAGCGAGCAACGCGCGACTTGCCTCGCCGCCCGTCACCGGCTCTTTTACTCGTAGCGCAGCGCCTCGATCGGCAGCAGGCGCGAGGCCTTGCGCGCGGGGTAGAACCCGAAGAAGATGCCGATCGCGCCGGAGAAGCCCACTGCCAGCGCGATCGCCTGCGCGCTGAGCTCCACGCGCCACTCCGCAAAGCTGCCGATCGCGTACGACCCGCCAACGCCGAGGAAAATGCCGAGCAGCCCGCCGATCAGCGACAGCGTGATCGCCTCTACCAGGAACTGCGCCAGGATATCGCGGGCGCGGGCGCCCACCGCCATTCTCAAACCGATCTCGCGGGTGCGCTCGGTCACCGAGACCAGCATGATGTTCATGATGCCGATGCCGCCGACCAGCAACGAAACCGAGGCGATGGCCGCGAGCAGCAGGGTCATGATGCGGCTCGACTCCTCTCGCGCGTTCAGCACCTCGGAAAGGTTCCGAATATAAAAGTCGTCGGCCTGCCCGGGCTGCAGCCGATGGCGCTGCCGCAGCAGGTTCCTGATCTCGGTTTCCGCCTCGGCCATGTCCACGCCTTCGCGCACCTTCACCGAGATGTTGCCCACCGTGCGGCGCTTGGACTGCGCAGCCCCCATCACGCGGTTGCGCGCGGTGGAAAGCGGCAGGAGGATCACATCGTCCTGGTCCTGCCCCATCAAGCTCTGCCCCTTGCGCTCGAGCAATCCGACCACCACGAGCGGCACCTTGTTGATGCGGACCACCCGTCCGACCGGATCGGCCTCCCCGAAGAGGTTCTTGGCGACGGTCTCCCCGATTACCGCGACTTTGGCGGCCCCCGGCATGTCCGTCGCCTCCAGCGCGCGGCCGGTCGCGATGTTCCACTGCCGCGCCTCGAAGTACTCGGGCGAAACGCCGTAGAACACTGTCGACCAGTTGCTGTTGCCGGCCACCACTTGGCCGCCCCCGCGCAGCGCCGGCGCTGCCGCCTGCACCGATGGCGCCTCGCGCTGGATGGCGTATGCATCGTCCTGGGTGATGGTGGGCCGGGAACCCGAGCCCAGCCGCACCCCGCCCGAGCTTACCGATCCCGAGAGAATAATGAAGAGGTTCGAGCCCAGGCTCTTGATCTGCTCTTCGACGCGCGCCTGGGCGCCGGTCCCGATCGCGATCATGGTGATAACCGCGGCGACACCGATGATGATGCCCAGCATGGTGAGGCAGCTGCGCAGCTTGTTCACGCGCAGGGCGCGCAACGCGATCCGGATACTGGCGAACAGATTCATGCCACGGCCTGCAGGCGTGCCGCCATCGCCGCGGCATCTACCGGCTCCGCTACGGGATGGTCTTCGATCATCTTGCCGTCGCGGAAGCTGATGATGCGTCCCGCGAATGCTGCGATGTCGTGCTCGTGAGTCACCAGCACCACCGTCATGCCTTTGCGGTTCAACTGCTGCAGCAGCGCCATGACTTCGCAGCTCGTGTGCGTGTCGAGCGCGCCGGTAGGCTCGTCGGCGAGGATCAGCACCGGATCGTTGATGAGCGCCCGGGCGATCGCGACGCGCTGCTGCTGCCCGCCCGAGAGCTGCGCCGGATGATGATGAGCGCGCTCGGCCAGGCCGACTTCGGCGAGCTTCGCGAGCGCGCGGGCATGCCGCTCCGACCCCGGCACGCCGCAGTACAGCAGCGGCAGCTCGACGTTCTCCAGGGCGGTCGTGCGCGGCAGCAGATTGAAGCTCTGGAATACAAAACCCACGCGGCGGTTGCGGATCGCCGCCAGCGCGTCGCCCCCAAGGTCGGATACGCGGTCGCCGGCAATCAGGTACTCACCTGAGCTCGGGGTGTCGAGGCAGCCGACCAGGTTCATGAAGGTGGACTTGCCGGAGCCCGAAGGCCCCATAACGGCGACGAACTCGCCGGCGCGGATCTCGACCGAGACTCCACGCAAGGCATGCACGTCATAGCCGTCAAGGTGATAGTCCTTGACCAGATCGCGGGTGACGATGAGCGGCTGGGACATGCAATCCTCTAGAACAGGCGCGGGCCGCCGCTCGATTTCTGCGCGGGCCGGGTTCCGGCAGGGCGCGCCGTACCGACGATCACCGGCGCGCCTTCCTTGAGGTTCGCGCCGACGAGTTCGCTGAAGCTGCCGTCGCTCAAGCCGAGACGCACGTTCACCGCCTTGGGCTTGCCGGCCGCGTCCAGCACCCAGACACGCCCGCGCGTCGCGGCCCGCCCTTCGGCCCGCATTTCCTCGTACCGCACGCGTTGCCGGTCGTCGAGCATCGCGGCAATTCTCACGCGGGACTCCGCCCTCAGCTTTTGCATTTGCCGCCGGCGCTCGTCCGGGTTATCTCTTGGAAGCGCGGCAATGCTCGCGCGCGTTTCCTGCTGAATCGCTTCGAGCCTGGTCTGCTGCCCGGCGGTCAGATCAAGCTCCTTGGTGAGCCGCTCACGCTGCGCCTGGGCGGCCTGCGCGCCGCCCCCGCCGCCTGCCTGGGGTTTCGGGGCGGCGCTCGCAGGCTCTTCCGCCCCGGCCGGACGGAAGCGCAGGGCCGCGTTGGGAATCTTCAACGCGTTGTCGCGGCTATCCACGACGACGCGCACGTTCGCGGTCATCCCCGGCACCAGCGCGAGCTCCGGATTGGGCGCCGAGATCACCGCGATATAGCTCACGACGTTCTGCACCACCTGCGGCGCCTTGCGCACCTGCGTGACTTTCCCCGCGAAATTGCGCGTGGGAAACGAGTCCACAGTGAAAGTGGCATCCTGGCCGACGCGGATCCGGCCGACCTCGGCCTCGTCGATCGAGGTGTCGACCTGCATCTCGGCGAGGTTCTGGGCGATGACGAACAGCGTCGGCGCCTGGAGACTTGCCGCAACCGTCTGTCCCGCATCGACGTTGCGCGAGATGACGATGCCGTCGACCGGCGCGCGAATCGCGGTGCGCTCCAGATCGACCCGGGCCTGCGCGAGCTGCGACTCCCGCTGCTTGACCAGCGCCTCGGCGTTGCGCACCTGCGCGTCGCCGACACCGCGCTGCGCCTGCGCCGTCTTGACCTGCTCCTGTCCCGCCTCGAACGCCGCCTGCGCCTTGTCGCGCTGCGCGGCGGACACAAAGCTCTTCTCGAACAGCAGCCGGTTGCGATCGTGCTCGCGCCGCGCGTCGGCCAGATTGACCTTCGCCCGCGATACTTCGGCTTGCAGCGCGGCAACGTTGGCGCGCTGGGTGAGCACCGTGGCGCGCGCCGCCTCGAGGTCCGCCTCGGCCTGGTTCACGCGCAGCTTGAAGGAATCGGGATCGATACGCGCGATGATCTGGTCCTTCGTCACCTGCGAATTGAAATCGGCGTGGATTTCCTTGATCTGCCCCGAGACCTGGGAGCCGACCTGGACCGACACCACCGGGTTGAGCGTCCCGGTCGCGGATACCGCAGCGGTCAGTGCGCCGCGCTCGATCTTGGCAAAGCGATATGCGGGATCGGCCTTGGACGGAGCCCACAATGCGTAGGCCCCCGCCGCACCGGCAGCAAGCAACAGCACGAGGCTGTAGAGATAGACGCGACGTCTGGTCATGGCATGGCGTGACGTTGCAGAGCGGGCATTTTACAGGGCGGCGGCCCGCCCGCGCAGCGCCAGATGTAACCAAAAGCTACGCCCCCTGGCCCGCGACCAGTCCTGCACCGGCCGGGGCCGGATCCCGGATTACACCTTGGTGTAGATCTCGGCGCCCTGTTTGACGAACTCCTGCGCCTTTTCCTCCATGCCCATCGACAGCGCTTGCTCCGCGGAAACGCCTTCTTTCGCGGCGTACTCGCGCACGTCCTGCGTGATCTTCATCGAGCAGAAATGCGGCCCGCACATCGAGCAGAAGTGAGCGAGCTTGGCACCTTCCTGGGGCAGCGTCTCGTCGTGGAACTGCTTCGCCTTGTCCGGGTCGAGCCCGAGGTTGAACTGGTCTTCCCAGCGGAACTCGAAGCGCGCCTTGGACAGCGCGTTGTCGCGGATCTGCGCCCCGGGGTGGCCCTTGGCAAGATCAGCGGCGTGCGCCGCGATCTTGTAGGCCATGATCCCGTCCTTGACGTCATCCTTGTCGGGCAGCCCGAGATGCTCCTTGGGCGTGACGTAGCACAGCATCGCGGTGCCGTACCAGCCGATCATCGCCGCCCCGATTGCGGAAGTGATGTGATCGTAGCCGGGGGCGATGTCGGTGGTGAGAGGTCCCAGCGTGTAGAATGGCGCCTCGCGGCAGTATTTCAACTGCAAGTCCATGTTTTCCTTTATTAATTGCATCGGCACGTGGCCCGGCCCTTCGATCATCACCTGCACGTCGTGGCGCCAGGCGATCTCGGTCAGCTCGCCCAGCGTCTTCAGCTCGGCGATCTGCGCCTCGTCGTTGGCGTCGTAAATCGAGCCCGGACGCAGCCCGTCGCCGAGCGAGAACGACACGTCGTAGGCCTTGAGGATCTCGCAGATCTCCTCGAAACGCGTGTAGAGAAAGCTCTCCTTGTGATGCGCGAGACACCACTTCGCCAGGATCGAGCCGCCGCGCGAGACGATGCCGGTCATGCGCCTGGCCGTCATCGGAATGAACGGCAGCCGCACCCCGGCGTGCACGGTGAAATAATCGACCCCCTGCTCGCACTGCTCGATCAGCGTGTCGCGGTAGATCTCCCAGGTAAGCTCCTCGGCCTTGCCGTCGACCTTCTCCAGCGCCTGGTAGATCGGCACCGTGCCGATCGGCACCGGCGCGTTGCGGATGATCCACTCGCGCGTCTCGTGGATGTGCTTGCCGGTCGAGAGATCCATCACGGTGTCGCCGCCCCAGCGGATGGACCAGGTCATCTTCTCGACTTCCTCCTGGATCCCGGACGAGACGGCCGAATTGCCGATATTGGCGTTGATCTTCACCAGGAAGTTCCGGCCTATGATCATCGGCTCGGTCTCCGGGTGGTTGATATTCGCCGGGATGATGGCCCGGCCGCGCGCGACCTCGTCGCGCACGAATTCGGGCGTGATCCGCTTCGGAATGGCGGCGCCGAAGTCCTGCCCCGGATGCTGGCGCGTGACAAGATCGGAGAGCAGGTCGCGGCGCTGGTTCTCGCGGATCGCGATGAATTCCATCTCGGGCGTGATGGTGCCGCGCCGCGCGTAGTGCATCTGCGTCACGTTTCGTCCGGCAACCGCGCGACGCGGTTTCCGGACCAAATCGAAACGCAGTTGTGCGAGCTGCGGATCGGCGGCACGCTGTTGGCCAAAACGCGATGTCGGGCCCGCCAGTTCCTCAGTATCGTTTCGCTCGAGGATCCACGGTGATCGCAGGGGCTCCAGACCCCGCCGGATATCGATCTTCCTTATCGGGTCCGTGTACGGACCCGATGTGTCGTAGACGTAGATCGACGGGTTGTTCTCGGCCCCGAAGGAGGCAGGCGTATCCGATTGGGAAACCTCGCGCATGGGCACGCGTACGTCCGGGCGGGAGCCCTCGACGTAGACCTTGCGGGAATTAGGCAACGGCTTGACCGCCGCCTCATCGACATGCGCTGTCGCATTCAGAAACTTGGGGTTGGCGTTCATGTGCGCGCGCTCCTCGGGGAATGCTGCGGCGGAGCGGGGATGGGTAGAGCATCCACGCTTCCCTACGACGGCATTACCCGTATCAGGTTCAGAGGGTTTCTCTCACCCGGCCCGCCGGCGGCGGCCAGGACCCCTACGTGTGATGTAAACGCTAATGGAATTATGGGATAATTGCAAGCGCCGAAAACCGGCGTCCCGACGACTCATCTCCTGACGGTAACTCCATTATGGCGCAACTGGATTTCGAACGGGCGCGTTTCAACATGGTCGAGCAGCAGATCCGGCCATGGGAGGTGCTCGACCAGCAGGTCCTCGACCTGTTGTTTCGTGTGCGCCGTGAAGAATACGTGCCCGAACGCCATCGCCAGCTTGCTTTCGCCGACCTGGAGATTCCCCTGGGGCATGGCGAAAAAATGCTTTCCCCTAAGATCGAAGCGCGCTTGCTGCAGGAGCTTGCGCTGGGCGCGGAAGACCGGATTCTCGAAGTGGGCACCGGCAGCGGCTACATGTCCGCGCTGCTCGCCAGCCTGGGCGGCCACGTTTACAGTGTCGACATCGTGCCCGAGTTTGTCGCGGCGGCGGCGGACCGCCTCAAAGCGCACGGCATCAACAACGTGACGCTCGAGCCGGGCGATGCGGCACGCGGCTGGAACAAGCACGGGCCCTATGACGCGATCGTGTTGACCGGCTCGGTGCCGGTCCTGCCCGAGTCCTTCCGCGCGAGCCTGAAGCCGGGCGGGCGACTGGTCGCCGTCGTCGGCCAGCCGCCGGTAATGGAAGCGCAGATCATCACCTGTGTCGCGCCCGGCGCGTACCAGACCGCAGGGCTGTTCGAGACCTGCATCGCGCCGCTCAGGAATGCGCTCCAGCCCGAGCGTTTTGTTTTTTGAGCGAACGGTGACTCGTAAATGGTGAATCATCGTTTTGGCGCGACATCCCGATTGTCACCGTTCGCCATTTACCGTGTTCCGGTCGCCGCTTTCCTTGGTGCGGCCCTGCTCGCCACTGCTACGGCGGTGCAGGGCGCGGATCTGCTGGACATCTACCGGCAGGCACGCGAGTCCGATGCGGTATACGCAGCGGCGCGGGCGACGTGGGCGGCAACACAGGAGAAACTGCCCCAAGGCCGGGCGGGGCTGCTGCCGCAGGCCAACTTGTCCGCATCCACGCAGCACAATGATCGGGACCTCCGGTTCCGCAACCCGGCTACGCCCAGCGCCGAGGGGCAGTTCAACTCCAACTCGCTCTCGGTGTCCGTGACCCAGCCCATCTACCGCAAGCAAAACCAGGTCACCTACGAGCAGTCGAAAGTTCAGATCGAGCAGGCGGACGCGCAGCTCGCACTGGTCGGGCAGGACCTGATCCTGCGCACGGCGCAGGCGTACTTCGACGTACTGCTGGCGCAGTTCAACCTGGAGGTGGCGGGAGCGCAGAAGACGGCGATTTCCGAACAGCTCGCGCAAGCCAAGCGCAACTTCGAGGTCGGCACAGCCACCATTACCGATACGCACGAGGCGCAGGCGCGGTTCGACCTCACGGTGTCGCAGGAAATCGCGGCCCAAAACGACGTCGAGATCAAGCGGCGGCAGCTCGCGCAGATCATCGGGCGCACGGCGCCGGACCTGGCTCGGCTCGGGACCGACTACGCCTTGGCGCTTCCCGCCCCCAACGACGTGACGCAGTGGGTCGAACGAGCCTCGCGCGCGAACCTGCAGGTGCAGATCAGCCAGGCGGGATTGCGCATCGCCCAGCAGGAGATCGAGAAGTCGCGCGGGGCACACCATCCGACGCTCGATGCGTTCGCGTCGTATACCGATAGTGCGTCGGGCTCCGGCATCCAGGGCGGTTTCGGCACCGACACCACCACGCGCGTCGTCGGCCTGCAGCTCGCGATCCCGATCTATCAGGGCGGCGCGACTTCCTCGCGCGTGCGTGAAGCGCTGGCCAACCAGGACAAGGCGCGGCAGGACCTGGAAACCGCGCGCCGCGCCGCGGAGCTGGCGACCCGCCAGTCGTATCTTGGCGTCGCCAATGGTGTTGCGCAAGTGAAGGCATTGCAGGCGGCAGTGGTCTCCAGCCAGAGCTCGCTCGATTCGACGCAACTCGGCCGGGAAGTGGGCGTGCGCACCCAGGTCGATGTGCTG
>Ga0326597_10006840_pt1 | contig 15560 bp, 13 predicted proteins | sample RVTome_12_FD_203789 | JGI IMG/M metagenome (GOLD analysis project Ga0326597, IMG submission 203789) | Soil microbial communities from uranium-contaminated site in the Upper Colorado River Basin, Wyoming, United States - RVT100D185 | ecosystem: Environmental > Terrestrial > Soil > Contaminated >...
CGTCGGAACACGATCCCGATCCTGTCGAACGTGATGATCGAGGCGGGCAAGGGCCGGCTGAAACTGACCGCGACCGATCTCGACATCGAGATCGTCGAGGCGATGCCGGCCGACGTGCTGCGCAACGGAGCCGCGACCGCGCCGGCGCACATGCTCTACGACATCGTGCGCAAGCTGCCGGAAGGCGCGCAGGTCCAAGCCGAACTCGTCGCGGGCGACGGCGGGCGGCTTGCGGTGTCGTCGGGGACGGTGCGTTTCGAACTTGCCTGCCTGCCGAAGGAAGATTTCCCGCAAATGGCGGCCGGCGCGATGCCGCATCGCTTCCGTCTGGAAGCCGCCGATCTGAAACGCCTCATCGACAAGACGCGCTTCGCGATCTCGACCGAGGAAACCCGGTTCTATCTGAACGGCATCTATGTTCATGCCGTGGTCGACGGCGATCAGCCCGCCATGCGCGCGGTGGCGACCGACGGCCACCGGCTGGCGCGCTACGAGCTCGATCTGCCCGACGGCGCGGGCGAGATGCCCGGCGTCATCGTGCCGCGCAAGACGGTCGCCGAACTTCGCAAGCTTCTCGACGATGCCGAAGGCGCGATCGAGGTCACGCTCTCCGACACCAAGATTCAATTCGTCTTCGGCGGCGTGGAGCTGACGTCCAAGCTGATCGACGGCACGTTCCCGGACTATCAGCGCGTCATTCCGTCGGGGAACGACAAGGTGCTCTCGCTCAATTCCAAGGATCTCGCGCAGGCCGTCGACCGTGTTTCCACGATTTCGGCCGACAAGACCCGCGCGGTGAAGCTCAATCTGGAATCCGACCGCGTGACGCTATCGGTCGTGAACCCGGAATCGGGAACCGCGACCGAGGAGTTGGGCGCGAACTACGCCGCCGAAGCGCTCGAGATCGGATTCAACGCGCGCTATGTCCTCGACATCACCGGCCAGATCGAGGGCGACGACGTGCGCTTCCTGTTGGCCGATGCCGGATCGCCGACCATCATCGAGGACCCGAAGGACGCTCGCACGCTCTATGTCCTCATGCCGATGCGGGTTTGATCCTTGGAACGCGCGACCTTGGCTATGACGACAAAACGCGCGGGACGCGTGCCCATGCTCGGGCTTTCGGGCGTACGGCTGGCGAATTTCCGCTCCTATGGCGCGGCCGAGATCGCGATCGACCGGCGCTCCGTGGTGCTCGCGGGCGCCAACGGCGCGGGCAAGACCAATCTGCTCGAGGCCATTTCGCTGCTCGGCCCCGGACGGGGCTTGCGCGGCGCGAAGCTGGCGGAACATGTGCGCCGCGCGCCGGCGCCCGCGCCCGATGCCGACACGCTCTGGGCGGTCTCGGCGACGGTGGCGCGCGGCGACGGCGATTGGGAAATCGGCACGGGGCTCGCGCCGGCCACGGGCGGCGGCGAGAAACGGCTGATGCGGCTCAACGGCGCGCCGGCGCCGAGCGTCGCCGACATCGCGGAAATCCTTCCCATGCTGTGGCTGACGCCCGCGATGGACCGGCTTTTTATCGAATCTCCCGGCGGGCGGCGGCGCTTTCTCGATCGTCTAGTTCTGGGCCTCGACACGGCGCACGCACGCCGCGCCGCGCGCTACGAGACGGCGATGCGCGAACGCCTGCGGCTCTTGCGCGACGGACGCCGCGATCCGGCCTGGCTCGAAGGACTCGAAGAGACCATGGCCGAGACGGGCGCCGCCATCGCGGCGGCGCGCGCGCGGACCGTCTCGGCGCTGAATGCCGAACTCGACGGCCGCGCGCATGCCGGCGCGTTCCCGAGCGCGCGGCTAAGCGTGGACGCCGAGCCGAGCGAGGACGCGCTCGCATCGGCGTTCGCCGCCTCGCGCGAGCGCGACGCCGAAGCCGGACGCACCACGGCCGGGCCTCACGTCGCCGATCTCGCCGTGCGCCACGCCGAAAAGCGCGCCGATGCGCGCGATTGTTCCACCGGCGAGCAGAAGGCGCTGCTGATTTCGATCGTGCTCGCCAATGCGCGACTGCAGGCCCGCGCGCGCGACGGGTTTGCGCCCATCCTGCTGCTCGACGAGATCGCGGCGCATCTGGACGCGCGCCGCCGCGCCGCCTTGTTCGAGGAAATCCTGGCGCTCGGCACGCAGGCCTGGATGACCGGCACCGATCTTTCCCTGTTCGAAGCGCTGGGCGCGGATGCGCAGACCTTCCTGGTCGCGAGCCAGGATTCCGGCAGCCGATTCCTGCGTCAGGAGTGAGTGCGTGATACCGATCGAAGCCCTGCTCGTTTTCGCCGGCGTCTATGTCGCGGCTCTGCTGACGCCGGGCCCCGGCAATCTCGCCATCGTGGCGCGCGCGCTCGCGAGCGGGTTTTGGGCAGCCGCACCCATGGCGTTCGGCACGCTGGCGGGCGATCTTGTGCTGCTGACGCTTTCGGCGTTCGGGCTCGCGCTCGCCGCCCAAACACTCGGCGAATTCTTCCTCGTGGTGAAGCTCGGCGGTGCCGCCTACCTTATCTGGCTTGGCTATCGCTATTGGACCGCGCCGACACAGGCCGGCGGGCCGGTGCCGGGCGGCGCGCGCCAGAGCTTCCTCGGACAATTCGCGCTCACGCTCGGCAATCCCAAGGCGATCGCCTTCTTCGTGGCCCTGCTGCCGAGCGTCGTCGACCTTCACGGCCTGACGCTCGCGGGCTATCTGGAGCTTTGCGCGGTTTCGGTGCTGTCGGTGCCGGCCGTCATGCTGTCCTATGCGGCGCTGGCCTCGCGCATCCGGCGCTTCCTGTCGAGCGAGAGGGCGCGCGGGCGCATGAACAAGGGCGCGGGCCTCGTCATGGCGGGCGCGGGCGTCGGCGTGGCGGTGACGTGATGGCCGAGCAAACCAAAACCCAGGGCGCGGTCGAAAGCTACGGCGCGGAATCGATCAAAGTCCTGAAGGGCCTCGACGCCGTGCGCAAGCGCCCGGGCATGTATATCGGCGATACCGACGATGGCTCCGGACTGCACCACATGGTCTACGAAGTCGTCGACAACGCGATCGACGAGACGCTCGCCGGCTATTGCGACCGCGTCGAGGTGATGCTGAGCCCGGACGGATCGTGCACCGTGCGCGACAACGGCCGCGGCATTCCCGTCGGCATCCACAAGGGCGAAGGCGTGTCGGCCGCCCAAGTCATCATGACCCAGCTCCATGCGGGCGGAAAATTCGACCAGAACTCCTACAAGGTTTCCGGCGGGCTGCACGGCGTCGGCGTTTCTGTGGTCAACGCGCTTTCGGAATGGCTCGACCTGCGCATCTGGCGCGACGGCAAGGAGCACTTCATCCGCTTCCGCGACGGCGACCCGGAAGGACCGCTCAAGGTGGTGGGCGACGCCAAGGATAAGCGCGGAACGGAAGTGACCTTCCTGCCGAGTCCCAAGATCTTCACCCAGACCGAGTTCGACTACGCGACGCTCGAACACCGGCTGCGCGAGCTGGCCTTCCTCAATTCCGGCGTGCTGATCGTGCTTTCCGACAAGCGCGGCGTGGAAAAGAAGGAAACCACGCTCAAATACGACGGGGGCCTCGAAGCCTTCGTGCGCTATCTCGACCGGGCCAAAAACGCGCTGATGCCCAAGCCCGTGATGGTCAAGTCGGAGAAGGACGGCATCATCGTCGAGGCCGCGCTGACCTGGAACGACAGCTATCACGAGAACATGCTGTGCTTCACCAACAACATCCCGCAGCGCGACGGCGGCACGCATCTGGCCGGCTTCCGCGCCGGGCTCACGCGCGTGGTGACGAAATACGCCGAAACGTCGGGCTTGCAGCGCAAGGAAAAGATCGCGCTCACCGGCGACGATTGCCGCGAGGGGTTGACCTGCGTGCTCTCGATCAAGGCGCCCGATCCCAAATTCAGCTCGCAGACCAAGGACAAGCTGGTCTCCTCCGAAGTCCGACCCGCCGTCGAGGGCGCGATCCTCGATCAGCTCGGCGCCTGGTTCGAGGAACATCCCGCCGAGGCCAGGGTCGTCGTCGGCAAGGTGATCGAAGCCGCAGCCGCGCGGGAAGCCGCGCGCAAGGCGCGCGAGCTGACACGGCGCAAGGGCGCGCTCGACGCCGGCTCGCTACCCGGCAAGCTCGCCGATTGCCAGGAGCGCGATCCCGCCAAATGCGAGATCTTCATCGTCGAGGGCGACTCGGCCGGCGGCAGCGCCAAGCAAGGCCGCAACCGCGCCAATCAGGCGGTGCTGCCGTTGCGCGGCAAGATCCTGAACGTCGAACGCGCGCGCTTCGACAAGATGCTGTCCTCGGTCGAGATCGCAACCCTTATCACCGCGCTCGGCACCGGCATCGGGCGCGAGGAATTCAATCCCGACAAGCTGCGTTACCACAAGATCATCATCATGACGGACGCCGACGTGGACGGCGCGCACATCCGTACGCTTCTGCTCACCTTCTTCTACAGGCAGATGCCGGAACTGATCGAGCGCGGCCACATCTACATCGCGCAGCCGCCGCTCTATAAGGCGACGCGCGGCAAATCCGAGCGCTATCTCAAGGACGAACGCGAACTCGAAGCCCACCTCATCGAGGAAGGCGCGAAGGACGCGGTGCTGACGCTGCATACGGGCGAGGAAGTCGCGGGCGCCGATCTGCTGCACCTCATCGACCGCGCGCGCGCGGCGCGCGGCGCGCTCGACGGATTTCCCTGGCATTATCCACGCTTCGTGCTGGAGCAGGCCGCGATCGCGGGCGCGCTCAACCCGGAAATCATTTCCGATACGGCGAAAGCGGCGGCGGCGGCGGATTATATCGCGCGCCGGCTCGATCTTCTTTCGGACGAGACCGAGCGCGGCTGGAAGGGCGAACCCACCGCCGATGGTGGGCTCAAATTCAGCCGCGAGGTGCGCGGCGTGACCGAGGCCATCGCCATCGACGGCGCGGTGATCGGCAGCAGCGACGCGCGCAAACTCGACCGCATGGCGGTGGAACTGCAGACGACCTATCTCAAATCGGGCCACATAAGACGCAGGGACGAGACGCGCGAGGTGCGCGCGCCGTCGCAGCTTCTGGAGGCGATCTTCGGGTGGGGCCGCAAGGGCGTCAGCTTGCAGCGCTACAAGGGCCTTGGCGAAATGAACCCCGAGCAGCTTTGGGAAACCACGCTCGACGAAAACGCGCGCTCGCTTCTGCAGGTGAAGGTGGAGCACGCCGACGAGGCCGACGACCTCTTCGCCAAGCTGATGGGCGACATCGTGGAGCCCAGGCGCGAATTCATCCAGGACAACGCGCTCAACGTCGCGAATTTGGATATCTGAGGCCTACTCCCCGCCTTCCAGCTCGCGATGAAGCGCGAGAATGCCCTCAAGCTCGCCCGCACGCCTGCGCGCGAAGCGCCAATGCGACCACGCGGCGGCGGCGATGAACAGGACGGCCGCGACGAGCACCGCGAGCCCCGTGCCGCTTGCGTAGCGGGACGGACCGTGCATCGCGACGACCACGGCGACGAAGGCCACCGCCGCACCCAGGATCGCCCAGCCGCCCGCGACCAGCCGGCGCACGAGGCGCGCGTCGCCGCGCGCGTCGCCGACGCAGGTCTGCACGGGGCGCACGAGCCGGCGCACGAGCGCGGTGCGGCTCCATTGCGTGATGCCCGCGCCGAACGCGGCATAAAGGAGCGCGAGCCCGCCGAGCATGCGCTCGACCGCATCGGCGCCGGCCGCAATCAGCCAGACGCCCACGCCGATGCCGCCCGCGCAGACCAGGCCCTCGGCCGCCAGAAGAAGCATCTGCTTGCGCCGCTCGCGCGCGATCCTGGCCAGCAGCGGCGCGGCGTTCGACGCGCCGCCTTCGCGCCACAGCGCGCCCAGGCGGTCGAGATCGTCCGGTCCGGTTCCGCTCATCGCGATGCTCCCAACAATTCGCGCAATCGCACGCGCGCGCGGTTCATCCGCACGGCCGCGTTGTTTTCGCTCAAGCCCAGCGTCTCGGCGATTTCGCCCATCGAGAACCCTTCCAGGAAAAGCGTCACGACCTGGCGGTGACCGAGCGGGAGTCTGCGCACGGCGCCAAGAAGCCGCCTTCGTTCGCTCGACGTCATGGCTTCCTCTTCCGGTCCCGCATCCTCGCCCCGCGCCGTTTCGTCCAGTTCCGCCAAGCGAGGGTTACGCATCGCGCGGACCACATGCGCCACAGCGCGGTTATGCGCGATGCGCGCGACGAAGGTCCTGAGCGAGGACTCCGCCCGGAACCGCGGCAGCGCGCGCCAGAGGGCCAATGCGATCTCCTGCGCCAAATCCTCCGCGCGCGCGCCGTCGGCCTCGTAGCTGGCCGCGATGCGCCGGATCAGACCTTCGTGCGTCGCGAGCGCGGTCTCGAAGTCCGGCACGGCCTCCGTCATGGCCGCTCGCGCCTCATGCCGCCATCGCCACGCGCCGCAAGCGCCGTGTCGCCAGCGCCAGGAAAAGAAGCGCCAACGCGCTCGCGATCAGAACGGGCTCCATCATGGATTCGACGGGCGCGCCTTGGAGCGCGAGCTTCACCGCGCGGAGTTCGGCCATCACCGGCAGGCGGTCCCATGCGCTTGTGTCCGCGCGCATGCCCGCGATGCCCGCGACGGCGGGAAGGAACGCCGTCAGCGTCAGATAGTTCTGGCCTTCCTTGTAGCTGCGCGCTTCCATGCCCATCCACACCTGCATCGCGGCGACCGCGAACGCAAGCGGCGTGAGCGCCACGAAGGCGCCGAGTCCGGCCTCCATGCCGAGATCGAGTCTGAGCCCCGCATCGGCGAGCGGGCTTGCCTGCAACGCCCAAAACCCCGCCGCGATGGTGAGCGCCGCACCCGCAAGCCCCATCGAGGCGGCCATCAGCCATTTGGCGGCGATCACGGAAGCGGGCGAAACAGGCTGGGCGACGAGCGCCTCGAGCGTATTGCGCTCGCGCTCGCCCGCCGTCGCATCGATCGCGCTCGCCAGGCTCGAAAAGAACGGCGCCAGCACGAAAAAGATCGCGAGGACCACGACGATCCGCCCGGCCGAGCCCGGAACAGCCGCGGTATCCTGCAATGCGACGTGCAACGGCGCGGAGGCGCGCGGCGCAATCCCGCGCGCCATCAGACGTGTCTGGCCAAGCCAGCGGCCGAACGCCTTCAAATCGGATTCCAGGCGTTTGGCACGGGCGTCGTCGCGGCCGAGATCGGCGCGCACGGTCACGCCGAGTACGCGCCCCGTCGCCCAGCGCGCGACATCGTCCTGCGATGCGAGGAGACAGATGGGCGCGGCTTCAACAAAGCGATAGCCGATGTTTTCGAGATGCTCCGTGAGGAGGTCGGGCAGCGCGCCGCCTTCGCATATGGCGACGGGTCCCGGTTCGGCCGCGCGGTTCGACCCGGCAAGGCCGTAGACCATGGCGACCAGCATCGCCGGACCCGCAAGGGCGAAGGCGAGCGAAGCCATCAGCGTGCGCCGGTCGCGCAAGGATTCGCGAAGCTCCTTGCCGAGCAGGGTGAGGGTCGCGGCGAGCATGGGGGGCTCCTAGTGTGGTGGTTCAGAAGTTCGCTTCATTGTCGATATCGGTCTCGGTGGCGAACTTCTGAACCAAAACCACACTGGAATCATAGAGTTGCTAGTGTCCTTCCGATTCTGAAATTCGTCGCGAGACCGATATAGGATGGTACGAATTTCAGAATCGGGACACTAGGCGGTTGCCTTCACGAATGCGTCTTCCAGCGTGTCCGCGCCGTAGCGCCGCATCAGCGCTCCCGGCGCGCCGGCGGCGCGGACTTCGCCGCGATCCAGGATGACGGCCGCATCGGCCAGCACCTCGACATCGGAAAGCACATGGCTCGAAAGGAGCACGCAGGCGCCGCGCGCCTTCAGCGCCCGCACGAGATCGCGCAACAGTCTGATGCCGAACACATCGAGGCCGCGCGCGGGTTCGTCCAGGATCACGTTTTGCGGCGCATGCACGATGGCGCGCGCGAGCGCGACGCGCATGCGTTCGCCGGAACTGAAGCCGCGCGTGCGCCGGTTCGCGATCGCGCCGAGCCCCAGCGTTTCGATCGCCGCATCGGTCGCGCGCCTGAGCTTCGCGCCCGCGAGCCCGTGGAGCCTTGCGAAGAGCGCAACATGCTCCCGCGCCGTCAATTCGGGATAGAGGCCGGCGCCGTCGGGCATGAAGCCGAGCCGGCGTGCCGCGCGCAGGCGCGCGGCGCCGACGTCGATGCCGTCGATCGCGATGCGGCCGCCGTCGGCCTTCAGCAAGCCGGCGACGGCGCGCAAGGTCGTGGTCTTGCCAGAACCATTCGCGCCGATGAGCGCGGTCACGGCGCCGTCGTCCGCGGCGAAGGAAACGGTCCTGGCGGCCGCGACCGTGCCGAAGCGTTTGGCGAAATTCTCGACACGGATCACTGGCGCCTCCTATTGGGCCGGGCCAAGCGGGCCGGTGACGAAGGGCGGCCGGCGCGTGGGCGTGGCGAGGCACGACATGTCGAGGCCTTTCGCCGTGCCCGCCTCCAGGAAGCGCGCGATCAGCGACGGCACGCAGCCGAGCGGGCTGATCGTATGCCCGCCCGCTGGCGCGACCGCGACGACGGCGTCGGTGAAATTGGCCGCGACCGCTTGGGCGCGCGCGGGCGGCGTCACCGGATCGAGCGCACCGGCAAGAAGCAGCACGGGAATGCCGAGCGGATGCGCGATCGCCACCGTTCCGCGCCGGGCATTCCGCGGCCAATCGCGGCAGGCGGCGGCCCAGATCGCGTAGTAGCTGTCGCCGATCAACCGGCCCGGACGCGCTTCGGCCGCATGCGCGCGCGCGAGCGGAATCTCCTCGCCGCAGAGGAGCGCAAGCGTCTGGCCGAGATACATGGTGTCGAGCGACCATGAAGCCGTGGCCGCATTGAGCGCATAGAGCACGGAGGGGTCGCCGTCCTCGGCGCGCGCGACCGCATAGGGCAGCAGAGCCGCGTATTGCGGCACGTAGAGCGCGCCGCGCACGGCCTGCCCCAGCCCCATGCGGTCGAACGTCACGCGGCGCGACACCGAGGTCGTCGGATCGTGTAGCTCCGCCATCAGCGGCGCGCGGTCGAGGCGAGCCAGCAGCGCGAACAGCCGCTCGCCGATACCGGGAAAGGCCGCGTCGCAGGCCGCGTCCGCCGCGCAATCGGCGGCCAGCCGCTCCCAGGCGCGATCGGCATCGCCCGCCGCCGTCAGAAGCAGCGGGAGGTCGAGCGTGAGCGCGGCGTCCAGCACCATGGCGCGCGTGCGTCCCGGAAAGCGGACCGCATAGGCCTGCGCGAGCTTGGTGCCGTAGGAACCGCCCCAAAGATCGATGGTTTCGGCGCCGAGGGCCGCACGCAACGCGTCTATGTCGCGCGCGATGGCGTCGTGCGTGATGACATCGCCCATCGTGCCGATTTCGCGCCGGCAACGCGCGCCGTCCCGCGCGATGGCATCGAGATCGAGCGCGCTCGCCAACAGTTCCATCTTGCAACGCAGCGCATGCGAACGACCCGTGCCGCGCGGATCGAACAGCACGATGTCGCGGGTCTTGCGCGCCTCGGCCAACGCGGCCTCGACGAGCGCGCCCGTCTCGGTACCCGCCTGCCCCGGCCCGCCGGGCAACACGAACAAGGGCGGCGCACCGCGTGCGGCGCCGAGCTGGGGCACGATGGCCGCCCCGATTTTGATGATTCCCTTCCGGGGCTCGTTCCAATCGCGCGGCACGTCGAGCGCGATGCAGGAGACGGCCTCTTCGACGTCGTCGATGTGGCAGGGCGTGACGATTGCCGGCGCCCCGCCATGGGCGGCGCGGACGGTCGCCAAGATCAGCGTCGCAGCAAGACGCCAAGCGTGGAACGTCATCGCGAAGCCCCTCCGGTGTCTTCGCCTCAACAGTCCCAAATCGTAGGCGGTTTCTTACAGCAAATTTATTCCTTTTAGAATCAATTGGTTATGCCGCCTTCCACCAGCCGTGGAAGCTGATGGGCAGGTGATGCGGCAGATCGATCCTGGCGAGAGGGCCGGCGCTGACCGCGCCCGCGTCCATCAGCGCGAAGAAACTGGTGCCCGTTTCGCCGTCGAGGCCTTGCGCGATCAGCCAACCCTCGTCCATCGCGCCGCCGGGTTTCGGCACGACGACGGGTTCGCCGACGACGGTCTTGGCCCCGAAATCGTAGACATCCTGGAGCCCGGTCTCGAGATCGATGCGCTTGATCGCGCTGTTGAGCGGACCCATGCCGCCCGCCGACAGATAGCCCTTGGAATGCGGCCGCGTGGCGAGACGCGGATCGACCATGGGGAATTCGTGCGGGCCGGCATCGACGATGGTTTCGGCGAGCTTGCCGGTTTTCAGACTCATGACGTAGCGGCGGAGCTTTCCGGGTTCCTGTCCCGGTCCCATCTCGCCCTTCATGAGCGCGTAGAACAGCGCGCCGTCGGGCACGAAATGATCGGGCGCGTCGTAGCCGACGAAATCGGCGACGATCTCATCGCCCCGTTCGTAGGCGTTCAGCGCATGCCACATGAAGGCGCCGGGTGCTTCGAAGAATTTCGCCTCGCCTCCCGCGCGCGGAAAAACGAGGACCATGTTTCCGTCGGCCCCGTTCCACGAGAGGCTTTCCATGAAGGTCGAGAGACCGGCCAGCAGATACCAAAGCGAGAACCACATCGGATGCAGGAGGAAGACGAAGTAGTTCTCGGTCGCGAAGAAATCGTGAATGTAGACTTGGCGCGGGCTCGGGATCACGTGATGCGCCTTGAGCGCACCATCCGCGCCATGCACTACGGCGTGCAATTCCATCTCGCGGCCATAGGCCTGACCCACTAGCAACCAATCGCCGTTGATCGGATCGAACTTGGTGTGCGCCTTGAGAGCGTTGCGCGCGCCGGGCCGCCCCAGGTCGGACGGTCCGCGCGTCGCCAGCGTCTCGGGATCGAGCTTGTAAGAGGGGTTCACCTCGTCGAAGGCGTAGACCTCGCCGTTGAAGGGATAGACGGTAACGCCGGCCTGGCTCGCGATGTCGCCGCCGCCGAGATTGGCGAACATGCCGCCGGGCGCGCGCTTGGACCAGGTCGGATAGAGGAAGCGTCCCGCCGCCTCTTCGTCGGCGAACTTCCGGGTGCGCACGAAAGCGTTCTGATAGCGCACCTGCCCGTCGCGGAAGGAAAGCCGCTGCACGAGGCCGTCACCGTCCAGAAGATGGGGCACGCGGGCGGGCCCGCGCTCGAACAGGCCGGGCCCGTTGCGATAGAGCGCGCCGTGCAGTCCGGCCGGGATCTCGCCTTCGACGCTAGGCTGTTCGTCGCGACCGCCCTTCTCGCTCTTGCCCAACAGCGTCAGCCATTCCGGCGCCTTGGTTTTCGCTTCCGCCGTCCGCGGCGCGGCCAGGGTTCCCCCGGCTAGCGCGGCACCGGCGCCGACGGCCAAGGCCGCGCGGCGCGTCATGTCCGAATTCGGTCCCGTGTTCATAAAAGGCCCCTTTGTCTTTGCAATTATCTTTACAACGTTAAGATAGAATAGAGGTAATCCGAACGATGTCAAGATTGACGCGGCGGAAAATTCCGTGTCATGCTAAGGCCATGATGGGGAAGCATTTTCGGCGATGAGCGCAGCAAAGGCGACGGCAAAGCCCGGGGCGAAGGCCACGCGGCGCAAGCGCGCCTATCACCACGGCGATCTGCGGCGCGCGCTCGTCGGCGCGGCGCGCGCGATCCTGGAAAAGGGCGGGCTGGGCGCGCTTTCGCTGCGCGCCGTGGCGCGGCGCGCGGGCGTCAGCCAAGCCGCGCCCTATCACCATTTTGCCGATCGCGACGCGCTCGTATCGGCGGTGGCGACGGAGGGCTTCCGCGAGTTCGACGCCGCAATGCACGCGCGGATGGACCGCTCGCGCGATCCCGTCGAACGCTTGATTGCGGCCGGCGTTGCTTACGTATCTTTCGCGGTCGCCAACCCCGCACTGTTCCAAGTGATGTTCGGCGCGACGATGCAGAAACTACCCGACGATCCGGAGCGTCTGGAGGCTGGGGCATGCACCTATGTGACGCTCGAGGGTGCCGTCGCCGGAGCCATGGCCGCGCGGGGGCGCGACCCGGCCAATGTACCGTTGGCGTGCCTGTTGGCGTGGTCGATCGTGCACGGGCTGGCGAAGCTTCTGATCGAAGGCGATCTCGATCCCGCGACCTATGGCGCCAAAAACGCCGAGGATTTGGCGGAGCGTTTGCTGCCACTCACTTGGATTCCGGGAACTTGAGGTCACGCCTTCGCGCCGACCAGCCACACGGCCGCGCCCGGCGCGACGCCGTTCGGGCTTTCGAAGGGCTTCCAGGCCGCCTCGATGGCGGCCAGGATTTTCGCGCGCGTCGCCTCGTCGAGACCCGCGACCGCGCGCGCGACGGGGCCGATATTGAAGGCCTCGGACGCCGCCGTCTGCGCCGTACCGCCGAGCCGCATCGTGGTGTCGTATTTCTCGATCGCGACGTCCGCGAAGCCCGCGCGCGCGAGGATGGTCTTCAGGCGCGCCGGATCGGCGAAGGCGAAGGGGCCCGGCGCATGGGGATCGGCAGGGCCCTCGTCGGGCAGGAACCGCTTGGCCGCATCGAACGGCACGCGCGTCCATTCATTGTCCCGCATCGCCCGCCAGCACACGAAGGCAAGCCGCCCGCCCGGCGCCATGGCGCGCTTGATGTTGGCGAAGGCCGCGATGGGATCGGCGAAGAACATCACGCCGAAGCGCGAAAAGCCGAGATCGAAGCGGCCGCCGCCGAAATCCGAAGCCGAGGCGTCGGCCTCGAGGAATTGCACGCGCGAGCCCTTCGCCTTGGCGCGTTCCCGCGCGAGCCCGAGCAAGGGCCGCGAGATATCGGCGCCCAGCACCGCACCCTCCGGCCCCACCTTTTCCTCGAGCAGGAAGGACGTCGTGCCCCCGCCGCAGCCGATATCGAGCACGCGCTCGCCGGCGCGCGCGGCGGCGAACGGCAGGATGCCGTCGGTGACGCCCGAGAGATTCCTGTCGAGCTTGTCCTGAAGCGCGACCCAGCGCTCCCCCACGGGGCCGTTCCAGTATTCGATCTGCTGGGCGTTGGGATTGGTCGAATCGTTCATGGCCGTCTCCGGTTCGGGTTGTCGTGCGCTCCATAACGCCTTGATAGCAAAGAGAATTTCACGAAAACTTCCAATAAGACAATTCGACTTAGCTTATTTGCCGAGCCGCCGCCTCCGCGCCGCGAGCGTGCGCAGTCTGAGCGCGTTCAGCTTGATGAAGCCCTGCGCGTCCTTCTGGTCGTAGGCGCCGCGATCGTCCTCGAACGTCACCAAATCCTGCGCGTAGAGCGAACAGGGCGAGACGCGTCCCGTCACGATCACGTTGCCCTTGTAGAGCTTGAGCCTGACGGTGCCCGTCACGAATTCCTGGCTCTTGTCGACGGCGGCCTGGAGCATCTCGCGCTCCGGCGAGAACCAGAAGCCGTTATAGATGAGCTCGGCATAGCGCGGCATCAGCTCGTCCTTGAGATGCGCCGCGCCCCGATCGAGCGTGATCGATTCGATGGCGCGATGCGCGGCCAGCAGGATCGTGCCGCCCGGCGTCTCGTACACGCCGCGGCTCTTCATGCCGACGAAGCGGTTCTCCACCAGATCGATGCGCCCGATGCCGTTGGTGCGGCCCAGATCGTTCAGCCGTGCGAGCAGCGCGGCCGGCGAAAGCGCCTTGCCGTCGACGGAAACGGCGTCGCCCGCCGCGAAGCCCACCTCGACGACGGTCGCCTTGTCGGGCGCGTCTTCGGGGCCGAGCGTGCGCTGATAGACGGCGGCGTCGGGTTCGACGGCCGGGTCCTCCAGAACCTTTCCTTCCGAGGACGAGTGCAGAAGGTTCGCATCGACCGAGAACGGCGCCTCGCCGCGCTTGTCCTTGGCGATCGGAATCTGATGCGTCTCGGCGAATTCGATCAGCTTGGTGCGGCTGGTCAGATTCCATTCGCGCCAGGGCGCGATCACTTTGATGTCGGGCTTCAGAGCGTAGTACGTCAATTCGAAGCGCACCTGGTCGTTGCCCTTGCCGGTGGCGCCGTGCGCGACCGCGTCGGCGCCGGTCTTTTCGGCGATCTCGATCTGCTTCTTGGCGATCAGCGGCCGCGCAATGGCTGTGCCCAGAAGATACTGCCCCTCGTAGAGCGCGTTGGCCCGGAACATCGGAAACACGTAGTCGCGGACGAATTCCTCGCGCAAATCCTCGACGAAGATTTCCTTGACGCCGAACATCTCCGCCTTCGCACGCGCGGGCGCGAGCTCCTCGCCCTGGCCGAGATCGGCGGTGAAGGTCACCACCTCGCAGCCATACTCCGTTTGCAGCCATTTCAGGATCACGGAAGTGTCGAGCCCTCCCGAATAGGCAAGCACCACCTTTTTCGGCTTCTGCGACATGGCTGGACCGGCATCCGGAAGTTCGCGGGCCACGCTGTAGCGCGGCTCACCCCTCGTCCACAAGCCGAGCCGTTCTCAACGCGCCCGCAGCCAGCCAGCAATGGAATAGCGCAGGCCCCCGGCATAGGACGCCACCTCGCTCACGAAATGGGGCTGGGGCACGCGCAACAGGTTGAGCGCGTTGAAGGCGGGCACGTAGCCCTCGGCCACATGGCCGTCGGCATCGAGGAAGGCGAGCAGCCCGCCCCATTCCGCGCGCCAACCCGGCGTCATGCTGAGCACATAAGCCGCGCGGCGCTTCTTTTCGGGCAGAAGATCGTCATGGCGCGTGAGAAAATGGCCCGGACCATAGGCGGTCGCCTGGGCGTCGGCCAAGGCGATGTCGGCCATGCCGGTCACCTCGCGCGCGAAGGCGAGGAATTCGGGACCGTTCAGGAACGCCACGGCGCGGGCGAAGAAGTGCGAGCGCTCGGCATAGGGTTCGCCGGCCTCGCTCAGGCGATGGTTGTCGTAGTGATACTGGAACCCCTGGCGCGCGTTGGCGGCGACGGCCGCCATGAGATGGCGCCGGCGCGCCTCGCCCAAACCCACGAAGGCGTGCGGCGAGAGATCGTAGATCTTCTCGCCGCTGTTGAAGAGCGTGTTCCAGGGCGTTTCCTCGGCGAGGCAATGATGCAGCCTGCGCGCGGCGCCGTCTTCGAGGATATCGGGGATGTGGAGACGGCCGTGCTCGCGGAACACGCGCGCGAGCAAGCGCCGGTCGTGGCCCGGACCAAGGGCGATGCGCTCCGTCCTATCCAGCGATTGATCCACGCGCCCCGCGCCCCGATGCTTACGTCAATTGACGGCGGCCCCCCGCAAGTTGAAGGTCTCGGAGAGCCGAACGCATATGAATTTTTCGTAGGTCGCATCACGGACGCGTGAAGCGCCACGGTGAACGGCGCAAGACGCCGCCGAAGGGAGAACGAAAGTGCACACCGTCCATGCGCTGGAGTTCTGGTACGAGTTCGCCAGCACCTATTCCTATCCGGCCGCGATGCGGATCGCCCGCCTGGCCTCGGATGCCGGCGTCGCGATCCGCTGGCGGCCGTTCCTGCTGGGACCGATCTTCGCCGCTCAGGGCTGGAACGATTCCCCGTTCAATATCTATCCCGCGAAGGGACGCTATATGTGGCGCGATCTC
>Ga0326597_10006841_pt1 | contig 15560 bp, 16 predicted proteins | sample RVTome_12_FD_203789 | JGI IMG/M metagenome (GOLD analysis project Ga0326597, IMG submission 203789) | Soil microbial communities from uranium-contaminated site in the Upper Colorado River Basin, Wyoming, United States - RVT100D185 | ecosystem: Environmental > Terrestrial > Soil > Contaminated >...
TGAGTGAGTGAGTGAGTGAGTGAGTGAGTGAGTGAGTGAGTGAGTGAGTGAGTGAGTGAGTGAGTGAGTGAGTGAGTGAGTGAGTGAGTGAGTGAGTGAGTGGGGGAGAACTAGCGCACAAGCTCCAAGGTCTTCTCTATCCGATCCATCTCCCAAGCGTCCTCATCGAACTCAAATGTGACGTCCACCTGTCCGTCGTGAATGTGAACGTTCACAATGTCGGCAATGACCTTCACCCCCCGCTTGGGGTCGGTCAGAGTAGTCCTCTCACCCAGCTCGGCGACGAACTCTTCAAGCTCGATGTGGAGGAAGTCCCCAGGTTTGTCCCATGGATTCCGAATGTAGAACAGAACTTCTACCGCGTCTTCGTACCCCCTCGGCGGCGAGACTTCAAGGGCTCGCACGATCTTGTCGAACATCTTCCAGGGGTATTCAGACGGGGCTATAGAAGAATCAGCGGCAGGCAGACGAGGGGCATCGATCAGCCCTCCGGTGGTTCATCCACCGAAAAGGCTAGCTAGATAACCCCCTGTTGACAACAGGAAAGCCCAAACCAGGAAGTTCCTCGGACTCAGGACCCCCCGACCGACCGCTGGTCCGAAGGCGGAACGAATGCCGATGCCGTAACGAGGTTGCTGCAAGCCACGAATGAACTTCACGGTTCGCGCTTTGGCTTCGGTCGCCTTGTCGAACTGTCCCTCAGCGTTTTGCTTCAGGGACTCGAACTTCGAAGACTTGTCGAGGTCGAGGGATACACCACCGATGGAGTAGCTGAATTCGTCCTGTACCCAGTTGATCGCCAGCGCCATTAGGGCAAACATCATCGCCCCATAGTGCATCGCCGACCGCCAGTCCGACGAACCCGACACCAAACAGTCGATAGAGCTGATCGAGGTGCGGGGCGGGAACATATTCCACCAGTCGAGTGCCCGCTCCAGGTAGACCTTCAACTCGGGATCGGTCCAGACGTACCCGAACACGGTGTTGTACGCCCCGATGTCACATTCATGCTCGGGAGGGCGGAAGTGGTAGTTCCGGTCCGGGCAATTGTGAACCACTACCCCACTCCTGTGCAGGACGAGGTTGTGGTTGTCAGCCACGGTCAAATCGAACATGAACTGCCGCTTCTCGACCGACCACGCCAGTACCCGCTTGTCCCCAGACACAGCGCACAGCCGTTGACCTCGCGTCAGCGTCCCTGCTTCCACGGTGTCATCTGCGCCAACGTAGACCCGATGACCTTCGGTCACCACCAAAGGCGAACCATCGGACAACGTGAAGGTCCGAACCCTTTCCCACGGCACCTCGTTCCGATGGACCGCTTCGACAAGCTGCCACTCCACATTTCCCGTTGGGTTCATGGACTGAATCTTGAGGGCACCCCTACGGAAAGCCGTGCGGAGCCGATCACGCTGCTGTGTCGAGAGCATCACCCAAATCCTCCTCAGCCCAAACCTCGAAAGCCCAAACGTTTTCAGACGCCAATCGCTCGGACTCCGAAAGACGACGATGAACCTTGTGGGACGAGACCAAGCGGGGGTGTGTATCTTTCATACCCCTGTTGGAATCTAGGGTAATTATGGTCGGGTCCGTCGTCACTGGTGGCGGGATTCTGGGCTGATGTCATGCAAGGATTCCCACAGGTCGTCCAATCGAACAACCATCATCTCCCCGTCCACATCAAGCTCGACAGTTTCCTCCCCGCCGATGCAGTTGTCCCGCAGCAGGATACGCAACGTATCGATCATCTCTTGTTCGGCAGTCGTGTACGGGGTCGCCACCAACGTCGTTGTCGAAACGACTGCAAACTCCTGCACGACCTGAGTCTGGGGCGAGTTGATCAGCTCCCGCATCGTCCAGCGGATGCGATACGTCCCCACAGTTGCTGCGGTCGGAATCATCAAAGCGGCGTAGTATTCACCGACCGCAGGATTCACGGGTACGCGAGCCGCCGAACCAATGATCACTTCGGCTTCGGGCGGTCCAGGATCAACGTAGTAGAGGGCGTACGTGATCTCGGCGGCGTTGGTCGGGTTCCCCAACGCATTCGTCAAGAAGATGTCCAGGTCTCCCCGGACGACTTCTTGTCCTGGCTGAAATGCAACCGCCATCTAGTTCACCGCCTGTGACAAGGGATAGAGGACAGCGATGTCCCCCACCGAAATCTTCAATTCGAACGACATCTCGGCTTCTTGCAGGTCCCGAGCCAGCCGGTCTCTGAACGACTTCAACTCAGCTTCGTGCAATCGGAGCCGACTCACCACCTCAGCCCGCTGGTCCTTCGGCGAGTAGTGGAGAAAATCGAGGAAGTACGCCTTCCCGGCTTCGGGAACAACTCGGAAGGCATTGACCTCTTTCATCTTGCCCTCAGCCATTCCTACCCCCCCTCTACGAACTGCGCGACCAAGCCGGCGTTGTTGTATGCGCCGGACCTGGTCTGAGCGATGAGTACGACCTGCACACTTTCGACCAGGTCGTTAGCGAGGGCATCCTGGGCGGCAACTTCCCCGTAGAGCATGTCACCGTCCGTGAAGACCGTGGGCACGGTGTAAACGTAAACGTAGCGACCTACCTCAGCCGGGGTCACCGCGGACATCGCGGCTGCCGCCACGAGAACGTTCTTAGCACCAGCGGTGCTGAAGCTGAAGATGGTGATCGTCGGACCAACCGTAGGGGCGAATGGGGCATTGTTCGCATCCAGGAACATGACCTGGAACGTGTACGGGTTACCAATGACCGCCTGTTCCGCCACGTCAGTCCTCCATGTGCGTCAGGGTCTTGAGCGCCTTGATCTCGTCGGCGTAAGTCATCGCCGCCACCTTGGCTCGCCGAGAAAAGAACTGTGCTTTCAGGTCCCGGATGTTGTCCGCTCGGGTGAACAAGAACACCGTTCGGTCCCCGTCCCGTTCGGTCCCGAGAAACTCCACGGCTGCCGTTTTGAGATATGCCGCGTAGTAAAGGTCGGCTGTCTTGTAGCATTGATCTCGAAATGGTGTCGTCATCCTACATCTCCCAGCCATGTGGGTTCACGCCCACAGGATGCACCCAAAACTTCCACAACCCGAAGACACAGGTCGTAAAGTTCAGGGTCCGTCATGTCCCCCGCAACCCGTTGATCCGGGCATGGACCATCCCCGTTCTCCAAGAACAAAGGAGATAGTTAGCTCTACCCTTGGAAGGATATAGGCCAACGAACGGAGTCAGAAACAACGAAGCCCACCCCCCTTTCAGGAGATGGGCTTCGCTGGGGCTATAATGTCAGGCGGCTGCTAGAGTGCGTTGCCGTCCTGGTCGTACACCCGGATGGCACGGGCGATGCCCGTGGCGGGGACGTTGCCCGTTCCGAGGAGAGTCGCCCGAGGGCGCCACGCCAGGACGTCGGCGGCTGCGTACGCGAAGTCGTACGTGTGTAGCATCTCGAAGGTGGCGAGCTTGTACCCTGCGACAACACCCACGGCATTCGAGATGTTGAACGCCCCGGTCGGGACCAGCGTCGGGCGAGCCCGGTAGCCAGAGTCGCCTGCGGAGAGGAAGTCCCCGGAGGCGTAGAACTGACCGTAAGTGGTCACATCCGTGACGAGCTGGGCGTCCACGATGACTTGTCGGGCTGCGAGACCCAGGAAGTCACCCGTGACTGCCGCAGCGTCACCGAGAATGGTGAGCACCGGCAGCCGATAGGTCTCACCCGACAGGATACGCAGCACGTCACGCACGGTCCCGAACGAGTCCGACGTTACCGCCGTACCATCGAGGTCCGTCTGTGCCACGACCGCCGAAAGAGACGTGTTGATGGCTGCCAGCGTCAGAGCGCCACCCGCGAGGGCGATGGCGGAGACGGCTGCCGCCATCGCATTGGCGTTCGCGACCGTCATCGGGTCCGTACCGGCACCACCGACGCCGCCCGGGTCGACCCGGTCGAAGAAGTACGCGGCCAGTCCGAACGCCGTTGCCTGCGTCGCGGAAACGTTGTTGGCACCGGCTGCGACCGACGTGCGGTCGTCAATGTCGTTGTGGGTACCATCCAGCGTCGTGTGGAGAGATCCACTGACGTAGTCGAGACCGTTGACGACGGTTGTCCCCGGCTGGTCGAGCATCTCCTGGAGGTAGTTGTTCTGCGGCGTCCCATCGTAGACGCCATTCTTCTGTCCGGCGTTGGGATGCAGGTCGCCGAGAGTCAAGCCCGCACCAGCCAGATCGCTCCGCTGGGGGATGATGAAAACGCGATCAGCCATTGTGACTCTCCTCTACGGGCTCAGATGACGTTGCCTGCGGCATCGTAGATGACGACTGCTCGGGCGATCCCAGTGGCCGGTACAACGGTCGCCGGGATGATGAGTGCCCGCGGGCGTGCCGCCGTCACAGCCGCAGCCGTGTAGGCGAAGCCCGGATTCAGATACGTGAACGTGGCGGACTTGAGATCCGCCAACACGCCGTCCGTCGCGGACAGGTGTACCTGCCCGGTCTCGACGACCTGCCGCACGTTGTTGAAGTTCGTGTCTTGTGTACCGGTCTGCACCGCCGCCGTCCGGGGTACCCCAGGACGGATGTACGGCAAGGGAGACGTGGACCGTCGACCGCGAACCGGTGCGTTGGTATCGGTCGTCACGACCGCCCCCTCGCGCCAGACATAAGTGGTCCGGACGCTCTGTGCCAGCTCGACATTCGGCGTTGTGACGAACCCACCGACTGGTGCAGCGACCTTGTCCGGTACGCCGTCTTCGATGGCGGTCGCTGCCGGAATGCGGTACCGCTCACCCGCGAGAATGCGCAGGATCTGTTCGACAGTGCCCGTGGAATGACCTGCCGTCAGCGACGTACCAGCGCCCACCTGGGCGACCAGGATGGCGTTGATGACTGCCGCGGTCAGCGCAGTACCCGCTGCGACCACCGCTTCGATGGCTGCGGCGGTGTTGTTCGCCTGTGCTGCCGTGCAAGCGCGGGTACCGACCGCGTTCTCGATGTTGTCGAGGATGTACGCCGACAGCCCGTACGTGATCGTCACCGGAGTCGTGATCGGTGGACCTGCGGGCAGGGCCCCGACCACGGTGTTCACCCCGTCGATCAGGTAGAAGGTCTGGTAACCCGTCTGTCCACTGTCTTGCCCGTCGAGTACCGGGCTGAGCTGGGACGAATTGGGCTTGAGATCCAGAACCTGGAGGAGATTGTCGTCCAGGTCGTTCCTTGCGAGCACGATGTATGCGCGGGCCATCGAGAGTCCTCCTTGTTCAGACGAGCAGAGTGCCGTCGTCGTCGTAGACGGTGACGACCCGCTGGTTCAGCAGGGGTGCCTGGCGACCCGTGCGACGGTGATAGTCACCGACCCAGTGCTGCACTTCTGGGTCGGGGAACAACGTGACGCCCGCCGCGAACTGGGATAGCTGCCCATTCAAGACCGACGCGGCGAAGTGAGTGCCGTGGACAGTCGTACGGGCTCCGCCGATCTCGTTGTTGACCGTATCCCCACCCGCTGCGAACCCTGGCTTCGAATCGTGACCAGAGGTCTTGAGATACTTGGACCCTGCCGTGATCGCCCCCCACTCACCACCCAACATGCCCGTGCCCCAAGTCACGTTCGGGGTAGTGAACCCTCCGTCCGGTGTCGTATCCCAGTTCTTGCCCGTTGCGTCCTTCACCACCGGCACGGTCACGCGATACTCGCGACCCGACAGGATGGAAAGGATTTCCGGCAACGACGAGTTGCCCGTCGCGACGGAGATCCCACTGACGCCACCGACAGCGTTCATCGCTGCGTTGACCGTGGTCACCGTGGCTGCGGTTCCCGCATCCACGAGAGCCTGCACGGCTGCGGCGCAGGAGTTGATGAGGGTGCCCGTCCAGGACACCATCGTCTTGCCCATGGCATTGGCGGATACCACGATGCGGGCGGCTGCCGTGCTCTCGGTGATCGCCATCGCACCGTCCGACCCAGCCGTGTCTGCCAGCGAGGTCACGACGTTGGAGGTGCCCGCGACATTGCTTGCCGTTACGGTCGAACCACCGATGGTGGTTCCCAGTGCCGTGTCCGAAGCCGCGTTGTTCAGGGCTGCCACCAACGAATTGGCAGATGTGATGTTCGTGCCAGCCGTCGAGTTGATGAGCGAATCGAACTCGAAGTTCGACGGGTCTGCTTTGACGTTGACCAGCGTCGCACCCGAGAGAACCAACTCCACGGCTTCGGTCGTGCTCATGTCGAGCTGACCGGAGTACCCCGGGAGGGAAGCCGTCAGAGTCACCGCAGCCAGGGTGCCACCACCATTGGCAGCCGTCACCGTGCCATCAAGAGCCGCAGGCGGCGGACCGGCGTAGGCGGCGAGGATGAGCACCTGGTTGGCGGCGTCGTTGATCGCCGCCACGATGCCCGTCGCGACTGGGATGGACACGTCCGTCGCGTGCTGACCGACCCAGTAGGCTGCCGAGCCAAACTCCGAAGGCACCGCAGCCGGGTCCGGAGCCGTGTGCGTCATCGTCGCACCGGAGACCGTGATCCGCACCGTCGCCGTGCTCTCGGTCAGAGCCGCATCGCCCCACAGACCAACCTTGCTCGCCGTCAACGCGATGGCTGCGGCACCCGGAGCATCCACGTCGATGGTGCCAGCACCGGTACCCGCAGGCAGCAACAGGTCGAGGGCTGCCGTGATGTCGGCTGCCCGAGCCGTGATCGCCTGACGAGCGAAGTCCGCCGAAGCGATAGCACTACCGGAAGTCGCGACGTCCTGGAAGATACCGTTCGGGAAGTCGTTCGCTCCGGCGGTTGCCGTGAACGTGACCCCAGCGATGGTGAACTCGTCGAGGGCAGCGCAACCACCAAGAATCGTGACGATGCCCGTCGAAGCGGTACCGTCCGAGCAGGTCAGAGGCGAGAGCCCCACAGTGAGGCGACCAACGGCTGCGGTGGGGTCCTCAACCGTAATGGTGCCCGTCGCCGTGTTCTCGACCGCGGTGTACGCCTGCGTGAGCACACCGTCCGGACCCGTGTAGGTGATGATGTCGCCGACGAGAACACCCGTGAGGGTCATCGTCCCAGTCGCCGCCTCGCTACCACCCGGGTCCACCACGTCGGCGATGTAGGCTGCAAGGCCCGAGATCGTCGGCTGGTTGGAAAGCTCCACAGCGGGTCGCAGGGTGAGAGCACCGGCACCGGTCGTCTGCACGGTATCCGTGGCAGGGCGAGCCAGGTACCGAGTCTGACCCGGTGGGTTCGTCGGGTTGTTGTCCTGCGAGACGTTCGGCCAGAGATCCGTGATCTGGAGGACCCCGTTCGGGACGTTCGCGTTGGCCAAGCAAATGAATGGCATGATCGATTCTCCGTAAGGGCCAGCCAGGTCCAGCAGGCTGAGGCAGAACATCCTCGCCTACCTGTCTCCTGGTATAGCCGAACTATTCAACCACGGAGCAAAACCCCGTGCAGCGCGAAAGGACAACCACCAGCGGCTGCCGTTGCAAGCACGAGACCTTTCGTGCTCCCCGAGTACAACTGCACTTCGTCACCAGGAAGTATTGCCTGCATCAGTTGGTCGGGACCAAAAGACACCAGCAAGGTCTTCACCGCATCTAAGTTGACGAGGGCAAACTCCACCATCGGAACCGGGAACACCAGGTACATCGGGCGGGGAATCGCCGATGTCAGGTCTTCACTGAAAACCGGAGGTGCTCCTGCGACACTCGTTGTCGCAGAAGGCGCGATCCCCTGCATAGTGAATGTCGGTTTCGACATCCCCATGTTCAACGCAGGCGGCACACAGAGAATGCCACCCAGCACCGGCTCTGGTCCGGGCACGGTCAACAGACCGATGACGCGACGTTCCTCTTGCACCCGAAAGAACTGCCACATTGAATCCAGTGGAACCGCAGGCAGACCGACCCCCGCCATCACAGCGCCTTCGAGGTCGAATAGTGCGTGTGTTGTTCCTCGCCGATTCTCTTCGAAAAGACCCCAGCCATTCCGGATCAACGAGGCTGTGCGGTAGTAGCCCCCACTTGCCACCGTGAAAACGTCGCCTGCACCGGCACCACCAACCCCGCTGGCGGCTGGATTGCCATAAACATCATTCACGGTGAACCCGATCCAGAACTGGTAGCCAATTACCGCCGGATCATTCTTCAAGATGAAGTGGATGTACTGAGTCGTCCGCTCTAGGACCCCCGCGTAGGTGTGGAATGGGTTAGACATTGTGGAGAGCCTCTCCAGACGTCACACCGTGCAGTGAGAATGCTGCCCCTACCACACCATCAGGGCACGCCAGGACGACCATCTTGGTCGTGCCCGAGTACAACGGCAACTCACCGCCCGCAGGCACGTTCCGCATCAACTGCCCAGGTCCGAATGCCACAAGCAGGTTCACCGCCGACAAGTTGCGGATGGACAGTGCCGTCAATGGCTTCGGGAACACCAAAACCATCGCCCTCGGAAGAGCCGATTCCAGGTTCTCATCCAAGTCGGGCACCGTCCCGATAGCACTCGCCGAACCGGAGGGAGCAATGCCTTGCAGCGTGAGAGTCGGACACATTGTCCCAAAGTACGCTGCCGGAGGCACGCAGTAGATCGGACCCAGCACGGGTGTCGTGGCATCTGCGGTCGTCACGAGCGTCCCCAGTGCCAGCGCCGCAGCGTCGATGGCAACACGCGGGGCGTCTGCGGTCGTGATCGTGAACTGGGCTGTGTTGCCCGGGATCAGGTTCGCACCCGCATCCTCCGGCTGGACCAAGACCACAGCCGATGGCGCACCGACGTTCGTACCGAACGTGTGCGTGTTGAGCGGGGCGATGAGGTCAAGAGCAGCTCCGACATTGGCTGCGTCGTTCAGAGCCAAAGTCAGGTTCGCCGCAGCCGCATCATCATCGGCTCCCAGACCGACAATGAATGGGTCCCCGATGGTGCCCGCGTGAGCGAGGTTGTTGGCACCAGCGGCAAACTCGAAGTAGACGCCCTTGATGATGACCTGGTCCGTTGCCACCACCGCGGCGAGCGTGATCGTGGCTTCGGGAACACCAGCAAACGCGAGGAGAGACCCACCACGATTCTCCTGCATCCGCAGGAACATCCAGCCGCCATCATCCGGAATGGGAGACCCACCGACTGCCGGAGCAATGAAGTCGTCCACATCGAACAGGTAATGGGTCGTGCCCCGCCGATTCTCCTCAACCAGACCCAACCGCTTGCGCCGAAGCGTCTCTGAACGATAGCTGTCCCCCCGATTGACTTGGAACATTGCCAGGGGGCCGGCACCACCGACACCACTGTTCAATGGATCGCCATAAGCATCGTTGATCGTACGATGCCCCCAGACCTGGTAGGCGGGAACCATTGGGTCATTGTGCAAGAAGGCATGGACCAGGTGCGTTGAACGCTCCAACAATCCAGCATAGGTGTGCAACGGGGAAGTCATGCCCGCTTACCTCGCTTCATTGCCTCACGGGAACGACGGTCGTACTCCCGGGTATCCTTGCCCTGGCTCTTCGCCATTCGAGCTGCCTCGCCCCATGAATCGACCCGCTCACCACCGACGTTAGGTGCCAGGTTGAACTGCGGACCTTCCATCTTGAGCTGCTGCTCCCGCTCTCCGACCTTCGACCGCCGAATCGCCATCTGGCGCTTGACCCGGATATTCTTGCCAGGCCACACATCGCCTCGAAGAACCCCGCCAATCCCGGCAGCAATCTTCTTGACTGCCGCCTCCCCACATTCGGGGCAGACCTGGGGCTCGTTGCGATTCACAATCGCCAAGGTCTTGAAGAAACCAGCACCACATTCATCGCCGCTGCACTGGAAAACATATTCAGGCATCTTCCACCTCCTGGGATGCAAGATACCGCGCTGCGACCATTCTCTGGTGCCGCTCGATCTCTGGGTATTCAGCACTCATCTCACCCAACCGAATTGTATCGGCTAGATACCGTGCCATCCGAGGCTGCTTTGGCAACGACCACTCATTGCTCGTGACGTGCCTCAGCACCGCCAGTACGTGCTTGCAAGCCCGGTGCTGACCGTTGGGGTCCTTGATATTTGGCTTCGTTGCTAGACCCCGTGGGGAGCCATACAGGTAGTCACCCTGCTTCGCGTGAAATTCCGGTCCCTGCCACTGCCAGAACGGGCACGAGCAGGACACCTTGACGTGGAGCTTCTGCATATCGGCGACGTTGCCCTTGCGTGCTGCCTTGAGCCGCACCCGATATGCCTTCTTCGACCCCTGCACATCGAACAGCCAGACGGAATTCTTCTGGTCCACCCGGGCAAGGCGAAGCGCCAGCTTCTCCGAACGTGCCAGGATCTCAGGACCACAACCCTCTCGGATCTCCCGAATGAGCGTGGCGATACGACTGCTGCCTTGAGCCAGCCGCATCTCATGTGCCTGGTCGAACAGTCGGTGCATGTCCGGCACCGATAAATCACCCCACCCATGCTCTCGGAGCCAAGCGAGCACATGCTTGTCCCGGGCCCCACCTGAGATGTACTGCTTCCACAGGGGTGAACGAACAAGCTGAAGCAAAGACTGCCGAAGCTCACCGGGCAACGAAGTGAAATTCATCCGCCCGGATTTCTCAACATGACCGGCACCACTGGGAAGAACCCGGCTGCCAGGATTTGAGTGCTGCACCTCGTCCTCATAGGGACCATTGAGTCCCGGGTCACCAGGTTGACGATCGCGACGCTTCCGCTTGTCATGGTCATTGGCACGGTCGTACACCGTGTCAGGGTCCATCTCCGGCGGACGCTGCTCACGGAAGAAGTCCGCCGTCACCTGGCTCGCGAGCTTGTTGACCATCCCGTAGAACAAGTCATCGTCCTCGGGATCGATGAGCAGGTCATCTACCTCGCCAGGCTCATCCCGCTCCTGGCGGGTGTGCATGAACCCAGAACCCAGGATGTAGAGGTTGACCAGGTCAGAATCGACCTCCTCCGGGTCGCCATATGCCTCGATGCCCACCTCAGCATCGATCAAGGCGTACATCGCGTCCTCGTCCTCATCGGACAGGAACGCAGCGAGTGCTAGGAACTCCCGCACCGGAAGAGACCGCAGAAGTCTCTCGTTCTGCTCGTTGAGGTAGAACTGCACAAGTCCGGTCATCCCAGAAATGTTGCGGACGTACCCTTGAACCAACTCGGCTCCCGCCTCGAAAACGAACGCGATCTCCGGAGCCGTGAGCACGTAACCCAACCGCATCTTGAACCGCTCGGGATGCTTGCGACGGATCTGTTGCTGCCGCTTGAACGCTGGATTGTGCTTGAGCTGCTTGCGCCGCTTGCGGGAATTCTGACGTGACTTCATCCGATTCTGACGATAGCGTTGCTTCGCCTTGAGCTTGTCCTCGCCCTTCTGCTTGCGTCGTCGCTCCTTCGGTCGGGTCTTCACCTGAAACGAGATGGCGAACTTGTTGAACCCATCATTCAACCATGACTCGAACAAGTCATCGGGTTCGTCAGACATGGGGTCCTCGGAATCTTCTGTACCGTCGTACTCAAACACCTCGTCCATGTAGCGGAACAGGTCATCGACCCGGTCCTCATCGACCACCGCCTCGTCGAAGAAGGTGTCGAAATCGACCGCGTCCGGGACGCCATCCATCGTGAAGTGGATGAACCCCATGGGGCTCACTTCATCCACCCAGCCCCACTCCCCAGAGGGAAAATGGTAAAAGGGGACGGACTCGAACGCCCGCTTCGGACGATTGTCCTTGCGGTTCTTGCCAGGCGTCAACTTCTCCTTCGCCCGCTGCCGATCGTTCCGCTGCTTGATCGTCGTAGAACCCCCACCGGGACGCCGCTCAAACTTCTCCGGCTTGTCCTTGCGGCGTTGGCGGTCTGCCTTGTATCGACCATTGTTGCGTAGCCGCTTGTCTCGACGATTCTGCCGACGCTTCGCCAGTCCACGCTTCCTCACATACCTCTTGTGGAAGTAAAGGTAAGCGCGACCCTTCTGCTTGCGCTGTCGTTTGGCACCAGGATAGGCGGGCGGGTACATCCCTGCTTCGACCGACATCTCCTCGTCGCACCCACCCCAATCCTCGTCCCAGTCCGCCAGCGCCGCAGAATCCCACTCCGCTGTCATCCCAGGTCGACGTTGCGGCGTGATACCCGTGTTGTTGTAGGGGGTCTCCGGATGCGTTGCCCCATTGTCGTACTGCCCACCAGGCGTACCCTTGGTGCGTACCTTGTCCTTGTGAATGGTGCCACTAGAGTCGGACCCGGACTCCCCCGGGACGTTGTAGACAGTAGGTCCCCGAGTAGGCTTGCTCTTCGACCACGGCGGATCAGGAAGCCCCTGCGTCGGGTACTTGCCCTCTGACTTCGACTTGCTGTCACCCGTATCGGACTTCTGCGGTGCCGGGTCTTTCACGAACGTCCGGTAGCCACTCATATCCTGCGTCGTGATGCCCGCGTGCTTTGGGTGCAACCCACACGTTTCCGGTCGAGGGTCCGACTCCCCGACAAAGTACGTCGAGACGATCTTGGCGGTGCCCCGGTCGTTGACGAACACGACCCGCAGGTTGCCTAACTTCTTGTCGTTCCACTCGATGGGCTCGCCGCGCATCGAGTCCATCGTGAACTGCTGCCACTCCCACGAATCCCGGCTCTTCCAGTCGTTGAGCTGATGACTGTAGTTCATCAGTGCAACACGAAGATCCCCAACCGTGATGGCTCGCTGGTCCATCCGATACTGGGCGTGGGGTGTGATCTTGACCGACTTGAACATGCCGCCGCCCCGGTCGGTCTCGATCGAGTAAACCTTGGCAGCTTCCGAGTTCGTCAGCTTTTGACCGTGTTCAACCTTCTCCGCCAGGTCTTCACGCAGAGCAGGCGTACGCACCATCTGTTCGATGCGATCTACCACCTTGCACGGTCCACCCTTCCAACCGAGGGGTGGGCTCAAGTCTGCGGTTTTCACGATAGGTACGCCACCACCTCGAACTTGCCCCCCAGATCGGTCCACGCAAAGTGCAGAACCGAATTCCGAATGGGAACAGGGGAGAAAGAGTCATTCGGGTTGCTGAAAGCCAATCGGATAGGCCACGTCCCGGATGGGGCACGATGCCGATCAGCCGACAACACCTCGTCCGGATCAATGCCGAACTCACCAAGCACACGGAACGCCGTACTCAAAGCCTGCCCGATCTTCTGGAACCGACCATTGCCGTCGAGGCCCTTGCGAATCAACGCCTGATTGGCTTGCCGACGAATCGTACTCTCCAGCTTACCATTCTCGATGCCCGCTTGAATCCAACGAAGAGCAACCTGTTCCACGGCATAACCGTAACGATGTCCGCCGCCACCGAAGGCAGGTTTCACGGCTTCCTCCACCTGAGTCTTGTCATGCAGTGGCAAGCGAGCTTCGAGGAACGACTCACCCATCTTGGCGAGAGCCAGAGAGGTGCGGTCAAGATCCAACTCCAACTTCTCCAACCGCCGAGGGGCTGCCAGAATGAGATCCCCAGCAATCTGATGCAGATGTTCGGCGTGGTCGGACTGCTCGACGAGCTTCATCGCCCGGTTGACCAGGTGCTTGAGGCGATGAGCCTCGATGCGAGCGGCTACTACACCCTCTGTGATGAGAGCCCAAGCCGCTGCGCTGCTGGATTGCTTATGGGTCACGAGAGTCCTCCAGGTAGGCAGTCGACGCCTCCTACCTTTGCGGACTTCATAGGGAGACTAGCGAACCGATTAGGCTTCCGGGTTGTCCAGCCGACTGCGGATCTGGGCGGCGACCTTCGGAGATTCCTTGGCGCAGATGGCGTCCAGCGCCTCAGGCCAATCCCCGTAGAAGTCGACGGCTTCCTCGACTCGCTTCTGCCAGTTGCGCTTGGTGCTCCAGTTGTCCGTGATCTCTGCGATCTCGTCTGCCTCGGACATCACCGGTGCCGGGGGCATCTTCTGACGGATGCTACCAGCGACCGCCGCACCTGGGAGCAGGGTCTCCAGATCGTCGCCGTACATCGCCTCGTCCACATCGCCCGTACCGCCCCCAGGCAGGATCTCGTCGATGCCGACGTTGCCAGAACGCTGAACCTGCGTGGTCTGACGGGCACGAACTGCTTGGGGCTCGTGCGTCGTCGCGGGGTCGGGGATGAACTGGGCTCCTGCGTGACGGTTCTGCGGGGTCGTGGCAACCGGATTCCCCACCTGTACCGGCTGGCGCCCAGACACGCGAGTCACGTCCGTACCCAGCATGTTCCCACCAACGCCATCTGCGCCAACAGCGGCACCATTGGAGAACTTGTACTCCTTGACCGAGACACCATCGGAGTCGTCCTGGATGAGCGTGTACTTGCCCTTCTTGCCGACTGCTCGTCCACCCTCACTCGCAAAGTCGTGACGAGTCCCGCCCATCTCTGCCCGGGACTTGTGGGGATCGAGAGTTTCCAACTCAGCCGCCCGCTTCCGAATAGCAGCGATATTGCGCTCCGTGGCGGCTGCCACAGCCGCCTGATCAGAGGGGTTGATCTTCTCGGCTGCCGCACCCGACTGATGCACCGGGCGAGCCTGGATGTACGTCCGCTCTGGGTGCTCCATCAGAACCGCTTCAACATCAAGATCGACGTCGTCAGCGTTCATCGGGGGCGGAGCGTTCGGGTTCGAATCTGCACCCACGTTGATCCCAATACTCGCCTTGCGCTGACGTCTCTGCTCACGGAGGGCTTCGAGACGGTCCGTCTGACCCGCATTCGCTGCCTTCCGGATCTCTGTCTGCTCACCGAGTGTGCCCACGACGGCTTCTTCTTCGGAAGCCTTGTCCATCGTGAACGAGTCGCCGCGATCTCGGGCTTCAGGCGTTGCGTGACTGACTTCGACCCCCGCGGGCTTCGACTTGTAGGTCGTGGTCGTGTCCGCCACCGGCACGTACCAGTCCCCCAGCAACCCACGAAGCTGCGGCACAGCATACTCGACACCGGCATACCGAACGCTGAACCCATCGTAGTCGAACTCATCGTTCTCCAGGATGTCCATCTCGTACTTGCCAATGTGGATCTTGTTCGTGGCTCGGAACGTGTAGAACTGATTTCGCTGGAATCCGCTCATTTGAATCGTCCTCCGTCTGGAGTATTACCCCCCACAACGGGGTGGATCATCCGCACCTTACCCACCAACTTTGGCATCCCGATCACGAGAGTTTTCATTCGGCAGACAGGCTGTGATTCGATCTCGAATGATAGGCAGGAAGGACTTGGGGACGGAGACACACTGGACGACCGCGCTGCGAGCTTCTGTTGCGGCATAGACCAGGAACTCCAATAGACAAAGACCATCGTCGGTCTCTGTTACCCGAAAGGCGTTCGCGAAGACCCCCAGCACCTTCTCAGGCGCTACAGCTACTTCGCAATCCACAAGGTGAGGAGTGGTCGCCATCTCATCCCCGACATCTCTGCGAACACTTGGCACCACTACCCACGGTTGCGTCAAGTGCTCGCAGAGATTCGTCGAAGCCTTAAACGACGAAACCCACCGGCGATCCCGAAGGAAAGCTACGGTGGGCTTACAGTCCGACTAGCCAGTGACTGCGGTGTTACCCGCTCCCACTGATGCTGTCTCCCGTCTGCCCCGCCACAATCCGAAGATTGGTGGCGGG
>Ga0326597_10006842_pt1 | contig 15559 bp, 11 predicted proteins | sample RVTome_12_FD_203789 | JGI IMG/M metagenome (GOLD analysis project Ga0326597, IMG submission 203789) | Soil microbial communities from uranium-contaminated site in the Upper Colorado River Basin, Wyoming, United States - RVT100D185 | ecosystem: Environmental > Terrestrial > Soil > Contaminated >...
GGCGACAACATCTCGATGAAGGTGGAGCTGATCGCGCCGATCGCCATGGACGAGGGCCTGCGCTTCGCCATCCGCGAAGGCGGCCGCACCGTCGGCGCCGGCGTCGTCGCCGCCATCACCGAGTGAGCGGGGTGCGCGAGGCGGGCCGCTTGCAGGAGTGTAGCTCAATTGGTAGAGCACCGGTCTCCAAAACCGGGGGTTGGGGGTTCGAGCCCCTCCACTCCTGCCACCATCGAGCCGCATGAGCGGCGGCAAGGCTGAAGGCAATGGCGAAAATTAGTCCGGCCGAATACGTCAGACAGGTCCGTCAGGAAACCTCGAAGGTGACCTGGCCGAGCCGCAAGGAGACCATGGTGACCACTGGTATGGTCTTCGTCATGGTCGTTCTGGCCTCGATGTTCTTCTTTTTCGCCGACTTTGTTTTGTCTTGGCTTGTGCGCCTGATCCTCACGGCAGGAGTCTGAGGCCATGGCCGCCCGCTGGTACATTGTCCATGTCTATTCCGGTTTCGAGAAGAAAGTCGCCACTTCGATCAAGGAACAGGCCGCGGCCATGGGCCTTGATGAGGTGGTGCAGGAGGTGATGGTGCCGACCGAGGAGGTGCTGCAGGTCCGGCGCGGCCACAAGGTCAGCTCGGAACGCAAGTTCTTCCCCGGCTATGTCCTGGTCAAGATGGAGATGACCGACGACGCCTATCACCTGATCAAGAACACGGCCAAGGTCACCGGCTTCCTCGGGACCGGCGGGCGGCCCTCGCCGATCAGCCAGACCGAGGCGGAGCGTATTCTGCACCAGGTTCAGGAAGGCATCGAGCGGCCGAAACCGTCGATCACCTTCGAGATCGGCGAGCAGGTGCGGGTCTGCGACGGCCCGTTCACCTCGTTCAACGGCTATGTCGAGGAGGTCGACGAGGAGCGGGCCCGGCTCAAGGTCGCGGTCTCGATCTTTGGCCGCGCGACGCCGGTCGAGTTGGAATACGGTCAAGTCGAAAAGGTCTAACGAAGCGAAGCGTGGCAGGCTCGCCATGGCCGGCATGACCACGCAGCCCTGGGCGGCGCCATCGGGTGCGGCCGGTTTTGCATAGGGATCGATTGCAATGGCAAAGAAGATCGACGGTTACATCAAGCTGCAGGTACCCGCCGGGCAGGCCAACCCGTCGCCGCCCGTGGGTCCGGCGCTGGGCCAGCGCGGCGTCAACATCATGGAATTCTGCAAGTCCTTCAACGCCGAGACCCAGGGTCTCGAGCAGGGCATGCCGATTCCGGTGATCATCACCGTTTTCGCCGACAAGAGCTTCACTTTCACGACCAAGACGCCGCCGGCCTCGTTCCTGCTGCGCCGCGCCGCCCGCCTCGGCAAGGGCTCGCAGACCCCGGGCCGTGAGCAGGCCGGCGTGGTCACGATGGCCCAGGTGCGCGCGATCGCCGAGATGAAGATGAAGGATTTGAACACCACCGACTTGGACGCGGCCTGTCAGACGATTGCGGGATCGGCCCGGTCGATGGGCATCGAGGTCAGGGGGTAGAGCGATGGCAGGCAAGGGTAAGCGGCTCGCGAACGCCAGGGACGGCATCGACCGCGACCAGTCATACAGCCTCGAAGAGGCGGTGAAGATGGTCAAGGAGCGGGCCAAAGCGAAATTTGACGAGACGATAGAAATCGCGGTCAACCTGAGTGTCGATCCGCGCCACGCCGACCAGATGGTGCGCGGCACCGTGCAGTTGCCGAACGGTACCGGCAAGTCGCTGCGCGTTGCCGTGTTCGCCAAGGACGCCAAGGCCGCCGAGGCGCGCGAGGCGGGCGCCGACAAGGTCGGGGCTGAGGACCTGGCCCAGGAAGTGCAAAACGGCCAGATCGACTTCGAGCGCTGCATCGCCACCCCGGACATGATGGCCGTGGTCGGCCGTTTGGGCCGCATCCTCGGCCCGCGCGGCCTGATGCCGAATCCCAAACTCGGCACGGTCACCGCCGACGTCGCCGAGGCGGTCCGGGCGGCAAAGGGCGGCCAGGTCGAGTTTCGCGTCGAGAAGGCGGGCATCGTGCACGCCGGCGTCGGCAAGGCGAGCTTCACGGAGCAGCAGCTGCTCGAGAACACCAAGGCCCTCATAGACGCGCTGGTCCGGGCCAAGCCGAGCGGCGCCAAAGGCACCTACATTCAGCGGCTGGCGCTGAGCTCGACCATGGGCCCCGGGATCAAGATCGAGCCCGCGAGCGCGTTGGGTGGCGGCTGACGCGAAGACGTGGTAAACGGGCGACGCGCGGCGCGCTTGAGTTGGCCGGCGCGCGACCGGAGGCAGGTTCCATTACCGTGCCTCCACCCTGTCCGAGACTGCAGGTACCGCCGCACGAAGGCGGTCTAAGGCCCATACCAGGGCGCCCGCACAGACGGGAAGGACGCTGGCAGAAGGAGGCCCGTGCCGGGCCGCCCGATCCCAGTTTGCATCCCCCCAGGGCAGGACTGAGCCGGATCGGCCGCGCCGCGGCGCGATCCCTGGTGTAGCTGGTTGTTCCGGGCCATCGTCGGCGTGGGCGACCTGAGGAACGGAGGCAAGTGTGGATCGGGCGCAGAAACAGGCGTTCGTCGCCGATATGCACGAAATCTTCGCGAAGACGACGTGCGTCGTGGTCACCCACTACAATGGCCTCAACGTCGCCCAGATCAGCGATCTGCGGCGGCGGATGCAGGGCGCGGGCGTGACCTTTCGGGTCACCAAGAACCGATTGAGCAAGCTCGCCCTTGAAGGCACCCCGTACGTCAACCTGTCGGACCTGTTCAGTGGGCCGACGGCGATCGCCTATTCCGACGACCCGGTGGCGCCGGCCAAAGTCGCGGTTGAGTTCGCCAAGAGCAATCAGGCCCTGGTCGTGCTCGGTGGTGCTTTGGCTGAGCGTCGGCTCGAGGCCAACGACGTCGAGGCCTTGGCCAGGCTGCCCTCGCTCGATGAACTGAGGGCTAAGCTGGTTGGACTGCTGCAGGCTCCGGCCGGAAAGCTGGTCGGCGTGCTGCAGGCGCCGGCCGGCCAGTTGGCCCGCGTCATGGCGGCCTACGGTCAAAGCGAAGAGGCGGCGTGAAGCGCCGGCCTTGGGCATTCAAACTGAGGAGTTGAGAACGATGGCTAATCTCGAACAAATTGCCGACCAGCTGTCGGCACTGACGGTGCTGGAAGCGGCCGAGCTTTCCAAGATGCTGGAAGAGAAGTGGGGTGTCTCGGCAGCCGCACCCATCGCCATGGCGGCGATGCCGGCCGCCGAGGCCGCGGCGGTCGAGGAAAAGGACGAATTCGACGTCATCTTGACCGCGTTCGGTGAGAAGAAGATCAACGTCATCAAAGAGGTGCGCGCCATTACCGGGCTTGGCCTCAAGGAGGCGAAGGATCTCGTCGAAGGCGCGCCCAAGGCGGTCAAGGAAGGCGTCAACAAGGACGAGGCCCAGAAGCTCAAAGAGCAGCTCGAGGGCGCCGGAGCCACCGTCGAAGTCAAGTAGCGGTCAGGCGAAGCCGGCGGCGGGAGCGCCCGCCGCCGCCCGTCCTGCGGAGTTGAATGTTGGCAGCGGATGTGGCATATAGTCCCATATCGCCGCGGATCGACGATTGAAAACTGAAAACCTCTTTGCAGGTCTTTGACCGGCGGGTCGTCTTGCGACCAAGCCGGCTTTGCCGTGTTTGGAAGAGCTCGGTGCTGCTTCCGGCACTTTGAGCGACTCGGGGAGTAGGTATGGCACTTTCCTTTACGGGACGTAAGCGTATCCGTAAGAGCTTTGGACGCATTCCAGAAGTCACCATGATGCCGAACCTGATCGAGGTGCAGAAAAGCTCCTACGATCAGTTTTTGCAGATGCACAACAGCCCGGAGACGAGGGGCGACGACGGGCTGAACGGTGTCTTCAAGAGCGTCTTTCCGATCAAGGACTTCTCGGAGACCGCCGAGCTGCACTACGTCAAGTACGAGCTCGAGGAGCCGAAGTACGACGTCGAGGAGTGCCAGCAGCGTGGCATGACCTATGCCGCGCCGCTGAAGGTGACGTTGCGCCTGATCGTCTTTGAGGTCGATCCCGACACCCAGGCCAAGTCGGTGCTCGACATCAAGGAGCAGGACGTCTACATGGGCGACATGCCGTTGATGACGAAGAACGGTACCTTCATCGTCAACGGCACCGAGCGCGTGATCGTCAGCCAGATGCACCGCTCGCCCGGCGTCTTCTTCGACCATGACAAGGGCAAGACCCATTCCTCGGGCAAGTATCTGTTCGCGGCCCGGGTGATCCCCTATCGCGGCTCGTGGCTCGACTTCGAATTCGACGCCAAGGACATCGTCTACGTGCGCATCGACCGGCGCCGCAAGCTGCCGGTGACGACGCTGCTGTTGGCGCTCGGCCTGAGTGCCGAGGAGCTGCTGGACTACTTCTACGCCAAGGTCGTCTACAAGTACGATGAGAAGGCCGACGGCTGGCGCGTGCCCTTCGATCCCGACCGTCTGCGCGGCTTGCGGCCCAACACCGATTTGGTCAACGCCAAGACCAGAAAGGTCGCGGTCAGCGCCGGCACCAAGGTGACCCCGCGGCTTGCCCGCAAGCTCAGCGACGAGGGGCTGAAGGAGCTGCTGATCAAGGGCGAGGAGCTGATCGGACGCTATCTCGGCGAGGACGTGATCGATCTCGACAGCGGTATCGTCATCGGCGAGGCCGGTGACCAGATCACCGAGGTGTTGGTGGAGGCGCTGCGCGAGCACAAGATCTCGCAGCTGCCGACGTTGGACGTCGACCACATCACCGTCGGAGCCTACATCCGCAACACCCTGATGCTGGACCGCAACAGCAGCCGCGAGCAGTCGCTGATCGATATCTACCGGGTCATGCGGCCCGGCGAACCGCCGACGTTGGAGACCGCGGAGACGCTGTTCGGCGGACTGTTCTTCGATTCCGAGCGCTACGACCTCTCGGCGGTCGGCCGGGTCAAGCTGAACGCTCGCCTTGGTTTCGAGACCGAGGATAGCCTGCGCGTGTTGCGCACCGAGGACATCCTGGCCGTGGTCAAGACTCTGGTCGAGCTCAAGGACGGGCGCGGCGAGATCGACGACATCGACCACCTCGGCAACCGCCGGGTTCGCTCGGTCGGCGAGCTGATGGAGAACCAGTATCGGATCGGCCTCTTGCGCATGGAGCGGGCGATCCGCGAGCGCATGAGCTCGGTCGACATCGACACCGTGATGCCGCACGACCTGATCAACGCCAAGCCGGCGGCGGCGGCGGTACGCGAGTTCTTCGGCTCCTCGCAGCTGAGCCAGTTCATGGACCAGACCAACCCGCTGTCCGAGATCACCCACAAGCGCCGGCTCTCGGCGCTGGGTCCGGGCGGGCTGACGCGCGAGCGGGCCGGCTTCGAGGTGCGCGACGTGCACCCGACCCATTATGGCCGGATCTGCCCGATCGAGACCCCGGAGGGACCGAACATCGGCCTCATCAACTCGTTGGCGACCTATGCCCGTGTCAATCGCTACGGTTTCATCGAGACGCCGTACCGGCGGGTGCAGAACAGCCGCGTCACCGACGAGGTCATCTACCTGACGGCGATGGACGAGGGGCGTTACACCATCGCCCAGGCCAATGCCGAATTGGACAAGCGCGGGCGCTTCGTCGCCGATTTGGTGAGCTGCCGGAGCAAGGGCGACTTCGTCATGACGGTGCCGGAGCAGATCGACTTCATGGACGTCTCGCCGAAGCAGTTGGTTTCGGTGGCGGCGGCGTTGATCCCCTTCCTCGAGAACGACGACGCCAACCGGGCGCTCATGGGCTCGAACATGCAGCGCCAGGCGGTGCCGCTGATCCAGGCCGAGGCGCCGCTGGTCGGCACCGGCATGGAGGGCGTGGTGGCGCGCGATTCCGGCGTCGCCATCGCCGCCCGGCGTTCCGGTGTGGTCGACCAGATCGACGCCACCCGCATCGTCGTCCGCGCCACGGAAGAGACCGACCTCTCGGTCAGCGCCGTCGACATCTACAATCTGCTGAAGTTCCAGCGTTCGAACCAGAACACCTGCATCAACCAGCGGCCGCTGGTCAAGGTGGGCGACCGGGTCGAGGCCGGCGACATCATTGCCGACGGGCCCTCGACGGACCTGGGCGAACTGGCCCTGGGGCGTAACGTCCTCGTCGCCTTCATGCCGTGGATGGGCTACAACTTCGAAGACTCGATCCTGATTTCCGAACGTATCGTTCGCGACGACATCTTCACCTCGATCCATATCGAAGAGTTCGAGGTGATGGCCCGCGACACCAAGCTGGGTCCCGAGGAGATCACCCGCGACATCCCCAACGTCGGCGAGGAGGCGCTGAAGAACCTCGACGAGGCCGGCATTGTCTATATCGGTGCCGAGGTCAATCCCGGCGACATCCTCGTCGGTAAGATCACCCCCAAGGGTGAGAGCCCGATGACGCCTGAGGAAAAGCTGCTGCGGGCGATCTTCGGCGAAAAGGCCTCGGATGTCCGCGATACCTCGCTGAAGCTGCCGCCGGGCGTCTCCGGTACCGTGGTCGAGGTCCGCGTCTTCTCGCGCCACGGCGTCGAGAAGGACGAGCGCGCGCTCGCCATCGAGCGCGAAGAGATCGAGCGCCTGGCCAAGGACCGCGACGACGAGTTGGAGATCCTCGAGCGCAACACCTATGGCCGCCTGAAGGATTTCCTGGTCGGTAAGATCACCGCTGGCGGTCCCAAGGGCATGAAGGCCAACGTCAAGATCACGGAAGTCGCTTTGGACGAATACAGTCACGGCCAGTGGTGGCAGATCAGCCTGAAGAACGAGAAGGCCCAGAGCGATATCGAGCAGCTGAATAGCCAGTTCGACGAGGCCAAGGCGGTGCTGCAGGCGCGTTTTGACGGCAAGGTGGAAAAACTGCAGCGTGGCGACGAGTTGCCGCCTGGCGTGATGAAGATGGTCAAGGTCTTCGTCGCCGTGAAGCGCAAGTTGCAGCCGGGCGACAAGATCGCCGGTCGCCACGGCAACAAGGGCGTGATCTCGAGGATCATGCCGATCGAAGACATGCCCTATCTCGATAACGGCACACCGATCGACCTGGTCCTGAACCCGCTTGGCGTGCCCAGCCGCATGAACGTCGGGCAGATCCTGGAGACCCACCTCGGGTGGGCCTCCGCCGGTCTCGGCCGGCAGATCGGCGAGATCGTCGACAACGTCCGCCGCGGCGCCAGGATCGAGGAGCTCAAACGTTTCCTCAAGAACGCCTACGGCGAGCAGCAGTACAAGGAGCAGATCGCCGAGCTGGACGAAGAGCAGCTGATCGAGCTCGGCGACAACCTCCGCATCGGCATTCCGGTGGCAACGCCGGTGTTTGATGGCGCGCACGAGGACGACATCGTTGAGATGCTCGAGCCGGCGGGCCTGGACAAGAGCGGCCAGGTGGTGCTGCACGATGGCCGCACCGGCGAAGCCTTCGACCGCAAGGTCACCGTCGGTTACATCTACATGCTGAAGCTGCACCATCTGGTGGACGACAAGATCCACGCCCGCTCGATCGGGCCGTACAGCCTGGTCACCCAGCAACCGCTCGGCGGCAAGGCGCAGTTCGGCGGACAGCGCTTCGGCGAAATGGAGGTCTGGGCCCTGCAGGCCTATGGCGCCGCCTACACCTTGCAGGAGATGCTGACGGTAAAGTCCGACGACGTCGCCGGCCGCACCAAGGTTTACGAGGCTATCGTGCGCGGCGACGACACTTTCGAGGCCGGCATCCCGGAGTCCTTCAACGTTCTGGTGAAGGAAATGCGCTCGCTTGGCCTGAACGTTCAGCTGTCGACGAAAAACTACTGATCAGCGGTGAGCGGCGCGCGACGCCGCTCACCGCAACCCGGTCCTGTTCGCATCAGCGACGTGGAGAAATGACCTCATGAACGAGTTGATGAACATCTTCGGTCCTGTGACCACGACGCAGGAGACCTTCGACCAGATCACCATCTCGCTCGCCAGCCCGGAGCAGATCCGGTCCTGGTCGTTCGGCGAGATCAAGAAACCGGAGACCATCAACTACCGGACCTTCAAGCCGGAGCGCGACGGCCTGTTCTGCGCTCGGATCTTCGGTCCGATCAAGGATTACGAGTGCTTGTGCGGCAAGTACAAGCGCATGAAGTACAAGGGCATCGTCTGCGAAAAGTGCGGCGTCGAGGTGACCCTGTCGAAGGTCCGCCGCGAGCGCATGGGCCACATCGAGCTGGCCTCGCCGGTCGCCCACATCTGGTTCCTGAAGTCGCTGCCTTCGCGCATCGGCCTGCTGCTCGACATCACCCTGCGCGACCTCGAGCGCGTGCTCTACTTTGAGAACTACATGGTGGTGGAGCCGGGGCTGACGCCGCTGCGCGAGTTCCAGCTGTTGACCGAGGACGAGTACCTCGACGCCCTGGACGAATTCGGCGAGGACGCCTTCCGCGCCGGCATCGGCGCCGAAGCGATCAAGGAGATGCTGGTCAATCTCGACCTCGAGCGCGAGCGCGACAAGCTGCGTGTCGAACTGGCCGAGACCACGTCCGAGGTCAAGCCGAAGAAGATCGTCAAGCGCCTGAAGCTGATCGAGTCGCTGATCGAGTCCGGCAACCGGCCCGAGTGGATGATCCTCGATGTGGTCCCGGTGATTCCGCCCGAGCTCCGGCCGCTGGTGCCGCTCGACGGCGGGCGCTTTGCGACCTCGGACCTGAATGACCTTTATCGCCGCGTCATCAACCGCAACAACCGCCTGAAACGGCTGATCGAGCTGAAGGCGCCGGACATCATCGTGCGCAACGAGAAGCGGATGTTGCAGGAGGCGGTCGATGCGCTGTTCGACAACGGTCGCCGCGGGCGCGTCATCACCGGCGCCAACAAGCGGCCGCTGAAGTCGCTCGCCGACATGCTGAAAGGCAAGCAGGGCCGGTTCCGCCAGAACCTGCTGGGCAAGCGCGTCGACTATTCCGGCCGCTCGGTGATCGTGGTCGGTCCCGAGCTGCGCCTGCATCAGTGCGGCTTGCCGAAGAAGATGGCGCTCGAGCTGTTCAAGCCCTTCATCTACGCCAAGCTCGAGGTCGACGGCACCGCGGCGACCCTGAAGATGGCCAAGAAGATGGTCGAGAAGGAGCGGCCCGAGGTCTGGGATATCCTCGAGCGGGTGATCCGCGAGCATCCGGTGCTGCTGAACCGCGCGCCGACGCTGCACCGCCTCGGCATCCAGGCTTTCGAGCCGGTGCTGATCGAGGGCAAGGCGATCCAGCTGCATCCGCTGGTCTGTGCCGCCTTCAATGCCGACTTCGACGGCGACCAGATGGCCGTACACGTGCCGCTCAGCCTGGAGGCCCAGCTCGAGGCCCGCGTGCTGATGATGTCGACCAACAACATTCTCAGCCCGGCCAACGGCAAGCCGATTATCGTGCCGAGCCAGGATATCGTCCTTGGCCTCTACTACCTGTCGCTCGAGCGTCCCGCCCAGCGCGGCGAGGGCATGACCTTCGGCAGCATCGACGAGATCCGCATGGCGCTCGACAGCGGCGTCGTCACGCTGCACGCCAAGATCGCTGCCCGCTATCACGGCGTTGACGATGAGGGCGAGCCGATCGTGGTCCGCGTCGAGACGACGCCGGGCCGGATGCTGCTGGCCGATATCCTGCCCCGGCATCCGTTGCTGAAGTTCGACATCGTCAACCAGCAGCTGACGAAGAAGGAGATCTCGCAGGTCATCGACCTGGTGTATCGCCACTGCGGTCAGAAGGAGACGGTGATTTTCGCCGACCGGCTGATGCAGCTCGGCTTCTCGCACGCCTGCCGCGCCGGTATCTCCTTCGGCAAGGACGATATGGTGGTCCCGCCGGCCAAGGAGAAGCTGGTCAACGACACCCAGGACCTGGTCAAGGAGTACGAGCAGCAATACCAGGACGGTCTGATTACCCAGGGCGAGAAGTACAACAAGGTGGTCGACGCCTGGGCGCAGTGCACCGACAAGGTGGCGGACGAGATGATGCGCATCATCTCCACCGGCGAGCGCATTGAAGAGGACGTCAACTCGATCTGGATGATGGCGCATTCCGGGGCCCGCGGCTCAGCGGCGCAGATGAAGCAGCTCGCCGGCATGCGCGGCCTGATGGCCAAGCCTTCGGGCGAGATCATCGAAACGCCGATCATCTCCAACTTCAAGGAAGGCCTGACCGTGCTTGAGTACTTCAACTCCACGCACGGCGCCCGCAAGGGCCTGGCCGACACGGCGCTGAAGACCGCCAACTCCGGCTATCTGACGCGCCGCCTCGTCGATGTCGCCCAGGACTGCGTCGTCATCGAGGACGACTGCGGCACCGAGGCCGGCATCACCGTCAAGGAAGTGGTCGAGGGCGGCGACATCGTCTCGCCGCTTTCCGAGCGCATTCTCGGCCGCACCGCAGCGACCGATATCGTCGATCCGGTCACGGAGAAGACCCTGTGCGAGCGCAGCACGATCATTGACGAAGAGACCGCTGATGCCGTCGAGCAGGCCGGGGTGCAGTCGGTGTTGATCCGCTCGGTGCTGACCTGCGAGAGCAAAGGCGGCGTCTGCGCCAGGTGCTACGGTCGCGATCTGGCGCGCGGCACGCCGGTCAACAGCGGCGAGGCGGTCGGCGTCATCGCCGCGCAGTCGATCGGCGAGCCCGGCACGCAGCTGACGATGCGGACCTTCCACATCGGCGGCACCGCTCAGGTCGCCGAACAGTCGTCGATCGAGGCCGCCTACAAGTCGAGCGTGCGGATCGAGAACCGCAATGTGGTCAAGGACTCTTCCGGCCGTCTGGTGGTGATGAGCCGCAACGCCGAAGTGGTGCTGACCGACGAGAACAACCGCGAACGCGGCCGCCACCGCCTGCCCTACGGCTCGCGGCTGCTGGTCGACAACGACGACGTGGTCGAGAAGGGCGGCCGGCTGGCGGAGTGGGATCCCTACACCCGTCCGATCATCACCGAGCGCAACGGCTTCGTGAACTACCGCGACCTCGTCGAGGGCACCTCGATGCGCGAGATTCTCGACGAGGCCACCGGCATCGCCAACAAGGTCGTGGTCGACTGGCGCCAGCAACAGGCCGGACAGGAGCTGCGGCCGCGCATCACCTTGCGCGACAAGCAGGGCGAGGTCGTGACCCTGCCGAACGGCATGGAGGCGCGCTATTTCCTGCCGCCGGATTCGGTGCTCTCGGTCGAGGACGGCGCCTCGGTGCATGCCGGCGATGTGCTGGCCCGCATCCCGGTGGAATCGGCGAAGACCCGCGATATTACCGGCGGCCTGCCCCGTGTGGCGGAACTGTTCGAGGCCCGCCGGCCGAAGGATCACGCGGTCATTGCCGACATCGACGGCATCGTCGAGTTCGGCAAGGACTACAAGACCAAACGACGGATCGTGCTGCGGCCGCTGGACGAGAGCCTGGAGCCGATGGAATACCTGGTGCCGAAGGGCCGGCATATCACCGTTCAGGAAGGCGACACCATTCGCCGCGGCGAGTTGCTGCTGGACGGCAACCCGGCGCCGCACGACATCCTCAAGGTGATGGGTGTGGAGGCGCTGGCCAGCTACCTGATCAACGAGATCCAGGACGTCTATCGCCTGCAGGGCGTGCGCATCAACGACAAGCACATCGAGGTCGTGGTGCGGCAGATGCTGCAGAAGGTCGAAATCGAGGATCCGGGCGAGAGCACCTTCCTGATCGGCGAGCAAGTCGACCGGGTCGAGTTCGATGAGGTCAACGAGAAGGTGGTGGCGGATGGTCGCAAGCCGGCCGTCGGCAGCCCGGTGCTGCTCGGCATTACCAAGGCCTCGCTACAGACCCGCTCGTTCATCTCCGCCGCTTCGTTCCAGGAAACGACGAGGGTGCTGACCGAGGCCGCGGTCTGCGGCAAGTCGGACCACCTGGTCGGCCTGAAAGAGAATGTCATCGTCGGCCGCCTGATACCGGCCGGTACCGGCGCGATGATGAACGAGTTCCGGCAGATCGCCCAGACGCGCGACCGCGAGATTCAGAGCGCCCGGGCGGAGACGCTGGCGGTTGAAGCCGAGGCCGCCGCCGGCGACGATTGAGGGCCGGCGCAAGAATAAGACGCCGTCCGTCCGGCCCCAGCAATCTTGTTGCTTGGGACGGGCGGTCGGCGCAGCCTTTTCGAGCCCCTGCAGCAACGTAAAAACCTGCAAGATTCCGCTATTTTTCGGTTGACGGCACGGGGTCTCATCCATAGTATCCGCGAGCCATTTTGGGGCGTAGGCGGTAGGCGTTCGACCTAGACGCTGCGCGAAACGACCTGATTTTGGGATAGCTTCGGCGCGGGGTCGCACCCCGAGGAGACAGCCATCGACGCCTCGCGGCCGGTCTCGCTCGGGGGATTACTGCGTCTGCTGCTGAGGAATCGGGTGTTTGGCAAGCGCCTCGCGCCGCCGCAGGTAAACGATCGCAAGGACTAGGAACACAGGATGCCGACGATCAACCAATTGATCCGCAAGCCTCGCCAGGCCGCGTCGACGCGCAATAAGGTGCCGGCGCTGCAGGCCAGCCCGCAAAAGCGCGGCGTCTGTACGCGGGTCTACACGACGACGCCGAAGAAACCGAACTCGGCCTTGCGGAAGGTGGCGCGGGTCCGCTTGACCAATGGCTTCGAGGTGATCAGCTACATCCCCGGTGAGGGCCACAATCTGCAGGAGCACTCGGTGGTGCTGATCCGTGGCGGCCGCGTCAAGGACCTTCCTGGCGTGCGTTACCACATCATCCGCGGCGTTCTTGACACGCAAGGCGTCAGCGACCGCCGTCAGCGCCGCTCGAAGTACGGCGCCAAGCGTCCGAAATAGAGGGGGGCCGGTCCGATGTCGCGTCGTCGCAGAGCCGAGAAGCGGGAAATCCTGCCGGACCCGAAGTACGGGGATTCGGTGCTGGCCAAGTTCACCAACGTTCTGATGCTGGAAGGCAAGAAGTCCGTGGCCGAGCATATCGTCTATGGTGCCTTCGACCGCATCCAGCGGCTCAGCGGCCAGGATCCGCTGAAGGTATTTCACGAGGCCCTGAACAACGTCCGTCCGGCGATCGAGGTGCGCTCGCGCCGTGTCGGCGGCGCCACCTATCAGGTGCCGATCGAAGTACGGCCCGATCGCAGCCAGGCGCTGGGGATCCGCTGGCTTATCAGCACCGCCCGGGGTCGCTCGGAGAACACCATGGTCGAACGGCTCTCCGGCGAGCTGCTCGATGCCGCTAACAATCGCGGCACGGCAGTGAAGCGGCGCGAGGACACGCACCGGATGGCCGAGGCCAACCGCGCGTTTTCGCACTACCGCTGGTGACGCCGAGGCACTGAGGACGACTGTCATGGCACGCCTAACGCCCATCGCACGCTACCGAAACATCGGCATCATGGCCCATATCGATGCCGGCAAGACGACCACGACCGAGCGCGTTCTGTTTTACACGGGGCGCTCGCACAAGATGGGCGAAGTCCATGATGGCGCGGCCATCATGGATTGGATGGAGCAGGAGCAGGAGCGCGGCATCACCATCACCTCCGCGGCCACCACCTGCTTCTGGAAAGAGTATCGCATCAACATTATCGACACCCCCGGCCACGTCGACTTCACCATCGAGGTCGAGCGCTCGCTCAGGGTCCTCGACGGCGCCGTAGCGGTCTTCGACTCCGTCGGCGGCGTAGAGCCGCAGTCGGAAACGGTCTGGCGCCAAGCCGACAAGTACGGCGTCCCCCGAATGTGCTTCATCAACAAGATGGACCGGGTGGGCGCCGATTTTCATAGGTGCGTGCGGATGTTCCGCGATCGGCTCGGGGCCAATCCGCTGATCCTGCAGCTGCCGATCGGCAGCGAGGCGGACTACCGCGGCATCGTCGATTTGGTGCGCATGAAGGCGATCGTCTGGAAGGACGAGACGCTGGGCGCCGAGTTCGAAGAACTGGAAATACCGGCGGCGCTGCGGGACGAAGCCCAATCCTACCGGCGGAAGCTGGTCGAGAGCGCCGTCGAGCTCGACGACCAGGCGTTGGAGGCCTATCTCGAGGGCACCGAACCCGACGAGGCGACGCTCAAGCGCTGCATCCGCAAGGGCACGATCGCCGGCAACTTCGTTCCCGTGCTGAACGGCTCTGCCTTCAAGAACAAGGGCGTGCAGCCGCTGCTGGACGCGGTGGTCGACTACCTGCCGTCGCCTGCGGACATCGAGGCAATGCGCGGCGTGCACCCCGACCGGCCCGACGAGGAAGTGCTGCGTCATCCGAAGGACGAGTCGCCGTTCTCGGCGCTGGCCTTCAAGGTGATGACCGATCCTTTCGTCGGCTCGCTGACCTTCGTGCGGATTTACTCCGGGACGCTGAAGAGCGGCGAGCAGGTGCTCAACCCGGGCCGCGGTAAGCGCGAACGCATCGGCCGCATGCTGTTGATGCACGCGAACCACCGCGAGGACGTCAAAGAGGCCTGCGCCGGCGACATCGTCGCGCTGTGTGGCCTGAAGACCGCGAGCACCGGTGACACGCTGTGCGATCCGCAGAAGCCGGTGGTGCTGGAGCGGATGGAGTTCCCCGAGCCGGTGATCGAAATCGCGGTCGAGCCGAAAACCAAGAATGATCAGGAAAAGATGTCCACGGCCCTGAGCCGCCTGGCCAACGAAGATCCGTCCTTCCGGGTTACCAGCGATCCCGAAAGCGGGCAGACGGTGATCAAAGGGATGGGCGAGCTGCACCTAGAGATCATCGTCGACCGGATGAAGCGCGAGTTCAAAGTCGACGCCAACGTGGGCGCACCACAGGTGGCCTACCGCGAGACCATCGCGCAGGCATCGGAGATTGACTACACCCACCGCAAGCAGACCGGCGGCGCGGGCCAGTTCGCCCGCATCAAGCTGGTCATCGAGCCGGGCGTGCCCGGCAGCGGACGCATCTTCGAGAACAAGGTGGTCGGCGGCTCGGTGCCGAGAGAATTCATTCCCGGCGTCGAGAAGGGCATCATGAGCGTCGCCGACAGCGGTGTCCTGGCCGGCTTTCCGCTGATCGACTTCAAGGCCTCGCTCGTCGATGGCGACAGTCACGAAGTCGACTCGAGCGTCATGGCCTTCGAGATCGCCGCACGGCAAGCCTTCCGCGAGGCGACGATGAAGGCGCGGCCGGTGCTGCTCGAGCCGATCATGCGTGTCGAAGTCGTCACCCCGGAGGACTATGTCGGCGCGGTGATGGGCGATCTGACCGCACGCCGCGGCCAGCCGACCGGCAACGAGCAACGGGGCAATGCCACCGTGATCAATGCCATGGTGCCGCTGGCCAACATGTTCGGCTACGTCAACAACTTGCGCTCGATGACGCAGGGTCGGGCGCAATTCACCATGCATTTTGATCATTACGCCCGCGTGCCCGCAGCCGTCTCGCAAGAGGTGCGGGCGAAGCTCGCCTGAGGCGGGCGGGGCCGAACCGGAAGATCATGGAGTCAGCGTTAGGGATTTGAACGATGGCGAAGGCGAAATTCGAGCGGACGAAGCCGCACTGCAATGTCGGGACGATTGGCCATGTTGATCATGGCAAGACGACGTTGACGGCGGCGATCACG
>Ga0326597_10006844_pt1 | contig 15555 bp, 28 predicted proteins | sample RVTome_12_FD_203789 | JGI IMG/M metagenome (GOLD analysis project Ga0326597, IMG submission 203789) | Soil microbial communities from uranium-contaminated site in the Upper Colorado River Basin, Wyoming, United States - RVT100D185 | ecosystem: Environmental > Terrestrial > Soil > Contaminated >...
CCATTCGGAAGTTGCTGGGCGTCCCATATGTCGCCATAATCGAGGGACGCGCCCGTAGCTCAGGTGGACAGAGCATCGGCCTTCTAAGCCGAGGGTCGGGGGTTCGAATCCCTCCGGGCGCGCCATGAAATCAGAGAGATGCGAGAGGGGCCCGAGAGGGCCCCCCGTGATTGTGCGGTAATTGTGCGGGAGCTTCAAATCGGGTCCCCTTGTGCGGCGTTGGGCTTCGCTTCGTTGAAGGCCTGAGTCGCCGACAGGGCTCGGGCGATATCGGCCTCATCGACGATCCTGTATCTCCTGAACATGCTGTCCGTTTGATGCCCGCTGATCTTCATGGCCACGGCCTGAGGCACTCCGGCCCGGCTCATGTTGCGGCATGCGCTACGCCGGAGGTCGTGGAAGAGGAGGCCCGGCACTCCGGCCGCCTTGGTGGCTTTGGCCCACGCCTTCCGGAGGCCGTCAATTCGCTTGCCCTTGCGGTGAAAGACCCACGGGCAATCCTCTAGCTGGGCGGCCTGTCGGCGCTCCATGAGGGCGAGGAGGGCCCCGGACAGCACGAGGAGCCGGGGCTCGCCGGTCTTGCTGTTCTCCCGGGCGAGGCGGATAAGGCCGTTGGCCATGTCCACATGGGCCCACTCCAGGGAGAGGATTTCTTGCTTGCGCCACCCGCTCGTGTAGGCGAGGCGCGCCACGTCGGAGAGGGGCTCCGGCAAGGCCTGGGCGATGGCCTCGAAGGTCGCGGGCTCGACGAAGCCCTCTCGGGCGCGCTCCCCTGAGAGGAGCTTGATGTGCGGGGCTGTCGCCAGGCGCTCCTGCTCGACCCCGAGGTTGAAGGCCCGGCGGAGGAGGGCCAGTTCCCGGTTCACGAGCGCCACGGAGGGCGTCGTGCCGCGCTTGCTCTTGCCCGCGAGCCTCCGCGCCGTGTAGGCCGCCACGTCCTTCGCCCGCACGTCCACCGCGCGCATGTCACCCAAATCGTCCTTGAGCGTGGCGACACGGCCCGAGAGCGTGTCCACCGCCCGGCGGCCGTTCAGTTTGTGGTCCTGCTCCACGGCATCGAGTAGCTGGGCCACGGTGCACCGCTCCTCCTTCACGCCCACGAACTTCCCTCGGGCGATTTCGTTCTGTCGCTTCTTGAGCAGGCGCTCGGCCACGGAGGGCTTATCACTCTCCGAGGACTCGCGGATTTCTTTTCCGTTGTGGCTGTACCGAATCCACCAGAGGTTGCCGCGCTTGTAGATGCCGCCTTGCCCTCGGAGGCCCTTAGCCTTGGGCACGGCAGGCCGCCCGTCTCCGACCGACACGTGCTCCATGATCTCGTCGAGGATCTCGCTACCATCTTTCACGGTTGTTACCTCCTGCCCCTGTACGGTGCAAGACCGGAGCCGGGGCGAAGGGCTGTCCAGCAAAAAGCCGATGCCCTTCTCTTCGCATGCTTGCGCCCGTACTCCCGGGAGCGGAGTGCCGACGTCCGGCGGGGCGCGTGACAATCATCGGCCCGGCCGCGTTCCGACATGGCGGCGGAGGGCGCTCAGGGCGAACTTGATGCGGCCGTCCACGTCTTTGCGGCCTCCGAGCTTTTTCCAGTTCCGGTGGATGTAGTCCTTGGTCATGCCGAGCAGGCGCATCGCCTCGCCCACGGCCACAGCCCGGTCGGGCTCAGGCGGGCCGACCTTGGCCATGTTGATCCACGGATCATTGGCCTGTCGGGCAACGATGAGCACGTCGATTGCGGCGGCCTTGACCAGGAGGTCATGCCGGAAGCGGGCGAGGTCTTCGATGCTCATGGCCTGCATGGCGCTCACGGCATCGGCGACAGGGCGGGGGCTCATCGGTGCCTCTCCCCGGCATACTCGATCACAGGCCCCTCCCAATCAGCACATGCCCGCGCCGAGGCGTAAACCCCGGCGCGGGTCCTGTGGTGATGCTGGATGGCCCGAAGGATCGCCCCGGGCGTCTCGGGGGTTCTGAATCCCCGGACCTCTTCTGTCCCCACACCCACTCCCATCCCCACCCCCATCCCCGTACCCACCCCCACCGGGACCTTTGCCTTTTCCTTTTCCTTCTCCAGGTACCATCTCCAGCCCCACCCCCAGGTTGTGCTACACACGGCCGAGCACCTCAGAGACGCGGGAGTAGTGACTCGCCTCAGGCAGGGCGGCCTGGGAACCGTCGATCTCCACCGTAACCACCTCGACCTCTAGGGCCTTGCCGATGAGATCGCTGAAGCGGCCAGGTGCGCCGCCGTCAGGGAAGACGAGCGCGAGAAGGCGGCCGTACTTTGAGAGCGATCCCGCCTTTACGATGTTGAAGAACGCTGGCACATCGTGGGCGACCTGCTCGCCGTTGCCGAGAGCCTCGGCGCTCTCGAACAGATCGAAGGAGACCATGAGGTAGTCGCGCGCGCCGCGATAGCTTCGCTTCTCGACCGCCGTCGTAACGCCCACGTACCGGCCGGGCTTCACGCGCGGGCGGCGGAACAAGGAAGGCAGAAAGTCGTCGCTCATGTGCGGAGCCCGCCCGGCCGCGCGGCGATGGTCATGGCGGCCTTGGCCTTCTCGAAGGCCCGGAGATACCGAGGGAGTTCAACCAACTCGCCCTCGGCCGGAGCGGTACGGGCACCCGGCGGCACGCCCCCTAAGACAAACTGAAGGCGGCTGGGGCGATCTGCTTCTACGGGTTCGACTCTGAGCAGCTTCGCGCCGAGGTTGTAGAGGAGATAAGCGCAGGTTTTTACGTCGGTGGTGCGGTACAGCCCTGAGGGTTCCATGTGTTTCCTTTCTTGCAGACAAAGTTTTAGCCCATAGAAAATCCCTCCTCGTGTGGGTTCGGCGCTCTATCTCTCTTCTACAGCAGCGCCACTATCCGGGTTTATGGGGTTAGGTCCCGGTGCCTTTTTACTCGGGGCGGCCCCGTATCCGCCACTTCTTAGACATTGTATCAAACGGAACCGCACCCGTGTTGTGAGAACTGCGGTCGAATCTGCCGCCGCGACTCCGACTGCCCCCTATTTGGTCATACAGCATCTTTCCTTCTCTCAAGAGCCAGGTAGCGACCGGCCGAGCCGGTTGTAAGGGATAGCCCCCTACTGCCCTGCTCGAAAAGTCCCGTCCTGGAGTCGCTACGGGGCTCGGGTTCGATGAGGTTGGCGATGAACTTGGCGATTTTGGGGCCCACGCCGGGCACCTCGACGAGCCGCCCCTTGGCATGGAGCGCCGTCAAGGGCTCCGCGTGCGCCTCGACCGACAAGGCCGCCTTGAGATAGGCGCGGACACGGTGCGGGTCGCGCTTGGCCTCCGGCATGCGGGCGCTCACGAGAGGACAAGCCCCACAACCACACCCGCCATGACGAGGAGCCGGAGGAGGAGGAGCGTCATGACTCCGGACTCCCGGTCGGCTTGTGTCCGAGCCGCCTGGGCGCGCGGCAACCCACGACTTCGTAGAGCATACCGCCATGCATCGTCTGAGCGTTCATGCGTCGATCAATCTCTTGATCCCGAACGGAGGGGTTTATGTGCGGCCACTCGCGCCCACAGTTCGCGCACACCTCGCGGGTGGGCTCGCGCCGGATAAAACCCGAACACCGAGGGCACGCCATCTACTTCGTTCCCCTGACAGGCACCGAGGGTTTGGGCTTTGGCTTGGGCGGAGCGTAGCCCGGGATCGTAGGCGGCGGCGGCAACGTCGGCGGCTTCGGGAGCGCCACGGGTCGAGGAGGACCGCTCAACTTCTGTACCTCGGCAACGTCAACGGCGCGAGCGGCTCCGAGCTTTCCGGCTCAGGCGCGGCCTTGGGCGTGGGCGGCGTCCACCGCCCGAGAGCCTCAAGAAGAACTTTTTGGATCTCAATCGGGGCCGAGGCGAGAGCGTTCTCGTCGCTCCCCTCGCGCGCCTCGATCACGCGGAGCCAGTCATGGACGCACGGCTCCTGCTCTCCGCCGACTCCCACCCACCGCCCGATCTTGCTGTCGTAGCGCGCGCCCATCAGCCGACGATCTCCGGCGAGTCGGCGAGCCATGCGCTCAGCGTCGTCCCGGCCGCGCAGGTCGCAAGGATCGTCAGGACATCCACGGGCCCGAGCAGGCGGAGCGAGAGTGTCTCTCCGGCCGCGAGGGCGGCGAACGTCGTTGTGTCCAGGTCGTGCATGGCCCCTGACACGGCCCCTGCTTGGATCTTGCAAGCCGTGAGAGCCTCGCCGCCCGTGTTCTTCATGTAGAGACGACACGGGCCGATACCGTTGAACGTGCGCGACACGACCGGCACGTCGCTCCCGCTGACCGAAACCGCCGCGACCGAAAATCCTAGAGGCATGGCTCTCTCCCTGTCTGTTAGAAATCAATCGGGGATGGCGAGGAGGGCGGAGCCCCCACCATCGCGTGCCCTTATCGACCCAGATCGGGCCGCTCCGTCGCGCCGGTCTTACCCGGCCCCGAAGGCTTAGCTCTTGAGGTTCAAGAAGAACGTCACGCGCTCCTGGGCGACAGCGTACCGGCGGGCCGCCTCCCTCTCCTCGAAGCTCAAGGTGACTCCGCCGCCCGTGCCGTCTTTCTCTCCACGCCTCCGGCGCTCCGCGCAAATCGCCGTCGCGAACATGGCCTCGGCAAGTTCGGTCACGAGGGGCACGATCCGGTCGGCACCGAGGGCTGAGTAGCGGATCGGGATGGTGAAGCTCTCGCCCATGTGCTCGAAGGTAATCGTGCTACTCGTCGTCGAAGTCTCGCTCGGTGTCTCTAAGCTCGCTTGGTCGTGTCGCGGCAATTTGTTCCTCCTCGCCTCGTTGGCGTCTCGATCCCACCATGTTGAACAAGAGCGCGCTCGCGGAACCGTTCCACGCGCGGCAGTCACTACAAAGTCTCCGATCTTTTCCAGTCGAGGTAAACGGAGCCGAACACCTTAGGCACGGGAGCCGCCGGGTGCCGCGCTTGTTTCCCGGCCACCTGTTCTGTCGCGCGCGGAGAAACGCCTCCTCGCGTTCGATGGCATCGGGGCCAGCCACACGCGCTACGCCTCGACCTCGGCGGCCCGTAGCTCGGCAACGGGGAACTTGTGCTCCACGGAGCCACCCTCTCCATCCGGGCACGACACGGTGAGGTGCTCCAGCCCTGGCATGATCTCGACCCCCTCGATCCCGGGCCGCCGGGCGAGCGCGTAGAGCATGGCGAGTTGAACCCGCGCGGTGGTCGCTGCCACCCACCGCATGGCGACCGTGGTGCGCCCTTGCGTGAAGCCATCGGCGAGAAACTTCTCCTCCTCCTGAGCGAGAGTTGGGCCGCCGGAGTCGACGATGGCTTGCGCCTCACGGGCCATGGAGAGAGCCTCCGCGCGCGTGAGGATGCTGACCTCCCAGGAAACCTCCGTCGATCCCTCAGCGGGCCCAGGAAGTCCGTCCGGCCGGTCGGGGCCTCTGAGAACCGTTTTCTTGACGATCCTCCGGCGCTCAGGCACGCCCTAGCCCCTCACGCCGTCGAGGGCGTCGAAGATGCGGGCCTCCTCCGCCCTGATCGAGCGCACGAGGTAGTCGCGCGTGCTCATCAGTTCGCGGATACGGCCGCCGAGCGCCGGGCTCGATCCTTTGGCTTTGGCCTCCATGCGCTCCAGCTCGACCTTGACCGCGAAGAGGTGACTCTTCTTGGCCTTGAGGCTCGGCCCTCCCACGCCGGGGATCGAAATCTCCGCGTGGTCATCGGCGAGCTTGGAAAGCTCGTTCATGGCCGCCTCTTGCTCGCTGACCGCCTTGGCTCCGCGCAACCGGGCCATCGCTTTACTCGCTCTGTCGTGTACCTCTGAGACCTTCATCGCCATGCTGTGACTCCTTCCATGCGTTCGGGGAAAAGTGTCCTCATATACCCCCACTCCAGCGTGGGCCTATGTCACACGCCCGCGCGAGCGGCGCTTGCGGATGGCTGCGCGTAGAGCTTTTTGACTTTGCCGCTTGGCTGTTATGTCCTCGGGCGATCTCCTCCTGCTCTGTCGCCGCGCCGCGAGGTGCGCGAGAGCAGAGAGGCGGCGGAGCTTGGCGAGGTATGCCGGGCGCGGGGGTTCGGCCCTGTCCTCTCGCTCCTGCTCTCGCCACCTGGCGAAAGACACGGCGTCCATGATCTCTGGATCGAGGCGGAGGTTTCGGCTCACTTGCGGTACTCAGCGAGGAGCGCGGCGGGTGTTGGTGCGGCGGTGTGGTCCATCGGTTCCCCCTCTCAGGGGCCCCAGGGACCTCTTTCTGTATCGCATAAAAAAGTGCGCCCAGGTTGAAGAATCGGCATCCGAAGTGCCGCCCGTCGTTATTCCTCCGCGAAGCCCTCGCGCCATCCGCTTGATCTTCCGCTCGACCGCTGACGGCACGGGTCACGCAGGGACCAGAGGGCAAGGAGGAACTAACCCATGAACCCGTTTCGCCCGGTCAAGATTGCGTGTGAGGTGCGGCTCGCGGCCCTGCGCGCGCGCGCGGAGAGGCTGTCGAAGGAGATCGAGGCGGCGGCTCAGGCCGTGAAACTTGCGGCCGAGGCCGAGGCCAAACACGAGGCACTCCTTCCCTCGAAGCAGCGCGCGGCGGCCAAGCCCAAGGCGAAGTAGATCATCGCCGCGTCGCACCGGCCCGGGGCGCTCGTACAGGCTCCGGGCCGTGCTACGCTGGCCCTGCCATGGAAACCCACGACGGCGGCTTTATCCTCGTGTGCGACAACCGGCCGCTATACGGGCGGCGCTTCCCGCTCCGGCCGGACGAGGCGCTTGTCTTGGGCGAGGACTTCGAGGCCGCCGATACCACCATGGCGGAGCTTGAGGAACAGATCGACCGGCTGAACGCTACCCTCTCCCGTGAGGGCTACGAGGCGCTTCGGATGGGTTTCGAGCCGGTGCGTGAGGTTGATCTCTCCGGTCCCGATGATGCCAAGGCCCTCGCCGCGCTCAGGGCGAGAGCCATCGCTCCGATCCGCCCTCGCCGCTCCTGACCGCGCCCGGCCCCGGGGCTCACATCTCGGGGCCGTTGGCGTCGGCGGGTGGGGCCGTCAGTTGCCCTTGGTTGGCTCGGGCTCAGGAATCAGGATCTCCCCATTGAGGAAGAGACGTTTCGGATCTGGACGGCCACTGGCGCCGAGGGTATTGTTGGGTAGCAAAAACTGGTGGACGACTGCTACTTTTTGGCCATTTGTGTCGAAATAAGCTACAATTTGGCTGCGAGTACAAACAGGCTGAATCGCCCTCGGTGGGCTCGGATGCCGCTCCTTCAGAAGTACTTCACGAAGTAGACCGGCGCGGACTTTGGTAGTATATGAGCCCGAGTTGAAGAGGTTACGCAGCTCGAACGCGCTTACCCGACGCACGGGAGGAAGGCTCATGGAAACGTTGATCGACCTAGCTCCGGAGACGCGTCAATGGCTAGGCCGTTATCTAGCTGGCGAGATCCCTCTGCGTACGTTTGAGAACTGGTTGGTGCCGATGACATGGCAGTCAGGGGAAGGCACGGACCCGGCAGTAAGGGATCTGCTGTCAGAGATAGAGTTGGCCCTCGCTGAATATTCGAGCGGGCATTGGACGGAAACCGAGCTTCGAGAGCACCTTCGACCACTACTCGCTCGATTTACAACGATCATTCGGCCCGAGCCCGTGGTGCATACGGCACCTGCATTCCATATAGCGCCCTTCGGCGTCATATACTTGAATGCAGTTGTGATCGACAATGAAGCCGCGCGCGTTGGAATAGATGAGGAACCGTCCCTCACGCTCGTTGGAGGGACGACCGCAATAACGCCTGTCCTGGATCCATCGGTTCGCGTCTAAGCCTTCTGCGGCCAGTCCGATACTTTTTGCCACGCACCATCCTGTACCCTCACCTCAAGGCCTGCGATGGGTGCCTGTTTGCGGACCTCTTGTTGAATCAACGCTTGGGCTTGTTGCTGTAGTTGCTGCATGACCTGCTGGGCTGCCTGCTGTGTGGCTTGCGGCAATTGGTCCGGCTGGATTCCAGCGGGCAGCTGAAGGTTCAGATTTAGATTGAGAGTAAGCTGTGGTGGCATCTGCCTTCGTTGCCGAACGACGAGATCCGCTCTGAAGTGGTGCGCAATCTCGACAGACTCAATCATTCCCAAGAGCATATTTTCCTTGCGCTCATCTTGGCCGGTCGGAACGAATGTCTGATGGTCGAGTGGGTACCGAAGTTTACACATCTCCTCATAGGTTTCGTAGAGCTCCCAAATTAGGCGCTCGACCTTTTCGGAAGGGCGAACGATGTTCAGACCGACTTCGTTTGCCTCTTGACGTCCGATGGCATGCCCGTGCTGGTACGTTTTCTCCGCCAGCGTCTCGACAATCACCTGAATCCGTTGCTCGTCGGGCGCTTGTCCCTTGTTTCGCGCAGTGAGGAGCTTTCGTGCCACCAGGCGTATGTGGGAATGCGCCCTGTTCGCCTGCCCCAAGATCCAGGGCTCCATCTTGTTTGCGAGTGCCGCGATTGGACCAGCGAGCGCCGTCTGATCGGTCAGGCCTGCTTTCTCCCGAATGAATCGGATATAGGACATGATGTCCTCGATCGCAATGTGCTCTTGTACGGCCGTTCCGCCCTCGCCCGTGCGCTTGATTTGAAACTGAGGATCAATCGGACCTAGTTCCCCCTTCGGTCCCATGACAATCTCGTCCGCTCCAAGAGCGATCATTGTTGCAGCGCTGTGTGCCTTGTATGGAACCAATACTGAGAACGACCTCGATACCTCCCGAATCATCGAGACGATTCTCCACGGAACGTCCGTATGACCTCCGACAGAATAGAGAAAGAGATCTACCTTGGTTGCTTTACCCATTGCCCTCAGGTGGTCGTACATTGGACGAACAGCGTCTTCGGCAATTTGCGCTGCGGACCCACGACGGTCACTGAGGAAATACGTCAGGACCTTGCTCTTTCTCTCCCTTTCTAACGCCGCGATCAGCTCCGAGCGCTCTTTCGCCTGAAGAGATACCTCGCCGATCGTCATCGTGGCACTACCTTTCCTGTATGGGTTGATCCCATTCTGAAAACCCTGGGAATTGTAGCAGTTCGCGCTCTATCAGCATGCGGACCCTGAGCCAGAGGGAATAGCAAGCGGTCTGCGCGTCAGGCGCGAGAGGATGAAGGGCGTAAGAAAGGCGGGTCGGCTCCATGCAGGGGCCCTCCTTACAGGCTGAATAAGAGTCTAGCAGAAGGCCCCAGGCAGCGCACGGTCCGTATCCTCCGTCAACGCGGGTGCTGCAGAGCGCGAAGGCCCGGCCCCGCACTCGCACGTCATCCACACGCGCCCGGCCTCGACGCCCGTATCGAGCGCGCCGCACCGCCGGTGTTCGAGGTAGAACGCATCGAGATCATCGAGTGAGCGTGGCCATGGCCGCGACAGGATAGCGCGGCCCTTGGCGGGTCGTCACTGTCCACTTTTCGACACGCAGGGCGGCGCCGGGGCGCTCCCGCTCGGCGCCGTTGGCGTCCCGGGAGAAATTGACGACGCGAGATCACGTTCTGGCTTTAGGCCAAGGCTCACCGCGAGGGCGACGGATGGCAGTCACCCCCTGGAAGCAAGCAAGCTAAAAACCCAGCAATCTGTGGATCGCGGACACCACTGGACTCAGAAGGTCCAGTTTCTCAAGCACGCCGAGGGTGGTACCGACTGCCGTGACTAACGCGATCACAGCCTTAGTCGTCTTCCCCCAAAATGATCCCTCGGCCTTCGCGACTTCGAATCCGGCGGCGTCCAGCAGGCGAAACGGAATCCCCGCGATCAGCGACAAGCCCCAACCAAGCCAGTAGAAGGGATTGAAGAGTTTACGCCACAACGGTCTCAACCAACTGCGGTAAGTCCCTATCGCCCGATCTAGCCCATCCAGCAAGTTTGCGTGCGGGATACCGAGTTTCGGGAGAATAAAGATGCTCTCCAGCAGCGACATGTGGCTGGCGGGGCCTCCAGTGATGGCAGGAGGAGTGTAGAGGATGTTCATCGAGACACCGACAAAGAGCGTCGCCACGGTTACGTCGGGCATTTCTTCGTTGATCTGACGCCGCAGGCCCCTGGCCTCACCATCCTCTTCCCATTCCTGTGATGACAAGTCCCACTCGGCCCTCGCATAGTAGTCTTCGACGCGTTGTCTAAAGGTGAGGAGCAGATTGAGTCGTCGCCTCGCTTCCCAATAGAGGATAGCCTTCGGCTTGCGGCTCATGTTTCCTTCAGTCCGCGCGGGTCTAATAAGTTACTTCGTAGCGGACCTTTGCCGTGTCCGTGCGATTTCGATTCACGATCAAAAGGTACCACCGGCCTTCAAACGGCAGACGGAGTTCCTGATAGTGATGTCTTCTCGGTCTTGCAAGGCCGCCGTAATACCTGAATGTCGAGCGACCCTCGTCGAAGACTTCAAGGCCTCTCGGGCGGACGATGTAACTCTCGACTGGATGATTTGCGTCCAGTTCAAGTGTCACCCATCGGTTACGAGACGTCGTGAATGCCATGCGAACATTCGTATCGGGCTTGAGGGTTATTGTCGGCATTCTCAGGGTTTCTCGGGCGGATTCGGTCGAGTTGTTCGGCCCCTCGGGGCTCGTGGACCTGTCTTGACGCCCCATGCTTCTTCGACGAGAAGTAAGAACGTCCTGGCTGGACGGTAGAATAACGGGATCAACAGCAACAGCCCGACCTTCCAGTTCTTGTGTACTTCTCCAAGCGCCTCAACCAGTCTGGAATGGACCGCATCCAGCTTCGTCTTTGCCTCGGCTCCGACGACAATCCAGTAGACGATGGAGAGGATCACGGCCCAAATCAGGACTGTGACAAGAATGGCCGTAAGACCTTCGCAGATGGACAAAAGGCGGTCGAGGCGTGCGAGGGGCGGGCGCTCTACTGACTCTTCTTCTGCTTGATCCTGTTCCGCCACGTAGGCGAGTCTAACGTAACGTCTCGATCAAGTACATGGTTTTGCTTCAGGGGCGCCCGGCGCCGGGGCCCACCACCTCGGCGCCGTTGCTGTCCTGCTCATACACCGTGCGCCCGCACCGCTTCCATGCCTGCTATACTCCGGCGCGCGGTGCTTCAGTATGTCTGGGTGCTATCGTTCAAGTGACGGCGCGCGAGCAGTTCGCTGAGGACAGGATAAGGGCATGACCTGGTCAGAGAACAAGTGGACAGCCCTAGCGGCTCTGGCGGCCGTTCTTGGAGTCATTGTTCCGGTGTTGCTATTTTTCTGGGGCCGAGACGTCAAGGAGCTTACGGTCAAAACCGTATCGCGCGCGGTCGTGGTTGACCTAACTGAGCCAGCACTGGCATCACTCAAACTCACATACAAAAATGTTGCGGTAACTCGTCTTACCGCCGCCACTATCGAGGTCAGCAATACCGGCAGCCGAGCCATTGAGCGCGCCGACTTTGAACGCGAAGTCGTGATCCGTTTCGCGGACTCAGTGCCAGTGCTCGCCGCGAGAGTGGCCGAACAAGTGCCCGAAGCGCTCCATCCGGAGCTAAATGTCGGCTCCTCGAATGTCTCATTCAAGCCTCTATTGCTGAACCCGGGCGACCGGTTTCGCCTAACGATTCATATTCGCGGCGACTTTGTAGAGCCCGTTGTGGATGCTCGAATCTCTGGGGTGGCTGCGGTTCAACGCAGAGTGTTGAGTGATCTTGTGTCTATCCAGGGTGCGGTGTCTCGTCTAGTCGTTGGACTACTGGCACTAGCGGGTTATTTCTGGCTTGCTGCGTATTGTGCACCGCCGTTTCGCAAGACGCGCGTAGCGTTGTCTCCCTGGGAAGCTGTGCCGATAGTGCTTACGCTGGGCCTAGCATCGGGGTTCTTGGTCGGAGAGGGTTTGCGAGGGCTTGGACTAAACCTGAGGCCGGGCTTGGTAGCGTTCGTCGCAGGCCCGGCCGTTGGGGTGCCAACGTTCTTTTTCGCGGTTCGAAGAGCCAGACGCGCCGCCGTGCGATTGCAAGACCAAAAGGAGATCCAACCACCCGCGTCTGAGGGCAGGGTCGGGTGACCCCCGTAGCCCAACTGCCTGCACTGCTAGGGCCTGGGGCGAACATAGCTGCGGGTGTCGGGTGGCTGTATCAGATTTTGGACGTTGGCCACCGGTACACCGGGCCCCACACTGGCGAAGCGGTGCCCTGGAGCGCTGCACCCTACTCTTCCTTATGCCGTAGTATTTCGTTGTTCGCGCCCCGCCCGCTCCAAGTGGTACCCCGCCGCCCTCCGGCCCCGCTCGATCCGCGCGAGGTCGGGCGGATCACATGCCCATAGCACGGGTGCGCTCAGGCTCATAAACCCGCCGAGCGGCGCCCTCTTTCCTGCCGCTGAACATCCGGGAGATTTTCTAACAGATATTCGCCGTACACCGTGGGGTCGAGATCGCCATGGCGGTCGAGGCTCATGGACTTGGCGTAGGCGATGCGCGCCGCACCGTCCGCCGGGTACCGCGCGAGGATCAGCGTCTCGAAGTTGCCCCCGGCCTCGATCACCGGCCGCTCGTAGCTCCCTGTCGGCCGCCGCTCCTCCTCTTGCTCGGCCGTGAGTTCCTGCCGGGCGGAAAATTGCCTATCGAGGGCGTACACGCACCCGGCCACGGAGTTGATGAAGTCGTCGTGCTCATTGCCGGGCGTGGTGATTTTGCTCCCCCGCCACAAGAGCCCGAGCGCCTCCTGCTCGACCTTGGGTTCCTCGACCCAGGCCACGCGCCCGGCATTCAGGAGCGGTTCAAAGTGCTCGTAGAGATCGGAGGCCGAGAGCGGGCACACGTTGTAGAGGATGCCCTGGGCCAAGAACGCCTCGCGGAAGGTTTGGCCCGCGTAGCTGTCGCCCCATACCTTGCTCAAGCCATACTCCGCGAGCATCGGCCTCCAGCGCGCGGGACACTTGGCGGGATCGAACGGCGGGGGTTGCCCTTGGTCAACCACGCGAATGATCCGGTAGCTGTTCCCCTCGGCGTACCCGATGGCGAGCGTGGCGTAGTCGTTGCTCCCGCCCGACATGTCCACGAAGGCGAGGTACACGCGCCCGGCCTGTCGGGGCTCCCACTTGACGCCCCGGAGGACGGCCGCCATGACACCCTCGGCCGAGAAGGCCGCCCCCTCGGGCAAGCCGGGGAGGTTGAGGTGGAGGCGGCGGAACTGATGGCTCGGGAGCCGAGCCGCTTGCTGGGCGAGGTAGCCCTGGTCGGCCCACGTGCCCATGCTCGGATTCGCCCTCGCCTCCGGTGCCGCCTCCGCGTAGTCCGCGTCCGTGCTCCTGTCCGCCCCGTACCATGAGAAAAGCATCCGGGGGTCAGAGCCCGCCCACCCCTTCTGCATCATGTCAAAGAGCGGCACGCCCGGCCGGTGGTGGAGGCTCGCGTAGCTCGTGATGAGCATTTGCGCCTCGGGCCGGTGCGGGTCCAACTGCATCGCTTCGAGGATGCCCCAGTCGCGGTACCCGTGAATCTCGTCGAAGCACACGAGGCGGAAGGTTTTCCCATGGGCCCCGCGCACGTCTCCGGCCGGGAGGATCGTGAGCGCCCCCCCGCCGTCCGCCCTTACTAGCTCGCGCTGTCGCACGGCGAGCGCCGCTTTGAGCGGCGGGTTCGCGCCTACCAGCTTCTTGGCGAGGTCGAGATCATCGGCGGCCTGCCCCTCGTCGTTGGCGAGTACGTAGACCTGATTGCCGCCGGGCTCGTCGTTGCCCACGAGGGCAAAGAGCGCCGCGAGCATGAGGTCGGAGGTTTTCCAATTCTTCTTCGCCCGCCCCCACAGTCCGAGGTTGTAGAGGGGCCGTCCCTCGCTGTCGCGCTCGTCGAAGAAGCGGGCGAACAGGGCGAGGCGGTAGGGCTCGATGACCAACGGGCTCCCGTCGATCCACAGCAGGGGCTCGGCCCACTCGGTGAAGGTCGTCGGGGGTGCCGCCTCAAGCTCGCTCACTCCTCGTCCCTCCCCTGTAGCTCAAGCCCTTGGCTCCGGCGTATCCGGGCCGGTAGGCTGTCGTCGTCCGGGTCGATGAACGTGGGCTCCTCCTCCGGCTTGGCCTCCGGCTTGGGCTTGTCCTGCCCCTGCACCATCCTCATCCACGCCTCGATTCTTTTCACGCGCGCCTCTAGCTGACTGATCTCCCACTCGCTCATGCTGTCCCTCCTAAGTTCGGAACCTCTCCGGCACGCTCGATCACAGCCGCGCGCCCCTCGGCCCTGTCGGGCCACCGCTCGGCGATATACGCCCGGGCACGGCGCTTGACCTCGCCCGCGCTCAGCTTTCGGGTTGAGCGCCACTCCTCCGCCCAGCATTCCGAGCACACGAAGGGCTCCGGCAGCCGGGTGCCGAGCGGATACCTCAAGCACCCGCATCGCGTACACGTCATCGGATCGCCCTGTCTCATGCGCTCGCGGCTCCGGGCTCCGCCGTCTTCGCCTCGCTGGCCGCCCTGGTGCCCACGTCGCTAGAGATCGGCCTCGGGCTGGGCTCTGAGGCCACGGCTCCCGCTCTCAGGCTCGCCCGGTACTCGGCCATCTGCTTCTTCGCCTCCTCTTGCTTGCTCATCGGGGGAGGCGGAGGCGGAAGGGCGGCCCTCAGATCGGCGAGCGCACGCGAGAGCGCCTCGTCGGCTCGGGTCATTGCTTTCTCCGCCGCCGTTGCCCGGGCGAGGCTCTTCTTCGTGTGCCGTACCCGCTCCGACAGGGGAGCCCACGCCCTACGTGCAAGCTCAAGACGGCCTTCGGCGAGGGCGGCCCGCTCCTGCGCCGCCTCCCACCGGCTCCCGCTCGGGGGCCACCCGTACTGGCCGACAAAGGCCCGGTACGCGCGCCCGAATGCCGAGACTAAAGGGCCCCTGTATCCCCGTAGAGGCTGGGGCACGCGGCGCTTCCGGGGGAGTGTAGGCGGCATCATGCGCTTCTAACTTGAGGTGCTGGGCTCTCGCACAGTTCACGGACAGGGCCGAGATTGATCCCACGATGACGCGGACTTGCAAGTTGGCTTCGGCTATCAAAGCCGAGGGCCCCGGAGCCGAGGCCGCCGGAATCGGAGCGAATCGGACTACATTGCCCGGACAGGCGCGGGGCCCTCCCTCGCCTCCCCGAAGTGTCAAGACGCTGCCAGGGGGCGCTGGTACGAGAGGGTTGTGCTCCGGGGCGCGGGCGCGGCGTGGGCTCCGGCCTGAAGGCGCGCGCTCGGGCCTGAGCTATCCCGACGAGGACGGCTCCGAGGGCTGAGGCGCTTTCCCGCGTCGAGGTCTCCGCTCCTACTATTCCGAGACTGCTCAGGGGCACGGCGCGTGAGCGTTCGGGCTTCGGGCATCTGCCCACCGCGCCGTCCGTGCCGTGGGCGTTCGAGCTATCCCCTGCGCGGAGCGCCAACCCTCCGACTGTGCGGAAGATGTGCGGGTACCCCACTACAGAAGCCCGGAAGATGGGCCAGGAGCAAGGGCTTTGCCATGTCAACGGGGGCGCGGAGTTGTTGGGTGGCGTTGTAGCGTGTCGCGCTATGCCAAAGCCTTCTAAGCCGAGGGTCGGGGGTTCGAATCCCTCCGGGCGCGCCATATCTCCCCCGCCGCTGCTCGACCGGCATCAGCGAAGCGGCGGCGAGCCCATTCCAAGCGG
>Ga0326597_10006846_pt1 | contig 15555 bp, 16 predicted proteins | sample RVTome_12_FD_203789 | JGI IMG/M metagenome (GOLD analysis project Ga0326597, IMG submission 203789) | Soil microbial communities from uranium-contaminated site in the Upper Colorado River Basin, Wyoming, United States - RVT100D185 | ecosystem: Environmental > Terrestrial > Soil > Contaminated >...
TGAGGGTGACGTTCAGGAGATCGGCGAAGCGGCCCATCTCGTCGAGCCTTGGGGCCTTGGCCGCGGCCAGGGCGATGACCCGGCTGTACTCGATGAGGAAGAAATAATCCTGGCACATGTAGAAGCGGAAGCGCTCGATGGGCAGGGTGCCGTCCCCGATGCCCCGGACGAAGGGATGGGCGTGGATGGCCTTCCAGAGGGGCTCCGCTTCCCGGCGCAGGGTTTCGCTGAAGGATTCCGCCACGGCGATCTCAGAGGTTGTCCAGGATCTTCTTCGAGCGGCCCTTCTCCAGCGTCTCCTTGAAGGAATCGCCCATGTCGAGGCCGAGCTGCTGGGCGCGCTTCTGGGCCCAGAGGCCGATGTTGCGGTCGTCCTTGTAGAAGGTGCTGTCCGTGGGCTTGGCGGGGTCGAAGTCCGCCAGCCGCTGCCCCTCGGTCTTGTGGGTGGCGAAGCGGGACATCACCTTGCGAAGCTTCTTGGCCCCGCAGCTCCGGCAGGCGAGCCTGGCCCGGTCCGAGGGCTTCAGCACCAGGTGGCCCGAGATGAACCCGCACGCCTTGCACTCGTACTCGAAGATCGGCATCGCTCCTATCCTTCCTCCGACGTTTCCATGATGGCGCCCAGGGCGCGCATCCGCTCGCAGAAATCCGGGAACGTGATCCGCATCGCCTCGGCCGTGTCCACCTCCACCCCATTGGGGGCGGCCAGGCCCGCCACGGCGGCGGCCATGACGACGCGGTGGTCGCCAAAGCCGCGCGCGCGGCCTCCCTTCAGGCCCCCGCCCCGGACGATGAGGCCGTCGGGCAGCTCCTCCGCCCCGCCTCCCAGGCTCTCGACCACTTCGCGCATGGCGGCGATGCGGTCCGTCTCCTTGATGCGGGCCTGGGGCACGTTCAACAGGCGTGTCTCCCCTTCGGCGAAGGCTCCCAGCACCGCCATGACCGGGAGGAGGTCGGGGGTGGCGTTCAGGTCGAACTCCCCGCCGCGCAGGGCCCGGCCGCGCACCCGGATGGCTCCGCCTTCGGCGCGCACCTCGGCCCCCATCTCCCTCGCCATGTCCAGCACGGCCTTATCGCCCTGGGGGTCGTCCATGTCGAGGCCCTCGAGGACGACGTCCCCGCCCGGGAGGGCCCCGGCGGCCACGAGGAAGGCGGCCGAGCTGAAATCGGCGGGCACCTCCCGGTCGAAGCCCCCGAGGGACTGCCCGCCCGGCACCCGGAAGCGCTCATAGCCCTCGCGCTCGTAGCGGAGCCCCAGCTTGTCCAGCCACCAGCAGGTCATGTCCACGTAGGGGCGCTCGTTCAGCCTGATCGGCTCGATCTCGGTGTCGCCCTCCCCGAAGGGCGCGTTCACGAGGAGGCTCGAGGTGAACTGGCTCGTGGTGCCCTCCACCTGGGTGCGGCCCCCCTTCCAGCGCCCCCCGACGACGGCCGGGAGGCGGCCGTCGCCGTTCTCGGAGCGGGCGCGGGCGCCCAGGTTCGAGAGGGCCTGGAGGAGGGGGCCCATCGGGCGCTTGCGGGTCTGGGCGTCCCCGTCGAAGCGGGCCTGGCCCTCGGCGAGGAGGGCCGCCGTGCCCAGGCCGAGCCGGCAGCTCGTGCCGGAGTTCCCCACGTCCACCAGGCAGCGCGGCGCCTCGGGCGCTCCGCCGAAGCCCTGCACGCGCCAATCGCCCGGCCCGAGCGCGATCTCCGCCCCCAGGGCCCGGTAGACGGAGACGGCCGAGGCGCTGTCCTCCGATTCGAGCGGGTTGCGGATGCGGCTCTTCCCCGAGGCGAGCGACGCGAAGGCCACCGCCCGGATGGAGTGGGACTTGGACCCCGGGACGCCGCTGCGCCCCTTCGCGGAGGAGGGCCGGACGCGGAGGATCATGGGAGAAGATGCCCCTTCTGAGCGCCGCTCATTCGCCGCTCAAGTACCTGCCCAGCCGGTCGCGCGAATGCTCGTCGTCGTGACAGTAGGCGCAGAGGTTCTCCCAGTTGCTGCCATCCAGGGGATTGTTGCGCGGGTTGCCGTCCCGGTGATGGACGGTGAGCAGGTGCAGGTTCGTCTCGTCGAACTCACGCGCGCACTTGGCGCAGATCCACCCGTGGATCTCGAGGGAGCGCCGGCGGTAGTCCGCCGCGTTCCGGCCGATGGCCGCCTGGGCCTTCAGGCGCAGGGCCGCCTCCTTGGCGCTCCCGGCGGGGGCGGCCGGGGGCTTGGGGGGCTGGGCCTTTCTCTTGTGTCCGAAGCGCGTCCTCGCCATCCGGGGCCTCCTGCCCGCGATCCTACCAAAACCCTCCCGGCGGCGGAAGGAGAGGCCTCCGTTGATGGGCGATCCGGGCGGGTGCTAGCATGGGCGTGGACAAGACGGAGAGAGGAGTCCGCGTTGCGCCGGTGGATGGGTGTCGCCCTGCTTCTAGTCCTGCTCCTCCCCGCCGCCGGCCTCGCCGGGCTCTACGGCATCCGGGCCGCGGAGACCTACGACCCCTTCTGCACTTCCTGTCATCTTCAGGACCACCAGAACTACCTGGACGACGGGCGGCGGGAGAAGCGGGCGATCCGAAGCCTGGGTGGCTGGCACCTCTCCTCCGGCAAGGCGCGCTGCATCTCCTGCCACGGGGAGGATGGCGTCGCCGGCATGATCCGCACCACCCTCCTCGCCGCCGGCGACACCTGGCGGTTCGTCATCGGCGACTACGAGGTGCCCGCCCGGGTGTTCCACCCCATCCAGGACAAGGACTGCCTCAAGTGCCACCCGGATGAGCGCATCCTCAAGCTCCCGGCGGACGCCTTCCACGGGATCAGCGACCACGCCGAGCTCAAGGCGGCCTGCGTCCAGTGCCACAGCGGCCACAAGACGGGCGGGAGGAGGGAGAAGGTCTTCATCGTCCCGGCGTTCGCCCAGCCGCGGTGCGACGCCTGCCACAAGGACCTGAAGCAGAAGGTCCGGGCGGGGGAGATGAGGTTCGTCCCCGCGCCGGCCAGCTCCGGAGGCGCCTTCCTGCCGGCGCGCCCGGACAAGAGACCGTGACCGCTCCCGCAGATACAACGGTGGTGACTCCATGCGTAGGGGCGACCGGCCGGTCGCCCCTACGGACGCAATCGGCAATAGATCAGGTCAGCCCTCCTCGAAAGATGGAATAGGAGCGAAATCCCCTGCGCTTTTTCCTGCTGGTCGGAGCGGTCACCTTCCTCTGGGGACTGAGCTTTCCCGTGGCCAAGATCGGGCTGCGGGGGATGGAGCCCTTCACCTTCCTCTGGCTGCGGAGCCTCGCCTCCGCCTTGACCGTGTTCGCCTGGATACTCTGGCGGCGCGGGCCCCTCCTCCCGCCGCGGGGAAACCCCGATTTCTGGTGGAACACGGCGCTCCACAACCTGAACTTCCTGATCTTCTACCACGCGGTGCAGTACACGACGGCCGGGCGCGCCTCTCTTTTCCTCTACATCCAGCCCATCCTGCTCACGGCCTTCGCCGCCTATTTCCTGCCCGAGGAGCGCATCGGGCGCCGGGCCGTCCTGGGCTTCGCGGCCTCGGCGGCGGGGCTCGTCCTCCTGTTCAGCGACAAGCTCTCCTCCGGCGGGGGCTCGACCTGGCTGGGAGACGCCCTCACTCTCCTGGCGGCGGTGGTGTGGTCCTCCCAGTCGCTCTTCCTCAAGGTCCGCCTCAAGGGGGTGGACCCTTTCCGCATCACGGCCTGGACCCAGCTCATGGCGGTGCTGCCCTTCCTGCTGCTGGCGGTGTGGTGGGGCCGGTGGTGGCCCGATTTCACCGACCCTGACGTCCTCACCGGCGTCCTCTACAGCGGGATGGTGGGGACCGGGCTCGCGATGGTGCTCTGGGTGCGGCTCCTGGCCGAGTACCCGGCGGGGCGGGTGAGCTCCTTCATGTTCCTTTGTCCGGTGTTCGGGGTGTTCCTGGGGGCGCTCCTCCTGGCCGAGACGCTGAGCGCGCTCATGCTGGCCGGGGCGGCGCTCGTGGCGGCGGGCATCTACCTGGTGAACTCGAAGAAGAAGAGGGCGGAGGAGGCCCGGGAGGCCATTCCCCATCCCGTCCCGAGGGCCTGAGGGGGCCCCTCAGCGGGCCGCCAGCAGGCGGAGAGAGCCCGCCAGGGCGATGGCCAGGATGGCGAGGTTGAAGCCCCGCCGCGGGAGCCGGTCGTGGGTCCAGGCCCCGGTCCGCATCCCCAGCCAGAGGAAAGGGATGCCCGCCGCGCCCGCCCAGAGGGTGTCCCCCGTGATCACGCTGGTCTGCCAGTAGGCGAGGAGCTTGACCGGGTTCACGAAGAAATAGAGCGCCCAGAGGGTGGCGAGGAGCATGGTCTTCGAGAGGTTCTGGGAGTGGAGGAAGAGGGCGAGCACCACCGCGCCGCTGTTCGCCAGGGCCGAAGAGAGGCCGCTCAGCCCCCCGATCACGGTCCCCAGCCACAGGGGGAAGCGGGGCGGCGCGGGCGGGCGGCGCGCGAGCTCCGCGTAGAGCTGGTTCAGCGCGAAGATCAGGCACAGGACGCCGATGACTACCCGGAGCCGGCCCTCCGGCAGCCGGGCCACCAGCCAGGTTCCCCCCAGGATGCCCGCCACCGCCCCCGGGAACACCAGCCAGGTGGTGCGCCGGTCCCACTTGTTCCACATGGCCCGCGTCATGGCGGTCGAGGTCAGGAAGCTCGTGAAGGCGATGAGCCCCAGCGAGAATCGGGCCGAGAAGGCGAGGGTGAGGAGGGGAGTGAGGGCGATTCCGACCCCCGAGCCGAAGGTGCGGATCAAGAAGCCGCTCCCGAAGGCGGCGGCGAAGATGATTCCCCATTCGAGCGGCGTGTAGGCGTGCAACCGGTCACTCCACGGGCAGGCGCGCGGCGGCTGCGGCCGAAAGCGCGAGGATGGCCAGATTGTTGGCGCGCTGGGGCGCCCATTCCAGGACGCGCTTGCCCAGCCCGGCCACCGCCACGGGCAGCCGGAGAGCGGGACCGGGCGCCAATACGCTACTCCGCCAGAAGCTTCACGGCGGCCGCGGCGGCGAGGACGAGCACGCCGAGGTTGTAGGCCTTCTGGGGCGCCCACTCCAGGGCGCGCTTCCCGGCCCACACCCCGGCGAAGGTCAGCGGCGCGGCGAGGAGGCAGGCCAGGAACATCTGGAGGTTCACGATTCCGCCCACCCAGTAGGAGGTGAGCTTCACGGGGTTCATGAGGATCCAGACGGCGATGACCGTGGCCACGAGCGGAACCTTGGTCACCCCCTGGCTCAGGAGGTAGAGGTTGAGGATGAGGCCCCCCGAGTGGAAGAGCGTGCTCATGGTGCCCCCGGCGAGGCCGATGCCCACCCCCATCCAGGAATTGAGGCGGGGCGGGGCGAGCTCCCGCCCGAACTCCCGCACGGCCTGCAACCCGGCAAAGACGAGGCAGAGCGCCCCCAGGCCCTTCCGGATCCAGAAATCCGGGAGCTGGACCAGGAGGTACGCCCCCAGGATGATCCCGAAGAAGAAGCCGGGCAGGACCAGCTTCACCAGGCGGCCGTCCCACTGCTTCCAGAAATACTTGAGGGCGAGGTAGTCCGAGAGCCACATCTGGACGGCGATGATGCCGAAGACGAAGCGCGTCGGCCAGACGAACACCATCACCGGGACGAGCAGGAGCCCGATGGCGAGGCCGAGGGTGGCCTTGAAGAACCCCACGAAGAACGCCGCGACGGCGATGGCGAGCGCATCGAAGGGTGCGAGCGGCACGCGGGGCCCTTTCTGGAGGACGGGACAGCCGAAAGGGCCGGAACCCCGGGCTCAGGCCGGGAAGATAAGCCCCGGGCCCGGGCGGCGCAAGCCGGAGAGGGGTTTTTCATGCCCGAATAGCGGCCTTCCCGCCCGATCCCGGCACGGGGGTCGGAATCGCTTGAACTGGCGGGGGGCCTCTTGTACGATTTGCCGTCCGCCCCGCCGGACCGCAGGAGGCTGGTGACATCGAGACTTCGCAGAAGGATTTCGGACCCGGTCCTGCGCCGGCGGCCGTCGCCTCCCTATGATGAAAATCCCCTTCGTCGATCTTCACCCCCAATACCTGGACGTGAAGCAGCGGGTGGATGAGTCGCTCGCCCGCATCATCGCCTCCTCCTCGTTCGTCGGGGGCAATTTCGTCAAGGAATTCGAGGCCGCCCTTGCCCAGGAGGAGGGGAGGCGGTTCGCCGTCGGGGTGAAGAGCGGCACCGCCGCCCTCCAGCTCGTCTTCGAGGGGCTCGGGCTGCCTCCCGGCGCTGAGATCGTCACCACCACCCTCACCGCCGTGCCCACGGTGGAGGCCATCGTCAGGGCGGGGTTCAAGCCCGTCCTGTGCGACATCGAGCCCCGCACCTACCAGATTTCCGCCGCCGCCGTGGAGGCCGCCGTGTCGCCCCGGACGGCGGTGCTCCTGCCGGTCCACCTCTACGGGTTCCCCGCCCCCCTGCGGGAAATCTCCGCGCTCGCCGCCCGCAAGGGGCTCATCCTCGCCGAGGACGTGGCCCAGGCGCAGGGGGCCTCGCTGGACGGGAAAAGGGTGGGCACCTGGGGGGAGGCCGCCTGCTTCTCTTTCTACCCCTCGAAGTGCCTGGGCGGGTTCGGGGACAGCGGCGCAGCCGCCACCGACCGGGAAGAGCTCGCCTCGCGGGTGAGGGCGCTCTCGAACCACGGGCGCCTGGAGAAGTTCACGCACGAGACGGTGGGGGTGAACGAACGGATCGATCCCATCCAGGCGGCCGTGCTCTCGGCCAAGCTGCCCCGCCTGAAGGAGTGGAACGCCATGCGCCGACGCGCGGCCCAGTGGTATCTCGAAGGGCTGGCGGGGGTGGGGGACATCGTCCTTCCCGAGCCTCCCCGGGGCGCGGAGCCGGTGTGGCACCTGTTCGTGATCCGCACCGCCCGGCGCGAGGCGCTCGCCAAGCACCTCGCGGAGAACGGGGTCCAGACGGGGTTGCACTATCCCGTCCCCGTGCACCTCCATCCGGCCTACGCTTCTTTGGGATACGCCCGGGGCGCCTTCCCCGAGGCGGAGGCGGCCTGCGACGCCATCCTCTCCCTGCCGATCTTCCCGCACCTGACCGAGACGCAGGCCGCTTACGTGATCGAGCAGGTTTCCGCCTTCTTCGGGGCGGGCTCCCACGCCGCCTCGGCGGCGGCCGGCCGCGGCCGAACCGACTGAGATGGCCGGAGGCCCGGCTCCCGGCGCACCCGCCCGCCCCGTCCCGGCCTGGATTCTGCTGGCGCTTCTCGCCATCCCCGTCCTCCTCGTCTGGATCAACCTGGGCGGCGGGGCCGCGAAGCTTCCCGTCGAGGCGCGGAGCCGGGAGATCATCCAAACGATGGCGCGGACGGGGGATTGGCTCGTCCCCCGGGTGGACGGCAAGCCCTTCCTCTCGAAGCCCCCCCTCTACCATTGGATCGGCGCGATTTCGGCCCGCATCCGCGGGGAGGCGGACTGGTGGAGCGCCCGGGTGCCCTCGGCCATCGGAGCGATGGTCATGCTGGCTGTCACCGTTGCCTGGGGGACGGCGCTGGGCGGCCCGGCCCTGGGGGGCCTGGCGGGGCTCCTGACGGGGATGATGGCGCTCTTCCTCATCATGGCCCGGAGGGGCTCGCCCGACATGGCCTTTTCCGCGGCGTGCGTGGCCGCCCTGTACCTATTCGAGCGGCTCTGGCATGGCCGGCGCAGGAACCTTCTCCCGGCGTTCGGCCTCTCGCTGGCGCTGGCGGCGCTGGCCAAGGGCACCACCCTGCTCCCGGTGGTGGGGATCCCCGCCGCCCTGGCCCTGACGCTCCGCCGGGGCTGGGGCAGGGTCTTCCGGCGGGAGGTGCTGATGTGGCTGGGCGCGGCCGCCCTGGCGGGGGGCTCGTGGTATCTCCTGGTCTTCGTCCAGATGCCCAAGGAGGCAATCCACTGGGCCCTCCTGGAGGGCCTCCAGCCGGTGGGCGTCGAGGTGGTGGGCCATACGGGCCGGCACTTCCGCGCGTTCTGGTACTACCTCTACCGGATTTGGGACATCGCCATCCCGGTGAGCGTCCTGCTGCCCCTCACCGCCTGGCACGTCTGGCGGGCGGGGCGCTGGCGCGGGAGGGGGGGATGGGCCTTCGTCGTCTGGACCTTTGTCGTAGTCCTCGTCTTTTTCTCCGTCCTCCCGGCCAAGCAGCCCCACTACCTGCTCCCGGTCCTGCCCCTGCTGGGGCTGATGGCGGCGGACGCCCTGCTGGCCCACATCGATGATCCGCCCGGAAGCCTTGGGGAGAAATTCCTGACGTCCTCCCAGGCCGTCCTGCTGGTCCTCCTGGCCGCGGGGACGCTCTTGGGGCTGGGCTTCACGCTGTTCATCGCGCCGTCGTGGCTCGCCGGGCTGAGCGTGCTGGGAGGGGTGGGCGCGCTTGTGCTCACCGGCCGCGGATGGATGGCCAGGCGGCGGCGGGAGGCGTGGCTGGGGGCGGTGGCGGCCGCGGGCTGCCTGGGGCTCCTCTACTTCGGCGCCTTCGAGGAGTGGAAGTCCCTGGACCGCCAGGCGGACAGGGCCGAGGCGCAGTCCCCGGCGCCCGAGAAGCCGGCGCCCCCCATTCCTCCCGGTGGGGGCGCAAAAAAGCCATGAAGGGACTCGAACCGCGCGGCTCGCTCAGTGTGGTCATTCCCTGCCACAACGAGGAAGGGAACGTGGAGGCCCTCTGGGCCGAGCTGCGCCCCGTGCTCGAGGGCATCGGCCGGGAGTGGGAAGTCATCTTCGTGAACGACGCCTCGACGGACGGAACCCTGGCCAGGCTGCGGCAGTTGGAGAGGGACAACCCGGGCATCCGGGTCGTCGAGCACCCCCGCAACCTGGGGGAGAGCGCCGCCCAGCTCAGCGGCTTCGCCGCCGCCCGGGGCGAGATCGTCGCCACCATGGACGCCGATCTCCAGAACGACCCGGCGGATCTCCCCCGCCTCATCGAGGCCCTCGGGGAGGCCGGGGCGGTTTGCGGCGTCCGGCCCAAGCGGGCCGACACCCGCCTCAAGCAGTTCTCCACCTGGGCCGCCAACGGCTTCCGGAACTGGATGCTCAAGGACGGCATCCTGGACGCGGGGTGCACCTACCGGGTCTTCCGCCGGAAGGCCCTGGCCCAGCTCATCCCCTTCCGGGGACTGCACCGCTTCCTCCCGACCCTCCTCCAGACCCACGGATGGGAGGTGCGCCAGATCGAGGTGGCCGACCGCCCCCGGAAGGCCGGGGTGTCCAAGTACGGCTTCGGGAACCGCGTGTTCGTCGGACTCGTCGACACGCTGGCCGTCCTTTGGTATCAACGGAGGCACATTCCGCCCCCCCCGGGGTGAGGAGCGTCCGCTCTCTCCACGGACCAGGGGGGGCACCTTGGGAGAGAGCGATGTTCCTGGGTTTCGACTTCGGTCCTTGGGAAGTGTTCGGCCTCATGGGGAACCTGTGCTTCGGCAGCCGCTTCATCATCCAATGGATTCACAGCGAGCGGGTGGGGAGGAGCGAGGTGCCCGTCGTCTTCTGGTATCTGAGCCTGGCGGGCTCGATCATCCTGCTCATCTACTTCTTCCAGCGCCGGAGCATCATCGGCGTGCTGGCCTATCTCCCCAATTTCATCCCCTACATCCGGAACCTCATGCTCATCGCCAAGGAGAAGCGCGGAAACCTCCCCTCCGGTCCCACCCACGCCTAGGATGAGCCGCATGCCCGTTTCCTCCCCCGAACCCGCCGGCTACGCCGTCCTCGGCTGCGGCCTGATGGGGGACCGCCACGCCGAGGTGATCTCCCGCCTGGAGGGGGCGGAGCTCCGCTGCGCCTACGACTCCGACCCGGCGCGGCGCGACGAGGTCTGCCGGCGGTTCGGCTGCCGGCCGGCCGCCTCGGCGGAGGACGCCGTGGCCGATCCCGGGGTCCGGGCCGTGCTGGTGGCGGCTCCCTCCTTCCTCCACGCGCCCATGGCCCTGATGGCGGCCCGGGCGGGCAAGCACGTCCTCCTGGAGAAGCCCCTGGCGAACGACACGGCCTCGGGCCGGGAGGTAATCGGCCGCTGCCGGGAGGCCGGGGTGGCCCTCTCCGTCATCTCGCAGAAGCGCTTCGACCCGGGAGCGATCCAGCTCAAGGCGGCGCTGGACGCCGAGCTGCTGGGGCGGGTGTTCCTGGCCGAGGTGTCGATCAACTACTACCGGGACGAGAACTACTTCCTCCAGGCCCCCTGGCGGGCCTCCCGGGCGGAGTCGGGGGGCGGGGTGCTGATGAACCAGGGCATCCACTACATCGACCTGCTCATGTGGTGCCTGGGCCCGGTGGCGGAGGTCCGGGGGGCGATCGGCACTGTCCGGGAGGGCTATCAGGAGGAGGACGTGGCGGCCGCCCTGCTGGAGCTCGAGTGCGGCGCGCTGGCCACCCTCACCGCCTCGACCGTGACCTACCCCGGCTTCCCCGAGACCCTCACCCTCTACGGCTCGGAGGGCACCTGCACCATCGCCGAGGGGAAAGGGGTCGTCCGCTGGGAGCACAAGGGCAAGGCGCCCCTCCCGGCCCCGCCCGCCGAGCCCCCGCCGCCGGAGGAGCTCCCCCCCAAGCTCCACTCCATGTACCGCAACCACCGGGATTTCCTCGGGGCCTTCCGCGTGGGGCGGCCCCCGGCCGTCCGGCCCGAGGAGGCGCTGGCGGTGGTGGCCCTGATCGAAAAACTTTATGTGGACGCCCGGCCCGGATAGGAGTAATTAGGGCGGATAGATAGAGGCTGAGCCAGGGCAGGGGAGACCGGGCGCCCGGAGAGCGGCCGCCCCGGCCGGGCTCGAGCAGGAGCGTGTGTGATTCACCCCGATACGGCGCTGCGCTTCGTCAGCCCCGAGGTCGGCCACGGGGTCTTCGCCACCCGGCGGATTCCCAAGGGTACGATCACGTGGGGCCTCTGCCACCTCGACCACGTCCTCACCCCGGCCCGCAGGCGGGATCTGCCCCCGGCCTACACCGAGATGATCCAGACCTACTCCTACATGACCTCCCGGGGGGACGCCGTCCTCTGCTGGGACTTCGGCCGCTTCGTGAACCACTCCTGCGACCCCGCCACCCTCAGCGTGACCGAGGAGATGGAGATCGCCGTCCGGGACATCCTCCCCGGCGAGCAGATCACCGACGACTACGGGATGCTGAACATCATCGCCGAACTGGAGTGCCGGTGCGGCGCCCCGGGCTGCCGGGGCGTCGTCCGCTCGGACGACGTGCTCCGGCTGGGGGACGCGTGGGAGGCCCGCGTCCGCGAGGTCTTCGCCCTGGCGCCCCGGCTCCCCCAGCCGCTCGTGCCGTTTCTCCGGGAAGCCCGGCTCCTGAGCGACATGCTGGCGGGCCGGGCGCCATTGCCCCGCCCGGCGGATTTTTGCGTGCCCTCGAAAGCGGTGTGGGCGGAGGGGAACGGTTCCCTTTCGGCAGCTCCCGCGCCGCGGAACCGCCCCGCCTCGGCCTGACCGGCCCGGACGGGAGGGAGCGCGGTGCTCCATCCGGATACGGTGCTCCAGTTCATCAGCCCCGAGATCGGCTACGGCGTCTTCGCCACGAGCCTGATCCCCCAGGGGACCATCACCTGGGTGTACGACCCGCTGGACCAGATCCTCACCCCCGAGCAGGTCGAGAGCATGCCCGAGATCTACGGGGAGCCCCTCGCGCGCTACACCTACCGCACCCCGGAAGGGAACCACATCCTGCTCTGGGACCTGGCGCGCTTCATGAACCACTCCTGCAGCCCCAACTGCATGGCGACGCACTACGGCTTCGAGGTGGCGGTCCGGGACATCGAGTCCGGCGCGGAGCTGACGGTGGACTACGCGACCCTCTACATGAAGCCCGAGGAGACCTTCGACTGCTACTGCCGGGCCGAGGAGTGCCGGTGGCGCATCACCTCCGGGGACGCGGAGAAGCTCAAGGAGGACTGGGCCGCCCAGATCCAGGGGGGCCTCCTGCGCATTGGGGAGGTCGACCAGCCCCTCATGCACCTGCTGGGCAACGGCCACCTCCAGCGGGCCTGCGCGGACCACGGCGTGCCCTTCCAGCTTTCGCTGCGGAGATTGTTCTAAATTTCAGGAAGCGGAAGAGATGCGCTTGTAGGGGCGGCCCCCTGTGGCCGCCCCTTTGTTCGGGGGCAGGCACGGGGGCCTGCCCCTACGGCATCGCGTGGCGGGATTCTGCAGGGGCGTATTGCAATATCCCCCTGCACCGGCCTGTGGCGATCCGGGTCCGTAGGGGCGACCGGCCGGTCGCCCCTACAGATGCAATCGGCGGTGATCCGTTCTGTAGGGGCGAGGCATGCCTCGCCCCTACTACTACAAACGCAGGCGAACGACCTATCGCAATTCCGCCCCTACAGCGCCTCCCGGATCGCCGCGAGGTGCTCGGGCACCTCGATGGAGCTGGTGTCGATCCGGGAGATGTCCTCGCCGAGATACACTTTCTTGATGGCCCCCCGCACGATCTTGGCCGAGCGCGTCTTGGGCAGCGCCTTCACGAACTTGACCTCGTCGGGCCTCAGACTCTTCCCCAGGTAGGCCACCGTCTGGTCCTTGAGCGCCTCCCGCAGGGCGTCGGTGGGCGCCGTTCCCTCCCGCAGCACCACGAAGCAGGCGAGGCACTCCCCCTTGATGGGGTGGGGGGCGCCGATGACGGCGGCCTCCACGACGGCCGGGTGCTTGATCAGCTCCGCCTCGACCTCGGCCGGGCCCACGCGCTTCCCGGCCACGTTGATGGTGTCGTCCGAGCGCCCGAAGAGGTACCACTGGCCCGCCGCGTCGCGCTTCGCCCAGTCCCCGTGGTACCAGACCCCCGGCCAGCGGGAGAAGTAGGTCTCAATGTAGCGGTCGTCCTCCTTCAAGAAGCCCTTGGTCATGGAGGGCACGGGCTGCTTGCAGACGAGATGGCCGATCTGGTCCCGCACGGGGCGGCCCTCCTCGTCGAAGACGTCGGTGTCCACCCCCAGGGCGGGCCCGCCCAGGGAGCAGGGGGTGAGCTCCTGGACGGGGTAGGGCTGGAGGAGGCAGCCGCACAGCTCGGTGCCCCCCGAGATGTTCATGATGGGGCACCTCCCGCCCCCCACCTTCTCGAAGAACCACATGTAGGAGGCGGGGTCCCAGGGCTCCCCGGTCGAGCCCAGAAGGCGGAGGCTCGTGAGGTCATGCTTGCGAACCCACGCCTCCCCCGCGCTGATGAGGAGGCGGATGGCGGTGGGGGAGATGCCGAGCTGGGTCACCCCGTGGTCCGCGACGAGCTTCCAGAGCCGGTCCGGGCCGGGCCAGTTGGGGGCGCCCTCATAGATGAGGTAGGTGCCGCCCCCGAATTGCACCCCCACCATCTCCCAGGGGCCCATCATCCAGCCGATGTCGGTCACCCAGAAGACGGTGTCCCCCTCGCGCAGGTCGATGCAGTAGCGCAGCTCCTTGGCCGTGGTCACGAGGAGGCCCGCGTGGGTGTGCACCGTGCCCTTGGGCTTCCCGGTCGTCCCCGAGGTGTAGATGATGATGGCCCGCGCCTCGGCGGACAGGCGCTCCGTCGGGGCCTCGGGGGGCTGGCCGGCGGTGAACTCCTCCCACATCACGTCCCGCCCGGCTTTCATCGGCACTTCAGCGGCCGTGCGCCCGAGGACGACAACCTTCTCCACCCTCGTTCCCAGGTTGAGGGCCTGATCCAGCAGGGGCTTGACGGGGACCTCCTTTCCCCGGCGCATGCCCCCGTCCGCGGTGAAGACGAGCCGCGCCTCGGCGTGGGCCAGCCGCTCGGCCACCGCCTCGGGCCCGAAGCCCGAGAAGATGGGGACGGCGGCGGCCCCGATCTTGAGGCACGCGAAGAAGGCGAAGGCGGTTTCGGGCAGCATGGGCATGAAGATGCCCGCCGCGTCCCCGGGCCTCATCCCCATCGCCCGCATCGCCCCCGCCAGGCGCGCGACCTCGGCGGCGAGCTCCGCGTAGGTGAAGCGCCGCACTTCCCCCCCGTCCCCCTCCCAGACGAGGGCGGTCCTGCCTCCCTTCCCGTCCCGCAGGTGGCGGTCGATGCAGTTGTGGACCACGTTCAATTCCCCGCCCGCGAACCACTTGGCCCACTCGAAGCCCCGGCTCAGGTCGAGCACCTCGTCGTAGGGGCGGTACCACTCCACCCCCATGTCCTCGAGGATGAGCCTCCAGAAGCGGCGGATGTCCGCCACCGACCACTCCAGGAGCTCCGGATAGCTCTTCAGCCCGTGTTTTTGCATGAACCGGGCGACGTTCGAGTTCCGGAGGAAGTCTTCCGAAGGGCGCCAGATGACGGGGGAGGGCATGGGGGGGAAAACCTCTGCGTTATGAGAGACATTGATCCGTTAGCGACTTAGACAAATCATTCGGACGTTGTTCACGTGCCGCTCAGGTCCATGTGGCCGATCTCCCCGCCGAGATAGATCTTGCGGATGCCCCGCGGGCGATCTTGGCCGAGCGGGTCTTGGGGAAACCCCGGACGAACTTCGCTTCGCCGGCGCCGCCTACTTCCGCGCGTGGTCCCCGATCCAGACCTTGAAGCGCTTGGCCTCGTACTCGTCCACCTCGCCCCAGCCGGGAGGGGCGAAGCGCTTCTTAGACTTCTCGTGCGTGCCGGCCTCGATCTCCTCCATGAACCGGGCCATCTCGCCGATGATGGAGGCGTCGTTGAAGGGGTTGGTGTGGCCCGAGCAGATCCACTTCACCTCCTTGGCCAGCTTCTCGAGCTTGCGCAGGGAGGGGGCGTAGTCGCGGAGTATCGCGGTGGGCACCTGGAGGTAGAGGCAGTCGAGGGGCTTCACCAGGTCGCCCGTGACGAGGACGCCCTCCCGCTCGTCCAGCAGCGCGATGCTGTCCGGGGAGTGGCCGGGGATGTCGTAGACGCGGAAGCGGCGCCCGCCCAGGTCGAAGGAGTCGCCCTCCTTCAGCGTCCAGCCGAAGGTGATGGGCTTGATGGTGAAGCTCTTGGGGTCGAAGCCCGCGGGCAGGGGGTCCTTCCAGTTCTGGATGAAGCCCTGTGCCCGCGCCGTGTGATCCTTGGCCAATTGGTCCTTCCCGATGGGATGCACCCCTACCTTGGGCCATTGGTGCCCGCCGCCCAGGTGGTCCCAGTGGGTGTGGGTCAGGATGAAGTCGATGGGGAGCTGGGTGATGCTCTCGTGGAGCTTGCGGAGGTTGCCGACGCCCAGGCCGCCGTCCACCGCCAGCGCCTTGTCCCTCCCGAGGAAGAGGAACATCTTGTAGCGGCCCGCCTCGGTGATCTGGTAGCTGCCCGGCGCGAACTCCTGAACGGAATACCAGTTCTGCGTCTCCATTCCTCGGCCCTCTCGTGTCCCGGGTGGATGCCCCTCCCCCAGAGGCGGCCTCCCGGCGTCGCGGGGCGGGGGATTGTGGGGGGCTTGTCGCGTGCCCGGATACTCTAATTCGCCGGGGCGCGGGGGGGCAAGCGGGGGAGGACGCGGATCGAAATCCCTGTAGGGGCGTATTGCAATACGCCCCTACGGATAACCTTGCATGTTCGCCTGTAGGGGCGAGGCATGCCCCGCCCCTGCGGATTCATAAATTGTCCGTCCGGTGGATGGTTCACCAATAGAGAGGTCCAACGCCCCCAC
>Ga0326597_10006848_pt1 | contig 15553 bp, 12 predicted proteins | sample RVTome_12_FD_203789 | JGI IMG/M metagenome (GOLD analysis project Ga0326597, IMG submission 203789) | Soil microbial communities from uranium-contaminated site in the Upper Colorado River Basin, Wyoming, United States - RVT100D185 | ecosystem: Environmental > Terrestrial > Soil > Contaminated >...
CCGGGGCGATCACCTGTCGGCGATCGCGGCCTTTGAGTGCGGCGAACCCGATGCGTCGGTCGTCGTCCGCGCGCTGCGCGAACGCGGCGTCAACACGACGGCGCAACTCCGCGATGAGAACGTCGTGGCGTTGCAGCGACTCGGCGCCTCGTCGTTGCTGCGGGTGTCGCCGCACTACTACAACGACGAGTCCGACCTGGATGCCCTCGAAGCGGCGCTTCGCGAGATACTCACGCCGTAGCCGTTTCGCGCCGGAGCGCGGCCATCCGGCGAAAGAGCGCGATGGCCGCAAGGATCGACGCGAGCAGGATCAGCACCGCGAGGAATCGCGCGCCCCGGGCAATGAGCAGGTCGTGCCTGAGCCAGCCCGCGTGCGCGAGCAGGAAATGCCAGTCGTGCGCGCCGCCGTCGGGCGAGAAGCTGACGAGATCGAGCTCCTGCGCACGGGCGTCGGCGATGTACGACGCCAGGTCGGCCAGACCCGCGGCCAGCCACGTGCCACCGGCCGCGATACCGAACCAGTCGCGCGACGTCGCGTACATCGCCGCCATCGCGCCGACCGGAACGATCAACTGCATTGCGCTGCCGCCGGCGATGGCGAACCACTCGCCTCCAAACGCGAAGAAAAGGTGGCCGAATTCGTGGGCGCCGAAGTTGATGCCTCGAAAGATGTGCCACGCTTCCGCGTCTCGCAGGGCGCGCACCGCCTGCCACACGAGCATCGCCATCAGCACGGCGCGCCATCGCCAATCGCGGTCGGCGCACCATGTGTCGATTGGGCCGCGTACCCCGGAATCTGCCGTCATGTTCCCGGAAATTCGCGCCGTGACGCCGTCGCCGCCAAATTCCGGATCGACGCGATGTCGCCGGATCGCGCCGCCCTGCCCTAACTTGCCCGCATGCCCAGCCGAATCCCCGCGATGCGCGCCGCGCTGACACTTGGCCTGATCGCCGTGGTGATGCCGGCGGGGGGCCTGGCTGCGCAGTCACTGTGCAAGCCGCCTGCATCGTCAAATGAGGCGCGACTCCTCGCCTACTTTGCGGCGCCGTTGGCCTTTGCGGCCGCGCCCGAGGTCGGCATACTTGCGCGGTGGCAGCTGGCGATCGTCGGCGAGCTGACGGCGGTGCCGAACGCGCCGGCGTCGATCAGCCGGTCGACCGGCGTCTGCGGGTTCAGCAAATCCGAGAACTCGGGACTCTCGCCGGTATTCCCGCGACCTCGCGTCGCACTCGGCGTGGGCGCCGGATTCGTGGTTGAGGCCTCGTGGCTTCCGCCAATCACTGTCGCCGACGCCACTCCGCACATCGGAGCCGTGGCGCTGTCGTGGAGTCCCGTCGGCCTGAGCCTGCCGTCCGGGGCAACGCTGACCGTTCGCGCGCACGGCACGATTGGTGGCGTCGACGGGCCGGTCACCTGTCCGCGGAACGCCCTGCAACTCCTCACCGCAAGTGAGCCATGCTACGGATCCGAGCCGTCCGACGACACGTATGACCCTGATGTGCGCGGACTCGAGGTCGTCGTGGCCCGGCGCGAAGGCACGTTGCACTGGTACGCCGGACTGGGCGCAAACAGCGTGGCGGCCCGCTTTCGCGTGAACTTCACCGATGACCGCGGGTTTGTCGACAACAACCGGGTGGAGATCAACATGACCCGCGCCGTGATCATCGGCGGGGCGGTGTGGAACGTGAGCGAAGCCCTTGCGCTGACGGGTCAGCTGTACTCGGTTCAGCAAGATGCGACCACTGGGCGGCTCGGGATTGCCTGGCGACTGCGCTAGGCGGGCGCGCTTTCAAGCGCGCGCTGCGGCGCTCGGCCTCTGTGTCGCGCTTCCGCTGGCGTGCAACTGGCAGGACGGTCCGGCAGGCGGTTCGCCCGTCAGGTCCATCACCCTGTCGGTCCAGAATCCGCAAATCCTCGTCGGTGAGCAGACGAAGGTAACTGCGGTGTTGAGGGACGCCGGCGGAAACGTCGTCCCCGACCTCCAACCGGAGTGGAGGAGCCTTACGCCGACGATTGTCGGAGTGAGCGCAGCCGGCGACGTCACGGGCCTGCTTGCCGGCACAGGGCAGGTTCGGGCGAGCAGCGGGTCTGGTGCATCCGTCGCGACCATCATCGTGACCAATCCACCAGCGGCGAACCTTTCGCTCGGGCGTGATTCGGCGACGTTGTTGTTGCCCGGCGGCAGCGTCCAGGCGATTGCGGCTGCTACCGATGCCACAGGCAGGGCGATCGTCAATCCCAACATCACGTGGACGTCGTCGTCGGCGCAGATCGCCTCGGTGAACGTGGCCGGGCTCGTGACGGCCATGGCATCGGGTACCGCGATCATTTCGGCGCGGATCGACGCCTTGACGGCGAACATGACGGTCACCGTTCGCCCCGCCGTCGTTCCCGATGCGCCGGTCGTGACGTCGATTTCGCCGGCCGTGCTCCAGCCGGGCGGCGCCTACACACTCACCGGTGCCAACTTCGGCGCGACGCCTGCCGCGAATCAGGTCCTCGTGGACGGTCTCGCGGCTACGGTGCAGGCGGCGAGCCCAACGCAGCTGACGGTCGTGCTGCCGACTGCCGGGTTCATCTGCGAGCCGGCCCGCGACGCATTCCTGCAGGTGACCGCGGGCGGAAAGATCGGTGGTCGAACGGCGCCGCTGCAGACGGCCAATCGCCGCGCACTGGCGCCCGGTGAGGCGGCGATCGTCACCAACCTGGCCGAAGTGCGCTGCAATGAACTCGTGCCGGCCGACGGTCGCTGGGTGGTGACGGCATACAACGTCGAGCGCAATCCGGTCACGCCGACGCAGCAAGGCGGAGTGGCGTTCGCGATTCTCGGAACTCCGGGCTCGCCCGTGGCGGTGCCGACCGCGGGCGCCACCGGCGCGCATGGACGGCCCGCGGGTGCTCCAATCGCACCGCTCGCATCGATTTCGGTGTCGGCCTTCACGCGCCGCGCCGATTCCGGGCGCGCGACCACCGTGGCGCACCTGAGCCTGTTGGAACGCAATCGCACGATCCTGTCTGCCGCAGCGCGTTCAGCCGTCGGTCCGCGGGGGGCGATTGCGAACGTGCCTCCGCCCAGCCGCGTGCTCACGACCGTTGGGTCGATCACGACACTGAAAGTGCCCAACCTCGACGCCGCCGATTTCTGCGTCAGCAATACGCCGCTCGGTTTTCGCACGGTGTACGCCGGTCCGCACGTGGTGATCGTCGAAGACACGACGACGGTATTCAACGGACTGCCAACCCAGAAGGGGCAGGTGGATTCGTACTATGTGCGCATCGGCGACGAGTTCGAGAGCGCAATGTGGCCGATTCTCACAACGAACTTCGGAAATCCCCTCGCCATGGATGCCCAGCTCGGCGGAGTCGGGCGCGTAGTGATGGTGTTCTCGCCCCGTGTCAACGTGATGCAGCGCGGCTCGCTGCTCGGATTCGTGGCCACGTGCGATTTCTTCCCGGTGTCGCAGCGGCCGTCGAGCAACCTCGGTGCATTCTTCTACGCCGCGGTACCAACCAGCTCGGCCACCGGATACGCAGCTCCCGACACGCGCGACCAGTGGTTGCGCGACCTCAGGTCGACGGTGATCCACGAGGTGAAGCACCTGGCGTCAAACGCCGAGCGCCTGTCCCGCGGTTTCGCGGTCGAGGACTTGTCGTGGGAGGAGGGGGGCGCACGGATCGCCGAAGAGTTGTACGCGCGCGGCTTGTACGGGAGCACTGTGAGGTCGAACACCGGCTACACGCAGTCCGTGTCTTGCGACATCCAATACGACCAGCCCACGAGTCCTTGCGCGGATCGTCCGGTACTCATGCTGCGCCACTTCGACGCGCTCTACCTGTTCATGGCCGGCCCCGAGCTGAGCACGCCGCTGGGTCGCCCGCTCGCTGGCGACGCCACGTTCTACGCCGGGGCGTGGTCGTTTCTCCGCTGGGCCGCGGATCACTACGCACCCGCCGAGCAACTGTTCTTCCGGGACATCGTCGCGAGTCCGGCAACCGGCGTCGCCAATCTCGAGGCCCGCACGGGCCGTCGCTGGGAAGAGATGCTGGGGGAATGGTCACTGGCTGCGTATCTCGACGACATAGGGGGATTCACGCCCGCCAATCCGCGACTCGCGATGCCGTCGTGGAACTATCCCGGCATGTGGCTCGGCATGTGCGTGGACATGGGGCCATGCGTTGATCCGTCGAATCCGATTCTCCTCTATCCGCGGAGCACCCCGTTCTCGCCGCGCGCGCGGTCGTTCGGCGACTTTCAGGTGGTCATCGGCCAGATGGTCGGGGGCGGGTTCACGCTACTCGACCTCTCGGGGCCGGGATCGTCATCGCAGGTGATCGAGATCAAGGCGCTCGCCGGGAGCGGCGACGCGCCGCCGACCGTTCGCGTGGCATTCGCGCGAGTTCGGTAGGTCTATCGCGAGTCGCCCCGGATCACCCGGATCACCTGCTGAACCTGCTGAACCTGTCGGCGCGAGCCGGGCGCCGGTTCAGTTTTCGCGCAGCGCTGCCATCGGCGTTTCGCGAAACACTTCGCGCCCCGTCGACATGCCGATCGCCACGGCAAGGGCCATCATCACGAACGCGATGATGAACGACGGCATCAACGCTGGCGAAAACGTGCCGCTGAACACGAAGGTCACGAGGCCCCACGCGCCGCCAAAGGAGAGCACCATTCCGGTGAGCGCCCCGAGAATTCCGAGGAGCGAGTATTCAGCAAGGAGGATCCGCCCGATCTGGTTCCGCGTGGCGCCGAGCGTCTTCAGGAGCACTCCCTCGCGCAATCGGTCGCGACGCGTCGCCGCGACGGCGCTGAACAGCACGGGGATGGCCATGGCAAGGCTGAACAGTGCGAGGAAACGCACGGCAACGGTGATGCGCCCCACGATGTCCGAGATCGTGCGTCGAACGAGCGACATGTCCACGCTCGACACGTTCGGGTAGCGCGTCACGACGTCGCGCTGGATGCGCGCGATGACCGTGTCGCTGGAGACGGCCGCCACGAGCACGAACATCTTGGGCGCCTCGGACAACGCCTGCGGCTCGAACACGGCGAAGAAGTTTGGCTCGAAGCGGCCCCAGTTGACCTCACGAATGCTGGTGAGGCGCGCCGAGACCGGCACGCCCTGCACGTCCCAGGTGAGCGTGTCGCCGAGCGTCACGTCCAGCTCCGTGGCGATGTCCAGCTCCAACGACATCTCCGGCAAGCCCGCAACGGCTCCCGTGTCGGGCGTAAACCACTTACCGCTGACGATCGTCTCGGTCGCGACGGCCGTGTCGCGGTAGGTCGAGCGATACTCCCGCCGAAACGGCCACCTTCGCGCATTCGTGCCGTGCGCCGCCGCCCACTCCGCGTTCGACATCCCGTTAACACCCTGCAGCCGCATCGTGACGATCGGTGTCGCGCCGAGCGACTGCTCGCCGGATGCCGCCATGATTGACTCGATGCCGAGGCGCTGGTCGTCCTGAATGTCGAAGAAGACGAGGTTTCCGCGCGCGGCGTCGGCCGTCACCTTGAACTGGCCCAGCAGATTCGCCTGCACGAGGTAAAGCGTGCTTACGAGGAAGGCGCCGAACCCGAGCGCGAGCACCACGGATCGCGTCTGGTTTGCCGGGCGATACAGGTTGGCGACGCCCTGCTTGAGCAGGTAGGGCAGCCGACGCGTCGCGAGCTTGCGCGCGAGCTGTGAGAGCGATGCGGCGCTCGCCCAGAGCAGGACGAGACTCAAGCCGATTCCGCCGGCCACCATCAGCCCGCGCTGCCATGAGTCGGAACGGGAAATGGCGAGCGCCACCACACTGACGACGAGCCCAACATTGACGAGGTGCGAGGGAACGTCGCGGAGCCTCGCCCGGTCCAGCGCCTCGGCGTCCCGGCGGAGGGCCTGCAGCGGCGACACGCGGCGCAGCGCCAGCAACGGCCGCAACGAGAACACGAGGGCAACCCACACGCCGATCCCGAGGCCAAGCGCCACGGCGCGCGGCACGACCGCGACCGTCACCTCGAGCGGCAGCGTGTTGTTGACGGCCATCGGCAACAGGAACTGGATGCCGATGCCGATGGCGGCGCCGATGGCCGCGCCGGCAAGGCCCATCATTGCGGCCTGGGTCACGTAGATCGCGAGCACCTGCGGTCCGGTCGCGCCGATGCAGCGCAGCACGGCCACCGTGTCGACCTTGCGATTGACGAACGCGCTAACCCCGCTGGCCACGCCGATTCCGCCGAGCAACAGCGCAATCATTCCGACGACTCCGAGAAAATCGGATAGCCGTCCCACCGCTTCCGTCATGTTCTGTTCCTGCTGCACCACCGTGCGCACGCGGATGTGCGCGTTCTGGAAACGGGCCCGGAGCGGCGCAACCCATTTCGGGCTCTGCACGCCGTCCGGCAGCCGCACAAGCGCCTCGAACGACGCACGACTCCCGAAGCCGAGCAGTTGCGTGCTGGCCACGTAGCGCTCGCCGATGAACACGCGCGGGCCGATGGCCGAGGCGAGGCCAGGGTCGCCGGGCACCGAGTTTGTGGTGCCGACGATCTCGAACTGGGCGTATCCGATCGTCAGCGTGTCGCCGACGCGCGCGTCGAGGCTGATGAGCGTGCCGGGGCTGACCAGCGCGGTCTGGCGTTCCTGGAGCACCGGCCACAGGCCGGCCGGCTCCGATGTCACGTCGCCGTACGGGGGATAGGTCGGGCCCACCGCGCGAACCTGGGACAGCCGGGTGGCCTGCGAACGCGGGGCGTACGCCATCGACGTGAAGGTGACCGCCGTGCCGAGGGAGATGTTGTCGACGGCGCCGATCGAGTCGATGACCGCGCGCAGCGAGTCGGGGAAGCGGCTGTCCGACGAGAAGGTGACGTCGCCGCCCATCACGGCGCGGGCCTGGGCACGCACGGCTTCGCGCACGTTGTCCGCGATCGAGTCGATGGCAACGAGTGCGCCCACGCCGAGTGAAATCGACGACATGTAGAGCAGGAGCCGCCGGCGGGCGGTGCGGCTTTCGCGCCACGCCAGGCGCGGGATGAACCGCCAGCGGGTCATCACCGCGCGGCCACTCCTGCCGCCATGACCGGGGCTGCGTGTGGCGCTCCGCCGCGATCCTCGATGACTTCGCCGTCACGGAGCCGGATGAGCCGCCCCGCGCGCTCGGCGAGCGTCATGTCATGAGTGACGAGCACCACTGTCGATCCCGATGACTTGTTGAGCGATTCGAGCAACTCCACGATCTTCGCCCCGGTGACACCGTCGAGGTTGCCGGTCGGCTCGTCGGCGAACAGGATTTTCGGCGCGTTCACGAACGCGCGCGCGATCGCCACCCGCTGCTGCTCGCCACCCGACAGCTGCGACGGAAAGTGATCCATGCGATCGCCGAGTCCAACGCGTTGCAGGAGCGCTGTGGCGCGTTCGGTTGCGTCGGCTTCGCCGCGGAGCTCGAGCGGCACCTGGACGTTTTCGAGCGCCGTGAGCGTCGGAATCAACTGAAATGTCTGGAAGATGAATCCGACCTTTTCCCCGCGAAGCCTCGCCCGGGCGTCCTCGGTCAGGCGGTTGAGCTCTACGCCGTCGAGTGATACGGTTCCCGAAGAGGGCACGTCGAGTCCCGCCAGGAGCCCCAGCAGGGTAGTCTTCCCGCTACCCGACGGGCCCACGATCGCGACGAGCGAGCCCTGCGGAATACTGAACGAGACATGCTTGAGCACCGCGAGCTTGCCGGCGCCGCTCGGATATTCCTTCTGCAGATTGGATGCAACCAGCATGATGAATTCGACTGAGGAAAGATTGCGCCACAAGACGACTGGCATTCCGCGAATGCTGGCGGTGTGGCTGATACCGGTGCTGACGGCCTGCGGTGGCGATGCCGCCGATCGCGGTGCGGGAGATTCGACCCGGGTTGGCGTCGGCCCTGCCACAGCCCCGATGGAATCAACCACCGTGGCGCCCGGTGCGGCAACCGTTTCCGCCCGCCCAGCCGACGCGCCAAGGGCGCTGTTCGTGGGCACCAGCCTCACTGCCGGCCTTGGTCTCGCCGATCCACAGACGCAAAGCTGGCCCGGAGTCATCCAGCAAATCGCCGATTCCGTTGGGGTGCCACTGGCGGTAACGAATGCCGGACTGTCGGGCGAAACGTCGGCCGGGGCCCTGCGGCGGGTCGATTGGCTGCTTCGCGAACCGTACGACATGATCGTGATCGAGACCGGCGCGAACGACGGACTCCGCGGCGTGAACGCCGATTCGACCGCGGCAAACATCACGGAGTTGATCGCCAGGGCGCGGACCATGCATCCTGCCGCGACGATCCTCCTCGTGCAGATGGAAGCGCCGACCAACATGGGGCCGGTCTACACAAAACGCTTCCACGATCTCTTTCCGCAGGTCGCCCGTGAATCGGGCGCGGTGCTGCTGCCGTTCATCCTCGAAGGCGTCGGTGGAGTTCCGCGTTTCAACCAGGGTGACGGCATTCACCCAACGGCCGAGGGTGCCCGCATGGCCGCGTGGAACGTGTGGCCGGGCATACGGTACGCTTTGCGGCAGCGCTGACGGGCGTGCCCGTGGCACCACAGGTGGTTTCGCGCCGATGGTGTTTGCGATAACCTCTAGGCCATGACTGATCCGAAAAAGTTGGGCGTCGAGGCTGGCGATGACGTTCCCGCGCGCGATGACCGGCCGATGGAGCCTGAGGGAGGCTTGTCGCGCCGCGACCTCCTGACGGGCGCCGCCGGCGCCATAGGCGGTGCACTGCTGGCGCGAGTCGGAACGCTGGAGGCACAGGGCGCGTCCACCACACCGGCGGCTTCGTTCGCGGCGACTCCACAGGTCGTGGCCGACCCCACCAAGGTACCGGGCTTGCCCACGAGCGCGGTGGGCGCGAGATCGCCCTTCGAAATGCCCGCACGCACTCCGGTTGGTGCAATCGCCGGGAGCTCGCTGACTCCGCTCCAGGATCTCGAAGGCACGATCACGCCGTCGGACCTGCATTTCGAGCGGCACCACGCCGGGATCCCGACGATCGATCCGGCGAGGCATACGCTTCTCATTCATGGATTGGTGGACCGTCCGTCCATGTTCACTCTCGCCGACCTCAAGCGGTTCCCGTACGTGTCGCGCGTCCACTTTGTGGAGTGTTCGGGAAACGGTCGTGCGGTGTTTCGCAATCCGACGGTGGACACGACCACGCCGCAACGGGCGGCAGGACTTTCGGCGAACTCGGAATGGATCGGAGTCCCGTTGCGCATTCTGTTCGAGGAGGTAGGTGCCAAGCCCGAGGCCTCGTGGTTCCTCGCCGAAGGCGGCGACGCGTGCGTCATGACGCGCAGCATTCCGATGGAAAAGGCCTTCGATGACGCGATGGTCGTCTGGGCGCAGAACGGCGAGGCGTTGCGGCCCGCGCAGGGCTACCCGATGCGCCTGCTCCTGCCCGGCTGGGAAGGAAATTCCAACGTGAAGTGGTTGCGTCGGCTCGAACTTGGCACCGAGCCGTGGATGACGCGGTGGGAGACGTCGAAGTACACCGATCCCCTGGCTAGCGGGACCGCCCGGATCTTCAGCTTCGTGAACGACGCCCGTTCGATCATCACCTCGCCCGCCCATCCGCGGACGATCGGCAAGGGGTGGCAGAACATCTCAGGGCTCGCCTGGTCGGGGCGCGGCGTCATTACGCGTGTCGAAGTGAGCACTGACGGCGCACGGAGCTGGGTGGACGCGCTGCTGCATCCACCGGTGCTGCCGAAGGCCTACACCCGGTTCTCGATTCCGTGGCAGTGGGACGGGTCGGCAACACAGCTGCTTTCCCGCGCGACGGACGAAACCGGGTATGTGCAGCCGACGCGGGAGCGCATCGTCGCCGTGCGCGGCGCGGGAACTGATTATCACATGAACAACATCGTGGGCTGGCGCGTGGCCGCCGACGGTCAGGTCTTTTTCCATGGGGACACCTGATGCGCCGCGTGAGCGGCATCCTCGTGGTCGCGTCGCTCGCTGCGGCGTGTTCAGGCGGCACGCGCGCCGAAACGGGCGAACCGCCGGCATCAGGCCGGTACGACCTCGGCCGCGCGGCCACGCCGGAGGAAATCGCGGCGCAGAATATCGACATCGGTCCGGATGGAGCCGACCTCCCTCCGGGCAGTGGCACCGTGTCGCAGGGGGCGATGGTGTACGGCGCCAAGTGCGCATCGTGCCATGGATTGCGCGGCGAGGGGATCCCGCCGGCCTACCCGGCGCTGGTGGGACGCGAGCCGCGCGAGGGATTTCCGTTCGGACGCGATCCAAAGGCCGTCAAGACTATCGGCAACTACTGGCCGCATGCCACGACGCTTTTTGACTATGTGCGTCGCGCCATGCCGCATCTCACGCCGGGCTCACTCACAGACAACGAAGTGTACGCCGTGACGGCGTGGTTGCTGGCGAAGAATGAGGTCATTTCCGGCGACGCCGTGCTGGATGCCGAGACGCTCCGCGCCGTGAAGATGCCGGCGCGCGACCGGTTTGTCATGGACGACCGGAAGGGTGGCCGCGAAGTCCGCTAGGACGGTCGCAGAACGTCGGTCACATTGTTGACCCAACTCCTTTCGGCGACTACACTTAAAGGCTGTCCCAAAACCGCCCCCGTCGACCCAGGAAGGACGTTCCGTCATGGCATTTCCGGCAACACAGATTCGACGCGGCATGGTCATCGTCTTCGAGGGCGAACCGTGCCGTGTCATCGAATTCCGTCATCATACGCCGGGCAACCTCCGGGCGATGATTCAGACCAAGCTCAAGAACATCCGGAACGGGTCGAGTTTTGAGCATCGTTTCCGCGCCGCCGACACGATCGACAAGGCGGACATGGAGACCCACGAACTCGAGTTCCTGTATCAGGGCGGCGACACGTACCACTTCATGAACACCGAGAACTACGACCAGCTGGAAATGGACTCGGAGATGCTCGGGGACAACGCCCAGTGGATGCAGCCGGGAATGAAGATCCTGGCCGAGTACTTCGATGGGCGGCCGACGGGCATTCAGCTGCCGCAGTACCTGGCGTTCGAGATCGTGGACACGGCACCGGTCATGAAGACGGCAACGAAGACGGCGTCGTCGAAGCCGGCCAAGCTGGAGAACGGCGTGACGATCAACGTGCCGGAGTTCATCGCGACGGGGGAGCGGGTGCGGGTGAATCCGAGCACGGGTGAGTATCTCGACCGGGCAAAGGACTAGCGGACAGGCCAAAGCGCGGGCGGCGGAGCCCACGCGTTGAAGGAGAGGGAGCGCATCATTACTTTTCTCTCCGCCTGAAGGGTGTGCATGGTGGCTGTAGCTCAACTGGTTAGAGCACCGGTCTGTGGCACCGGGGGTTGGGGGTTCAAGTCCCCTCAGTCACCCTTAGGTCCGTAGCTCAATTGGTAGAGCACCGGTCTCCAAAACCGGGGGTTGCAGGTTCGATTCCTGCCGGGCCTGCTTTGTGATGGGAGAGGGGTGCCACTGACGCACCAGCTGGTTCGTCGAATCGGTGCGTAAGGATGGCAGGGAGTGGTTTGAAAGAGGCGGTATCGTCTAGGGGACTAGGACACGGCCCTCTCAAGGCTGGAACACGGGTTCGAATCCCGTTACCGCTATGGGAACGTTCGAAGGCAGCGCGAGCGATGATGGCGGCCCCATCGTCTATCGGTTAGGACGGCACCCTTTCAAGGTGCAGAGACGGGTTCGACTCCCGTTGGGGCTATGGTTGGCCCTCGGGGGCCAGAGGGGAACGGTGCAGGGCAGGTGAAGGCCGAAGGCGCATGGGCCCCGCAACGCAAAGCGCGGTGGAACTCAGATCGCCGCGCGTGGAAAGGTGTTGGGGGCGTAGCTCAGCTTGGTTAGAGCACTGGACTGTCACTCCAGAGGTCGCGGGTTCGAGCCCCGTCGCTCCCGTTGTATGCAGTTGAAGTCTGCGGGTCAGCGGTTGCCCTGATGGTGAAACTGGTAGACACGCCATCTTGAGGGGGTGGTGCCGCAAGGCGTCTCGGTTCGAATCCGAGTCAGGGCATGGTTTCAGGTTCGTCGCCACAGTAGCTCAGTGGTAGAGCACTCGATTCGTAATCGAGCGGTCGTCGGTTCAATCCCGACCTGTGGCTTTCGGCGGGCGAATGAGCAGTTATCAGCGCCCGGTCAGCGGCGCAGCATCGGTTGGAGCTGCGGTTTCAGAAGTGGCCGCACCGCGTCCAAGGTCCCGTCGGTTTGCGCGGGTACGAGTCCCAGCAACTCCGCGACGAGCGGGTAGACGTCCAGGTTGGCAATTGCCGGAATCGTCACGCCCCGACGAAACGCGGGCCCCGCCGCCACAAAGAGAGCCTGCATCGACGCGAGCTGATTGTCGTACCCGTGCTCGCCGCCGATTTCGCGCAGCGGACTTCGGGCGATGCGCCCCCGCGTGCTGACCGTCCAGCCTTCCGATGCAATGCCGATGATTGGTGAAATCCGCGCGCCACTGTCATAGCGAAACTTCGCCGGCACGTCGGCCTTCCAGTACAGCGCGAACTCTTTGTGCGCCCCGCGCAGCCGCTCGTAGACGTACTGCTCGGCGCCGGGCCGTGGGACTATGGCCGTTACCGGCGTCCAGTCCGTCACCGTGAGGCTGTCGAGCGACACGTAGTCGTCAAGCAGGATTGCCTGCTGCGCCGTCGACAGCGCCATGCCATGATCGGAGACGAGGATCACGTTCACGACGTCGGCGAGTCCCAGGCGCGCGATGCCGTCCACGATCGCGCCGACGACGCTGTCGACTCGGGCGACCGCGCTGTCCACTTGCGGCGCGCCGGGCGAGAAGGCGTGGCCGGCGTCGTCCGTGTCCTCGAAATACGCCGTGATGAATCGTGGAGCGCTGTCGGCCGGCATCGCGAGCCAGTCGAGGATGCGCCTCACGCGGTCGGCGCGCGAGACCCCGGCGTCGTAGCGCGAGTACCAGTGCGGCCGGACACCGCCGATCGGCGCTTCGGAACCGGGCCAGAACAATGAGGCCGACCGCGTGCCCTGCTTTTCGGCCGTGACCCACAACGGTTCGCCGAGCCACCACCGGCCGTCGCGCACGGCAGGGTCGTCGCCGATGTGAAACTCGCCAATCGAGGGATCCACGATCGAGTTCGCGACGATCCCGTGATGGATCGGCAGGAGCCCGGTGACGATCGAATAGTGATTCGGGTACGTCTTGGTCGGAAACACCGGCTGCATGCGCTCGGCGCGCACGCCACCGCCGGCCAACTCGCGGATGCGACGGGCGGCGGGCCGGTCGAAATAATCTGCGCGGAATCCGTCGAACGAGATCAGCAGCACTCGCGACGGCAACGCCGGCCGCGCGTTCGCGACCGGCGTCGATCCGTACCAGAACAGTCCGAACAGGGCGGCGATGGCCGCCGCGCCGATACGGCTATCCCGCAAACGTGTATGCGAAGCCAGCCTTCTGCGCTCGTTGCACCGCCACGACGCCGGCGGGCGCCATCCTTGCGTTGGGAATGAGGTTCGCGGCCAGGTCGGCCTCGATCGCCGCAGCATCACCGGTCGTTCCGGCGAGAAGCTTCGCGAAGAACTCCGTCGCCGCGCCGCAGATGGCGAATTGCACGCCGCGCGCGGTGATTCCGGGCAGGTTCGCGCCCTCTTGTCCTTCGACCAGGTCGTGCAGCAGCCAGTTTCTCGTTGCCGGTTTCATGGTTTTCGGGTCGTTGATCTTGAGCGTCACCGCAAGGCCCGGGTACTTGGCCCACATCTCATCGTTGTAGCCGTACGGCGTGGCGAAGTGACGATAGCAGACGACGACGCTGTTGTCGGCGTCCGGCGTACCGAGTTTGTCGGCACTGAACTTGATCAGGTTACGCGCGAACATGACGCCGCCGGCGCCGCTGTCCGCACCGGCGCAGTCATAGATGGCCTTGTAGGTGCCGGTCATTCCGGTAAACCATTGGTCCATTTCGTCGCCCGGCGCAGCGGCGGCCATGGACCCGGCGGCTCCGGGAGCGCATGCGGCGGTGAGCGCGGCGCCTCCAACTGCCATGTGGGTGAGGAACGAACGGCGTGGCACGGGATTGGTGGGCATCGGACCTCCTTCGGGTGATGGTTGCCGAACGCGCCGCGAGTCTTGCGGCGCGCGACATCGGCACATATCCGAAGATGGTGGTTACGGTTCCGACGTCAAGCCGTTGCGTGCGCGGTCGGTGTCAAGACGCCGGGCGACGGGAGACCATCACGTCGGCCGCGGACGCCTGGCAAGTCGCTCGGCGCACATGGCGAGCAGAGCGATCGTGGCGATCACGAGGACTCCTGACCCGATCGTCCGCGACGTGTCGATCGTGGCGCGCGCACCGAACCCGGTGCGCCGGCCCGCCGGTTCGAACAGCTGTGCCGCCACAGGACGCACCAGGTTCGCGATCGACCGGCCGGTCACCTCCCGATACGCGTCGACGAACGTCGCATTCGACGTCCAGAGCCGGGCGAACCGCTCAGGGCCGATGTCGGCAGCCACGACGTCGAGCAGCGCCGAGCCGTTTCGCCCGTCGGACCACTCGGTTGTGACGGGAAGGCGTTGCACTGCCGCCGTTGCAGGATAGCGATAGCCAAACCTCGTCTCGACAAGGCGCGCCCGAATCAGCGCTTCACACCGCTCGTCCGAGCCGGCGGCGCAGCCGGCAGCGTTCGGCCAGTGAGCCAGCGACCAGCCCAACAGGGATCCGCGCGCATACCGACGTCGCAGGGAGTCAGTCGCCCCGGGTGTGTAGATTCGCGCCCCGTCGTATCGTCCGCTGTCGAGCGAGGCCGCGATGTTCGGGCCTGGCGTCCCAAACGCGTCGAAAAACGCACACGCGTCGAGCAGGGGCCGCGACCGGTCGTGATTCACGCCGTTTCGAAGCGCGAGTGAACGCAGGTAAACGACCGTGACGCAGCGGTTGCCGGTATTGGGCGACGGCAGGAGTGCTCGCGTCGCCATCCGGCCGACTGGCCCGTAGGCCAAGCGCACACCATTGATGGACCTGGCCGTATCCGTGACGACGAGCACTGCGACGCGTCCACGACCGGCCCACGGTTTGCGCGCCGCGCGCTCCGAATCGAGTGCGGCCACGAATGACTGCCGGACGCGCCCTGGAACATCGGGCGCGAACCATACTATCGGCTCGCCGACCGCGGCCGCGCGCGGCAAGACCCGCGCCGCGAGCGACAGAGCGGCGGCTTCGCGCAGCTGCGTAGTGAGGGCTTCAGCATGCTGACGCGATGCCGCGAGTTGTATCCTTGCGCCCTGATACTGCCCGTTGTCGCACACCCCCATCGTGCAAGTGACCGTCTGGACGGACGCCGGCAGGATGAGCAATGCGGCAAGCGCACAGCATGTTGCGACTGCGACGAGCCAGCGGCGGTTGACGGCGCTCACGGGCGCCTCCGCGTGGCGAGGGTACCGAAGATCAGGGTCCAGGCAACGATGGTGGCCAACTCGGCGGCGCTCGGCGCCGAACCTTTGGGCTCGGCGGCGGAAAGAAGCTGTTGCCATTCAGCGACCACCTGATCGATGGGCATTCCGGCGACAATGGCGATCACTTCAGCAGGCGTGCCGGTTGCG
>Ga0326597_10006849_pt1 | contig 15552 bp, 5 predicted proteins | sample RVTome_12_FD_203789 | JGI IMG/M metagenome (GOLD analysis project Ga0326597, IMG submission 203789) | Soil microbial communities from uranium-contaminated site in the Upper Colorado River Basin, Wyoming, United States - RVT100D185 | ecosystem: Environmental > Terrestrial > Soil > Contaminated >...
TCGTCATCGATGCCTACTTGGCCAACGCCGAGAAGCGGCGACCAAATCCCCGCGAGCTTCTCCTCGATCGCGTCTCGCGGCGCCTCGTAGGTGCCCGCCGCTCCGGGCCTCTCAGCTAGCGCTCCAGCTTCTTCGCCGGCCTGATCTTGCGCAGCGCTCACGAACGCTTGCAGCGCGTCGAGCGGCAGCGAGGATACGACGATCTGTGGCAGCGAGGACCGGTCGAGCACTCGAGAGAGGGCTTCCATGCCTTCGTGGGCCAGGATGCCTTCGGTTTCGCCTATCGCAACCAGGGGGCTCACGGTCGGGCGGCCGGCAAGCTCTGGCTTGGCCGAGGCGCTGCCGAGAGCAGCAACGAGGGCGCCGAATTCCTCGGCAGGCACGCGCCTGACCGAGAACTCTTCTATGTCGACAATGGGATTGCCCAGCTCGTCAGTGATCGTAACGTTGAACGCGACGACGTTGTCGTTGGTCGTAACGGGACGCGCCAATCGGGCGTGGCTCACGATCCGATCCGGCAGATCCTGCCATACCGTGACCCGGCCGTAGCTCATCGGTATGTAGAGATCCTCACTAGCCTCGATGCCCGCGATCAAGTCGAGGGCAAAGCCGCTCGCGAGGTCGAGAAGGGCGGGATGGAGCCTGAATGCGCCAGGCTCTGCAACCTCGGATGGAAGCTGGATCAGCGCGAGCGCCTCATCCTGGCCGTAGCGTATGTTGCGAATGCTGCGCCACTGCGGGCCGAAGCGGATGTAGCGTTCCTGGCGATCGACCCAGGCGCCATCCGGGGTGGCAACCTCATTTACGTGGCACCGATCGACGATCGCCTGGAGGTCAACCCGGTCGGGCGCATCGGCCTCGACAAGCCGCAGGGACGCGAAGGCGTTTTCCTCCTCGAGTTGGCTGGGTTGCTCGAGGTTAGCCAGAGCGCTTCTGAACTCGAGGTTCAGGGAAGAGCCGTCGCGCTTGATCCAGACCTGAATGCGCCTTTCCTCCTTGTCGTGAACCGCGAAGGAGGAGGCAAAGAAGAGGCCGTGGATCTCCACGGCTCCCTGCTGGCCGAGCAGCCGAGCCGCAGCACAGGCGAGGTCGACGTAGGCAGAGCCGGGCAGAATAGCGGGACCTTCGGCGAGGCGGTGGCCGGCTAGCGTCCAGCAGTCTGCCGTGCTGAGCGACCCGCTAGCAACAATGTCGCCGTTGGCCTCTGTGCGCCAACGCCGCAGAAGAGGGTACTCCAAAGGCTCACCCTCAATCTCGGAAGGCGCGGTCGGGCCCTCTACCTCACGATTCTCTCGAAGCGCGCCAGCGGACCAGATGCCCCAGTTGATTGAGATGAAGGGGGGACCGCCCTTCTCTGACCTGTGGATCGCGAACGCGTCGAGGAAGCAGTTTGCTGCGGCATAGTCGACCTGGCCCTCAACGCCGAGAATCGCGCTGGTGGACGAGAAGAGGACGACGAAATCCGGCTTCGTCTGCCGCAGAGCTGTTTCGAGCGCCAGAGTGCCGGCGACTTTCGGTCTCAGAACGGCGCCTGCGGCCTCTTCCCTCTTGGACTGAACGGGCCCGTCGTCGAGTACGCCAGCCGCGTGAAAGACGCCGCTTATGGCCCCAAAGTGGTCGACCGCCGCCTTCACGGCGTCGCGCATCGACGGCTCGTCGCCTACATCGGCCGCGATGGTGAGAACCTCGGCGCCCAGCGCTCGGAGCTCCTCGACGGCCGCCAACCTCGCGGCATCGAGGGTCGAGAGGCTATGCTGCTCGGATCGCTCCGCCAAGGGAGTGCGACCGACGAGAACGAGTCTGGCCCGGTAGGACTCGGCGAGTTGCTTCGCCAGCGCGAGGCCGACGCTCCCCAACCCGCCGGTAATCAGGTAGACCCCCCGCTCTCGGAGTCGCGCTTCGACGCTCTCGTCCGCTTCGATCGGCGCCGCTTCGTGGAGCAGGCGCCAGCGCCGTCCCTTGCGAAAGGCCACGGTGCTGTCGGCCCGCGGGCCGGCGACCTCGTCGATGATGTCCGCCAGGAGACCGCCGTGTGCGCCGCTTATGCCACCGTGGACCGCATCCCCAAGATCGACGTCGATGGCCTGGCAGCTGAGATTCGGATACTCCCTCGGAATGACACGGCACGGTCCGAGGAGGGTCGCTTTCTCCGGGTCACTTAAGGACTCGTGCGCAACTTGCTGCGCACCGCTCGTCAGAGCGGCGATGTGGGCAGGCTGGCTTCCTTGCTTGCCCAGAGCCTGAGCGAGGTAGAGGAGACTCTGGAAACCGAGCGTGTTCGCTCTTGTTGCCGACTCAAGAGTGGGCCCTCGACGCTTCTTCGGCGACACGGACCACATGTGGACGATGCGATCAGGCATCTTCTCTCGAGCGTCGAGTTCGCCGAATACTCGATCGTAGTCGGCGCGCCGCTCCGGATCTATCGTGAAAGAAGCATCGCCGTCGCGGCTCAGCTTCTTCCCCGCCTTCACGACGACGACATCCTGGCCGAGCTCCTCCAGACGTGCAGCCAGGGCCTTGCCGAGACCAGCGTCGTCCTGGAATAGCAGCCACCTTAGCTTGTCGGCCAGAACCGGCCGCGTCGGCGGGTCGGCTCGCTGCCAGACGGGCCGGTAGAACCAGCTCGATATGTCCTCGGTTTTCGCGAGCTCTCGGCTGAGGTCGGTGCTCTGCGGTCGGCCAGGCTCGATCCAGTGACGCGTTCGCTCGAATGGATAGGTGGGGAGTGAGACGCGCCGTCTTCGCGCTCCTGAATGGATGGCGTCCCAGTCCGCCTCCACGCCTTCGAGCCACAGGCGGCCAAGGGCAGCGAGGAGCGTCTGGCGGTCTGCCAGGGACTCCTGTGGGGCGCGGAGGCTCGAAATTGCGATTCGGGGCTTCGTCTCCTGCTGGCGGGCGATGGTGCTCAGAGTGCGGCCGGCGCCGACTTCGAGCAGAACGTGATTCTGGTTCTTCAAGAGCTCCTGCAACCCGTCGGAGAAGCGAACCGTGTTTCTCAGATGTCCGACCCAGTAATCGGCGGTCTGGACCTCCTCGGCTTTCACCCACGTGCCCGTGAGGTTCGAGATGAAGGGCCGCTTCGGCGCGTGGAACTCAATCGAGGCGAGGCTCTCGCGAAAGTCCTCCAGGAATGGCTCGAGGAGCTTCGAATGAAGGGCCGCGTTCATCCGCAGCCTCTTGCCTTCGACGCCTCGGCTGGCAAGCTCGCGTTCGAGCGATTCTATCGGCTCTATCGCCCCGGAAACGACGCAGAGGTTCGGCCCGTTGACGACGGCGAGTGAGAGATCGTCGCCGAGCAGGTTGAGCACCTCGCTCTCGCCGAGCGGCACGACGAGCATCGCTCCTTCTTCGGCTCGCTCCATAAGCTCTGAGCGCTTGAGGACCATCCGCAAGGCGTCCTCGAGCGAGAAGACGCCGGCGAGACAGGCCGCCGTGTACTCGCCAAGGCTATGGCCGGTCATGGCGGCCGGCTCGACGCCCCAGGAGAGCCAGAGCTGGGCCAGTGCGTACTCGGTAAGGAATATCGCTGGCATCGAGAAGGAGGGCTGGGACAGCTTCTCCGCAGCCGCCGCGACCTCCGCTTCGTTTGGATAGATGAGCGTCTTGAAGTCGAAGTCGAAGCTGCTCTCGAGGAGGCGGAAGCATTCGTCGGCATGCTGCCGGAATACGGGCTCCGACTCGTAAAGGTCGCGGCCCATATTCGGGTGCTGGGTTCCGGCGCCGGGGAACATGAAGACCACGGCCGGCGCCTCTTTCGAGTCGCGGCGGGACCAGACGCTGTCCGGGCCGCGAGTAGCGAGTACTTGTGGGGCATCCTCGCGGCCGCGAACGACGATCGCCCGGGCTTGAGGCAGGCGTGAGCGCCCGACCTGCAGCGTATAGGCGATGTCGGCCAGCTCCTGAGATGGCTCGCACTTGAGGTGCTCGGCCAAGTCGTCGGTCATCTGCTCCAGGGCTGGCTCAGTCTTGGCCGAGAGCAAGAGCAACTGCCATGGCTGAGACGGCTCCGGCGTACTTTGGGCGGGTGCCTCCTCGACGATCAGGTGGGCGTTGGTTCCGCCCACTCCAAGCGAGCTCACGCCCGCCAGACGCGGTTCGCCGTTAGATATCCAGGGCGTCGCCTCTCCCGACAGGTAGAAGGGCGTTCCGGGCAGATCGAGGGTGGGGTTCGGGCTCTCGAAGTTGGTTAGCGGTGGCAGCGTCTGGTGGCCCATCGCTTCCGCGACCTTGATCAGGCTCAAGACCCCGGCGGCCGTGTCTGTGTGACCGATGTTTGCTTTGAGCGACCCGAGCCGGCAAAAGCCGCTCTTATCGGTGGAGAGACGGTACGCCTGCGTGAGAGCCGCAACCTCGATGGGGTCGCCGATCGCCGTTCCGGTGCCGTGCGCCTCGAGGTACTGGACCCGGGCAGGATCCAAGCCGGCCAAGGCAAGCGCCTCCGCGACGACGCCGGCATGACCTTCGACGCTGGGGGCGAGATAGCTTACCTTCGTCGCGCCGTCATTGTTAACGGCAGACGCCCTGATCACGGCGCGAATGTTGTCGCCGTCGGCAAGCGCATCCGCGAGCCGCCGCAGTACAACAACGCCCAGACCGCTGGTCATCACCGTGCCGTCGGAGCGGCGCTCGAAGGGGCGGCAGTAGCCGTCCGCCGAAAGGATTTCGCCTTCACGAAAGAGGTAGCCTTGGGAATGTGGGACCTGGATGGTAACGCCGCCGGCCAGCGCCATATCGCATTCGCCGTTGAGGAGCGCCTGAGAGGCGAGATGGACCGCGACCAGCGAGGTTGAGCAGGCGGTCTGGACGTTGATGCTCGGCCCCTTCAGGTCAAGGCGATAGGAGACCCCCGTGGAGAGAAAGTCCTTATCGTTCGCCGTGTGCCGGAGGAGGAACATGCCGATGGAATCGAGCAATCGGCGATTGGTCACGAGGTTGTTGAGCATGTAGCCATTCATGCCGCTGCCGGCGTAGACGCCGATCGCGCCACCGAAGTCGCGCGGCGTCCGCGCTGCGTCCTCGAGCGCTTCCCAGACTGCCTCAAGGAAGTGTCTGTGCTGCGGGTCCATGATGGCGGCATCCCGGGGTCCGATTCCAAAGAAGGCGGCGTCAAAGCATTCAGCGTCCTCGATCATGCCGTTGCGCTTCACGTAGTTGGGGTCGCGGAGGAGGGACGGCGCGACGCCCTCGCGCGTTAGCTGGTCATCCCCGATGTCCGTGATCGACACGGTATTGTTCGTGATGCCCTGCCAGAATCGGGAGACGGTCCGCGCGCCGGGAACGCGAACCGCCCTGCCGATGATTGCTATATCGCTCGTGGTCGAATGGTCGTTCATCATAGGCTCCCGTGAGGATTGTTTGGTTCAGTCGTTGCCAGGCCGTGCTATCGACGGCGCCGCTCTCCGCGCAGGGCGGCCGCGTCGAGGCGCCTTTCCGCTCGGCCGAGGCTCGTTGGTTCCCCTGGCCCGGAGGGCGCGTCCTTACCGGCAAGGTGTTCCGCGAGCGCCCGTACCGTCGGGAAGCGAAAGAGGTCTGTCAGGGAGAGATCAGGCGCTATCCGATCCACGAGGCGGTGGTGGACCTGAACTGCGAGCAAGGAGTGACCGCCGATATCGAAGAAGTTCCGGGTGACGCTGACCTTGTCGACCCTCAGGACTTCCTGCCAGATGGAAGCGATCGACTGCTCGAGATCGCCGTCAGCGGCGATCTCTTCAAGGGGCGCCGCGATGTAGTCGTCTGGCCGTGGCAGCGCTTTCCGGTCCGTCTTGCCGTTCGGCGTCCGAGGCAGCGAGTCAAGGAGGACGAACTGCGACGGAACCATGTAGGTTGGGAGCTGCGCCTGGGTCACCTCCCGCAGATCCTCCGTCGACAGCTGCGTTTGGGGGTTCGCTACCAGGTACGCCACGATGCGCTGATCGTCCTCCAGGTCGTGACGCACGGTGACGACTGCCTCGCGAACGCCAGGCTGCGCCTCGAGCAGTCTCTCGATTTCGCCCAGCTCGATCCGGTGGCCGCGAATCTTGACCTGATTGTCGGCCCGGCCGAGAAACTCGATGACGCCCTGAGGTCCGTAGCGAGCCAGATCGCCGGTGCGATAGAGCCTTGCATCGGGCTCGCTGTCGAACGGATCCAGGATAAACCGCTCCGCCGTGAGCTCCGGCCGATTGAGGTACTCGCGGGCAACCCCTGCACCGCCGATGTAGACTTCGGCCGCCGCGCCGATCGGCGCCGGCCGGAGCTGTTCATCGAGCAGGTAGATCTGGGTGTTGGCGATCGGCCGGCCGATGGGAACCGACTCTTCCGTCTCAGTTACGCCGTGTGTCGTTGACCAGATCGTCGTCTCCGTCGGGCCGTACATGTTAATCACTTCGCCCTGAACCAGGCTCGTCAGCTCGCGGGCCAGCGATGTCGGGAACGCCTCGCCGCCAATCAGGAGCTGCTTGAGAGAGGCGATGGCCTGACGTGCCTCCGCGTCCGCCAGCAGCATTCGCGCCATGGAGGGTGTGCACTGCATGTGGGTGACGCCGTTGGCTCGGATGAGCTCGGAGACTGACGGGGGCGTCTCGGGCTGGGATCGACGTCTCCAACTCTCTTTGACCTCGTCGAGCGTCTCGAGGCTCGCGAGGACCGCGTCAGGCTCGACGCCGAAGTCGACAAGACAGGCGACCTCGTCTATCTTGACGTCCGCCAACTGTGACAAAATCTCGAGGCAGCGCTCAGGCGTGCCGAACAGGCCGCTGTTCCCGTAGTAGCGCTCAAAGGCGTGCTCGGAGAGGGCACGCATGTCCGCTTCCGAGATACCTTCCATGACGTCGCCCGAGTCGAGCACCCCGCCTACTCGGTTCTGAAAGGCAGGGAAGGTCGAGGCGACGTTCCGGAGAAGGCTTACCGAGCTAGAGAGGTAGGCAATCATCGGCTCGCGCACGATCTCTTTGACGGCGGCGGCGTCCTCGCCGACAAAGGTGTGGAGCATGAGGGTGACGTGGCCGCCGGATTCTCCGTGACCGTGCGCTCGCCATGCCTCCCTGTAGACCGCCACCTTTTCCGCCAGCTCCTCGAGGCTCTGGCCGAGGAGGTGAGTCAGGATGCCTGCTCCGAGGCGGCCGGCGAGTGCGAAGGTCTCCGGGTTGCCCGCGGCGGTGAGCCACATGGGTAGCTCGGGCTGGACGGGGCGGGGATGAATGCGAACGTCGACCGGTTGGCCATCGTGGCCAGGGAAGGCGACCGCTTCGCCGCGCCAGAGGCGGCTCACTACGTCTATGTCCTGCACCATCCGATTCTTGGCGTCCTGGTAGGCATCCGGCCTCAGGACGAAGTCGTTCGGCTGCCAGCCGGAGGCGAAGGAGATGCCGACCCGACCACGCGATAGATTGTCGACGACCGACCACTCCTCAGTGACGCGCAGGGGCGAGTGCAAGGGGAGTACGCAGCTGCCAGCCCTGATGCCGATTCGCTCGGTCGCCGCGGCGATCGCCGCGCTAATCACCGACGGATTCGGGAAGAGGCCGCCGAAGTCGTGGAAATGTCTCTCCGGCGTCCAAACGGCCGCGAAGCCGTTCCGATCGGCGAAGCGACTCGCCTCCATGAGCAAGCGGTACTTCTCATCGCCCATCGCCGACTCGTCGCTGGCGAAGAAGCAGAGGCTGAAGTCGATGTTGCCCTGCATCTGAGGCGGCTCCGGCGCGGTCGCCGCCTTCTGCTCGTTCTCATACAGGACGACTTTGAAACCGCGGCAAAGCGTCCAGAGGAGCTCGAGCACCGAGATGTCGAACGAGAGACTCGTCACGGCCAGCCAGGCTCCCGGCGGATCGTGATCTAGTCTGGCATCCATCGCCGCGAAAAAGTTCACGACGTTCCGATGCTCGATTACGACTCCCTTTGGCGTACCGCTCGACCCCGACGTGTAGATCACATAGGCGGCGTTCTTCGAGGTCAGGCCCGGCTGCGGGTTCTCGAGCGGCTCCGCGGCGCGGCGCTCCTCATCGACGATCACGACAGCGGCGTCGCTCGCCGGCAACGAGTCGACCAGGCGCCGCTGGCAGAGGACGATCGGGATGCCGGCGTCCTCAAGCATAAAGGCGACGCGGTTGGCCGGATACTCCGGATCGAGGGGTACGTAAGCTCCACCTGCCTTCAGAACGGCGAGGACGGCGCACACCATCTCCGGTCGGCGATCCGTATAGATTCCGACCAGCGTTTCGGGACCGACGCCGAGACGCCGGAGTCGCTGCGCAAGATGGTTGGCCCGCTGGTTCAGTTCGGCGTACGTAAGCGTGACCGAGCCGTGAACGACGGCCGTGGCCTGAGGAGCAGTTTCGACCTGACGTTCGAAAAGCTGGTTGAGGCTAACGTCGCGGTCAAAGGGAGCCTTCGTTTGGTTCCATTCAGTCAGGAGGCGATCGCGCTCGCCCGAGGGCAGGAGGGGTAGCTGACCTAGATCTTTCTCTAAGCTCGAAGGTACCGCTTCCAGGAGCGTCCGGAGCTGGCCGAGAACCCGCTCGATCGTCTCCGCGTCAAAGAGGCGCTTGTCGTAGCTGAGCCGAAGGCAGAGCGCGTCGTCACCATAGGCATATAACGTGAGGGGGTAGGTCGTCTGCTCACGCAGCTGAAACCGGCGGTTGGCATGTCTCTCGCCGAGGCCGTGCATCGCGGAGTCCAGGGACTGGTTGTCGAAGACGATGATGCTTTCGAAAAGCGGGGATTCGGCAGGCACGTCGCTCCAGCGGGCGATGTCCACGAGCGGCGTGTGCTCATGCGGCCGGACGCTGTACTGCTCGTCGCTGAGGGTCTTCAGCCAGTCGCCCAGCCTGGCACCCTGGTCGACCTCAACGACTAGCGGCAGCGTGTTGATGAAGAGGCCGATCATTTCGTCGGCGCCATCGAGGTCGAAGCGACGGCCGGCGCGCGTAGCGCCGTAAATGACGCGCTCTTCACCCGTCCAGCGATTGAGCAGGATGGCCCAGGCCCCCTGGACGATGTTATTCAGCGTGAAGCCGCGACCACGGGTGGCTTCACGGAGGGCAGCGCTGATCGCGGGGTCGAGGAAGCCTTCGCAGACAGCTCTAACTTCGTCATCCGCCGTTGGCTGGGCGACGGCACCCGCCAGACTAGTCGGCGCCGAGATACCGGAGAGCGTCCTCCGCCAGAAGCCCTCGGATGTTGCCGACTCCTGGCCCTCGAGCCAGGAGACGAAATCTCGATAGGGCCGTCGCGCTTTGAGAGATGCCTCCTCACCGCGCTTCTGCGCCTCATATAGAGAGAAAAGCTCGTCGATGAGGAAGGGGAAGGAGCGGCCATCGAGAATGATGTGCGGAAAGGTCAAGATGAGGCGGTAATCAGCAGGCCCCAATTGGATACTGGCGAACCGAATCAGCGGTGCTTGAGACAGATCGAAGGCGCGCCGGCGGTCGGAACGAAGAAACTCCTCCAGCTTTTCGCTGTGCTCCCCGGACGAGCAGCTAGACCAGTTGAGCTCCTCGAAAGGAGCTTCCAACCCGTCTGCGACACTCTGCAGAGGCTCGTCTTTGCGCCAATCAAACGCCGTGCGTAAGACGTCGTGCCGCGCCACCAAGCTCTGCGCCGCCTGCCTCAGGGCGGTGATGTCCAGGTCTTCAAGCAGGTCGCAGATCACCTGCTCCAGATCAGCGCCCTGGTGGTCTCCCGAGATGTAGTGGTAAAGCATCCCCTGTTGGAGATGAGAGAGACGGTACGCGGATTTGATCTGATCCAATTTCGGAAGCCTCCGTAGCACGTCGCGTCTTCGCAGAACGTATTCCGAAGCTAACCGCCGGCGGTTGACGCGCGGTTGAATAACTGTCGAGCTTCACCTAACCTGGCGCCTTATCGAGGCAGGCGTTCTGGCTCCTCTCACGGATATACAAACCGAAGCCACCTTCGCAGGCCACTCCCATTCAACCGTCGGTGCCAACAATCGAAGCTATGATTTCGATTTCGAGACCCGCATCTGAGGCCACGACCGGTTTCTTGCCCACGGAAGTGAAACTGGTGACGATCACCACCATGACCCACGAGGTGCGTACTACCGACCAGCGGAAGGCGCCTCTTTCCGCATTACGCCAAACGCCCTCGGGCAACGCGGGCTCACCGGGGGGCGATCGTCGTCATAAGTCGTAGTGATGTAGACCACGAAGGGCTAGAGGCCGGCGATTCGAGGGGCGCGCGCGTCGCTCGGAATATCTTCTCCCTTGGACTGGCGCAGCCAGTCACGTGGGCTGCCTCCTTGGTGGCAGTTATCCTCTTGCCTCGCTACCTCGGCGACGTTAACTTGGGCAAACTGTCAGTCGCAATCTTCTTAACGACTTTGGCCTCTCTCCTCGTCGACTTCGGCGCTGCGAGTTTCGTAACCAGAGAAGTGGCACGTCAACGTTCGCAAATCTCCGTTTCCGCTCTCGTCTTCAACGGTCTTGCCATGCGGATACCTCTCATCCTCATCGGTGCTGGCCTGAGCGTCGCTGCTGGCAGCCTCTTGGGCTACGACGAGCTCACTAGGAAGCTGATCTACTTGCTGTTACCTGCTATGGCGCTTCAGGTGCTATTCAGCCCCATTAGCGCGGTTCTTCAGGGCCTGCAAGATCTTCGACCAGTCGCCATCGCAGACGCCACCGGTAAGATACTTTTTGCAGGCGTCCTGGGTTTGGTGTTAGTGAGCGGATACGGCCTTCTTACAGTGGCGGCCGTAATGAGTGTTACGGGAATCGTCAGTGTTGGGTTGGCTGGCACGGCGCTTTTCCGTCGAGTGGGTTTCCAACCGCATCTGGATCTGAAGATATGGCGGGGCATACTCCACGGCGGCATGCCATTCTTTGTCTGGCAAGCATCCCTTTTCGTATACGGCCAGATCGATATCCTCCAGCTTTCACTCATGACGAGCGACGCTGTGGTTGGCTGGTACGCAGCTGCCTATCGAATCATAAGCTTTGTCGGTTTCGTTCCGGTAATCATCACGGCTGCTCTTTATCCTGCATTCTCAGCAGTAGCCGTACGCAACGTCGAGACGCTGGCTGGCATGGTCCGACGGAGCACTGAGCTCGTGTTCGTAGCAACCCTGCCTATCGCGCTCGGTTTGGCGGTCCTTTCTCCGAAGATCGTGAGTACGCTGGGGTACGGGAGCGAGTTCGATAACTCCGTCCCGCTAATCGCCATTCTGGCAGTCCATATGCCGGTTGTTGGGATCACGATGATCCTTGGCTCCGCGTTAATGGCTCTCGATCGACAAAGACGATGGGCTCTGATCGGTGTCGCCGCAGCAGTGATAAATCCGACGCTGAATTTCGTGCTTATTCCAATAACGGATGACGCTTATGGTAACGGCGCAATTGGCGCGGCGGCGGCTACTCTGATTACGGAGACTTTCATGCTTCTGAGCGCACTTCGACTCTTGCGCCCGCATGCTCCTGGGCAGGCTTCCGTCTTTTTCCTGTTACGCGCCCTGGCTGCTGGTGGGATCATGCTGTCTGCCGTATGGCTGGTTCGGGATGGTAGTCCGCTAGTCTCGATCCCCGTCGGGGCAGTCGTTTACGGGGCTACGTCTCTTGCGCTGGGGACAATCCGCTTCGACGACTGGAGAGAGATGTACGGCAATCTACGAAAGCGAGCGAGCACAACTCCGTCCGCTGATCGAGAAAGGCCACAGGGCTGATTCCGGCACACGCGCCTCGCAACTAGCTCCAGGCCGCTCTACGTCGACGACTCTTTCGAGGCGAGGCGATGGCTTATTCGTTCAATGGCTTTCACACGGGCGGATCTAACCCCGACGCGATTACGGCCTGCGTAAATCCGTCCGCGATCGGCGCTTGCCCCGCGAAACGAAGTGATAGAGCGCCGCTGCCTTCTCAAAACCGCGTCCGCCAAGCAGTGCGCGCATCCCCAAGACCAAAGAGCTTCGCTGGAAGAGTGTAAGCCTGGGAAAGAGAGTGAATGCAAGCCAATATGCTCGCCAGCCACGTCGGTATTCGTCTCTAAAGATGCAGGCGATTGGCCATGCCAGCAAGGCATGCTGCCGTGCTTTTTTTAGCAATGCTTCTCGATCCGGGAATGAATTCGTCGGAAATCGGCAGAAAGCGCTATTGATCGCAGAAAGCACTTCAGGGATGCTTTCTGCCAAGACGTCGTTACTCGCGGTCATATTCGAACCATGATGTCGTTGCACGTACAGGGGTTGGTTGATATAAGCGACGCTACCAGTGGAGCAGAGTGTGAGCCACATAGCTGTATCAATTGCATATTTGAGTTTTTCGTTATAGCCGCCAACTGCTTCGTAGCACGACTTTCGAATAAATGTGCCGGAATGCAGTACGTCATATGACAGCAATTGACGGCGAAAAGCATCGACTCCCTTGGCTATGTAGTCTTCCTCTCCCGCGCGCCACTCATATATCTCCTTCTCATCTGCATCGCTTATCATCCAGGCTGAAAACAAGAAAGCCACTTTGTCACACCGCTCAAGGATGGCAGTTTGCTTTTCGAATGCCCTTACGTCTCGAGCGTAATCGTCCGCGCTAATTACTGTCAAATACTTGCCTCGCGAAAGGGCGCAGCCCTCTCGAAGGGACTTAAGAAAGCCTCGATTATCGGCATGAAAGACGGTTCTGAAGCGACGATCATGACAATATTCGGCGATTACTTCGCGGGAGTTGTCAGTAGAGCAATCATCGATAACGATGATTTCGAAGTCCGTCATCGTTTGGTTGAGGATCGATTCCAGGCAGTCGGATAGAAAACGGCCATAATTATGATTAAGCACCGTTACAGAGAGAACCGGCGCGTAAGCTGCTTCCCGAGTTACATCCGCCGTCCCTTTGGACTGATTCATCTCTATTACGCACTCACCCTCTTCGAAATTTCAGCGAAATTTGCTAGTTTGGCCGGTCAACGAGGTTCGCGTCACTAATTACAGCGGCGAACCGATTGACGAAAGCGCCGATTGTATAGCGCTCCTCAACCAGCCGCCTTCCGTTTGCTCCCAGGAGCGCAGCAATTTCAGAGTGGGCCAGCAGAAAAGCAATTGCTGAACGAAGCCCGCCAACGTCGCCTGGGCGGACGTAGATTCCGGAGGCGTTTTCCGGACTCGGCCCTTCTTCCGGCCACGTGCCGACACCACCCGTCCAAAGCGGCCCGACGACAGCGCCCATCTGGCCCAGACTCCGAGTCACAATAACCGCCTTTCCCATCGCCATCGCTTCCAGGATTGTTGTAATGCCCGCGGGGCCATCGGCATCGAAGAGTGGGACAACAACAAAGCGGCTCGCAGCATAGAGCTCTCGCAAATCCAAGTAGTTGAGCTGAGCGACGTGGATACGCTCGGAAAGATGCTGGCGACCGAGCGTACTGGGGAAGCTAGACGTTGGGCTGGCAGCGGCGATGCTGACATCAATGTCAATATTCGTTACGGCCTGGAGCAGAGTCCCATAGTCTCGCTGTTCCAAGCCTGCAGAAGAGATAAGGCTTTTGTCAGCCGAGGCGGACCGAGGAGCCCAGAAGTCCTCGTCGACCTGATAGGGCAGCACTTTTACGTGATCTTGGCTAAAACGCAAGTGGTCGATCGCGAAGGTCCGTTGCGTTTCGGCGTGGGTGATCACTTCGTCGATGCCATGTCTCCCGAGCATAGCGACAGCCCGAAACTTCAAAGGCGTAATGCGATGGGCTAGCATTACGTGCCGGGGCCTCTGCCGCCGCAACGCGAGAATTGTGCCAAGCAAAAGGCCATGGTGCTCGCTGTCGGTGAAGATGACATCGTAGCGACCGCAGGCGTGCGCTGCAGACAATGCCTGCAAAGGCCCGCGCTTCAGGAATGGTAAGAGCCGTCCGTGAATCCGGTGGCGGCTAATGCTGCCAAGATCGAGTACATCCGCCCCCAGGCGCGATGCAAGCTCGAGATAGTCTCTGCGAGGAGCATTGCCCTTCTCGATCGCTGCTCGATCTGCGGCCGCATCCCGAGAGATGACAAATAGGTACTTAATCATTAATAACTCTAACGGCAAGAGTAGTGGTGGGCGGTTAATGGTCGGTTTAGCGACCGTCCAGAAATGGTATCGCTGGGCTACGCGAGGGAGGACGGCAGCTAGAGGCAGTCACGAAGCGAGCCTCGTAGAACCGGGCACCAGTCCGAGATGCCTGCAGCTTACCGCCTGCTGCCTAACGCCGGTTGAGACTGAGAGGAAACAGCAGGTCCCGGCTGGCGCTAAATCAAACTCAATGCAAACAAGGCTACCCTATTGGGTCAACTGAATTGAGCCATCCTCATTGCAAGTAACTTGTATCTGCCAAGGTTGAAGGCATCGTACGACACGCCCTGTACACCAAACCCAATATTTGTGGTGGAGTGCGTTCTCAGCGATGTGTTTGCAATTACATGTCGGGTCATCCGAATTCTGGGCGGTATCTGTAACCAAGAGCAGCGGGGAGGCTTGCATGAAGTCGAATATCGAGTGGAAGAACTGGGGTAAGAGCGACCCTCTTTACGGAGTCGCCGCGGTCGACGGTAAGCGAAAGGACGAGGCTGAGCCCTGGACGGTCGAGGAGTTTCTGAACAACGGCGCTGCCGAATGGCGCCTCTTCGTCCGTCATTGGGAGCAGTATGGCCTCAGGCGGAATAGCTGTCTGGAGATTGGTTGCGGCGCAGGTCGCATCACCAACCAGCTCGCACACGAGTTTCTGGACGTTCGGGCTATCGACGTTTCTGAGGATATGATCGCCTACGCTAGAGAACACATCGATACACCGAACGTCACCTATTACGTGAGTAATGGTACCAACGTCCCGCTACCTGAGGCGTCGGTGACAGCAGTCTTCTCTTCGCTTGTCTTTCGTCATTTTGACAGCACGGATTTTGCAGTCACGTACTTTCGCGAGATTCATCGCGTGCTGGCTCCAGACGGAACGTTGATGATCGAACTGCCGGTGTATGCTTGGCCGAATCTCCATCGCGAATTTGCCTTTGCCTACGGCATCCGCAAGGCTCTCGGTGACCTCCGCGCCACTTTCCGGCGTTATCTTCTCGCTCATGGTCGAGGCCAACCTTTCTTCCGCGCTCAATGCTACGAGATCGACTGGCTCTACTCGACCTTATCGTCGCTCGGCTTCAGTGATGTAGAGATCCGGGTTCTCCCAATCGCTAGCAGCAAGGAGGAGGATCGAAGGTCTTTCGTCTTCGCCCGCAAGGTGGCAGATGCTGCCAAGTCGACTCCTTAGTTGCAGTAACTTCGGAGGCTGGGAACGGCCAGTCGTTCTTCCAACCCGTCGGCGAGACCCCATGCCGAACCCATAAAGGTTCGCAGTGATCGACCGAGAAGTACCTTATGCCAGATTCGAATATCGATGAGGTGCTGGAGGGAGCCCGCAGATCAGCGCGAGTCGGGCGGCTAACGAATTTCTACTGCGGGGGAAGCCGATGGCGCACGAGACCGAACCTGGCAGGCTTCTCGGCCTGACTCCCTCTAGCGCACCTCGAAGGGCCACGATCCTCAAAGCGGTCATACTGGTCGTGGCCTTGACGTCCATCGCTATTTCGATTGCGCGGACATCCGCCGCCGAAGA
>Ga0326597_10006850_pt1 | contig 15549 bp, 9 predicted proteins | sample RVTome_12_FD_203789 | JGI IMG/M metagenome (GOLD analysis project Ga0326597, IMG submission 203789) | Soil microbial communities from uranium-contaminated site in the Upper Colorado River Basin, Wyoming, United States - RVT100D185 | ecosystem: Environmental > Terrestrial > Soil > Contaminated >...
CTCACCCAGGATGGCTTCGAGCACATCGAGCGACGGGAGGACCTGAAGATGCAGCAGGAACGAGCCGCCTCCGTTGCCGAGGCCCACCGGTTCCGCCGTACCGGCCAGCGGGCCGAACTGGATCATCCGCTCCGGGCGGAAGGTCATCAAGCGGCCGTTTTGGGTCGAGACCACCCGGCCCACCTTGTTCAGGCCCGGGTTGTCGACCGGAGGATTGACGCTGATATGGAAGGTCTCATACGGCTTGAAGGAATCGACCTGCATCGCCTCGCTGAACAACAGGCTGAAGGTGGACAGCGGATCGATCGGCTGTTGGATGTCCTGCTCCTGTCCGTTCCGGTCGAGCACCACCACGAAGTTGGTCAGCACGGTGTTGTTCTGCAGTTCCGGGTTGAGCGGGTCGAAGATGGCCTGATCGATCGGATTGTTGGGGTCGGGTTCGAAATACTCGGCCCGCAGCAACTCGTACGGCTGGCCATTGCCGAGCGGAATCTTGATGTTGTTGGCCAGCAGGATCGTGTTCCGGAAGAGCCCGCCGCCCAGCGCCGTGACGGTGTTGCTCGTGATTCGCAGCCTCTCCGGCGACACCCCGCCCGGCCGCAGGGTCAAGGTGCCGTTCGCCCATTCCCCGGCTCCGAACTTCGCGGCCACGTCGAAGGCCTCGTTCAGCACCAGGCTCAGCGAGTCCGGTCCTTGTTGGTCGCCGGCCGCGGGATTGACGTAGTCGGGCGCGAAGTTGCCGGTGAAAGCGAGTTCACGGATGATCCGCGGTGCCACGAAGTCCGGCAGGAATCCGCCGAACGAGGAGGCCCCGGCCCCGGCTCCCGACTGCACGAAGAAGTCGAGCGACTCGTTGCCGGGATTGAAACCGATCGGCGAACCGCCCACGTCGGACGAACCGAGCAGATCGTTGCGCGGCGTGTACCGGCCGCCCGAACTGCTCATGAGAGCGTCGAGGCCGGTGCTGATGATCTCGATCTTGGCCGCGCCCGTCACATCGGCCATCGGGTTGCCGCTCGCATCCAGGGCCAGCGGGCTCGGCGGGAAACCGACCGCGTCGCCGACGACCGGATTCAGAATCAGCTTCTTCCCATCGACCCTCGCTTCAGCCGGGACGAATTCCCCGTTGACCGTGATCCGCACCGGGCTGTCCGGAGTCAATTGCTTGTTCTCGTCCCGCAGGAGCGACTCCACGCTGACGGGCTGCGTGAACTTCATGACCAGCGACGCGTTCCTCGGCACGACCGGCGGGCCGTAGACCGGGCCGAGGTTGAAATCGACCAGCGCATTCAGGTTGCCGCCCGAAAACAGCGGTGCGAGCGTTCCGGGGATCGGCAGGCTGGTGATCGGATCGAGATTCACCGTGGAGAACGGACTGACCACGTCGATCGCCCCACCGTTGCCCTGCTTCAATCCGCGGCCGAAAACGATCTTCGACAGGGTGAAGTCGGGGTTGTTGCCACTGCCGGCTCCCGGGTGCTCGTCCTCGAACACGGTGCCCTTCTCGGGCTTTGGTGCCTTGACGGTCAGCTTGGCCTTGTACCCTCCCGTGGTTCCGGAAAGTCCGGTCAGGCGCAAACGGACGGCTCCCAGCGCGGGAACCCGGATCTTGTTCAAGGTCAGCTTGTCGCCGGCCCCGTTCAGGCTGGTCTTGCCGGCGATCGCCACCAGGTTTCCATCGGCCCCTTCGACCTCGATCACGGACGGCACCAAGTCGCCGGAGAGCCGCTGGATGGTGCCCGAGATCTTGGAGTTCGCGCGCACGGAAAAGACCAGCTCATCGATCTCGGCCGGCACGCTGATCTCGCCGTCGAGCCGGACCTTCTTGGGCGGCCGGCCCTTGAACTTGACCTTGTAGGTCCCGGTCTGCCGGGTGGTGCTCACGCGGACGAAGTAGGTCCCGTCATACGGCGCCGGGAACTTCTTGATCTTGGCCTTCCTCGATGAGAGTTCGAGCGCATTCCCCAGCGGGATGACCGTCATCGACTGATCCAGGAGTTCGACCATCGGCCGCATCTGGTTGCCGCGGTCCCTGATCACGGTGATCGTCATCAGCGAGCCTTCGGCCTCGGTGAACTCGATCAAGTCCTCATCGTTCACCGCGGAGATCAGCCCCCGGAAGGTCTCGTTGAACTCGATCTCCGCGTCCGCCTGAGCCCTGGCCAGGGCCGGCAAGAGCAGCAGCCAGCCGAAGGCGATCAGCGAAGACTTCAGCAGGCTGGAAGGGCGGAATGTGGATGCGTCCATGCAGTCACCTCAGTTCGTGGCTCGGACTGGGTCGCCAGGTGGGGTCAGCGCCAGAAACGTCCTCATAGGCAGTCTACGTTGTCATAGCGCGATGTCAATTCAGCGTAACGCCCTGATGAATCTCGAATTGGAGGTTGGCCTCTGCTTCGGACCGGGCCCGGCCGGAGGGAGCCCGGGGAACGATTCAGAGCCCTCCGGTCCAGTTCGAACTTCCGCCAACGGTAAAGGGTTCGAATTGATGTTTCCAACGTCGTTTACGTCGCCAGCTCGGCAGCGTGACGCTCCTCCGCCCTCAGGTCTCATCCAGATGCCGGCCGGGCAGGGGGTGACCGATGATCGCCAGCACGTCGAACTCCAGCCGCCGCATGCGGCCAGCTTGCTCTCGGGTCGCGTCCCGCTCTCCGAGCAAGTGCAAGGTGCCGTGCACCACATACAACAACAATTCCGAGAGCGGCTCGATCTCGCGGGAGCGCGCCCTTCGTGCCGCAGAGGGAGCACAGACGATCACCTCGCCGCTCGGCCCGGGCCCCGTTTCCAATGGGAAGGCGAGCACGTCGGTGGTGGCGTCGACTCCGTGATACTCCCGGTTCAGCCGGCGCATGCGGTGGTCCCCCACGACCGCCACCGAGAGCGCCGGCACGGCCCGCCCGAGCCTTCCCGCCGCGGCCCGCACGGCTGCCTCGATCCGCTCCTCCAGCCGCCTTGGGCGGCAGGGCAGCTTCTGCGCCAACAGCGCCACGGTCGTGGCCCGCGACCGGCTGGTCACCGCCTGGTCTCGTCCTGCTCGTAGGCGTTGACGATCTCCTGCACCAGGGGGTGCCGCACGATGTCGGAGCGGCCCAGTCGCACGACTCCGATTCCGCTGATCTGGCCGAGGATGCCCAAGCAGTGCGTCAACCCCGATTCATCGCCGGCCGGCAGGTCGGTCTGGGTCACGTCGCCCGTGACCACGATCCGGGAGGCCCGGCCCATGCGCGTCAGGAACATCTTCATCTGCTTGGGTGTCGTGTTCTGGGCTTCATCTAGAATGATGAACGCCTGGTCGAGCGTGCGGCCGCGCATGTAGGCCAGCGGCACGATCTCGATCACGTCGGCTTCCTCGTAGCGCTGCACCTGCCTCGGATCGAGCATCGCGAACAGCGCGTCGTAGAGCGGGCGAAGATACGGATTCACCTTGGCCTGCAGGTCGCCCGGAAGAAAACCCAGCCGTTCGCCGGCCTCGACCGCCGGACGCGCCAGCACCAGCTTGCGGTAGGCCCCGCACTTCAGGGCCGCCACCGCGGCTGCCACCGCCAGGAAGGTCTTGCCGGTACCGGCCGGTCCGATCACGATGGTGATCAGGTCGTTGCCCAGCGATTTGACGTATTCCTTCTGGCCCGAGGAGCGCGGCCGGATCTTCCCGGCCAGCAGTTCGCCCGAGGACAGGACTCGGTCGATCACCGCCGGAGTGTCTCCTCCACCGAAGATCCGCTCCAGGGCCTCCGTACCGCCGCCTTTGCGCAGCGCCTCGAGCCCGGTCTGGATCAACTGCAGCGCCCGCGCCGCGCTCGGCGCGTCCCCGAGGATCTTCAGCGCTCCATCGCGCATCACCAGCTGCACGGAAAACCTTTGCGACAGCAGTTTGCGCCAGCAATCCCGCGGGCCGAGCAGCGCGCGTTCTTCCTCCAGACTGCCGAGCTGGACCGAGAGTCCCCGCGCGTCGTTCAGTTCATCGTTGGTCATGACTCATCCACTCGTGGCCAGACCAGGCCGCAGCCAGATCAGATACCAGGTGCCGAAGGGCGCGGCCAGGACCAGCGAGTCCAGCAGGTCGAGCGCGCCTCCGAAGGTCGGGATCAGGGCGGCGGAGTCCTTCTGCCCGGCGAACCGCTTCAAGAGCGATTCGGCGAGGTCCCCGATCAAGGCCAAAAGTCCCACCAGCAGGCCGAACAACAGCCACTGCAAGGTGCCGACGTCGAATGCGAGCAGGCTCCCGCCGAAGCCCGCCACCAGCACCGAGAGCAGGACCCCTCCCACCGCTCCGGACCAGGTCTTGCCCGGGCTGACCCGCGGCGCCAGCTTGCGCCCGCCGATCCAGTTGCCCACCAGATATCCTCCGATGTCAGTGCTCTTGGCGGTCAACACCAGCAAGAACGCCAGCTGCAGGCCGACCGGCGCCTCCGGCCGAAGCAGCAGATCCAGCAGGAACGAATACAGGTAGAAATAGCAGAATCCGCCCAGGGTGGCGCCGATGCGCGGCGGGCCTTCCTCCGGCTTTCCGGACAGGACCTCGAGGATCAACAAGCAGATGAACAGACCCAACAAGCCGGCTTCGGCGAACACGCGGGCGTCGCCACCTTGAACCAGTGCGGCGGCCTTGCCGATCAGCAGCACCGCGATGAAGAGCATCCCCGGCCAGAGGCGCACGCGGTGGCCCAGCAGACGGTGGTACTCGAAGGCACCCAGCAGTCCGAGCAGGATCGTGAGCGAAAGGGAGATCCAGGGGACAGGCAGCCGGGAGTCGATCCGGTGAATCCCGAAGAGGAGCAGGAGCAGCAGCCCGCCGAAGAGGCAGCGCCGCCAGATCGGGGGCTTGCCGCTGGTCGCTGCGGCCGCTTTCGAGGTGAGCGCGGCGGTCAACAGTCCGACCGCGCCGCGGCTGCGGGGGGCTGCTGCTCGGATCCCGAGATCAGACCGCCGAACTTTCGCACCCGCCCGTGGTACTGCCTGAGCGCGGCGTGGAGTTGCGGCACCCGGAAGTCCGGCCAGCAATCGTCCCAGATGACGATCTCGGTGTAGGAGAGCTGCCAGAGCAGGAAGTTCGAAAGCCGGTGCTCGCCGGCCGTGCGGATCAGCAGATCGGGGTCCGGCCCCGGCAGGTAGAGCCGGCTCGAGATCAGAGCTTGATCGATGTCCACGGGCTCGATCCGTCCGGCCCGGACGTCGGCCGCGATCGAACGGCAGGCATCCACGATCTCCGCGCGGCCGCCATACGACAGAGCCAGGCAGAGGTTCAGTCCGGTATGGGAGGCGGAGCCCTCGATCGTGCGCTCGAGTTCCCGGCGCACCGGGCGCGGAAGATCGTCGATGCGGCCGATCGCGGTCAGGCGGATGTCGTTGCGTTTCAGCGTTTCGCGCTCGCCGATCAGGTACTGCTTCAGGAGGCGCATCAGGAACAACACTTCAGGCCGGGGCCGGCGCCAGTTCTCGAGCGAAAACGAGTAGAGCGTCAGCCGCTCGATGCCGAGCCGCGCGGCCTCCTCGGTGATCTCCCGGATCGATTCGGTGCCGGCCTGGTGCCCGCGGATGCGCGGCTGGCCGCGGCTCTCCGCCCAACGCCCGTTGCCGTCCATGATGATGGCCAGGTGCCGGGGGAGGTTGTTCAGGTCCAGATCCATGAAGTGCGGGCGGAATCCTATCTGTAACGGTAAATCGTCTCTTGCCGGTCGGGGCCCACCGAGATCAGGCCCACGGGGCGCCCCAGAAGCGCCTCGAGGCCCTCAATGTACTCTCGACAGCGCGGCGGCAGATCGTCAAACCGCCGGGCCGCGCGCGTGTCTTCGCTCCACCCCGGGAAGGTCTCATAGATCGGCTCGCAGCGCGCGGCCAGCAGCGGATCGCTCGGATACTCGGTGAGCGTCCGATCTCCCGCCCGATAGGCGGTGCAGACCTTGATCTCCTGAAATCCGGTGAGCACGTCCACCTTGGTGAGCGCGATCGAATCGCAGGTCAACATCTCGACCGCGTAGCGCAAGGCCACGATGTCCAGCCACCCGCAGCGCCGGGGCCGGCCGGTGGTGGCTCCGAACTCGCCGCCCGCCTTCCGGATCTGCCGGCCGTCCGCGCCGTGATCCTCGGTCGGAAACGGGCCCTCCCCCACCCGCGTGGTGTAGCACTTGGTCACTCCCATGACCTCATCGATGCGCCGGGCCGGCAGTCCCGTGCCGGAGGCGACGCCGAAGGTGGAGGCGTTGGATGACGTGACGTAGGGGTAGGTTCCGAAGTCGACGTCGAGCAGCAGTCCCTGGGCGCCCTCCACGAAGACGTAGCGCCCCGCGGCCAGGGCCCGGCGCAGTAGCCGGACGGTGTCGGTCACGTACGGCCGCAAGCGTTCCGCGTACCCCTGGTACTCGCTGACGATCTGCTCCGCGTCGAGCTGCCGCGCCTCTCCGAGCGCGGACATGATCCGGTTCTTCTCCTCGACGTTGGCCTGGATGCGCGCCGCGAAGTGATCCGGGTGGAACATCTCCGAGAAGCGGATGCCGGCCCGCGTGGCTCGATCGGCATAGGCCGGCCCGATGCCGCGGCCGGTGGTGCCGATGGCCATCCCGCCCCGGCGTCCCTCGGAAACCTGATCCATGGCCTGGTGGTAGGGAAACACGATGTGGGCCCGGTCGGAGACGAACAGGTGTCCCTCCACCGCGACGCCGCGGGCCGAGAATTCGTCGATCTCCTTCAACAACTGGGCCGGATCGACCACGACGCCGTTGCCGATCACGTTGACCTTGCCATGCAGGATGCCGGAAGGCACCAGATGGAAGACGAACTGCTCACCCCCGACCTGCACCGTGTGGCCGGCATTGGCGCCGCCCTGATAGCGCACCACCAGGTCGGCGCGTTCGGCGATCAGATCGATGATCTTCCCTTTTCCCTCGTCTCCCCATTGGGTTCCGATCACGCAGGTTACAGGCATTCAGTTCCGATCGGTTCAGGGAAGCTCGCGGCGGCGGCCCGATGTCGCCCGACGCTTTACGGAGCCTAAGACGGCCCAAGGGGCGGGTCAATCGCCGTCCTCGTCCGGGCCTGGACTGTCTTCGGAGGAGTGTTTGGGGAGGTCGTCGGGCGCGAACAAGCGCTCGCCCTGGTCGGCGTTCTCGCCCTGGAGATAGCCGAGCTGGCCCATCGCGCGGCGCGTCCCGAGATCGATCTCGCCCACCTCGAGGCCGTGCCGCGAGCGCAGGGCGATGGCATGGGCATGCTCCATCAGCTTGCGCATGTCGTCAAAGAGCTTGGGCCGCGACCCCGACAGGTCGAGCTGCTCGCCCGGGTCGTTGTTCAAGTCATGGAGTCCGAGCCAGGACGGATCGAACCTGCCCTCGTCCGGCACGCCCACGGCCGGAGCGTAGATCAACGAACTGCGCCGGTTGCGCAGGCCGTGGATGCTCCGGAACAGGACCCGGACACCGGTCTCGCCCGTCTCACCGGTTTCGATCCCGCGGATTCCATGGGCGGTCGAACTGTAGGCCGGAAGCCCCTGATCGGGCTCGAAGAAGCGCAACGCGGGGCGCACCGTCGCGGCCTCGTACGGCACCTTCATCAACTCGAGAATCGTCGCGAACAGGCGGGCGCCCTCGACCGGCCCCGTGAGGCGCTCGCCCGCCGGCACCACGCCCGGTCCCCAGAACACCAGCGGCACCCGGACGCTCTCGGCGTAGACGTTCGATCCGTGGCCCAGCAGACCGTGCTCCAGGAACTCCTCGCCGTGATCGCCGGTGACGATCAAAACGACCCGTTGTTCCAGGGAACGCTCCTGGAGCGCGGCCCGCAACCGCTCGAGCTGGCGATCCAGATAGCGCACCTCGCCGAGATAGAGCGCGTGCAGAGCCAAGACGTCCGGCTCGTCCGGCCGGATCGGATCGCCCGCGAGCAGCCGCCCCTTCAGGCGGGCCAGCGCCTGCTCCGGATCGATCTGCTTCAACTCCTCCGGGACGTACCGGTCCCGGTCTGCTCCCGGCGCGTTGTAGGGGTGATGCGGTTCGAACAGGTGCAGGTAGGCCAGGAACTGCAGGTCCTGGTTGTCCTCCAGCCAGTCGTCGAAGGTCTTGACGAGCTGCCGGGCGTTGGCGTACGGCGCCAGGAAGAACGTCTCGAACCCCTGATCGAAATTCTTGTTCGTAGAGATCAGCTCGTTGCTGCAGAAGGCGGCCGTGGTCACCCCGGCGTCGGACGCTCGTTCCGCCAGGGTCGCCACCGATTCCGGCAGCAGCGAGCGGGCGTACGACGTGACGCCGTGCGACTGGGGGTACAGGCCGGTGAACAACGAAGCCACCGACGGCGAAGTCCAGGGCGCCGCCGTGACGCAGCGTTCGATCAGCAGGCCTTCCGCCGCCAGCGCGTCCAGGGCGGGAGTGATGCCCTCCGGGCCGCCGTAGCAGGAGGGGGCGTCCGCCCGAAAGGTCTCCACGTTGACCACGACCACGCTGGGCCGCTCGCCGCTCACCGACAACCGGCGGTCCGACTGGAGCTGCCGCGTGATCCGCGGCCGCGCGAAGGCCCCGCGCACGCGCTTGACCTCGAGCGTGTACGGCTTGCCCTCGCCGACCTCCTGGGGTTCCTGCAGTTCGATCGAGACCGGCCCGCGCACGCCGATCTCGCCCGAGAACGCGATCAGGATCGTCCGGCCCGCGAAAGGAGTCAGATCGATCGAGACCGGATGCCAGCCCCGTTCGTCGGGTCGCTTGCCCGGATCGAGCGATCTCGAGAAGACCTCCCGCCCATCGATTTCGACCAGGAACTCCGCCTCGCCCACGCCGGCGCAGCGGTGATCCACGCCGATCTCGAATCGAAGCTCCGCGCCCCCGGCCGGGACGTCCACCGGATAGCGACAGATGGTGTGATCCCAATCGAAGAACAGCGCCGGCCGGACTCCGCCCCGGGCGGCTTTGCTGCGCGTGTCCGGGTCGAGCGCCAGGGTCACGCCGGAGGTCAGGATCGGCTCCGGATCGTAGGCCCGGCCGTCCGCGTCCCGCCGTACGGCGAAACAGAACTCGGTGGTCGTGGTGTGGCTGATCCACTCGTGTTCCTCGTCCGCCTCGATCGCCTGTTCGTAGCGATCCAGCAGATCCTCGAGCACGACCGTGCGCGTGCGCTCGAGATTCGAAAGGCGCCGCTCGCTGCCCTCGGAGGCGAGCACCGGGCTCAGGTAGGCCGGCAGCGCGCTGCCCTCCGGCAGGGCCCGATCGCAGTGCGTGGCGAAGCCGATCGCGACGCGCTCGCCGACCCACTCGGCCGGCAGTTCCACCCGGGCGGTTTCGCGCCATGCCGGCGACCCCACCGGCCCGCAGATCAGTTCAGAGCGCCACAGCTCGCGACGGCCCTCCTCCCGCCGTTCCGGGAAAGCGCTGACTTCGAACGCGATCCGGGCCCCCGGCGCCTGCCCGCCGTCGACCTGCTCGATGCCGTATCCGAACGACAGCAGCGCGCCTCGATGCACCGGAAGATCGGGGAACCGCAGTTCTCCATTCAAGGGCAGGATCACCGGGATGCCCGGATCGTCGTAGTTCCGGTGGGCATCGATGAACGGCTGGTGATAGTCGGTATCCTTCGGGTAGCCCCGCGCCTGGATCGCACCGTCGAGCCGAAGCAGCAGCGGGATCCGGCTCTCCCGGACCACCGGCGCCCGGGACTCGACTCCGCGGCCGCCGGACCCGCGGTGGATGAAGCCGTAGAGGACCGCCAGCAGGACAATGAGCGACAGCAGCAGAATCGGGAACCAACGGCGCATCATGACCGGTTTCTGTTGGGGGCCGACGAGGATCGGGTCTCGGCGTCCATCGTACTCGGACGCGCGCCTCGGTTCGTGCCCCTCCTCCGACTCGAGGGACTCGAGCCCAGGGAACGGTCTCGGCACGTGGTACGCGGTCCCCGGGGGAATTCATCCAAAGTTGGGCCCGGTCGAATTTTCGGTGTGGACTTGAGCCGGATTGTCCGATTCACTACTCGGAACGAACGAGCTTTCCGGTCCGCCCGGCTCGGGCGGCCGGATGACAGGGTCCGGATTCGGATCCTCATTGGGTCGCGTTAACGCAACGCGACGGTTCGTGAAGGCCGGCGCTGCTCGGAGCACGAGCGTGAGTGCGATTCGTGGTCGCAAGGAGTGGGCTGGCATTGGCCCTGTTCTGAAAGGAGGTGGTCTTGAGTATGTGTGACAGTTACGACCAACGGAGGCTGCCTACCTAGACGTCTAGCTGGCCGGCGGGCCCCTTGACGGGATCCGCAGCCTTCCATTCCTGGGAGCGGAGCGCGACTGATTCGTGCTCCGCTCCTTGCTTTTGATCCATCTCCTCACTCGGCCGCGCGCGCATGCAGGCGCGGCACGAACACCAGCGCTCCGCCGTACACGCCGAGCGCGAGGAACAGACCCAGCGGATCTCCCATGGGAATGTCCTCCACGAGGATCTTCACCGCTCCGAGCAGGAGCACCGGCAGCACCAGCATGCGCGCCGAGGCCAGCCGCGGCACCCGCCCGAGCAACGTGAGGCCGACGGCCGAGAGCGACAGCACGGTGATCCGAAGCGCTGCCAGCGCGACCGCCTCCGATTCCGATTCCACCATGCCGGCCAGCAAAAGGTGGCCGTGAACCACGGCCAGGACCCCCAGGGACAGCAGCCCCACCAACAACGTGAGCAGCGTCGGGACGCCCGTCAACCGGCGCCAGGTCCGGCCGTGTGTCGCGACCTTGAAGGCGGCGCAGGGCACCGTGATCAAGAGCAGGATCAGCAGGACCAGCGGGGCCTCTCCTGCCAGCTCCGGCGCCGAGCCGATGAAGGCGGAGCAGAACGCCTGAGGCAAGGAGGCGGCGACCGCCGCCGCGGAGAGGTACAAGGCCGCATGCAGACTCAGCGTGAACCGCTGCCGGGCGGAGCCGATCCAGGCGAGCACGAGCGCCGCCACCGTCAGACTGCCGGCCAGCGTCTGGCCGGAAAACAGGCTCGAACAACCGACCAGCGCGAACAGCAGCGCCAGCGACGTGTACAGAGCGAACGTGCGGCGCGCGCCCTCCCTCCGATCGATCAGCAGAAACGAGACCAGGTAGCAGGCGGCGGCCAGGATGATGCTCAGCAATCCCAGTGAGAACGTGCCCGCGCCCTGCGTGTGCCCCACCAGAATGGCGCCGCCCAGTCCCAGCAAGACGGAACAGATCACCTGCACCATGCCGGGCAGGGAGACTTCGCGGCGCTGGAGCAAGGTGCGCGCCGCGAAGCTCGAGAGGTAGGCGATCATGAAGGCCAGCAGCAGCGCCATCAGCTCGCCGGCCTCGAGCGTCTCCACGAACGCCAGGTGGATGCCGGTCACCTTCAACAGAGTCAGCGCCAGCACCCAGAGGTCGATCAACGACGCCAGCAGCCAGCCCAGCAGGACTCGGCCCGTGCTGTAGCCGAAACAGAGGCTGCCGAGCGCCAGCGCCAGCAGGCAGAGGGAAAAGGGCAGCACCCGCGAGGTGGCCACCGCCAGCACCAGGGCGAGCGGCGCCGCGCCCGAGAGCCCCAGCCAGGGAAAGAAACCCGGGTCCGCGGCGCGGGCCACGATCAGGAAAGAGATTCCTACCAGGGCCAGCAGCACGGCCGTCGCGAGCGGCGGAACGGTCTGGAAGATCACGGTGGTCTCGAACAGCAGCGGATAGGCGATCATGGCCGTGGTCAGGCCGTGAAAGCCCGCTCCCAGGCGATCGCCCCTCCGGCCCGCCCACCAGGCCAGCTGCAGCCAGAGGAATGAATACAACAGCGCCAGCGAAGCCCCCACGAGCTGCTGCAGGTGGCCGGATTCCGTGATGAAGCGCAGCAAGAACGCGCCGCCCATGACGACCAGGGAGCGTCCGATCAATGGGACCAGCACGCGGGCCGGGGGGATCGGCAGGAACGGCTCGCTCGACCCGTCCGGTTCGAACCGCGGCGCGTCCGCTGAGGCGGTGAAGGACTCTGCAGGCGGCGACGGCGCGCCAGCGGCGCCGGCCGCCTCGACCCGTTCGAACAGGGCGAGCCGGCGCTCCACCTCGGTCAGACGCCGCTCCAGTTCCTCGATCCTGCGGTCTCGGTCGACCGGATTCTCGCGCACGCTGAGCTCCTGCCCGGGTGTCGATCGGAAGGGGGTGATCTCACCAATATGGGGAGGACCTTCGCAACGCCTAGCCGCCCATCGAACCAATGAGTGATGCACGCTCCGGCGAAGGAGGGCGCTGACTGGGGAACAGCTTGCAGCTTTGCGTGATTTCCCGCACCCGGCGAGCTTCCGGCCTTCGCCCGACCCACCTTCAAACGCAAGCCGAACAACACGTTTCACCCGCACACGGCAACCGCCGGCGGCGGAATGCCGTTTGCGCGATCCTTCGCGCGATACCGATTGGGCTGAGAGGAGGTTCCGACTGGAGGGCCAAACATCCATGGCCACGATACATCATCTGCATATTCCGTCCGACGTCGAGAACCAGACTCCGGATTACGCGGGCATCACGGGGCTGATCCTCGGCGCCCTGGCCGGCATCAACCTGATCATGGGCATGGGCATCCCGCTGATTCCCTGGGTCGTCTCCGGCACCCTGGTCATCCCGCTGCTCGTCCTGGGCGCCTTCGCCAAACGCCCACTCCGCCGGTTCGTGCTCATCATGGGCTTCCTCAGCATGATCCCGCCGCTGGTCCTCGGCTGCGTCGAACTCATGCCCAGGATCCTGGGCCCACGCTAAGGGTCCGCGCAGGAATAACTTCCCGTTTTGGGCGAGCAATCGTCGTTCCTGGCAAGGCGCGACGACGACCGTGTATTCGAGATACTCCAAGGAGGAGCAACACAGCCAGGGACGGCGAGGGCCGGCCAAAACAGGGAGTTATTCCTGCGCGGGCCCGAACACCTGCACTTCTCGTCGCACCACTTCCTCCCCTCTTGCGGGCTAGGTGATGAAACGAACCGGGTCTGGTTCATCACGTTGGGCGCAATCGCTCAGCCGCGCGCCGCACAGGCGGCGGATGCCGAGTTCAAGGCCCGTTCGAGCTGCTCCAGGGTGAACGGCTTCTGGAGCAGTCCGTTGCCGTCTTCGAGCGGCAGGTCGGAGCCGCCGAACGTGTCGCCGGTGACGAACACGAACCGGCCGCGGTAGCTCGGCCGTGCTTCGACCACCTCGCGGTAGAGCTCGGGCCCGTCGAGCATCGGCATGCATGAATCGCTGAAGATCAGGTCGAACTCGGTGCCGCTCTCGAGCAGCGCGCGCGCCAGAAGCGGGTCCTCGAGGACCTTCACCTCGTGGCCCAGGCTCTCGAGGCAGGCGCCGAGGAAGCCGCCGATCCCGGGCTCGTCATCCACCACCAGCAGGTGGAGTCCCTCGCGCACCCGGTCCGATCCCGGCGTCGACAACGCGTTCACCGGTTCCGATGCGGTCAACGCGGGCAGGGCGATGGTGAAAACCGCTCCGCGCGGCGTCCGCTGCCGCGCCTCGAGCGTGCCGCCATGTTCCCGCACGATGGCCCGCGACAGAAACAGCCCCAACCCGGTTCCCTGGCCGGCCTGCTTGGTGGTGCTGAACTCCCGGAAGAGTTCCTGCTCCTGGCCGGGCAGAAAGCCCCGGCCGTCGTCCTGAACCTCGATCCGGCAGAGACCTGAGGCGGCGCAGGTCGAGATCCGGATCGTCCCACCCCGGCGGAGTTCGCGGATGGAATCGCGCGAGTTGGCGATCAGGTTCATCAGCGCCTGCTGGAGCTGGGCCGGATCGCCATGCACCGGCGGCAGGTCGGGCTGATGGCGCACCTCGAGGCGGATGCGCTCCCGATCCAGCGACCGGCCGAGCAGCTCCATCGTGTCGTCGACCATCCCGGCCAGATCCAGCCGGCGCATGCCGCTGCGCTCCTTCCTGGCCAGCCGCAGCAGGCTGCCGACCACCTTCCCGCATTGCTCCGCATGGCGCTGGACGGCGGAAAGCACCTCCGAGATCCCCTCCCGGCCGAGCGTACCGGCGCAAGAATCCTGCTTCAACGTCCGGGTGGCGCCGAGGATGGCGGTCACCGGGTTGTTCAACTCGTGGGCCAGGCCGGAGACGAACAACCCCAACGAGGACATCTTCTGCGATTGGCGCAGCATCTCCTCGAAACGCCGGCTCTCGGTGACGTCCCGCACGATCAGGGCGGTTCCGGTGCGCGCTCCGCCCGCGGCATGCAGCGGATCGGCGCCGATCACCGCCCGCACGACCTGACCGTCGGCGGCCTTCAGGGTCAGCTCCTCTTCGCCCTTCTCGTCGCGAGCCAGGAACTGCTCGAAGCGCTGGCGATCCGCGGGATCCAGGAAGCGAATCAGCTTGCTGACCGGCTTGCCCAGCGCCGCGTGCTGGCGGACGCCGAGCAGCGCCTCGCCCTGCCGGTTGATCGCGGTCACGCACTCCGAGCGGTCCAGACCGACGACCGCCTCGGGAACCGCGGCGACCACGTCATCGAGGAAGTCGAGCCGCTCCTGATTGACCTGGTTGACCAGGTCGCCGTGGGACACCTTGAACCGCAGGACCTGCCGCGCTGCGGGCACCCCGTTCACGGCAACCGGGATGGCGGTGAGGTCACCGCGCTGGTCCGGCCCGGCGGACGCGCCGGTTACGAACTGGGGCTGATTCTGTTCGAAGCAGGCCTCGACCGGACAGCCCTCGCAGCTCTCCCGGGACAGCACCGAAGTCTCGCAGACCCGCTGGCCGCGAAGCGAACCGGGAAAGCGCAGCTCCCCGTACCAGTTGATCTCCCGAATGGTGCAGTCCCGCTCCAGCACGATCAGCGGTTCGGCGATCGAGTTGAACGTCGATCGCATCGTCGCGTCGCTGTCGGCGCACAGCGCCCGATCGATGCGCCGGCCGAAACGCCCCACCGCCAGCACGAGCAGCAGCATGCCCAGCAACTTGGCGGTCAATTCGCTGGCCAGCAGCGAGAGCTCGGGCCACAGGCCCGCCAGGCGCAGGAAGGTGAGCGCGGCCCCGGTGATCAGCAAGGTCGCCCCCAGGCGGGATACGAGCACGCGCGCGTGATTCAGGGAGCGGGTCCGGACCAGGCAGACCACCAACAGCGACATCAAGTAACCGTTGAGCAGCCCTTCTTGCCAGGGCGACCAGAATTCGGAGTAGAGCTTCGGCGCCAGCACCAGCAGGACGGTGATGGGCGCCAGCACACAGGCAGAGAGCCCGGCGAGCAGCGCGCTGGTTCCGGGAGGCCCCTCCGAACCACCGCCTGATCCCGCCCGAGCCCGTGCAGGCTTGTCTCGGTGGACAGACACGCGACAGGCATCGGCACGATCGCCCGCGGCCCTTGAGCATTCCGATGCTCAGGGGGCTCAGGGGCTCTCCAGCGGAGCCACCATCACCGCGTTCCAGATCTCATGCAGAATCAGGTTCTCCAGCTCCGCGTCCCGGCCCAGGAATTCCCAGGGGTTCTCGACATTCTTCAGCACGTCCTCTCGCAGCTGGTCCACCTTGCAGAAGATCTCGACCCGCGCGCCGTCCTCCAGCGCGAGCACGTTCAGAAAGACCTGCACCCGGCGCGGGGCGCCGTGAAAACCGCGCGCTGGAATCTCGATCGTTCGCCGCGCCGG
>Ga0326597_10006851_pt1 | contig 15548 bp, 15 predicted proteins | sample RVTome_12_FD_203789 | JGI IMG/M metagenome (GOLD analysis project Ga0326597, IMG submission 203789) | Soil microbial communities from uranium-contaminated site in the Upper Colorado River Basin, Wyoming, United States - RVT100D185 | ecosystem: Environmental > Terrestrial > Soil > Contaminated >...
GCGTTTGCCAACATTGCGCGCTTGAGGTAATCGGTCAGTCGCTCGCCATGTTCTTGGACCAGCTTGTGGGGGTGGGTTGCTTGAGTCCAGAAATCCTTTTCGCTCACTGCAAGGGAGTACGTCTCCAGTTTGAGCGGCTTGCCGCCCGGCCCTGCTTTTACCAGCAGGAAGGCATAGTAGTTCGTTACCAGCACAAGGCCGTATTTGCTCAAGTACTTGGCAACTTGGGCGCTCTCTACCAGCTTGTCTAGATCTGCGTTTGTGCCTTTCACTTCGAGCATGGCCCGCGCGGGCAGTTGTCCTTCCAGCGGGTCAGCTTCGTCCCCCAGCCCTTTCAACTGGTCTGCTGTGAAAAGCCCTCCATCAGGGATTCCGGCGCCCTTGCTCCGCAGATGAATGATGCACTTGACTTTTGGCTTGAGAGTTTTCCCGATGTCGTTGAGTAAAGCTGCAAGCACTGGGTAATAGGACGTTTCTTTGACCCCAACGCCAGAGCGATGGATTTCAACCAACTCACGCAGGTAGGTTTCCAGAGAGTGCATGTGATTCCTGGTTTGCTTCGCCCCGTCCTTCAATCACAAGCGGGATTAAAAGTCAAACCAAATGTACTGCGAGCAAGGCTTTGGAAACAAGAAAGGTCGCCGGAAGCATCCGGCGACCTTTCCCATGCTCAATAGACTTTAGCGATCGCTGTAGCCACGACCGCCGCCGCGGGAGCCCCCGCGATAACCACCGCCACCGCCGCCGCCACTGCCGCCAGTGCGTCCCTGGCGCTTGCGGTTGCAGTCGGAGCAGTAGACGGGCTTGCTGCCATCCGGTTGAAAGGGCAGTTCCTTGATCTCCGTGCCGCAGGTGGCGCACTTGAGATTCATGCTGCTGACGTCATGCATCCTTCGCTGAGAAAAGTTCACGTTGTCACCCCCTTGGAGTCGTAGGACACTTTCTCCGAGACCTTTCTCGATAGAGGGCCAGATCGGTCAGCGAGGGAAATCATCCTTACCATACACTTTACCATCACTTTATCAGATGTTGCAAATACTACAATTGCTCAGGCCAGTGGAAATCGCCTTAGACGTGACTTACAATGGCCGCATGCCTGCAAAAAAGACCGTTGTACTGGTCATTTTGGACGGTTGGGGCTTGGCCCCAGCCGACCCAGGCAACGCGGTGGCCAAAGCCCATACTCCCACCTTTGAGCGCATTTGGAAGCAGTTCCCTCACACCACACTGGACGCTTCAGGGGAAGCCGTGGGTTTACCTCACGGTCAAATGGGCAATTCCGAAGTGGGTCACACCAATCTGGGAGCAGGCCGCGTGGTGTATCAGCCTTCGGCTCAGATCTCCAAAGCGATTCGCAACGGGGATTTTTTTGTCAACAAGGTCTTGTTGGAAGCCATGCACCGTGCCCGGGAAAGCCGCTTGCACCTGATGGGCTTGATCTCGGACGGCGGCGTCCACAGCCAACTCGATCACTTGTTGGCCCTGCTGGAGCTGGCCAAGCGAGAGAAAGTAAACCCGTTGTACGTTCACGCCTTCATGGACGGACGCGACACCTCTCCCACCAGCGGCGGTGGGTACCTGAAGACCGTGGAAGCCAAGCTGAGCGGCTTGGGCTTGCCCACCGCTTCCATTGCAACTGTGATGGGCCGCTATTGGGCGATGGATCGCGACAAACGATGGGAGCGAACGAACAGGGCGTTTCGCGCGTTGCGGTTTGGGGAGGGCGAACGTTGGAAAGGGTCCGCAACCGTCGCCCTCCAGAGCGCTTACCAAAAGGGGGAGACCGACGAGTTCATCCAACCCATCGTGCTCGAGACTCAAGGTAGAATAGAAGATGGGGATGCAGTGATATTCTTGAATTTCCGCCCCGACCGGGCGCGGCAGTTGTCTCACGCTTTCGTGGATGCCGACTTCCAGGGTTTTGACCGCCAAGGGCAGCCGCTGGTGCATTTCGTGGGCATGACGCGCTACGAGGAGAGCTTGACCATGGCCGTGGCGTTCCCGCCGATGGAACGGCTCAAGAACACGCTGGGAGAGGTGATCAGCCTGCGGGGATGGAAGCAGCTCCGCTGCGCGGAAACCGAAAAATACGCACACGTGACCTATTTCTTCAACAACATGCGGGAAGAACCCTTTGTCGGTGAGGACAGGCAGCTCATCCCCTCGCCCAAGGTGGCAACGTACGATCTTCAACCCGAGATGAGCGTTCCTCAAGTGGCACGACTGACGGCCGAGCGCATTCGAAGCGGGCAATACGCCTTTGTGTTGGTGAACTTTGCCAATCCAGACATGGTGGGTCACACGGGAGTATTTCAAGCCGCCGTCCAGGCGGTGCAGGCGACGGATGTGGCGCTGGGCGTGGTGTTGGAGGCCGTCGAGGAGGTTGGGGGTGAGGGGCTGGTGCTCGCCGACCACGGCAACGCTGAGTGCATGCTGCAGCCGGACGGCTCGGCGCACACGGCGCACACCACCAATCCGGTTCCCTGCATTTACGTGGGCAGGCAATCCGTCACATTGCGCTCTGGAGGGGCATTGTGCGATGTCGCACCGACGCTGTTGAGATTGCTCGAAATTCCTCAACCGCGTGAAATGAGCGGCCGATGTCTGATTCAGCCTTGAGGCTCGATCCCGTCAGCGCTGAGCGGCGCACTCGAGTTGAAGCCTACGTCAACAGTCATCTGCCGGCGGTGGACGCGCTTCCCGGTGCGTCAGAACTGCACGAGGCAATGCGCTACGCGGTCGAAGGCGGAAAGCGCGTGCGTGCGCTGATCGTGCTGGGAGCCTGTGAGGCGGTGGGTGCAGATCCTGTGGCATGCCTGCCCGCGGCGTGCGCGGTGGAGCTGTTTCACGCCTATTCGCTGGTTCACGACGACCTGCCCGCCATGGACAACGACGACGTGCGTCGCGGTCGGCCCACGGTGCATCGGCGCTTTGGGGAGGCCACGGCCATCCTGGTGGGCGACGCGCTTCTGGCATTGGGTTTTGAGTGGTTTGCCCGATGCCAAATGACGCAAGCTGCGCCGGATGCGGTGGTTGAAGCGATCGGATGCCTCGCTCACGCTTTGGGTTCCCTGGGCATGGTTGGAGGGCAGCACCTGGACCTGCAAGGTGAATACGGCTCTCCCGACGCCTTTCAACAGATGCAGGATCTCAAAACGGGCGCACTGCTCTCTGCTTGCGCGCAAGTTGGCGGGCTGCTGGGCGGCGGCACTGTGGAACAAGTGCTTCGCTTGCAGGAATTCGGACTCCGCCTTGGGCAAGCCTATCAGCTGATGGACGATCTGCTGGATCAAAAACGGGATGCCGGCCTGCGCCATTCGATATTAGACTATCAGGAGGCCGAGGAAATCCGGCACCGCGCCGGCGCACTCAGCGCCCAAGCGATCGCCGCGCTTGCGCCGCTGGGAGAGCGCGCGGGGCATCTGGAAGCACTTGCAAATCAGCTATTATTCCGTCAAGATTAAACCATGATCAGCGCCACCAGCAAACCACAGGTCCGTCCGCGCGGGGAGATTTTCATCTCCGATCAAGCGATTGCCGCGCTGGTGCGAGGGGCCTTGAACGAAGTTTCCGGAATCCATGGCTTGAGCCCCCATGAAGGGGTTCGAGGGGTCTTTTCCAAGGCCGGCCGGGAACACACGGACATTCACATCGCAAGCGACGAGGGCGGCGCGCTGCGCATCAAGCTCCACTTGGTTGTGCAATATGGCTTGAAGCTGGATGACGTGGCCAAACAAGCCATCGCCATGGTCAAGCGCCGCGTGCAGGCTCTGGCGGGCGTTGAGGTCGCGCACATCGAAGTGGAGATCAAAGGCCTTTACCATCCGCGCAAATCCAACCTGACGGCGTAACGGATGGCCCCGCTCGACAAGGACCCCATTCAAATCGGCCAGATGTTTTCAGCCTTGGCTGGACGCTATGATCGCGCCAATCGCTGGTTGAGCTTCTTTCAAGACCAACGCTGGCGCACAGCCGTGGTGTGCTGGGCGGCTCCCCAGGCGGGAGACCGCGTGTTGGACCTGTGCACGGGGACGGGCGATTTGGCCCTTGAGTTCGCTCGAAAGGCTGAAGTGCAAGTGACCGGAGTGGACATTTCCACAGAAATGCTGGCGCTGGCTCGAAAGAAGGCAGAACAAGCAGCGTGCGCCGAGCGCGTCCATCTCGAAACCGCCAACGCGATGGAGTTGCCTTACACCGAAGACACGTTTGACATCGCGACCATTGCCTTTGGATTGCGCAATCTGCCGGACTATGAGGGCGGGCTTGCACAAATATACCGGGTGCTCAAGCCCGGCGGACAGCTGCTGATTCTGGAGTTCTCCCAGCCTCGGGGCATCTGGGGAAAGCTCTATCTGCTCTACCTACGCCATCTATTGCCCTTGCTCGGAGGATGGATCACGGGCCAACAAGCCCCCTATCGCTATCTGGATGAGTCCATACGCCGGTTTCCGGGCCGAGAGGATTTGTCCACCCTGCTGGCGGCAGTGGGCTTTGAGCAGGTCGCCTTCAAACCCTTGAGCGGCGGCATCGCGCTCATTCATCGAGGGATAAAACCCTGAACCAATAAAGCTGCGATTGACACTGCTAAGCAACCCGCTTATAGTGAGGAGCGCCGACTCCACCGGGGAAAGAGGGGTAAATGATGGCTACCGCAAAAGCGCACAAAGTGGAGTGGAGTTCAGACTTGCTGGAGGTCTTGCAGCAAGAGATAGCCGAACTCAGCCATCGTTACCTCGTTGAACTCGACCTTCTCCGGCAGGCTGCTCCTGGTAGCGATGCCCATATCGAGCATTGGGCTAAGACTGACGTATTGTTGTATTGGCTCAAGATGAAGATCGAGGCAGCTCACGGTGAAATGGAGCGCCTGTCCGAGACTTGGCCTGATTGAATCATGATTTGTCATTACCACTTTTCGAGTGGCGGCGTTAAGAAACCAGAAAAAGCCTGTCTTGATCGTCATCCCCGCGAAAGCGGGGATCCAGACGAATCCTCAGCTGATCTGGATTCCTGCTTTCGTAGGAATGACAGGCAATGACCTTTCGCTTGGTCCGTCTATAACTTAACGCTGCCAGCTGGAATGTGTTCAAGAGCCATAACTCATAGCCAAACGGTCCATCCGCTCCAGTTTGGAACTCCAACTCAGGAGCGCATCAGATCAAGTCAGCCCACGGATTTCAGCACCCAGCTTCTCTTGCAGCCCTTGCTGGATCTTCCGGTGCAGCTGGGAAACCTCCTCGTCGGTGAGTGTGCGATCGGGTGCTTGGTAGGTCAAAGCATACGCCAAGCTGCGTTTGCCCGCAGGCACGTGCTCCCCGGTGTATACGTCAAACAGGTGGGCGCGCGTCAACAGCGGTTGGCCCAACTCCAGGATCAGCGCCTGCACTTGATCACTGGGCACCTGCCGGTCCAGGATCAAGGCGATGTCCTGCATCACGGCCGGGAAGCGCGGCAGCGGCGTGTACGCCTGCGCGGCGGGAACATGGGTTAGGAGCAAGTCCAAGTTGAATTCAGCAGCGCACACCCTGCCCTGCACGTCGAAAGCGGCTGCTACCTGCGGGTGAAGTTCTCCATACACTCCAATGTCATCAGCTCCCATCTGCAACGAAGCACAGCGACCCGGGTGGAAGCTAGGGTGATGGTTGGGGCAGTGTTGTGCACCCTGAATGCCCAGCCCTGCCACGAGCTTTTCGATAATCCCCTTCAGATCGAAGAACTCCAGTTGTCCCTGCTGCTGCAACCAGGAAACATCTTCGCGCAGACCCCACATGAGTATGCCTAGATGGGACGGCTCTTTCGGCAGCGGCTCCCCTTTTGGCAGATACACGTGGCCGACCTCGAAGACGCTCACGCGACCCTGCGCGCGCGCGTTGCGCTGGAGCGTTTCCAGCATCGTCGGCAGCAAGCTTTGACGCAGGATCGTGCGCTCGCTGGACAGGGTGTTGGCCAGCTCCAGGTAGTCGGCTGGGTTGACCGCCCTGCGCAGCGGATCGAACTGCTGCACCGCCTTTGGGTTGGTCAGGGTGTAGTTGATCACTTCCTGCAAGCCCAGTTGCGCCAGAATCGCCTTCGTGCGTAGCTTCAGCTCCAATGGGCGATGCCCTTGCTGAGGAGGCAACGCGTCCCGCAACAGCCGGGTGGGCAGCTTGTCGTAATCCAGCATGCGGGCGATGTCCTCCACCAGGTCGGCGGGACGGCTGACGTCCAGCCGGTAGTAGGGCACCTCCACGCTCAAGGCGTCCGCTTCAGGCCGACAGGTGTACCCCATCGGCTCCAGCAATCGAGTGGCCTGGTCCATCGTGAGATCCACGCCGAGCAGGCGCGCGGGCTCGGCAGCGGGCAGGCGCACCACGGCCTGTTTGGGTTTCTGGGGATAGACGTCCACGAACCCGCGTGTGATCGTCCCTCCCGCCAGCTGTCGCATGAGCTCAGCCGCGCGCTTGAGCCCATGTTCGGTCAATTGAGACGGTAAGCCCTTACTGAATCGGCCGGAGGCCTCGCTGAACAGCTTTAGCCGCTGGGACGTGCGGCGGTTGCCTGCGTAGTCGAAGTTGGCAGACTCCAGCAGGATGTCCATGGTGCGCTCGCTGACCTCGGTTTGCGCTCCGCCCATCACGCCGGCAAGCGCAATCGGACCGCGCCCGTCGGTGATGAGCAGCATGTCGGGGTCCAGCGCGCGCTCCACGCCATCCAGGGTCCTCAGCGTTTCTCCAGGTTTGGCCTTACGAACGAGGATGTAGGGCGTCTTTTCCCCGGCCCTGGGTTGGAGCGTGCGGTGGTCGAAAGCGTGCAAGGGTTGTCCCCACTCCAGCATGGCGTAGTTGGTGATGTCCACGACGTTGTTGATGGGCCGCATGCCGGCAAGCGTGAGTCGGTGCTTCATCCAGTAGGGCGATGGTTTGATCCGTATCCCCTGGATGAGGGCAGCGGTGTAGCGCGAGCAGCGAGCGGGGTCCTCGATCTCGATCTTGACCTGCCCTTCAATGGGATTACCTGTGTCCTGCCAAGTGGGCTCTTGGATTTTGAGTTTTCCACCGGCAAGCGCCGCGACCTCCCGGGCCACGCCCACCATGTTCAGGCAGCGCGCCAGGTTGGGCGTGATCTCCACCTCGAGGACGACGTCGCCGAGCACCTCGCTGAGCGGCATGCCAAGTGGGGCATCCGGGTCGAGCAGCAGGATGCCCTCGTGGTTTTCGGAGATGCCCAGTTCCCGGTCCGAGCACAGCACGATCTCCGAGCGCTCCCCGCGCAGCTTGGCCGGCTTCACCTTCACTGGCGCCGGCGAGGGCTCGTCGCCGTAGGCATTTGCAATCTGAGCTCCTTGCGTGGCGACGGCCACGCGTTGTCCCGAAGACCCCACCGCGATGTTGGGCGCGCCGGTCACGGACTGCATGGGGCCCTGCCCGTAGTCCACGCTGGCGATGCGCAGTCGATCGGCGTTGGGATGCGCTTTCACCTCAAGGACTTGGCCGACGATGATGTTGTCCCAACTGAGGTGTCCTGTGGGAAGTGTAAGGCCATTTGCCAAGGTCGGATTTCCATACACATGGATCCCGGCCACTTCCAACCCCGCGCCGTTGAGGCGCTTGGCGAGAGCGGGGGCGGGCATCTCGTAATCCACCAGTTCTTTCAGCCATTTCAGTGAAATCTTCATGGTTCTCCAGTATTTGAATGCACGGCCAGCTAGAACTGTGACAGGAACCGCTGATCGTTGGCGTAGAAGTGACGAATGTCGTCGATGCCGTACTTGAGCATGGCGATGCGGTCCACGCCCATGCCGAAGGCAAAGCCGCTGTATCTGGCCGGGTCATACCCTCCGTTTTCCAGCACGACCGGGTGCACCATCCCCGAACCCAGGATCTCCAGCCATCCGCCGCGCCCGTCGCTCATGGCCACCTCCATGCTGGGCTCGGTGAACGGGAAATAACTGCAGCGGAACTGCACCTTCCGGTCCTGTCCAAAACAGCGGTGCACGAAGGCGGTGAGCGTGCCTTTCAGGTCGGCCAATGTGACATTCGTGCCTACCGCAAGCCCCTCCAGCTGGTAGAACATCCACTCGTGCGAGGCGTCGGTCTGCTCGAAACGGTAGCACTTGCCGGGCAATACCACTCGGATGGGGTGAGGGCGGCGCTCGCGCATCACGTGCATCTGACCGGGCGAGGTGTGCGTGCGCAGCACCACGCCGGGGGTTTTTGTGTAGAACGTGTCGTGCATGTCGCGCGCCGGGTGGTCGGGCGGGATGTTGAGCAGTTGGAAGTTCATCTCATCCAGCTCCACCTCGCGCGTTTCGTAGATTTGAAACCCCATGTGGCCAAAAATGTCGTACAACTCGTACAGCGTTTGGGTGATGGGGTGAAGCCGGCCCAGGGTGCGCGGCCTGCCGGGCAAGGTGACATCAACTGCCTCCTGGGCAAGCTGGTGCTCCTGCTCCACCAGCGTGACGCGCCGAGTGGCTTCGTCAAGCTGTGCCTGCAGCGCTTCCTTCAGGTCGTTTATGAGTTTACCGGCCTGAGCCTTCTGGTCGGCGGGGATGTCCTTGAGTTGTTGGAGCAGCGGGGTCAGCAAGCCATTGCGCCCCAGGTATTTAACGCGCAATGCTTCACAGGCCTGGGAGCTGCCCGCCTGTCTAAGCTCAACGTCAGCTTGGTGGTACAGTCGCTCAACGTGTTGTTTCAACGTGTCAAGCATGGCACATCCTTCAGGGAGTACGGTTTTTGGTCAAATTCGGATGGTCGTTGCGGCTGCTGCGGACTAGTGCATTACCCCCGAAGGGGCAAAAAAGAGGAAGTGGCGATGCAGTATGGAAATAGCTTGCATAGTGCGCGTATGGTACCGCGCACGGCGGGCGGTTGTCAAGGCGGGGAGGCCGCGGCCTTGCCCAGGGTGCGAGTCAGGCAAGGCCGCGGCGCAGGAGATGGGAGGTTATTCAATTTCGGCAGATTAAGATCACGACAGCGCCTGCGTGAACGCCTCGCCCGGCAGAAACACTGGCAGCCACCGCTCACGCAGGTCGGGCAGATGCTGCACCTAGAAGGTGCCAAAATCCGAAAAAGCGACCTTTTGCCTGTGGCTGTTGGCAGAGACGATGAGCTCAAGACAGGCATTGAGCGCGCGCCGCGCTTCCTGGATGGAGAGGCCCGTCCGCTGTGCCAGCAGCAGGATGAATTGCTTCTTGTCCATGATCCACCCCCAGAGATAAGTGATTTATACACTACACGAAAAACATATAATTGTCAAGCCCCCGCGGCTGCGTGGGAGAAAACCCGTTACCGAAGGGATGAAAGGCGCTCGGCAGCCCCGAAGCCGCATTCTTCCCCGGTTGAAAACCGGTTGGGCGATGGGATGCGCATCGAGCGGATCACACTGGGTGCCGAAGTTCCTCAGCGCATCTGCCATTGGTCTTGACATCGTGCAGGGAATGTGCTAGGGTTCTTGGTACTTTCGCCGACAAGGAGGAACATATGCCGATTTCCCCAAAGAAAACGGAATTCACTCGCCGCTTGCCCGCCTCCGCGTGCGCTGTTCTGCTCGCCTTCATCGTCCTCCTGCCGGTTATTCTGCCCCGCCTGGGGCTATAACTACTCGCTTACTCCATTTCGGAACCATGAGCTGAAGTCTGACCCCCTATATGGGGCGGGTCGCTTTGCTGCCTCGAATTGAAAGGAAGCTCTGATGTTTTGCCCTCGTTGTCACACGTTGATGAACAAGCGCATGTCCGGTTGCGCCTACAATACCGTTGAATTCTGGTCTTGTGGCAATCAGGAGTGCGGCTACACCTTCGAAATGCGCCAAAGTGCGCGCGGCTTCAATTATTGTTTTGAACAAGAGCGTGACCTGAGCCCTCCCGCCGAGCACGCTTCACGTGACCGCTTTCCCAATCGGGTGTTTGAGATTGGCAGACCAGGCACAGCCTGAACAAGGATCCCCATGAACACTGATCTGAAGACGAAGCCGCACAAGGGCACCACTCCCAAGCGCAGCGGAGCGGAAGCCGCGATAGAAGCCTTGAAGGCCGAGGGCGTGGAGCTCTTGTTCGGCGTGACCGGCGGCGCCATCATGCCCATGTATGACGCGCTGTTTCGCGATGGGACACTGCGACACATCATCGTGGGGCACGAGCAGGGCGGCGCCCACATGGCCGAGGGCTACGCCCGCGTCACCGGCGAGCCGGGCGTGATCCTGACCACGAGCGGCCCCGGCGCCACCAACCTGGTCACCGGTTTGGCGGACGCCATCATGGATTCGACCCCCTTGGTCGCCATCACGGGCCAGGTCGCCACGAGCTTGATCGGCAACGACGCGTTTCAGGAAGCCGACGTGCGCGGCATTACCATGCCGGTGACCAAGCACAATTACCTCATCCAGCGCGCGGATGAGCTGCCCCGCATCTTTGCCGAAGGGTTTCACATCGCGCGCACGGGCCGGCCCGGGCCCGTTCTGATTGACCTGCCCAAGGACGTCAGCAACACCCAGACTGCTGCGCCGCGGCCAGAGCGCGTTCAACTCGAAGGCTACGACCCTCCCTACCAGGGCCACCCGCACCAGATCCAACGGGCGTTGCAGGCGTTGCAGCAAGCGCACAAGCCCGTGATCCTGGCCGGCGGCGGCGTTCTGCACGCCGAAGCGTGCGGGGAGCTGAGGGAATTCGCCGAAGCGCTGAACCTGCCCGTGGTCAGCACGCTGATGGGGCTTGGAAACTTCCCCACGGATCACGCCTTGTCCCTGGGGATGCCCGGCATGCACGGCACGGGCTACGCCATCTTGTCGTTGTACCACTGCGATGTGATGATCTGCGTGGGCACGCGCCTGGACGACCGCATCACGGGGAAGCTGGATGAATTCGCCCCTTGGGCCAAGCTGATTCACATCGACATCGATGCCTCCGAGATCGGGAAGAACGTGCCCGCGCTGGTGCCCGTCGTAGGCCACGCCAAGCCCGTGCTGCAAGAGCTGATTGGCGGCATCAAGCGCTGGGAATCCAAGCCCGATTGGTCCGCATGGCATAAGCAGCTTGCGGCCTGGCGCAAGGAGCATCCCCTTGGGTACGAGCAGAAGGCTGACACCATCATGCCCCAAATGGTGGTCCAAGAGGTGGACGCGCTGCTGGACGACGACGACATCATCAGCACCGGCGTGGGCCAGCACCAGATGTGGACGGCCCAGTATTACACCTTCCGCAAGCCGCGCACGTGGCTGACCAGCGGCGGCCTGGGCACGATGGGCTACGGCTTTCCGGCAGCCATCGGCGCAAAACTCGCCAAGCCCCATCAGCGTGTGGTCTGCATCGACGGGGACGGCTCCTTTTTGATGACGATACAAGAATTGGCCACTGCCGTGCGCTATCGCGTGCCAGTGGTGGTGGCGGTGCTGAACAACCTTTACTTGGGGATGGTGCGCCAGTGGCAGGAGTTGTTCTACGAGCGGCGCTACGCCGAGACGGGACTGACGCCTCCGCCTTACGACAAGGTGGCCCAGGCCTTTGGCGCCCTGGGCCGGCGCGTCGAGCGGCCCGAGCAGGTGCGGCCCGCCTTGCAGTGGGCGCTGCAGCAGGCAGAGGCCTCCCAGTTGCCGGTGGTGTTGGACATCCTGGTGGACGCGCAGGAATGCGTGTACCCGATGGTCCCGGCCGGCCAGGCCAACTTCAAATTCATTGCGGGCCCCAAGGGCGGCAAACGATGAGCCGGGTCCACCCCATTTCGGCGATCGTGATCAACGAAAGCGGCGTGCTTGCCCGCATCGCGGGCATGTTCGCCCGCCGCGGCTTCAACATCGACAGCCTGGCGGTGGGCGAGACGCAGGACCCGAAATACTCGCGCATGACCATCCTGGTGCGCGGGGACAACCGGGTGCTGGAGCAGGTGGTCAAACAATTGAATCGCATGGTGGACGTCATCGAGGTCAATGACCTGGCGCAGTCTCCCCACGTGGAGCGCGAACTGGCGCTCATCAAGGTCCAGGCGCCAGCGGCGGGCCGCGGCGAGATCATCGAGCTGGTGGATATCTTTCGCGCCAAGATCGTGGATGTGGCGGCCAAACAGCTTGTCATCGAAATCAGCGGAAACAGCGACAAGGTGGATGCCATGATCGACATGCTCAAACCTTACGGCATCGCCGAGCTGGCAAGAACGGGTCGCATCATCCTGGCGCGCGGAAGCGGTGCATCTGTGGCGCCGGCCGCAGCCGTCGATGCGGTGGCGGCCTGATGGCCGTGAGCAATCAACCCAACGAGGTGAACCGATGAGCGTTCGTGTGTACTACGAGAAGGATGCAGACGTTGCCAAGCTGCAGAAGCTGCGCGTGGCCGTGCTTGGCTACGGCAGCCAAGGGCGCGCCCACGCGCTGAACCTGCACGACAGCGGGGTGGAGGTGGTGGTGGGCCTGCGCCCGGGCGGCGCCTCGTGGGCGAAGGCCGAAGCGGATGGCCTGGAGGTGGCCGGCTGTGCGGATGCGGCCAAGGACGCCCAGGTGATCGCCTTTCTCGTGCCCGATCCCCAGCAGCCTCAGGTGTACCGCGACGATGTGGAGCCCACGCTCACGGGCAAGCAGACGCTGCTGTTCGCCCATGGCTTCAACATCCACTACGGCCAGATCGTGCCGCCCAAAAACGTGGACGTGATCATGATCGCCCCCAAAGGGCCCGGCAACCTGGTGCGGCGCCTCTACCAGGAAGGTCAGGGAGTCCCCTGTTTGTTGGCCGTGGCGCAAGACGCATCCGGAAAAGCCAAAGCCACTGCGCTCGCTTATGGCCACGCCCTGGGCGGCACGCGCGCAGGCGTGATCGAGACCACGTTCAAGGAGGAGACCGAGACGGACCTGTTCGGGGAGCAGGCCGTGCTGTGCGGGGGAATCACCTCGCTCATGAAGGCGGGCTTTGACACGCTGGTGGAGGCCGGGTATGCGCCCGAGATGGCCTACTTTGAGTGCATCCACGAGATGAAGCTCATCGTGGACCTGATCTACAGCGGAGGCCTCGAGCACATGCGCCGCTTCGTGAGCGACACCGCCAAGTACGGGGACGTGACCCGAGGCGGCAGGGTGATAGACGATCGCGTCAGAGCAGAGATGAAGCGCATTTTGGAGGAGATCCAATCGGGAAAGTTCGCCACGGAATGGGTGCTGGAAAACCAGGCGGGCCGCCCTGTGTACCACGCGCTGCTCCGGCGCGAAGAAGAGCATGCCGTCAAGGAAGTCGGGCGATCGTTGCGACAAATGATGGGTTGGCTCGGGGAAGATGCAGCCAAGCCCAAGGAGGTGGCGCGCCTTGGTCGAGCCGGTAAGGGTTGAGGTGTTCGATACCACGCTGCGCGACGGGGAGCAGACCCCGGGCGTCAGCTTTTCCGTGGCCGACAAGGTGCGACTGGCAAAGAAGCTGGAGGACCTCGGCGTGGACGTGATCGAGGCCGGCTTTCCCATCAATTCGCAGGAGGAGCTGGACGCGGTGCGCCAGATCAGCGAGTCGGTCAACGCCACCGTGTGCGGTCTGGCGCGCGTGGTCGAGGCCGACGTGGACTGTGCGCTGGAGTGCGGGGTGGACATGGTCCACCTATTTGCCCCCACTTCCGCAGTGCAGATGCGCCACGCCGTACACGCCACTGCGATCCAAGTTGCAGAGCGGACCAAGCGCGCCATCGGCAGGGTCAAGGATGCAGGCGCGATCTGCATGTTCAGCCCGATGGACGCCACTCGCACGGATCCGCAGTTCCTCGTCGAGATCTGCCAGATCGCGGCGCAAGCAGGGGCGGATTGGCTCAACTTGCCGGACACCGTCGGCGTGAGCACGCCCGCCCGCATTTCAGAGATGGTGCGGCTGGTGCGAAACCATGTGCCGACGCCCATCAGCATCCACTGTCACAACGATTTCGGCCTGGCGGTGGCCAACTCCCTGGCTGCGGTGGAAGCGGGCGCGCGCATGGTGCAGGTCTCGATCAACGGCATCGGCGAACGGGCGGGCAACGCCTCGCTGGAACAAACCGTGATGGGCCTGCGGTGCTTGCAGCAGCTCTCGGTCAACGTCCAGCCGGAGAAGCTTTACGAGATGTCGCGCCTGGTGGAGCGGTTGACCGGCATCCCCACCCCGGCGTACCAGCCCGTGATCGGGGCCAACGCGTTCTCACACGAATCCGGCATCCACGCCGCAGGCGTCATCGAGGAGTCCAGCACGTTTGAGCCCGGCATCATGACCCCCGAGATGGTCGGTCATCGGCGCCGGCTGGTGATCGGCAAGCACACCGGCAAGCACAGCGTTCAGATCGCGCTGCATGAAGCCGGTCTGATCCCCGCAGACGACGAGCTGAACGAAATCGTCAAGCGCGTGAAATCCCTGGGGGGCAAGGGCAAGCACGTCACGCACACGGACCTGTTTACGATCGCCGAAAGCGTGATGGCCAAAGTGCCCAAGGGTCAGCGCGCCATCGAGCTGGAGCAGATCGTGGTCACGACCGGCAACAGGACCACCCCGATGGCTTCGGTGATCGCGCGCGTGCACGGGGACACGCGCACGGAAGCGCAATTGGGCGTGGGTCCGATTGACGCAGCGCTGCGGGCGGTGCAACGCATTCTGGGGTCGGCGCCGCGGCTGGAAATCGTTGACTTTCACCTGGACGCCATCAGCGGCGGCAGCGACGCGGTGGCTACGGTGACCATCACGGTGGAGGACGAGCACGGGAAACGGTCAAGCGCGGACGCCGCACACGAAGACATCGTGATCGCAAGCGTGGAAGCCTTGGTGGCGGCCATCAACCAGCTGCTGCGCGCTCCGCAATGGGAGTCGGCGCAGCCGGTGGGCTGATATGCCTACGTTGTTTGAAAAGTTGTGGCGCTCGCACGTGGTGCACGAGGAGGAAGGGCGGCCGGCGCTGCTGTACATTGACCGCCATTTGGTGCACGAGGTCACTTCGCCCCAGGCGTTCGACGGCTTGCGCCAAGTGGGGCGCCGCGTGCGCCGCCCGGACTTGACCTTCGCCACCATGGACCACAACGTGCCCACGTCCCATCGCCATGCGCCCATTGCAGACCTGATCTCGGCGCGGCAGATCGAGGTCTTGCAGCAGAATTGCGCACGGTTCGGGATCACATTGTACGATTTGAAGAGCGCGCACCAGGGCATCGTGCACGTGATCGGTCCGGAGCTGGGGCTGACGCTGCCCGGCTTGACGATCGTCTGCGGGGACAGCCACACCTCCACGCACGGGGCATTCGGCGCGCTTGCCTTTGGCATCGGCACGACGGAAGTGGAGCACGTGTTGGCCACCCAATGCCTGCCTCAATCCAAACCCAAGACCATGGCCGTCATCTTGAATGGCAAGCGCACTCCAGGCGTCACCGCAAAAGACTTGATTCTCGGCGTCATCGGCCGCATCGGCGTGGCGGGAGGCACGGGCCACGTGATCGAGTACGGCGGCAACGCCATCCGCGATTTGTCGATGGAAGGGCGCATGACGGTGTGCAACATGTCCATCGAGTGCGGCGCACGCGCGGGGATGGTCGCTCCCGACGAGAAGACGTATCGCTATCTGGAAGGCCGTCCCTTTGCCCCCAGGCGCAGGGAATTC
>Ga0326597_10006852_pt1 | contig 15547 bp, 13 predicted proteins | sample RVTome_12_FD_203789 | JGI IMG/M metagenome (GOLD analysis project Ga0326597, IMG submission 203789) | Soil microbial communities from uranium-contaminated site in the Upper Colorado River Basin, Wyoming, United States - RVT100D185 | ecosystem: Environmental > Terrestrial > Soil > Contaminated >...
CATCCCGATTCTCCCGATCGCGGACCCTACGGGCCCGTTCAGGACAATCTAACCCATCGACACCAATTATCCTATGAACTTAGCGGACAGGACACTAGGCAAGGGGCAGCGTGAACCAGAAGGCCGAGCCACGGCCGGCGGTCGACTCGACGCCGACGTCGCCGCCCATCGACCGCACGTACTCGCGCACCAGGCTGAGGCCGATGCCCGTCCCGCGGATGGCGCCGGCGACGGCCTCGACGCCCCGCCAGAACGGTTCGAAGACCTGTTCTGCGTCGCGGGGATCGAGCCCCTCGCCGTAGTCCTTCACGGCGACGCGAGCGACGTCGCCCTGCACGACCGCGGTGACCTCGAGCCGGGTTCCCGCAGCCGTGTACTTGACCGCGTTGGTCAGCAGGTTCATCAGGGCCCGACCGACGAGGTCCGGGTCGGCCGCGACGACCACGTCGTCCACCGCGAGCACGACGTCGCGACCATGCAGTTGCGGGGACAGGCTGTCGACCGTGGCATGCACGACGGGACCGAGGTCGACAGAACGCAGCCGGGCCTCGAACCGACGTCCCCGCTCGAAGTCGGCGACGTCGAGCAGGTGGTCGATGAGCCGTTCGAGTTCGCCCGCGTGGCGGCCGATCTTGGCCAGCAGGTTCCGACGCTGCTCGGAGTCGACCGCGTCCTCGCGGTGCAGCAGGGTCTCGGCGAACCCGCCGATGGCCGTCAACGGGGTCCGGAGTTCATGGGACACCGACGCGACGAAGTCCTGCCGGACCCGGATCGTGTTCTGCAGTTCCGCGACCAGCCCGCGTTCGAGCTCGTACCGTCGCAGGTTGCGCAGGGCGCTGGCCGCGAACGCCGCGAAGGTCTGCGCAAGCGAACTCTCCTCCGACACGAACGCGTGGTCGCTGTCGCGCATGGCCACCAGGATCCCGCGGTCCTCGCCCGGCTCGTCGGGCAGCCGGACGACGAGGATCCCGGGAAGCTCCGTGTCGTCGTCATCGGTTGCGGCCACGGCGCGCAGGGCGACGCCCAGGTCGTCCTCGGGACCCACGACCTCCTGGACCCGCCATCCTCCGTCGGCGTCCTGCAGGGCCAGCAGACAGCCGCGGGCCCGCAGCAGTCGCTTGGCACCGGTGACGATCTCGTGGATCGTGTCGTGGCGACCGAGCGGCTGGTGGACCAGCAGGGCCAGCCGTTGCAGTTCACGGTGGCGGCGGTTGAGGTCGTGCTGGGCGAAGGCCCGCTCGATGACCGCCGGCAGCAGGTCGATGTAGCCGGGTTCCTTGGAGACGAAGTCGACGGCGCCGCGGCGCAGGGCCTGCACGATCACGTCGGACGAGGCCGACCCGGTGACCACGATGGCGGACGGTCCATCCTCCATCTCGGCGATGCGGTCCATCAACTCGATGCCGGACATGCGCGGCAGCCCATTGTCGACCAGGACGAGATCGGCATCAGCGAGGTGCTCGAGCGCTTCCTCGCCGGACCCGGCGACGGTGGTCTGCGCACCGGCACGTTCGAGGGCACGGACCATGAACAGCTGATGGTCCTCGTTGTCCTCGACGACCAGGACCCGGGGGGCCTGCCCCTGCAGCCTCAGATCCAAGGCGGTGTCCACGTTCATACGCCGTCGTCCCGTCAATGCGCGCCGTTGGGTGGCTCCGGGAGGGTGGCGGTCTTGGCCCAGTAGTCGCCCACGATCTGCAGTTCCTCGAGGATCCCCTTGAGGTCCGACGGCTTGACGACGTAGGAATTCCCGCCGCCTGCATAGGCAGCCTCGACGTCCTCGGGCCGATCGGACGAGGTCAGCACGCACACGGGGATCGTGCGCAGCACCGGGTCGGCCTTGAGTTCCTCGAGGACCTCGATGCCGTCCCGTCGCGGCATCCGCAGGTCGAGCAGGATCAGGTGCGGCCGCTCCTTGTCGAGGAAGTGGCCACGGCGGTTGAGGTAGTCCATCACCTCGACGCCGTCCTGCACGGTGTCGATCCTCAGGTCGCCTTCGATCTGGTTCAGGGCGCGTTCGATGAAGTACAGGTGGTCGACGTTGTCGTCAGCGACGAGGACTCGGACAGGCTTCATTGCAGGACCCCCTCTTCGTTCTCGGCCAGCAGCGGTGCGGTCGGGACCGCTGAGGCCGGCAGGTCGATCTGGAACCGGGCGCCGGAATCGCTGGGGACGGCGTGGATGTGACCGCCTGCCTGCTCAACGATACGTCGGCAGATGGCAAGACCCATACCCGTCCCGCCATCCTTGTTCGCGTCGAGGCGTTCGAAGACGCCGAAGACCCGCTCCAGATACTCCTGCGGAATGCCCCTTCCGTTGTCGGAGACGATGATGTGCCACCAGCCGTGCTCGCCCTGTTCGGCGGTGACCTCGATGGCGACGACGTCGCCGCCGTACTTGGCGGCGTTCTCGATGAGGTTGCCGAACAGTTGCCGTGCCCGCGTCGGGTTCAGCCACAGGTCGGGCAGGTCGCTGCGGGTGACGGTGACCTCCGGGAACCGGTTACCGACGTCATCGGCAACGCCGTCGACGAGGTCTTCGAGATCGACGAGGTCGGGTTCGACCTCGACGCGCCCCACCCGGGACAGTTCGAGCAGGTCCCGGATCAGGGCCTCCATGTAGGCGGCGTTGGCCTGCATACGGTCGATGAACCGCTGCGCTTCGGCCGGGAGGCCGTCGGCATACTCGGTCTTCAGCAAGTCGATGTAGCCGAGCATGGCGATGATCGGGTTCTTGAGGTCGTGCGAGGTCGTGTAGACGAAGGATTCGAGTTCGGCGTTGACGGCCTCGAGGTCGGTTCTGGCCTCCTTCTCGGCCTGCATCAGCCGCGCGCGCTCCAGGGCGAGGTCCGCGAGGACCCCGAGGCGGCTGACGAACTCGGTATCTCCCTCGTTCAGCAGCGGCATCGACGGGTCGGTCTGGACCAGCAGGGTGTGCTGCCCCATTCGCATCTCGCGGACGCTCTTCATACCGGGTGCGACGTGCGTGCCGGCGCGCGCAATGACCTCTCCGTCATCGACGATCGCAACCCCAGGCGATCCGAGCACGTCCTTGATCCGAGGCACGATGTCGCGCGTTACGGCTTCGGGGTCTTCCGCCGCCATGAACGAGATGGCCGCGTTGTAGATCTGTTCCTCGTCCTCCCGTCGCCAAGCGGCCCTGAGCGACCTCGGTGGCGCGAACCCCAGCAAGAAGAGGATGGCCGACCCACCTGACAGGCTGCTGCTCACGATCCTCGACGACTCTGACGGATCTTCATTCGTATCGCCGCCGATGCCGTCGAATGCGATCGGAACTATCAACGCCAGCCCGAGAAGGAACGCGCCGCCAGCCAGGAACGTGAGCCGTCTGCGGACGACCGTCGCACGGCCTTTCCGGTGACCGAACAGCTTTACCGCGGCCAGCAGGAGCAGGCCGAACCACTCCACAAGAAGTAGGACAACCCCGAGGAGCACTACACCGCTGAAATCGCCCTCCTCCTCCGGAAACCGGATCACCAGAAGTGGGATCGCCGCCGCGACGAACAGGACGTGGGTAGCCAAGCGGAGCCGTGCGCTGAACTTCGTGATGCTGTCCGCGAATCGAGCGAGGAGGTAGGGGAACGCGGTCAGAAGAACGATCAGGACCTTCGTCCCGATCGAGTTGGTATCAGAATCCTCGCCCATCACCCGCCCGGCGAGCAGGATCGTCACGATGCAGGCAAAGCTCGCTGCCAGCCAGGCGGTAGGCCGCGAGCGCTGGCGGATCCACAGCCTCAGGGATATCAGCGCACACGCCCACAACAAGACGGGGACGATGAGTTCGAGAAATCTCGCGACGGTCATATGGGTCCCATCAAGCGGTCGGCTGTGCCCGCAACCGGCCGCATCGTTCGCGGGGGGTCTGTCCCTGCTGGGCTACCAGTCGGCAGTGTGCGTGATCGATGAACGCTCTGCAGGCAATTGGGGCCACGAATCTCAGCCTCGCGTGACCGTCGCACCCTCACCGATTCCGACACGTTCGAACCACCCCGCCGGCACCTCCAGGGCGTCACGATAGGTGACGCGGGGCGGGTAGGTCGGGCAGGGATCGGCTTCGCACGGTTGCATCGTCAGGATTTGCAGGATCTCGCCCTCCGCGCTGATGAACGCGATGTCCAGTTGGACCAGGGTGTTCTTCATCCAGAAGGCCCGTTGATGGTCCTGCGGGTAGACGAACAGCATCCCGGTGCCGTCAGGCAGCTCCGGGACCTCCATCAGGCCGTGCGTCTGGCGTTCGACGGTGTCGGCCACGCGGACCGCCACGGTTTCCGTGGTGCCGTCGGTCCCCGTGAGATCCAGCACCGCCGCCGGGTAGTCGTCCACGCTGGGATGCAGCATCGGCCCGCCGGCGTCCACGACCTCCGAAGGCGGCTCCACCTCGTCCGAGGGTTCGCCGTCACCAGCTCCACAGGCCACGCCAACAAGCACGACGAGCAGCGGAGCAACCTGGCGGACGCGCATCCCCCGAAGCTACTGCGCGAGGCGGCCGCAGCTAGCCTCCGGGCGGCCACGACAGCAGGGAGCACGGCGTGCAGGAACTGGCAGTCACCGCCATCGGGTCGGACCGGCCCGGGATCGTCGCCGCCGTCGCCGGCGTGCTGCGGGACCGCGGGGCCAACGTCGAGGACTCGGCGATGACGATCCTCGGCGGCCACTTCGCCATCGTCATGCTCGTCGAGAGCGACGACGACCCCCACGACCTGCGCGCGGCCCTGACCGAGGCCACCGCGGGCTTCGGGCTGACCATCCACGTCAGCCGCGCAGGCAACGAGCCGACCCCCTCGGAGCCGACCCACCTGCTCAGCGTGTACGGGTCGGACAAGCCAGGGATCCTCGCCGGGGTCACCCGCGCCCTGGCCGATGCGGGGGCCAACGTCACCGACCTCGAGACCCGCCTGCTGTCCGCCGAGGACGACCCGATCTACGCAATGGTCATCGAGGTCTTCGTCGACGACGACAGGCAGGACGCCCTGACCGCGGCGGTCTCGGCCGCCTGCGAGGACCTCGGCGTCGACCACTCCATGCGCCGCATCGAAGCCGAGACGTACTGATCCGGTGACCGTCCGCAGCGTCGCCCGCTACCCGACCCGAGTGCTCAAGGGGCTGGCCGAAGCCGTCGGTGACGTCGGTGACCACGCCCGCGCGGTCGCGGACGACCTCGTCGAGACGATGTACGACTCCCCCGGCTGCGTCGGCTTGGCCGCACCCCAGATCGGCGTCCCGTTGCGCGTGTTCGCCATGGACGTCTCGGTCATGCGCAAGCCTCCCCCGGGCAACCACGGGCTGGTCGTGCTGCTGGACCCGGAACTGCTGTTCGCCACGGGTTCGGAGATCCGGCGCGAGGGCTGCATGTCCGTCCCCGACTACACGTGCGACATCCGCCGCGCCACGGAGGTCGTCGTCCGCGGACACACGCCCGACGGGAGCCTCCGGGTGATCGAGGCCTCGGGGTTCGAGGCACGCGCCCTGCAGCACGAACTCGACCACCTCGACGGGTCGCTCATCCTCGACCGGGTGGAGTCCGCAAAAACGGACGTATTCCGCCGCAAGCGCTACGCAGACCGGGGCGAACACCTCAAGTAGCCCCCGCGCGCGCTGGCCGCGCTGGCGTCCACGCGGGCAGCCCACCCCGTCGAACCTGGTGGGCTGCGGCGTACGGTTGTGACAGGCGGTCGGCGGGACCGCCGTGAACGGGAGCCAGACCATGCGTCGTCGCATGCGGACTCGAATGGGCGGCGCGGTCGTCCTTGCCATGACGGTCGGACTGCTGACCCCTTCCGCGGCACTCGCGGACGTGGACCCACCGTGCGACGGGTGGGCCGAGTTCGCCGGGCAACGTTGGACGCCGGCCAACGACTCGGCCAGCAACCCGATCATCATTCCACCGGGGCAGGACACCTTCCAGGTCCGATACTTCGGTTCGTCCGGGTTCGACAACAACGGCCACAAGGGCAAGATCTACGCCGATCTCGTCGTCCAGATCCCGATTGCCGACTGGGAGGACACCAACGGCCCACTGCAGAACGACCCGAGCAAGGAGGGCGACTACACCATCGACATGGCCGAGATCCGCGACGAGGCGCGGTTCGAGCCCCGCGGGCTCGTCAACGTCCGTGGCAGCCACTCTGCTGAGGGCGGCAGTTGTTCCGGCTTCGTCATGGTCAAGTTCGACGGCCCGATCTTCGACAGCATGCTCGCGTCGGCGTCGCTCGGCGGGATGGTGCTGATGCTCGTCCTCCTGCTGCTCGCCGCGTTCGTGACCGGGAAGGCGGCCGCAGGCGGCATCGCGCGCGGGCGACCCATCCTCGGCATCCTCGCTGGCCTCTTCTTCGGCTTGTTCCTGGCGATCTTCCTGCAGCAGGCAAGTGTCTGGCCGCTCGAACCGCTCACGCTGTACGGCCTGCCGGCGTTGTTCGTGCTGCTCGGGTTCGCGCTCGGATGGTTCCCGGCGTTCGGCCGAGGCCGGATCACCCCCTCGGTGATCCCACCCGACCTCGGTGACGACAACATCGGCCCGATGGCCTGACGAGTCCGACCGAGCGGGCGGCCGGCGACCGATGTCAGGGTGTGGACAACCGGTTGGCGGACCTCGACGGGCGGGTCAGACTCCGAGGCGACCCCAACCGACCCCCGAAAGGACCTGCCGTGGCCGGCTTCCCGCCCGAGACCATCGACTTCCTCGCCGATCTTCGCGCCGACAACCACAAGGACTGGTTCCACGCCAACCGCGACCGCTACGAGGCCCACTACCTCGCCCCGGCCCGGGCATTCGTCGAGGCAGCCGGCGCGGCGATCCGCGACTTCGCGCCGGACATCGCCTTCGAACCCGTCGTGGGCGGCAGCATGTTCCGGGTCAACCGCGACATTCGGTTCACGGCAAGCAACGAGCCATACAAGCCGTACGTCGACCTGTGGTTCTGGGAGGGCGAGCGCCGGTCCGCACCGTCCGGCTTCTACCTGCGCCTGACGCCCGAGACGGTGGCGGTCGGGGTCGGCGCGTACCAGTTCGACGGCGCACAGCTCGCGCGGTACCGCGGCGCCGTGGCCGACCCCCGCGCCGGCGCCGGCCTGCAGGCAACGCTCGACGACCTGCAGGCCGCAGGGTTCGAGATCCCGCAACCCGATCTCAAGCGGGTCCCGGAGGGATTCGATGCCGACGGCGAGCACGCGGACCTGCTCCGCCACAAGCGCCTGTTCGTGGCGGGCGAGGCCGACCATCCCGGCGTGCTCGGCACGGCTCGGTTCGTCGGGTGGTGCGCGCGCCGGTGGGAACAGCAGGCGCCGCTGCATCGCTGGCTGGTCACACATCTGGGCTGATCAGGCCCTGTCAGCGCGTCGTCCGCGCGTCGTCCGCATGTCGTCCGCGCGTCGTCCGCGCGTTCGTCCGGCGCAGGAGCCGCCACCTACACTCACGCGCCGCCGCCCTTCGACGAAGAGGACGTCACGCGTGGACCTGCTGACCATCTTCCGCATCGTGGCGGGCGTGGCCGTCATTGCCATCTTCGGTGGGCTGTCGCTGCGGCGCGGCCTGTGGCTGTACCAACTCGTCGGCAAGGCCGCGCCAGCCCCGGAACGCAACATCCGGACGGCGCTCAGGGCCAACCTGTCCCACGCCATCAGCAACATCCTCGGCAACGAGAAACTGCTGCGCTGGTCGCTGCCCGGCATCGCCCACTTCTGGGTCATGTGGGCGTTCCTCGTCCTGCAGACCACCCTCATCGAGGCCGCAGGCGAACTGTTCATCGGACCCGAGTTCCAGATCCCCCTGCTGAACCGCATCTCGCTCGGAGGCATCACGGCCTACGACCTGCTCGGGTTCATGCAGGACTCGCTCGGCCTGCTGTCGGTGGCCGGCATCGTGATCTTCGCCGCGATCCGCTTCTCGCAGGACCCCAGCCGCAAGGGTCGCGCGTCCCGGTTCGCCGGGTCCAACCTCAACCAGGGGTGGTGGGTGCTGACAGCTGAGTTCCTGGTCATCTGGACGCTGTGGATCGCCCACGGCGTGCGGTTCGCCGAAGACCACGCCCCCACGCAGGCCGCGTTCGTGTCCCGGTGGTTCGGCGAGGCGTTCGCCGGCCTCGACCACACCATGCTCGAGTGGTTCGCGGCGGGAAACCTGATCGTCCACATCTCGATCGTCGGCGGGTTCCTGCTGTTCACGCTGAACTCCAAGCACCTGCACATCCTCACGATCCCGTTCCAGGAATTGACCAGGGGTCCGCGGCGCGACAAGGCACTCGGCGCACTGTCCACCGAACTGATCGACATGGAGAACATGGACGAGGACACCGTCCTCGGCGTCGGCCAGGTCGAGCAGTTCACCTTCGACAAGTTCCTGGACTTCTACACGTGCACCGAGTGCGGCCGGTGCCAGTCGCAGTGCCCTGCGTGGAACACCGGCAAGCCGCTGTCGCCCAAGATGCTGATCATGGACCTGCGGGACCACCTGTACGCCAAGGGTGACTTCCTGCTCGGGAAGGAATCCGAGGACGACGCCGCAGACGTCATCAACCTGCCACTGGTCAGCAACACCCCCGGCGGCGAAGGGGTCATCGACTTCGACGTGCTGTGGTCGTGCACCACCTGCGGCGCGTGCGTCGAGGAGTGCCCGGTCGACATCCAGCACGTCGACACGATCGTCGACATGCGCCGGTACAGCGCCATGATGGAGTCGAGCTTTCCGCAGGAAGCCGGCGTGATGCTCAAGAACGTCGAGAACTCCGGCGACCCCTGGGGCGTCGGCCAGTCCAAACGCGAGGAGTGGACCGACAAGCTCGACTTCGACATCCCGCGCGCGGTGCCTGGCACACGACTCGACGCCGGGATCGAGTACCTGTTCTGGGTCGGCTGCGCCGGTTCGGTCGACGACCGTGCGAAGAAGATCACCCAGGCGACCGCGCAGCTCCTGCACGACGCCGGCGTGAAGTTCGCGATCCTCGGCTCGGCCGAGACCTGCACCGGGGATCCGGCACGGCGCCTCGGCATGGAGTATCTGTTCCAGATGCTCGCGCAGATGAACGTCGAGAACCTGAAGTCGGTCGGCGCCGACACACGCAAGATCGTCGCCTGGTGCCCACACTGCTTCAACACGATCAAGAACGAGTACCCGGACTTCGACGGCCACTTCACCGTCCTGCACCACTCCGAGGTCCTGGCGCAACTCATCGACGACGGTCGCCTGGTGGCCACCAACGAGATGGACAAGCGGGTCACCTATCACGACCCGTGCTACCTCGGCCGCCACAACGAGGTCTACTCCAAACCGCGCATGGTCGTCGACGCGGTGCCCGGCCTGAAGCCGACCGAGATGCACCGCTGCCGGTCCAACGGCTTCTGCTGCGGCGCCGGCGGGGCCCGCATGTGGATGGAGGAGGACATCGGCAAGCGCGTCAACATCGAGCGCATCGAGGAGGCACTCGAGACCGACCCCGACCTCATCACGACCGCCTGCCCGTTCTGCACGACGATGCTGTCCGACGGCATCGCCCAGAAGGTGCAGGAGGGTGCAATCGCGGAGGGCAAGGTCGAGGTCCTCGACATCTCCGAGGTCCTTCAGCGGGGCCGCATGCTTCCGGTGGCAACGCAGGGCGTCAAGGCCGACGTGGACCCGGAGCCAGCCGGGCAGCAGTGACGCCGTTGGGGCGCAACCTTGCAACCTCCGGCGGGCTCACCACGTCCCACCCTTCGCGTGAAGGAGCCCGCCGTGCGTGTCCGGACCCTGGTCCTCGTCGTCATCGCTGCACTGCCGCCAGCCTGTTCGGTGTTCGCCGGGTCGCTGCCCGACGCCGCGGAAGGTGACTGGGAATTGACCGATGGCACCGTCGACGGTCAGGACCTGCAGTTCCCGGCGGGCGTGCGGATAACGCTGTCGATCGACGGTGACGAGGTCGGCGGCAACAACTCGTGCAACAGCTACTTCGGCCGGATCGACACGTCCGGTGGCCGGCTGTCGATCGTGGAACTCGGACAGACCGAGATGGGCTGCCCCGACCTGATGGATCTCGAGGCCACCTACATGGGGGCGCTGCAGGCCGTCACCGCCCTGGAGGTCACCGTCGACGACCTCCACCTCACCGGCCCCGACGTCGACCTGCGATTCGACCGCGTGCAGCCGCTGCCGACGTCCGACCTCGTCGGCACGACCTGGACGCTGGAATCCCTGCTGATGGGCGAGGTCGCCAGTTCCGTCGGCGGCGACCCGGCAACCTTGGAACTGACCGAGGACGGGAAGCTCACCGGCTCCACCGGCTGCCGGACCTTCGACGGCACCTACGAGGTCAGCGGCGACACCGTCACCGCCACCCAACTGAGCACCGACGACCGCGCATGCCCGGCGGAACTCCAGGGCCAGGACGACCACGTCCTCGCCGTCATCGGCGACGGCTTCACCGTCGTGATCGAGGAGAACCGCCTTACGGTCACCTCAGCGGGTGACCCGACCCAGGGCCTGGACTACCGCGCCGGCTGACCGAATGTCGAGAAACCCGCGCATCCGCGGGTAATGACCCATTTGCTCTCGGCGTCAGCTGCCGGAGCCGAGCGAGAAGCCGGCGTCGAGGTCCTCGTCGGCGTAGGCCCGGAACGCGATGATCGTCTCCGAGTCCTTCACTCCGGCCACCTTGTCGATACCGCCGGTGACGACGTCGGCGAGGTCTTCGTTGCGGGCCACGCGCACCTTGCAGATGAGGTCGTAGCGGCCCGTCACCGAGTAGACCTCCACCACGCCATCGACTTCGACGATCGCGGCCGCAGCCTCGGGAACCGCGTCGACGGCACAGTCGATCAGGACGAAGGCGGTGATCACGGGCGCTCCTGACGTCGGCCCGACCGAGGCTACTTGCCGGGCTCGCCTTCTCGCCGACGCTCGCCGTCCGTCAGCCCCGTGCCGGCAACCCTGGTTCCTCTGTTCACCGGCAGATCTACGTCGAACTGGGCACCGCCACCGGGGGCGTCTGCGTAGGCGATAGTCCCGTCGTTGGCTTCCACGAGTTTCTTGACGATCGACAGTCCCAGCCCGACCCCGGAGGCCTGGCGGCCACCGGTTCCACGTTCGAAGGGCTCGAACAACCGCTCCATCGACGCGCCAGGGATCCCGACGCCGTGGTCGCGGACCGACAGGCACACCCGCCCATTGTCGTTGCCGGCTGCCGAGACGACCACCGGCGGGTCGCCGTACCTCAGGGCGTTCTCGATCAGGTTCTCGAGAACAAGCAGTACGTGGGAGCGGTCCGCCCACACATGCAGGTCGCTCGACAGTTCGACGCTGACGTCGCCGGGGAAATCTCTGCGGAGCGTCTCGCCGAGGTCGCTGAGCGGCACATGCGCCGGCGAGTTGTCGACCAGGCCGGCATTCGAGCGGGCGTGGGTCAGCAGGCGGGCGACCAGGCGCTGGAGCCGGCCTGCCTGGCGCAGGATGCCGGCGGCGGCACCCCGGATGCTGTCGACGTCCATCGTGTCGACGTGGTCGTACAGGGTCTCGCCGTACCCGGTGATCACCGTCAGGGGGTTGTTCATCTCGTGGCCGGCGACCGAGATCCAGTCCGTGTCCGGTGCTACCGCATCGAGGTCGTCGTGCAGGACGGCGATGAACGCGGGTTCACCCTCCCACTCGCCTTCGACCGTCGTGATCGTCAGCGTTCGTGGGCCGTCGCTGCCGATGATGTCCGCCCGCGCGAAGCCATCGAGGGTGAGCGGCACGCCGAGTTCCATACCGACGAGCTCGTCGCGGTTCAACAGGTGCCTCGCGGCATCCGTCGCGAACCGCACGGTCCCGTCGCTGTCGAGCACGGCGAACCCGCCGCCGCGCCGCTCGGCCGTGGTGACCCAACCGCCCCTTCCCGTGCTCCGACCGGACATGCTCGCCCGGTCGAAGACGATACCGAGTCGCCGTGACTCGCTGAGGGACAGAGGACCACCGGCCTCACGGTTCCCGATCTGACACACCGTCAGATCCCGCATAGCCTTGTGGGTCACAGCGCGGTCCGGCCGGCCGCGCGGCAGAGGCGGGAGGCGACGTGGCAGCAACTCCGACGTCAGGGGCGATCGCGATCCCCGAGGCGGACGCCAAGGTCCGTCACAACACCACGACGGAGGTCGACGACGCCGTGGCGGCAGTCGCTGCCAACAAGGAGAGCTGGTTGCAGTTGCCGCTCGACGCGAAGATCCAACTGCTCGAGCAGACGATCCGCGACACGGTGGCGGCCTCGGACGAGTGGATGGCCGAAGCCGCGGCGGGCAAGGGCCTGGCACCGGGCGACCCCCGCTACGCGGAGGAACTGGCCACCGGACCACTGCAGATCGTCCGGCACGCCCGCCTGCTCGCGCAGACCCTGAAGTCCTTGCGTGACACCGGTCAGGTGGGGTTGCCTGCGACCCCACACATACGACCCGGCGGGCAGGTCGTCGTCCCGGTGTTCCCGACCTCGAAGCTCGACGCCGCCACGTTCGTGGGACACAAGGCCGAGGTCTGGCTGGAGCCGGACGTGACCATCCCGACGATGCGGACCGCGACGTTGTACCGCGACCCGCCGTCCGAGGGGAAGGTCTGCTTCATCCTCTCGGCAGGCAACTTCACCGCAGGCGGCGTGTCCGACGCACTGCACAAGCTGTTCGTGGACGGTGAAGTCTGCGTCGTCAAGATGAACCCGGTGAACGAGCACCTCGGCCGGTTCATGGAGCGGTCGATGACCCCGTTCGTCCGCGAGGGCGTCGTCCGGTTCGTGTACGGCGGTGTCGAGGTCGGCGAGCACCTCGTCGACCACCCGCAGGTCGACACGATCCACATGACGGCATCCGACAAGACCCACGACGCCGTCGTGTTCGGCGACGGCGACGAGGGCGCCAAGCGCAAGCAGGCCAACGAGCCGCTGCGCGACAAACCGGTCAGCAGCGAACTTGGCGCCGTCAACCCGGTGATCATCGTCCCCGGCCCGTGGACCGACGGCGACCTCGACTACCACGGCCGGTACCTCGCATCGATGTTGTCCATGAACGCAGGGTTCACCTGCCTGTGCCCTCGCGTCGTCGTGCAGCACCGCTCGTGGGACCAGCGCACCGCGCTGCTCGACCAGATCCGCCGCTCGCTGGCCGAGTGCCCGCCGCGCGACCCCTACTACCCCGGGGCACGCCAGCGGTGGGAGGTGTTCCTGGCCGCCCATCCCGAGGCCGAGGCCTACGGACCGGCCGGGCAAGACGACGTCCCGTGGACGCTGATCCCCGACGTCGACGCGTCCGACCCCGACGACGTCGTGTTCCGGGCCGAGGCGTTCAACTCGATCCTGGCCGAGGTCGCCCTCGACGGCGCGGATCCGGACGACTACCTCGACCAGGCTGTCGAATTCTGCAACGACACCCTGTGGGGAACCCTGTCGGCGACGATCCTGGTCCACCCGAAGACACTGAAGTCCCCCGCGGGGGCAGCTGCCGTCGATCGCGCCGTCGCCAACCTGCGGTACGGCACGATCGGCGTCAACGTGTGGGCAGGTACCGGGTACGGGCTGGGGTCCACGTCATGGGGGGCCTTCCCTGGTCACCCGCTGAACGACATCCAGTCCGGTCGCGGCGTCGTGCACAACACCTACCTGCTCGAGCGGCCCCAGAAAACGGTGATCCACGCACCTTTCAAGCTGGGCAAGAAACCGCCGATGGCCTACGACCAGCGCACCTTCACCACCCAGATCCGCCGCCTGCTGCGTGTCGAGGCCTTCGGCGAGTGGAAGCAGTTGCCGGGCATCGTCAAGGACGGCGTCAAGGCCTGACGGCGGGTCGTCAGGCAGCGGGGACCCGCAGCGTCCTGGTCTCACTGGAACCAGGCTCGAGGGTGAGGGCCTCGTTGCGGTGGAAGACGGTCAGCGGGGCGTCGCCGACCTCGAGCTCGTACGTGACGTCGAACCGGCCGATGTGGACGCGCAGCCGGCACGTGCCCACGGTCAGGGCGAAGCTGAGGCCGTTCCAGCCCGACGGGAGGGTCGGGTCGAACCGCAGCACGCCGTCGGTGTCACGCAGCCCGCCGAAGCCGTACACGAGCGTCATCCAGACCCCACCGGCCGCAGCGATGTGCAGACCGTCAGCGGTGTTGCCAGCCACGTCGGCGAGGTCCATGAACACGCCGTAGCGGAAGTACTCGATCGCCTTGGCCTGGTTCTGCAGCTCGGCCGCGACGATGGACTGGATCGCCGCCGACAGTGACGAGTCACCGGTCGTCAGCGGGTCGTAGTACTCGAAGTTTCGCCGCTTGAGGTCGTCGTCGAACTCGTCGGTCAGCAGGAACATCGCGAGGACGATGTCGGCCTGCTTGATGACCTGGAACCGGTAGATCACCAGCGGGTGGAAGTACAGCAGCAGGGGGTACTTGTCCTTCGGGGTGTTGTCGAAGTCCCACACCGCCTTCTCGAGGAAGTTGGCGTCCTGCGGCGTGATGCCGAGTTCCTCGTCATGGGGGATGTGCATGGCCTCGGCGGCCCGGCGCCACTGTTCCTCCTCGCCCGGCACGAGCGCCGTCCGGTGGCACAGCTCGGCATAGGCCTCGACGTTCTCGGCCGGCAGCCGCGACACGACCTCGGCGGCGTAGCGGAGGTTCAGGCGCGCCATCAGGTTGGTGTAGGCGTTGTCGTTGACCAGGGTCGTGTACTCGTCTGGACCGGTCACGCCGAAGATGTGGAAGGCCCCGTCGTCGCCGAAGTGTCCGAGATCGGCCCACAGGCGTGCGGTCTCGACCAGCAACTCGGCGCCGTACCGGTGCAGCAGGTCCCGGTCACCGGTGACGTCCACGTACTTCTTCAGCGCATAGATGATGTCGGCGTTGATGTGGTACTGGGCGGTGCCGGCCTCGTAGTAGGCGGATGCCTCCTCGCCGTTGATCGTGCGCCAGGGGAACAGCGCACCTTTCTGGTTGACCTCCCTGGCCCGGATCCGCGCATGGTCGAGCAGGGCGTGACGGAACCGCACCAGGTTCCTGGCCGCCTGGGGCATCGCGTACGTCAGGAACGGCATGACGTAGATCTCGGTGTCCCAGAAGTAGTGGCCTTCGTACCCCGAGCCGGTCAGGCCCTTGGCGGGGATGCCGGTGCCTTCGGCGCGCGCGGCGGCCTGGGCCACCTGGAAGAGGTTCCACCGCACCGCCTGCTGGACGACCGGGTTGCCCCTGATCCTGACGTCGGCGGTCTGCCAGAACTCGCCGAACCAGGCCGCCTGCGCCTCGGCCAGCGAATCCCAGCCGTCGTCGACGGCGCGGTCGAGCGCCCGATGGCAGCGGTCCGCCAACTGCTCGGTCGACACGGACCGGGACGTGAAGTAGGTCGCCCACTTGTCGATCCTGATCGTGGTGCCGGCCGAGGCGTCGACGTTCAGGACGACCTTGCCGCGCTCGTCGTCGGCCTCGCACACGACCTCGTGCGGTGCGTCGACGTCGAAGCGGTGGTCGATCGCGCATGCCAGGGTCATCCCCGACGCGGCGACGCGGAACTGCATCGTGACCCTGTTGTCCTCGCACCGTTGCTTCACTGGTTGCAGCACGTCCCCGAGGGCCC
>Ga0326597_10006853_pt1 | contig 15547 bp, 12 predicted proteins | sample RVTome_12_FD_203789 | JGI IMG/M metagenome (GOLD analysis project Ga0326597, IMG submission 203789) | Soil microbial communities from uranium-contaminated site in the Upper Colorado River Basin, Wyoming, United States - RVT100D185 | ecosystem: Environmental > Terrestrial > Soil > Contaminated >...
GGAATCTGGAATTCGGAATCTGGAATCCGGAATCTGGAATCCGTCTGGGTCTCGTCGCGAAACCACGGGCGTGTGACCTGCCAACTGACAACTCGCAACGAACAACTATCCGTCTTGTTTGGTTCCGGCTCTGCCGGGTTAGGATTCAGGTTTGGGATTCTAGACTAGAGTTCTCTCCCCTACGTTCCTTCATCCCAAGACGCCAGGTACTTTTCCTGCTCCGGGGTGAGCCGGTCGATCTGCACCCGCATGGCATCCAGCTTAATGCGCGCGACCTCGCGGTCGATCTCTTTCGGAACCGGATAGACGGCCTTTTCGAGCTTCTCGGCGTTGGCGGCCAGGTATTCGGCGCACAGGGCCTGGTTGGCGAAACTCATGTCCATGACCGAGGCGGGGTGGCCTTCGGCGCTCGAAAGATTCACGAGGCGGCCGTCGGCCAGGAGGTAAATCCGCCGGCCGTCGGCCATGCGGAACTCTTCCACGAACTCGCGCATCTTGCGGCGGCTCTTGGCCATCTTCTCAAGCGCCGGGATATCGATCTCGACGTTGAAGTGCCCGGAGTTGGCGAGCAGCGCGCCGTCTTTCATGCGCTCGAAATGCTCCTTGGCCAGCACGCTCTTGTTGCCCGTGGCGCTGATGAAGAGGTCGCCGACCTTGGCCGCCTCGGGCATGGGCATCACCTGGAAGCCGTCCATCACGGCCTCGAGCGCGCGGGTCGGATCGATTTCCGTGACGATCACGTGCGCCCCGAGACCGTTCGCCCGCATGGCGATGCCGCGTCCGCACCAGCCGTATCCTCCCACGACGACCGTCAGCCCGGCGATCAGAACATTGGTCGCCCGCAGCACGCCGTCGAGCGTCGACTGCCCGGTCCCGTAGCGGTTGTCGAACATGTGCTTGGTGTCGGCGTCGTTGACGGCGATGATGGGATAGCGCAGGACCTTCTGCTCGGCCATGCTGCGGAGGCGGATCACCCCGGTGGTGGTCTCCTCGGTTCCGGCGCGGATGTCGCCGGCGAGATCGCTGCGCTTGGTATGCGCGAGCGACACCAGGTCCGCCCCGTCGTCCATCGTGAAGTGCGGCCGGTGCTGCATCGTGGAATCCAGATGGGAATAGTACGTATCGTTATTTTCGCCCTTGATGGCGAAGACGGAGATGCCGTGATCCCGGACCAGCGAGGACGCCACGGCATCCTGCGTGCTCAACGGATTCGATGCGCACAGCATCACCTCCGCGCCGCCCTTCTGCAGGGTCAGGATCAGGTTGGCGGTCTCGGTCGTGACGTGCAGGCAGGCCGAGATGCGGACGCCGCGCAGCGGCTGGTCCTTCTCGAACCGTTTGCGGATCGAGCTGAGCGTGGGCATGAACTGGTCGGCCCATTCGATGCGCAGCCGGCCCTCGTCGGCCAGTGCCAGGTCCTTTACGTCGGCGGGAATCTTTGCAATTGTAGACATAGTATGGATGGACTCCTATTTTTACTGGAACACTCTATATTCTGAAAAATGGGTTCCCCGAGCGTCCCGGGAGAATTACCGTGCGGCGGCTTTCACTTCGGCTTCCGCAGAAAGGCCGGCGGCCTGGCGCAGTCTCTCCGCCTGGGTGGCGGCCTCCCAGGTCAGGTCCGGCTCCGTGCGCCCGAAGTGGCCGAAGGCAGCCGTTTGCTCGTAGATCGGCCGCCGCAGCCGCAAATAGTCGATAATGCCGCGCGGCGTAAGAGGGAAGATCTCCCGGACCAATGCCACCAGTTTTTCCTCCTCCACCAGTCCCGTGCCGAACGTGTCCACCATGACCGACACCGGCTCGGCGACTCCGATGGCGTAGGCCAACTGGACTTCGCAGCGCTCGGCTGCCCCGGCTGCCACGATGTTCTTTGCGATGTGCCGGGCCATGTAAGAGGCCGATCGGTCGACCTTGGAGGGGTCCTTGCCGGAGAAGGCTCCGCCTCCGTGGCGGCCCATCCCGCCGTAGGTATCCACGATGATCTTGCGTCCCGTCAGCCCGGTGTCGCCGGCCGGACCGCCGGTCACGAACCGCCCCGTTGGATTGATGTGAATTTGCGCTCCGGAGAGCATCGCCTGGGGAATGACCGCATGGATGACTTCTTCCCGGATGGCTTCCTGGAGCGTGTTGTCCGGAACGCTCTCGCTGTGCTGCGAGGAGACCACCACGGCCGCCACCCGCACCGGCTTGCCGTCTTCGTAGGCCACGGAAACTTGCGATTTGCCGTCCGGCCGCAGGAAGGATGCCTTGCCGCACCGCCGCACTTCCGACAGCTTCCGCACCAGCTTATGGGCCAGCATGATCGGCAGCGGCATCAGCTCCGCCGTCTCGTTGCAGGCGTATCCGAACATCATGCCCTGGTCGCCCGCCCCGTCCCGGTTGACTCCCATCGCGATGTCCGGCGACTGCTCGTGAACCGCCGTCATCACCGCGCAGGTCTCCGCGTCGAAGCCGTACTTCGCGCGGGTATAGCCGATCCGCTCGATCGTCCGCCGGGCGAGCTTCGTATACTCCACGCTCCCCTTGGCCGTGATCTCGCCGGCGATGAGGACCAGCCCCGTGGTCAGGAGCGTTTCGCAGGCTACCCGCCCCAGCGGGTCCTGAGCCAGGACCGCGTCCAGTACAGCGTCCGAGATTTGGTCCGCGATCTTGTCCGGATGGCCTTCCGTCACGGATTCGGAAGTGAATAAATAATTTCGCGCGCGCTGCGACACGGTAGGATCCTCCTCAAAAATCAATGGACCAAGTTGATCGAAAATCTCCGGAGGGGCTATGCCGACCCGAGGCCGAACCCCGAGTAGAACCCCGAGCTGAACCTGATGTCCGAGAGTAGCAGAGTTCCCACGGAGCGTCAAAGCAATTTTGCCCATTTGCCCCGCGCCAGACGCTATCCGCCGCCCCGGCCCGCCCTCCCCCCGGCTGTCCGGGAGCAGGGGGATCGGGAGGAGAATTTTCTGTTGTCTCAGACCCGTTTGCTTGCTACATTCCAAACTGGACTTTCGTAACCGCGTGCGGCGGGCCGGTGAGAGGAATCGTTTGAGGAAGCCCCTATTCCGAGTTGCTTTGCTGCTGGGCGCCCTGGCCTATCTGATTTCGCTTGGAATCAGCCTGGCCGGGCAATGGGTGCTGGATGCGCCGACCCCGGAAAATCTGGAGCGCGGCATCCAGTGGGATTCCCGCAACCCCGACCTCTGGGCTCGTTACGCCCGGCAGTGGCATTTTCTCGCCAGCAGCCCGGAAACCCAGCGGGCCGTGGAGAGTTACCAGAAAGCCACCTCTCTGAATCCTCTCGATGCCGCAAACTGGAAGGACCTGGCCACCGCCCAGATGGAGCAAGGGAATCTGGAGGAAGCGGAAGTCGCGCTGCGGGGTGAGCTCACGGCCGTTCCCAATTCTCCCCAAGCTGCCTGGCGCATGGCCAATCTCCTGCTGGTCCGGGGCCGTACGGCGGAAGCGTATCCCTATCTTCGCAACGCAGCCAATGAAGGGAGTCTTCGTGTTCCTGTCTTCGATCTTGCCCGGAGGCTCGAGGAAGACCCCGAAGTAATCCGGCGGGAGCTGATCCCGGAGACGCCGGAGGCCCGGGCGGACTATTTGCAGTTTCTTGTCTCCGGGCAGATTCTTGACGAGGCATACCCGGTTTGGCAGGAAGTCGCCCGAGATGGCTCCCCCCAGACTGTCCGCCTTGGAAACGCCTATGTGGATGCTCTCGCCAGGGCGGGGAACGGGAGCGATGCCGCACGAGTCTGGGAGGAACTGCTTGCGATGACGGACCAAGCCCCGCGTCCGGAAGGGGAACTGCTCACCAACGGAGATTTTGAAGACCAGTTCTTGAATGCCGGCCTGGATTGGCGGCTCGCATCGAGAGAGGGTTACCAGATTGCGCTCGACTCGTTTCTGTTTCAGAACGGAACCCGGTCGTTGCGTGTCACTTTTGACGGAAGCGCCAATCTCGACTTTGCGGGTATTACCCAGACCGTCCCTGTGGAGCCCAACACCCGCTATCGCTTCGAGGCCTATCTCCGGGCGGACGGGATTACGTCGGATAATGGCCCGTTTTTCCGCATTGCCAGTCAGGGCGTTCCCCCGGAGGAGGCCTTCACTGTTTCCACGCCCCCCCGGGTGCAAACCTTGGGCTGGGTCCACGAGCAGGTCGATTTCGAGACCGGGCCGCGCACCAGCATCGTCATCCTTCTGTTGCGCCGCCAGCCCAGCCAGAAACTCAATAATTTGATTCAAGGGAAGGTCTGGATCGACAATCTTTCGTTGAAGCCGCTTCCTTAGACGCTTCGCCGGGCTGCCCGGGATCGCCGGCCCGCGCTCGCTGCCTTGACTGCCTTTCCCGCCGTATGGTAGCTTACCATTCCGCTTTTTCCATCGATTGAGGGTCCCGGAATTGGCTGTCCCGACTACTGCGCTGCGCAAGACCGCTTTGAACGCCGCCCACCGCCGCCTGGGCGCGCGCATGGTCGAGTTCGGCGGCTGGGACATGCCCGTCGAGTACTCCGGCATTGTTCCCGAGCATATGGCCGTGCGGACGCGTGTCGGGCTATTTGACGTGAGCCACATGGGCGAGGTCGAGGTGCGCGGCCAGGGGGCGCTGCCTCTTCTCCAGAACGTCACCTGCAACGATGTTTCCCGCCTGAAGATCGGCCAGGCGCAGTATTCCGGGCTGATGAATGAGCGCGGCGGCATGGTGGATGACCTGCTCGTCCACCGCACGGGCGAGCAGGACTACCTTTTGTGCGTCAACGCTTCCCGCCGCGAAGCCGACACCGATTGGATCGCCGGCCACAACCAGCCGGGAGCGGAGGTCCGCAACACCAGCGACGAGTATTCGCAGCTCGCCGTCCAGGGTCCTCGCAGCCTCGCCGTCCTCCAGCCGCTCGCTTCGGTCGAGCTCGCGCCGCTCAAGTATTACTGGTTCACCCGCGGGAAGGTCTGCGGCACGGACTCCCTCATCGCCCGCACCGGCTACACCGGCGAGGACGGCTTCGAAATCTATTTCCCGGTCTCGGAATCCGAGCGCATCTGGAGCGCCATCCTCGAAGCCGGGAGGTCCGAGGGGATTGTTCCTTGCGGCCTGGGCGCGCGCAATACGCTCCGGCTCGAGGCCGGAATGCTGCTCTATGGGCACGACATGGACGAGAAGACCACGCCGCTTGAAGTGAATCTGCGCTGGCTCGTGAAACTCGAGAAGGGCCCGTTTCTCGGGCGCGACGCCCTGCTGCGCCAGGCCGAGCAGGGCATCCCGCGCTCGCTCGCCGCCTTCGAGCTGCGCGACCGCGGCATCGCCCGCGACGACGCTCCGGTCCTCCTCGGCGACAACGTCATCGGTAACAAAGTCATTGGCAAAGTCACCAGCGGCTCGTATGCTCCGTTCCTCAAGCGCAGTATCGGCTTCGCCTTGCTGCCGAGCGAACACGCCGCGGTGGGGCGGAGGATTTGGATCGACATTCGCGGGACGCGCGCCGCCGCCGAAATCGTCCCGGCGCCGATTTATCGCAGGCCGAAACAATAGGCCGCCGGCGGGAGAATGGAGCATTTTCAAGGCTGGCACAGCGTAATGCAAGCGCGGGCTCAAAAGCCCCGGAGGGGCGACAGAACTCTTTCGCCCGGCTGCACTATGCACGAAATGTGAAAACGGCTTTTCGAGCGGAGAAAGATATGACCTACCCGTCTAAATTTCGTTACACCGACCAGCACGAGTGGGTCGAGCTGGATGGAAGCACCGCCACGGTCGGCATCACGGACCACGCGCAGCAGCAGCTCGGCGACATTGTCTATCTCGAGCTTCCCAAAGTGGGCGACACGGTCGAGGCGGGCAAGGCTTGCGGCACGGTCGAATCCGTCAAGGCCGTCTCCGAGATCTATTCGCCAGTCACCGGCTCGGTGACCGAGGTCAACTCCGCTTTGGCGGAAACCCCCGAGTGGATCAATCAGGATCCCCACGGCAAGGCCTGGATGATCCGCGTCTCGCTCGACGGGCCCGCGCCGCTCGACAAGCTTTTGACCGCGGAGCAATACGAGGAGTACGTCCGACAGGAAACCGCCGAATAGGAGCGACCGAGTGATCCAAAAACTTAGGCGGTCATCCTGAGCGCAGCGAAGGACCTGCACTTGTCTTGGCTACTGGCAACGCCCCTGGCACTCTTCAGCGGTCTGACTCCCGCTAACACGAGTTTGATTTTCCATGCGCTACCTTCCCAAATCTCCTGATGAGCGTCGCCAGATGCTCCAACAGATCGGCTGTGACTCCGTCGAGCAGCTCTTTGACTCGATTCCGGCGGAAGTGCGGCGGCAGCGGCCCCTCGCCCTCGACCCTGGACAGTCCGAGCCCGAGATTCTCGGCTATTTCCGCGCCCGCGCGGCGGAGAATGCGCGTGACGCCGCCTGCTTTCTCGGCGCCGGCGCCTATGACCACTACCGGCCTTCCGTGCTCGACGCCATGATTTCGCGCAGCGAGTTTTACACGGCCTACACTCCCTACCAGCCCGAGATCAGCCAGGGCACGCTCCAGGCCATCTTCGAGTTTCAGACTCTGATGTGCCAGTTGACCGGCATGGACGTCGCCAACGCGTCCCTGTACGACGGCTCCACGGCCTTGCCCGAGTCCGTCCTGATGGCGATTCGCGCCAACCGCCGCAAGCGCATCGTAACCGCCCGCTCGGTTCATCCCGAGTACCGCCAGGTGCTGCATACCTATCTGCAGCATCAGGAGATCGCGCTCGAAGAGGTCCCGTTTGCCGCGAGCGGCCAGGCCGATGCCCGCGCGCTGGCCGACCGCCTGGGCGATGACGTTTCCGCGGTCGTCGTGCAGTCGCCCAACTTCTTCGGCATTGTCGAGGACATCCCGCAGCTCGCCGCTCAGGTTCACGCCGCCGGGGCGCTTCTGATCGTGATGATCGCCGAGCCCGTCTCGCTCGGCATCCTGCGCCCTCCCGCCGAAGCCGACATCGTCGCCGGCGAGGCGCAGTCATTCGGAGTTCCCGTGAGTTTTGGCGGACCCTATGTCGGCTTTGTCGCCGCCCGGGACCAATACGTCCGCAGCCTGCCCGGACGCCTCGTCGGCCAGACCACCGACGCCGACGGCAACCGCGGCTTTTGCCTCACGCTCGCGACCCGCGAGCAGCACATTCGCCGCGAGAAGGCCACGTCGAACATCTGCACCAACCAGGCTCTGTGCGCGTTGATGGTCACCGTGTTTCTCTCCGTCTACGGAAAACAGGGCTTGCGCGAGATGGCGGTCCAGAATCTCTCGAAGTCCCGCTACGCCGCCGAGCGCTTTCGCAATGCCGGGGCCAAGCTGCGGTTCCAGGGCCCGTATTTCAACGAATTGGCTGTCGCGGACTTGGGCGGCCGCCCGAACTTGCAGGACCGTTTGTCGGAACAGAAGATTATCGGCGGCCTCGATCTGGGGCGGTATTATCCGGAGCTGGCCGGCGACGTGCTCCTCTGCTTCACCGAAACAGCGAGCCGCGAAAAGATGGACCGGTTGGTCCAAATTATGACGGAGAGTGGTTAGTTGTTAGTTGCCAGTTGTAAGCAAGAAACGATCACTAACAAACTAACAACTAACAACTAACCACTATTCACTATTCACTACTTCGATGGCAGATACCGACATCAAGAAAGCCCGCCCGCACGTCAGCCAGAACGAAGGGCTGATCTTTGAGCTGAGCTCTCCCGGCAAGGTGGCCTACCAGCTTCCTCCGCTCGACGTGCGCGCGCAGGACCCCGTCCAGGCCCTCGGCCGCGAATACGTGCGCGAGGAGCTCGCGGGATTCCCCGAGGTAAGCGAGATCGAAGTCGTCCGCCACTTCACGCGGCTTTCCACGTGGAACTACGGCGTCGACACCGGCGCCTATCTGCTCGGCTCCTGCACCATGAAGTACAACCCGAAGATCAACGAGGTCGTGGCGCGGCTCGACGGCATCAGCAACGCGCACCCTTGCCAGCCCGAGCCGCTCGCGCAGGGTTGTCTGCGGATTCTCCACGACCTCTCGAAAGCTCTGGTCGAAATTACGGGCATGGACTCCGTGACGCTGCAGCCCGCCGCCGGAGCACACGGAGAGATGACCGGCCTGCTGCTCGTGCGGGCCTATCACCAGTCCCGAGGCAAGCCGCGCAAGAAAGTCCTGATCCCGGACTCCGCGCACGGCACCAACCCCGCCTCCGCCGCCCTGGTCGGCTACGACACCGGGAGCGTCCCGTCGAATCCGGAAGGCATGGTGGACCTCGCGAAGCTCGACAGCTTGATGGACGAGGAAGTCGGCGCTCTCATGCTCACGAACCCCAACACGCTCGGGGTCTTCGAGCGCGACATTGTCGAGATCGGCCGGATCGTCCACTCGCGCGGCGGCCTCCTCTACATGGATGGAGCCAACATGAACGCGCTCGTCGGCGTGAGCCGTCCGGGCGACTTCGGCGTCGACGTCCTGCACCTGAACCTCCACAAGACCTTTTCCACGCCGCACGGCGGCGGCGGCCCGGGCGCTGGGCCGGTGGCGGTCAAAAAGATTCTGGAGCCCTTTCTCCCTGTTCCGCTCGTCCGCGAAGCTGCTGACGGCACGCTTGCGTTTGACTTCGACCGCCCGCAATCGATTGGCCGTGTTCGCGCGTTCTGCGGCAATTTCGGTGTGCTCGTCCGCGCTCTCGCCTACATCCTCGCCAACGGGGCCGAAGGCCTGCGCCAGACCACCGAGGACGCCGTCCTGAACTCCGTCTATTTGCGCAAGCTCCTGCAAGACGCCTATGAGCTTCCCTACAGCGCCCCGACGCTCCACGAATGCGTCTTCAGCGATAAACGGCAGGCCAGGCGCGGCGTCCATACCGGCGACATCGCCAAGCGCCTGATCGATTACGGATTTCACCCTTATACCGTCAGCTTTCCGCTGATCGTTCCTGGCGCGCTCATGATCGAGCCGACGGAAAGCGAGAGCAAGCAGGAGCTCGACCTGCTCGCCGACGCCCTGCTTTCGATTGCCCGCGAGGCCGAGCAGGAGCCCGAGACCGTTTTGACCGCGCCGCATTCCACCCGCCTGCGCCGCCTCGACGAAGTCCAGGCCGCCCGGCGCCCCATCCTGCGCTGGAAGCCCCCCGCGTAACGCATCAGTTCCTTATCTCTAGCCCAGGCGTTCCCGCCTGGGTTACGGGGCCCCCAACCCTTTCAGCCCCCTTTAGAGCGTTTCTCTTGTTGCTGTAAATCGGCGGGTCTGTCGCCCCTACGGGGCTTGCTCGGATCAGCGCCCAGGAATCCCACGGCTTGCGCCGTGGGCCACAGGATAGCGCCCCTACGGGGCTTCCTGCGGATGAGCTACAGCAATGAGAGAACCGCTCTAGTACCTTTGTAATTAATTGCTTGCCGCTGCTGGCAGAAAATCTTTGACCATATCGGTTTCAGCCAATGTTCCCGGGCCTTGGGAGCTATTTCCGAATCGGCCCAACTGTTCGGAATCTGGAATCTGGAATCTGGAATCTGGAATTCGGAATCTTGAATCCGTCTGGGTCTCGTCGCGAAACCACGGGCGTGTGACCTGACAACTGAAAACTCGCAACGAACAACTATCCGTCTTGTTTGGTTCCGGCTCTGCCGGCTTAGGGGGCTTGCGAAATGCGACCGAAAATCCTTCCTTGACATCTGCCGCTGTGCTATGCTGACTTCTGTATTTGAGGATGTCGGTTTGTCCGAAAACAGGCGGCCCGTCGTTCGCTTCCTGCCCCAATTGACTCCATCAAATTCGCACGAGCTACGCTGAACCTTAGGTAAGGATGGATGGCCTGATGGCCCAGATCGCTCCGATATTGGGAGCGACATATTCGAGGAGAAGACAGGATGAAAAATTTGTTTGTTGGGAACATGAGCTTTCAGACCACGGAAGGCGAGCTCCAGGCGCTGTTTGAGCAGTACGGCGAAGTCACTCGCGTCCAGGTGATGACGGACCGCGACACCGGCCGGGCCCGTGGCTTTGCGTTCGTCGAAATGGCGAATGACGAAGATGCAGCCAAGGCAATCGCCGCCCTCAACGGGAAAGAGTTCGGCGGACGCCAGCTCAACGTGAACGAAGCGCGTCCGAAGCCGGAGCGCGGCAGCGGCGGCTTCCGTGGAGGCGGTGGCGGCGGCGGCGGCCGGGGCGGCGGCGGCGGCGGCGGCGGCAAATACTCCCGTGACGATTACCGCGGCTCCGCGCGCCAGCCCCGCGAGCCCCGCTGGTAGTTGGTAGCCACGGCACGCTTGTCCGTGCCGTGGGTTTGTTCCGAATCCGAGCCGGAAGCGTAAGCGACCGGTGGCTGAATCCGAGCCGCGACCGCAAGGGAGCGGACACGAACTTTCTTGTCATCCCGAGCGAAGCGAGGGACCTGCGCTTCCTTCTCGTCACTCGCTGACCGTCTCGGCTCGGACTCGCCTTTCTTCTGTCTCCCGACTCCTGCTTTCCCACCACTCACTATTCACCACTCACCACTCACTTCTTCACCCCCACCCCCGCCTGCCAGTTCAGCACCACGGTGAAGGGGCTGGCGGCGCTGGCGCCTTCCGGCTCCACGTTCATCAGAAAGCGCTGGCCGTCCGGCGTCACGTCATACTGCTGCCGGAAGGCCAGCACGACTTCGGCCGCGATCAGCGTGCGCGCCTCGAAGAGCGGAACAGGCGCTCCGGCCTCGATCGTGGAATCGGCTCTAGTGGAAATGGTGATGGGGGCAGCCATCATTTTTCTATCCGAAGCAACATAGAACAGCTCCTTGCCATCGCGCCGCCAGCGGGGATGGGCGCCGCCGCCGTTCGAGACCTGCCATTTGCCGCTCGGCTTCGGGAAACTCTGAATGTAGACCTCGTACCGTCCGGACTCATTCGATGTGTAGGCCACCCAGCGCCCGTCGGGGGAGACTTGGGACTCGGCTTCGGTGAAGCTGCTCTGAAAAAGCTGGAACGGCTTGCGGGCCTCGGTCTCAAGGCTTGCCGGGGCAGGCGAACCGGTGTCGCCGAGCGTCGGGAGCGCCCAGGGATGAAAGTTTCCGTTGTCGTCTTGCTGGGTATAGAGGATATAGCGCCCATCCGGCGACCAGTCGGTCGGTCCCAGTGTGGCGCTGGACTTGAGAAGAGACTCTTCATTTCCGGCGCCGCTGGAAGGTTTTTGATAAATGTCATAGGCGCCTTGTCGGAAGGACCGAAAGACGATGCGACTGCCATCGGGCGACCAGTGGGGATAGACATCCGGTCCTGGATCAAACGTGAAGCGGGTCGGGATGCCGCGCCGCAGGTCCACCAGCCAGATGTCCGAGTTGCTATTTTCATCGTTCCTTTCCACGGCCAACTGAGTCCCGTCCGGGGAGAGTCGGGGATTTCTGTACTGGCCCGGAGGGGCGACTGAACCCAGCGGCTTGCCCGCGCGGTCGAACCAGGCCAGTTGCCCGCCCCCTTGGGTTAGGCTCCGATAGCTCAGCAGGCCGCCTTCCGAGATGGAGAAGGCATAGCTTCCTGTCCAGGCCAGATCCCAGCCCACGTCCTGGGCCATGGGGAACGCGTCCCCGGAAGCCTCCAGGCGTTCCGTGTTGAAAGGTTGCGCCATCAACGCGCCTTGCCGGACGAACAGCAGGTGTCCTTGAGTTGCAGCGCCGGAGGGGGCCGCATAAATCGCTTTCGACTGGTCGTTCAGAATCAGTTTGGTCTCTTTGGAGTCGAGCGACCCGATATTGACTCCGGTTGGGAGGCTGAAGTAGAGAAAGTGGCGGCCATCGGGTAGGAAGCTCGGCCAACGATGACTTGTTTCGCCTCGGGAAGGTTCGAGTGTGGTTAGGGTAGAGGACGTGCCGCCAGCAGCGGGAACGCTCCTAAGTCCGCCGGCAGCGCTCCCGGAGAAGACAATGACATCAGTGCCGCTCCATGCTCCGCCAAGACCGATGGGGGCATCGGTGAGCGTCTGACCAGGCCCGCCGGAGACATCAATCTTCTTGAGCTTGCCGTCGGCAAAAAACCCCAGGAAGCGGCTATCGGGCGACCAGAACGGGAAGGACGCGTACTCGGTGCCTACCAGCGGCTGTGCCTGCGGAGAATCGAGCGAGCGGACCCAGAGCTGTAACTTTCCCCCAGAGCTGGCGACATAAGCCAACCGGCGACCGTCGGGGGAGAGCACGGGCGCGGAACCCGGAGTGAAAGTCGTGTTCTCCGGAGGCAGAATAGAAAGCCACGCCATGCGCTCCTCGGTTGCCACGCCGCCGAACCGCGGAATACTTACTGCGATGGCCGCAATGAGGATGGCAACCGCCGCCACGCCCCACGGCATCACTCGCCGCCAAGTCTTCGGGACAGGCTTCTTCCCTGCGCCCTCTGCGGTGGACTGCTTTCCGCCTCCCCCCTTGATCCAGGTCAGCTCGTGGCAGAGGTCGCGCATCGTCTGCCAGCGGTCTTCCTTGTCCTTGGCGAGGCAGCGCTTCACGACGCGGTCGAACGCGGGCGGCGTCATCGGTTGCAGCGACGACATCGGCGGCGGGTCGGACTCCAGAACCTTGGCGATCACGCTGGCCTGCGTCTCGCCGGGAAACGCCCGCTTGCCCGTGCCCATCTCATAGACCATTGCGCCGAAAGCGAAAACGTCGGTGCGGTGGTCAATCTCGTTGACCTTGCCTTCGATCTGCTCCGGGGACATGTATTGCAGCGTTCCGAGCAGCGTGCCGTGCTGCGTCAGGCCGCCCTGCACGGTCGGCATCTCGGACAGCGGTGTGGTGGCTTTCGCTACCTCCTGCTTGAGCTTCGCCAGGCCGAAGTCGAGAACCTTTGTGACCATCTTCGGTCCCGCGCCGCTTTGCGGCACGAGCATGATGTTGCCGGGCTTGATGTCGCGGTGGGTGAAGCCGTCGCGGTGGGCTTTGTCGAGAGCGCTCGAAATCTCCGTTGCGTATTGCAGCACCTGCTCGACCGGCAGCGGGCCTTTCTTCAACCGCTCCGAAAGCGTCTCGCCGTCGAGGAATTCGAGCACCAGGTAATCCACCCGCACCTTCTTCTCACGGTCATCCTGAGGAGCGGAGCGACGAAGGACCTGCTTTTCTCCCGACTTCTGACTCCTGACTTCTGACTCCTCTTCCTCTACTTCCTGGCTCCCGATGTCGAAGAGGGTGCAGATGTGCGGATGATTGAGCTGGGCAATGGTGCGGGCCTCGCGCTCGAAGCGCTCGCGGAGCTCCGGCAGGTCGGCCAGATGCGCGGGCAGAATTTTGATTGCGACGAGACGGTCGAGGCGCGTGTCGCGGGCCTTGTACACTTCTCCCATCCCGCCCGCGCCAATCTGCGCGAGGACTTCATACGGCCCGAGTTTTGTTCCTGGTTTCACAGGTAGAGACCGCAATCAGAGCCGCGACTGTAAAGGAGCGACCACCCAGCTTTACGCGCGTTATGAATCGTCCATTCGAACAACCATTCCAATTTGGTCCCACCTTGCAACGCGGGTCCGGCTCACCGCGCCGGGACCTGTTCCAGCCGGTCCGAGACTTCGCGCGGCGCGATGTAGTGCCTTGTGGTGAGGCTCCAGTAGTCCGTGAGCAGGCCGTCATCGAAGCTCTTGAGAAAGACGGGAAGACGCTGGAGCATGGGCGTCATGCGATGGCCGGGCAGCGCGGCGGGATGGCGGTCCCAGCCCGAGCGCACCGCCCGGATGAAAACGCTGTTTTCGTGGATGGGAAGTTTCCGGACATTTTCTGCGAATTGTGCGTATGTGTTGTTCCCGAACAGAAATTGCTCGACGTTCGAGGTGTAAAACGCCGAGACCGTGTAGCCGTTCTGGCGGAGGTAGTCGGCGACGGAGGCGAGCGCCTTGGGGCCGGCGAAATCGCCGACCACGGGGATAATCCGGTTCTGCCGGTGCAGGGAGCGGACGAACTGGTAGTCCGCCTCGGTTGCCAGGAAGTTCCCCTTCTTCCCATGCTCATCCGTCGCCAGAATCAGATCGCGCAAGCCGGGGAATGCGCCCCGCCAGGTCGAGGGGTAGTCGCGCGATCCGAACCGAAACGAGATATTCAGATTTCCGTGAAAGAAAGCCGAATAGACGTAATGCAATGAGTCCAGGTCTTCCGGCGAGAGCGGGAACCGGAACTCGCGCTCGATGGTCCGGCGGATGGCGGAGAGATTCGCCTGAAAGGCTTCCCGCGTGGCCGGGGACATCGTAACGTAGTCGATCAGGCTCTCGACCGGAACGTTCCTGCTCAGGGCGTTGCGGCCGGGAATGGGCTCGCTGAACAGCCAGGCCAGGAATTGCGCGCGGGTCTCGGCCCGATGAAAGATCGCCTTGTACAGCAAGTGCTGGATGACCGCCTGGCGGCGGATGTCCACGATGAAGGCGATGCGCGGATGGATCCTGGCAATGTAGGTGAAGTTCTGCTCGGGGCCGACCCCGATGTACGCTCCGTCCGCCACGCCAAGTTCCTGGAACCGGCTCACGATGTGCAGGTAGGCCGTTTCGTTCGAGGTGAAGTTGTCGGACTGGAAGTAGCCGCCTTCTTCGGAGAACTGCTGGATGATGCGGGAGAACTCGGCGGCCGGAATCGCGGCGGAGGACTTGGGGGCGCGGCGCAGGGCCTGCCGGCCCAGCTCTTGTTGGCCCAGGCCTTGCTGAACATAGACCGCTACGACGGTAGCGAGCGCGAGAACGGCGGCCAGCGATCCAGCCCATACACGGCGGGGCCACGGCATGGGCCGTTTCCACCTCCGAGAGTTGGCGGGATTCATTGTGCTGGAGTCCTTTCCCGATCTGACCCGGCCGGCCCTCAGTATAGCTCAACTGCAGTGGATAGTGATTAGTGATTAGTGGTTAGTGGTTAGTGGTTAGTGGTTAGTGGTTAGTGGTTAGTGAAGGAGGCCCCTTCGACATTCTAGTTAAGCATGCCCTGCAAGCGGCGGAGCGAAGCCTGCGCAAGCGTGTAGCGGGGATTCTCGGCAAGCGCGCTGCGGTAGCACTGCATCGCTTTCCGGTATAAGTGCTTTCGCTCGTACACCCGCCCCAGGTTGTAATGCGGGAAAAAGTAGCTCTCGTAGCGCGGAGCGACGGTGGCTTTTTCAAGCCATGGGATCGCTTCTTCGAGCAGCCCCTGCTCGATCAAGTAGGCCCCGATATCGTTGTAGGGATTCCCGAAGTCGGGATCGACGGCGATGGCGCGGTGGCACTCGGCGATGGCGTCGTCATAGCGGTTCTGAAAGCTGTAGGTCCAGCCGAGAAACGTGTGGGCCTCCGCCGTGGGCAGAATCTCGATGGATTTCTTGTACAGCGCGATCGCCTCCTCGAGCTCGCCGTTTCTCTGGTGAGCGTAGGCTCGCTCGAAATAATCCAGAGCGAGTTTTTCGTCGTTCTCCTCGGCCATGTTGCCTCCCAAAAAAGACGTGAGTGCGGTGGACCCCTGGGGTGAGACAGCCAGTTAAGCTACAACTCACCGTTGGCTGAAAACTCATTGTACGGCGAGAATCCTGTATTGCAAGATGGCTCCCGGCTGGTGAAGCGGAGGCGGGCTCTGCGGGAGCGCAACCCGCCAAGGAATAGCCAGCCGGAAACTCATCCAGACGATG
>Ga0326597_10006854_pt1 | contig 15546 bp, 12 predicted proteins | sample RVTome_12_FD_203789 | JGI IMG/M metagenome (GOLD analysis project Ga0326597, IMG submission 203789) | Soil microbial communities from uranium-contaminated site in the Upper Colorado River Basin, Wyoming, United States - RVT100D185 | ecosystem: Environmental > Terrestrial > Soil > Contaminated >...
AGCTGCTTCGGCGAGAATCTGCTCGACGTGCTCAGGGCAACAATTCGGGGTGCCTCCAGCTCCCACGTCCCACTGACAGCGGACTCGGGCGTACCAAGATCACACGACGTCGACCGAGCAGCGGCATGCCAACTCTCCCCGTATTTTCATGCTTCGGGGTGACCCGCAGGGTCATGGCCACTGACAAAGTCGTACTAGCCACTTGCTCCCTCCCGCGCAGCGGCTTCTCCTCCGAAGCGAAGACGGCTTCATCCGAAAGGAACGATCTGAAGGCCTCGTGATCGCGGTCGGCCATCGTGCGTGCGAAGGCTCGCTCAGTGGCCAGCACCTGCTCCTCGAGATTCAGATCAGCCTGCGGCCCGGACCGGGCGCATCCCGACAGGAGGATGGCGGATGCGAGAACGAGGACACCGCGCCGCACGCTATTTGAGCTCCACGAACGTGATCGCATTCCAGTCGTTCATGGGGATGACGAGCCGGTTGCGCTTGGAGTCGTAGGTCATCGAGGCCGGAGACGGGATGCCGGAGGCGACGAGCTCGGCTTTCTGTCCCGGTCGGATGCGCGCGACCGTGCCCTGGCGGACGCTGCTCACGTACTTCGTGCCGTCGGGCAGAATCGCGAGGCCGTCGTTGCCGGGATCGGTGGACTGCTCGGTCGACACCAACTGGCCCGCCGGGGAGAACGTCAGGATGTCGCTGGTGCCGATGTTGATGACGACGATGTTGCCTCTGGGATCGAAGGCAATTCCGTTCGGCCGGCTCAGCGGCGGGCCGCTCACGAACACCGAGGAGTCACCCTTCGGCGTGACCTTGAAGACGCGCCAGCTGGCGGGATCGTCGCCGCCCGTCTGGGTGGCGTACATCGTCCCGTCCGCCGCGACCGCGATGTCGTTGATGAAGCCGGTCATCCCCTTCACGGTGACGCTGCCCTTGGGCGCGCCCGTGGTCATGTCGAACCAGCGGACGACGTCGACGTCGGCCAGGTACAGCATGTCGTTCATGATGTCGCTGCCGAGCGGGTGATTCAGCGTGAGCCCGTTGCGATTGACGCCAATCCACTTGAGGGTGTGGACGGTGCCGTCGGGGTTGACCAGCGACACGTAGCCGTCGTTTGGCACGACCGTCTGGGCCATGCCGGCGCTCGGCACCACGTAGAGATCCCGTTTGGCGTCATACACGATGCTCTCGGCGAACCGGAAGCCGCCGTAGGTTCTCGCGTTCGGGGTCATCTTGAGCGGCGCGCCGGCGGTGAAGGGCTGCTCGGCCGCGGCCGGAGCGGGAGGCTGCTGGGCGGATGCGGTCGAGAGCCCGCAAAGCGTGGCCGCCACGAACACTGCAAGAGCCGCGTGACGCATGGTTGTTGTCCTCTGGCGTGAAAAGGATCCACCTGGACCCGGGAGCCGGAAATGTTAGCACGGGCGGTGAGCTTTCCGCGCTGGCGCGGCGCGCCGTTGGTGGTACGCTGTGCGGGCCTTGTCGAGGTTCTTCAACACCCCCGTCGCGCTCCTTCTCTGTGGCGGCGTCGCGCAGGCCGGTCAGGCGCCGACCCGGCCGGTCACACCCTCCGCCGACGCGGTCGGGTCGCTCGACCTCCCGTTCGCCTTCGACGGTCCACCCCCTCCTGTCGCGCCGGCCGTCATTTCACGAGACGCGTCGGGGCGCGCCACGATTCGCGCCGTACGTCTCACCGAGCCGCTGCGCCTCGACGGGCGTCTCGACGAGCCTTTCTACGAGAGCGTGACGTCGATTTCGGACTTCATTCAGCAGGAGCCTCGCGAGGGGGAGCCGGCGACCGAGAGGACGGAGGTCTGGCTGGCCTTCGATCGCGACAACATCTACGTGTCGTTCCGCTGCTGGGAGAGCCAGCCGGAGCGGGTCGTCGCCAACGAGATGCGCCGTGACAGCGGGAACATCTGGGGCGGCAACGACATCGTCTCCTTCATGTTCGATACGTTCTACGACTGGCGCAACTCCTTCAACTTCACCGTCAACGCCATTGGCGGGCGGCAGGACGGGCTCGTCGCCAACGAGCGCCAGTGGAACGGCGACTGGAACACGATCTGGGACGTGAAGGCCGTGCGGTTCGAGGGTGGCTGGACGGTCGAGGCCGCCATCCCCTTCAAGTCGCTTCGCTACCGGCCGGGGCGCGCGCAGATCTGGGGCTTCAATGTTCTTCGCACCAACCGCTGGAAGAACGAGGCTTCGTACATCACCCGCATCCCGGCCCCGCGCGGCCAGCAGGGGCTCTTTCAGGGATCGCTGGCGGCGACCGTCGTGGGTCTGGAGGCTCCCTCGGGGTCGAGAAATCTGGAGATCAAACCGTACGCGATCGCGGACCTCACGACCGATCGCAACGCCGCGCCGAAGGTGTCGAACGATCCGGGAGGCGATCTCGGGTTCGACGTGAAGTACGGGCTGACGCAGAACCTCACGGCCGACTTCACCTACAACACCGACTTCGCGCAGGTCGAGGCGGACGAACAACAGGTCAACCTGACGCGCTTCAACTTGTTCTTCCCCGAAAAGCGCGAGTTCTTCCTCGAGAACCAGGGGACCTTTGCCTTCGGCGGCGCGTCGGCCGGGTTCGGCGGGGGAGGCGATACGCCGATTCTGTTCTACAGCCGGCGCATCGGGCTCGATCAAGGCCGCGAAGTGCCGATCGAGCTGGGCGGCCGCCTGACCGGCCGGATCGGCCGGTACTCGGTCGGTCTGCTGGACATCCGATCGGACGAGACCGCCGTCTCGCGCGCGACGAACTTCTCGGTGGTGCGGGTGAAGCGGGACGTGCTGCGCCGGAGCAACGTCGGGCTTCTGTTCACCGGACGATCCGTCGGACAGAGCGGTGCGGGAACGAACGAGGTCTACGGCGTCGATGGAACGTTTGGTTTCTACGACAACCTGAACATCAACACGTACTGGGCGCGGACGATCACCGGCGAGCGGTCCGGCCGGGACACCAGCTATCGGGCGCAGCTCGATTACGCGGGCGACCGCTACGGCGTCCAGCTCGAGCGCCTGGTGGTGGGCGACAACTTCAATCCCGAGATCGGGTTCGTGCGGCGCGATGACATGCGCCGCAGCTTCGGCCAACTCCGGTTCAGCCCGCGGCCGCGCTCCATCGGGTTGGTCCGCAAGTTCTCCTGGATGGGCTCGATGGCCTACGTCGAGAACGGCGCCGGCCGCGTGGAAACCCGCGACGCGAACGGCGAGTTCGCCATCGAGTTCCAGAGCAGCGACCGGCTCGGCGTCACTTACACCGACCTGTACGAGTTCCTCCCGCGTCCGTTCGAGATTGCGCCGGGCATCACTCTGCCGGTGGGCGGGTACACTTTCGGCAACCTGAGCGTGGCGATGAACTTCGGCCGGCACCGGAGGCTGTTCGGCAACGTCACGGCGGAGCGTGGATCCTTCTACGGCGGCCACAAGACGGCGCTCGGGATCGGCCGGGGCCGCGTCAACGTCAGCTCGCAGCTGTCGATCGAGCCGGCGTACTCGGTCAACTGGGTGGACCTGGCCGAGGGCTCGTTCACGAATCATCTGGTCGGCTCGCGCGTCACCTTCACGATGACGCCCTTGATGTTCATGAGCGCGCTGCTGCAGTACAACTCCAGCAGCCACGCGATGACCGCCAACGTGCGCCTGCGGTGGGAGTATCAGCCGGGCAGCGAGTTGTTCCTGGTCTACAACGAAGAGCGGGATACGCTCGGGCGCCGGTTTCCCGACCTCGCGAACCGGGCCGTCATCGTCAAGATCAATCGCCTGTTCAGATTCTGAGCGCGCCGGCCGGCAGCCGGATCGCACCAGGATCAATATCTCTTGCGGCTGGCCCGCGAGGGCGCGCAGAATGGCCAGTGTCAGGAGCCAGCCTATGCGCCTGTTCATGGCGGTTCTGTCGGTCGTCGCTTTTGCCGCGGCGCTGCCCGCGACACAGAGCGGAACGGCGAAGACTCTGGACATCTACGTCATCGACGTGGAGGGCGGCAATGCCCAGCTGTGGGTGTCGCCTTCGGGCGAGTCGGTCGTCATCGACACCGGAAACGGGGGTGCGGCCGCCGCCCGCGACGCCGATCGCATCATGGCCGCCGTCAAGGACGCCGGGCTCACGCAGATCGACCACCTGATCACCAGCCGCAACGGCTTCGGCAAGGCGTACCAGGCGGGAACTTGAGACAACAGCGGGAACTCGGGCGCACAAGGAGGGTTCGGACCATGCCAATCGCTTTCTTGATCTGGGTCACGGCGGCGCTGCTGGCGCAGCAACCGGCCCCGTCAGCCACTTCGTCGTCCTCGCTGGATTTCGAGTTCTTCAAGACCGAGGTGCAACCCATTTTCCTGGCGAAGCGCCCGGGCTTCGCCCGCTGCATTGCGTGTCATGGAAGTGGCACGCCGATGCGCTTGCAGCCGCTGTCGCCGGGGCGCACCGCCTGGAACGAGGAGGAGTCCCGCAAGAACTTCCAGGTCGTCCGGGAGAGAGTGGTGCCCGGCAGTCTCGAGAGCCGGCTGCTCGTGCACCCGCTGGCGACCGACGCGGGAGGCGACTTCTATCACAACGGAGGGAAGCACTTTAAGTCTCAGAGCGATCCGGAGTGGCAAACCCTGAAGGCATGGGTGTTCGGCCAGAAGGCCCGGAGCGCCAGGTAGCCGTCGACCGTTCGCCGATTGGGGAGGGACCTGATGATGACAATGACAAGGTTGAACGCGGTCCGCTACGGTCTTCCGCTTCTGGCAGTCGTTCTGTTCACGCTGCCCTCGATGGCAGCGGACAAGGATCGAATCATCCAAACCAACTCGGCGGGGGACAGCGTCCACCTGATCGACCCAGTCACGAACAAGGTGGTCGGCGTGATCCCGGGGATCGAGGTGGCCCATGGGGCGGCGGCCGCCCCCGACGGGAGCCGGATCTACGTCAGCAACGAGGCGGACTCCACGGTTGATGTCGTCGACGTCAAGACGCTGAAGGTGATCAAGAAGATCCCGCTCAGCGGCCATCCGAACAACATCGCGATTGGCCGGGACGGCCGGCGCGTCTATGTGGGGATCGCGCAGGCGCCGGGCGGTCTGGATGTCATCGACACGATCGCCCTCGAGCGGGTGAAGACCATCCCGGGGACCGGGTCCGTGCACAACGTGTACGTCACTCCGGACGGCAAGTACGCCGTCACCGGTTCCACAGGCCAGCGGGTGGTCACGGTCATCGATACCCAGAGCGAGCAGATTGCCTGGCCGCTCGGGTTCGAATGGGGAATCCGGCCGATGACGTTCAGCCACAATCCCGACGGCTCGACCAAGTGGATGTTCGTCCAGCTTGGAGACTTTCACGGGTTTGCGGTCGTCGATTTCCAGACACGGCAGGAGCTCACGCGGATCACGCTCCCCGATCTGCCCCCCGGGAAGGCCACGGTCCCCGCAGGCTCGAACGTGTCGCACGGCATGGCCGTCACCGCCGATCAGAAAACGCTGGTGGTCTGCAGCAGGCTGAACAATGTGCTGTACGCGTACTCGCTCCCCGACTTGAAGCTTCTGGGAGGGGCCGATCTGAGTGGAAAAGGCGCCGCGTGGGTCACGGTCACCCTGGACGGCAAAACGGCCTACGTGGCGAACCCCGTCACCGACGACGTCTCGGTCGTGGACATCAAGTCGCTGAGAGAGATCGCCAGGATTTCGGTCGGCGCGGTCCCGAAGCGCAACGTGACCGTGAGACTGCAGTAGGAGTCGAGCCCCGGTCGTGCCGGATAGCCAGGCACAGGAGGAGGCCCAGTGAGCATTCGCACGGTCGTGATCGCGGTTGTGGTACTCGCGGCCTCGTCGGCTGCGGCTCAGCAGCAGACGGTCGGAGCCGCGAGGGCGTCAGCGAACGTCGGCAAGGCGGGCGCTCCCAGCGCGCCGCCGCGAACGCCGTGGGGCGATCCAGATCTGCAGGGCGTCTGGACCGGCTCGACGCTGACGCCGCTCGAACGGCCCAACGAGTTTGCCGGGAAGGAGTTTCTGACCGAAGCGGAAGCGGCGGCGCTCGAGAGGCGAGCCGCCGACCGTCCCGTTGACGTGCCGCCCCGGCCCGGCGATCCCGGTACCTACAACCAGGTGTGGTTCGACCCCGGCATGAAGGTCGTGCCGACGAGGCGAACGTCGCTCGTGATCGATCCCCCGGACGGCAGGATTCCATTCACGCCGGCCGGCCGACAGCACACCGCCGCGTCGTCTGCCCGATACGGCGTGGGCCCGTACGAGTCCCACGTGGACCTCGATACGGGAGAGCGCTGTCTCACCGACGGCGTCCCGATCTGGTACTCCGGGTACAACAACAACTATCAGATCGTGCAGACGCGCGAATACCTGGTCATCGTCCACGAGCTGTATCGCCAGCTGCGGATCATCCCGCTGGACGGGCGTCCGTCCGGAACGCTCCCGCAATGGCTGGGCAACGGGCGCGGCCGCTGGGAAGGCGCCACGCTCGTCGTCACGAGCACCGGTTTTGCCGACAAGTCGCGCTACTGGTGGGCAACGGCCTGGCGGGCAGCGCGCCCCACCCTCCGTCTGGTCGAACGCTTTACGCGCGTCGATGCCGAAACGATCGACTACCAGTTCACCATGGAAGATCCGACCATGTTCACCCGGCCCTGGACCGCCGCGTTCCCGCTAACGACCAACCAGGCGGCGCGAGGGGTGACGGAGGGTCCGCTGTACGAGTACGCCTGCCACGAGGGGAACTATGCGATGGCCAACATCCTCCGTGGCGCTCGCATGCAGGAGCGGACCGGCGGGACATCGAGGCCGGACTCGAGGTGATGGGTCAGTCGGGCATCAACGCGAACGTCCACAGCGAGCCGCCGGTGGGGACGCCTTCCGCCGCATAGCGCCTGGCGAGGCCGCCGCCCAGCCCCGATGCGATGGTCACGTACTGCCGCCCCTTGTGGGTGTAGGTGATTGCCGTCGAATTGACGCTTGAACTGGTCTTGAACTGCCATAAGATCTGGCCGGTTTCCTCGTCGAGGGCGATGAACTCGCCCGTCGCCTTGCCTGTGAACACCAGCCCGCCACCGGTGACCAGCATGCCGGCCGAACTGGGCATCTCGGTCAACGGCACCTCCCATTTCTTGTCGCCGGTCAGCGGATCGAGCGCCACGAAGTAACCCAGCACGTCGCCCGGCTTGAAGACCGGGCTCCTGCCCGTGATGCCGGTGAAGTTTGCGCCGAGCACGAGCGGCTTCGGCGGGGCGAGCTTCTGGATGCGCGGCATGTTCCACGAGCTCACGTACACGAGTCCCGTGTTCGGATTGAATGCGATCGGTACGGCGTTCGTCCCTCGCTGCGGCCAGATCTCGACTTCTTCTCCGGCAAGAAAGCTCTTATAGAGGTCGGTCAAGACCGGCCGGCCGGTCGCGAGGTCGACGTGCGTGGCCCAGTTGACCTTCACGTAGGGGTGCGCGGCCACGAGTTGGCAGTTGGTGCGATCCAGCACGTACATGAAGCCGTTCTTGTTTGCCTGGATCATGACCTTTCGGGCCTGCCCGCCAACCTGCATGTCAGCGAGCACATGCTCGTCGGTCCCGTCGACGTCGTACACGTCGTTGGGGGTGTACTGAAAATAACAGACGAGCTCGCCATTTCTCGGTCTGATCGCGATCACACTGGACGTGTACAAGCTATCCAGACCTTCGCGAGGCCTGGGATCGTACGGTTCGGCGTTGCCCGTGCCCCAATAGACCAGGTCGAGTTGGGGGTCATACGAGCCGGAGCGCCACGTTGGTGCACCGCCGACCTTCCAGGCGTCGCTGTTCCGGGGCCACGTCTCGGAGCCAGGCTCGCCGGGCTCGGGGATGGTGTAGCGACGCCACAGTTTCACGCCGGTCTCGGGATCCCAACCGTCCAGGAACCCGCGCGTGGTGGACTCCCCACCGGCCATCCCCGAGATGACGACGCCGTTGGCCACGATCGGCGCACCGGTGGCGTAGTAGCCTTCCCGCCAGTCGGCGAATTTCTGGTTCCAAATCTGCTTGCCGGTCTTCATGTCGAGCGCGATCAGGTGATTGTCGATCGTCACGCGAAAGAGCTTGCCGTTGTAAATCGTCGCCGCGCCTCTCGCGAACGCGCCAAACTGCGCGACACGCTGCACGCCCGGTTCGGTGATGACGGGCGTGCGCCAGAGCTGCCGGCCGGTTTCAACGTCGATGGCGAACGTCCACTTGCCGTTGATGGCGTACATGACGCCGCTGTAGATGGTCGGTGCGGCCAGCTCGCCCGAGTCGTTCATGAGACTCGTGCTCCAGACCGGCACCAGGCGCTTGACGTTGGACTTGTTGATCTGCGTGAGCGGGCTGTAGCTCTTTCGGTCGTAGCCCATGCTCTGGGTGGTGACGTTCTCCGGGTTCAGGCCGTCGTTGACGAGCTCGTCCGTCGTCTGGGCCAATCCCGGCGCGGGCCATACGCCGATCAGTATTGTGAGCAACAAGATCTTCTTCATGATCATCCTGTCCCTGGCTGGACAAGTCTCCGACGCATTTATACACCGTGGGCCGCCGGACTGCGGGCAGATTGTTTGGTGGGGAAGGGAGCGCCATCGACCGTCCGAAAGACCGGAGGTTGACAACAGACCGCTGGTCCGGACTATCGTCGTCCCCGCCCGGACTTGATGCGCCTTCCGCACGTTCGACGTCTGTTCACCGCCATCGCGGTCACCTGTGCTGCTTCGGTGCCCGCCGGCGCCCAGGCCCCGGCGGAGGCTCGCCTGCCGGTCGGCGTCGTGATTGACGGCCCGCCGCCGCCGGTGGCGCCCGAGAGCATGACGCGCGACCCCGCTACCGGCAAGGCGACCGCCTCCGCCATCAAGCTCGGGGCCGCGGCGATCGTGTTGGACGGGGTGCTGGACGAGGCGGTGTACCAGGAGCACCGGCCGTTTGGGGGGATGCTGCAGGTCGTGCCCCGCCATGGCCAGGAGTCCTCGGAGAAGACCGAGATCTGGGTGCTCTTCAACGACACCACGATCTACGTGTCGGCGCGCTGCTACGACTCGGCGCCGCCCGACCAGTGGATTGCCAATGAGCTCAGGCGCGACACCAACCAGATGCGGCAGAACGACCACTTCGCCGTCGGCTTCGACACCTTCTACGACCGCCGGAGCGGTTTCATGTTCTACGCCAACCCGCTCGGCGGCTTCGCCGACTACTCGGTCGTGGACGAGGGGGCGCCCAACTCCGACTGGAATCCGGTGTGGGACGTCCGGACTGGGCGCTTCGAGGGGGGATGGACGATCGAGATGGCCATTCCGTTCAAGTCGCTCCGATACCTCTCGGGCGACAACCAGGTCTGGGGCATTCAGTTCCGCCGGTCGATCCGCCGCAAGAACGAATGGGCCTATTGGACGCCGCTGCCCCAGAACCTGGGCGGGCCGCAGGGCCTCAACCGCGTGTCGCTGTTCGGCACCATCGTGGGGCTCGATCTGCCCGTGGCGAGCAAGAACGTGGAGCTCAAGCCGTATACCCTGAGCCGTCTGACCACCGATCAGGTGCGCGCGCTGCCCGTCTCCAACCACGGGGAAGCCGAGTTCGGCGGCGACTTCAAGTACGGCGTCACGGCCAACCTCACGGCCGACGTCACCGTGAACACCGACTTCGCGCAGGTGGAGATCGACGAGCAGCAGGTGAACCTGACGCGGTTCAACCTGTTCCTGCCCGAAAAGCGCGATTTCTTCCTGGAGGGCCGCGGGACGTACGACTTCGCGCGCGGCGGCGCCGGGGGAGGTGGCGGCGGGGGCGGCGGCGGGGGGTTCGGAGGCACGAGCGACCAGCCGTACCTCTTTTACAGCCGCCGCATCGGCCTCAACAGCGGCCGCGTGATCCCCATCGACGTCGGCGGCCGCCTGACGGGCAAGATCGGCGACTGGGGTGTCGGCCTGATGAACATCCAGGCCGGCAGCGAATCGGTGTCGGACACGCCCGCCACCAACTTCACGGTGCTGCGCGTGAAGCGCGACATCCTGCGCCGCAGCACGATTGGCGCCATCGTCACCAACCGGTCGCAGTCGAGCGTGACCGAGGGCGGCTCCAATCAGGGCTACGGGCTGGATGCGGCCTTCGGCTTGTACGAGAACCTCAGCATCGGCGGCTATTACGCGCGCACCGAGACCACCAGCCTTGCGGGCGACAACGAGAGCTACCAGGCCAAGATCGACTATCCCGCCGACCGCTACGGGTTTTCGACGCAGTACCTGAAAGTGGGCAGAGCCTTCAACCCCGAGGTGGGCTTCCTGCGCCGCACCGACTTCGCGCGCTCGTTTGCCTCGGCGCGGTTCAGCCCGCGCCCGGTCAGACGCTTCACGGCCGTCCGCAGGTTCAGCTACGAGGCCAGTCTCGAATATTTCGAGAACGGCGCCGGCCAGTTGGAGTCGCGCCAGCAGACCGCGCACTTCGATGCCGAATTCGACAACAGCGACCGGCTCACGGTGGAAGGCAACGCCAGCTACGACCTGTTGCTCGTGCCGTTCAGCCCCTCGACGGGCGTGGTCGTTCCTGTCGGCGAATACCGCTACACCGATGGCTCCGTGTCCTACAGCATGGGACAGCAGCGGCGGGTGTCGGGCAACGTGATGTTGCAGCTCGGGAATTACTACAGCGGGACGATCCGGGCGCTGTCGTTCTCGAACGGCCGCATCTCTCTTCTCGAGCAGCTGTCGGTGGAGCCGCGCGTCTCGATCAACCGCGTGGAGCTGCCCTCGGGAGCGTTCACGACCAGGTTATATGGCGCACGCACCGACTATGGCTTCTCGCCGCGGATGTTCGCCAGCGGCCTGCTGCAGTACAACTCGGCCGACCACACGTTCAGCAGCAACCTGCGGTTCCGGTGGGAGTATCAGCCTGGGAGCGAGTTCTTCGTGGTGTGGACCGACGAGGAGAACACCGAGGGGCCGCACGGCGCCTTCGCCTTGCGCAACCGCGCGTTCGTGGTGAAGATCACGCGGCTGTTCCGATTCTGACGGGAAGCCTCCGTCCCCGGCGCGGCCGGGGTCAGCGGTGCCGGTGGACCGGACGGGCGGGCTCCACGCCGTCGCCTCTGAGCCTGACGGTCCCCATCAGGCCCCCGTCCGCATGATCGAGGATGTGGCAATGGACCATCCAGTTGCCCGGGCGGTCGTCGAAGCGGACGAGCAGCCGCAACGTTCTTTCGTACGGGATGTTGACGGTGTCCTTCCATGCCAGCGGCCGAACCGGGTCGCCATGGTCGTCGACCACCTGAAAGAAGAAGCCGTGCAGGTGCAGCGGATGAGACCATTTGGTCTTGTTCGTCACCGTCCAGAGCTGCGTCTCCCCGATCCTCGCTTCGATCGGCTGTTCCTTCGAGAACGGAATGCCGTTGAAGCCGTACTCGAACTCCCCGTTTCTCAGTTGCGCCAGCGTGAGATCGATGGCCACCCTCGTCGCACCGGCCTGGGAGAGCGGCTCGATGTGGCGTGCGACGCGCGCCAGTGGAGGCGCCGCGTATGGCGGCAGGTCGGCCATCTCGATCGCGACCAGCTCCGAGATGTCTCGGTACTCCGTGCTGCCGTAGCCGCGATCGAACGGGATCGAGCGCAGTACGAGCCCCCCGGGCGACGATGAGGGGCGCGGCGTCAGGATGACGTCCGCCCGCTCGCCCGCGGCCAGCACCAGGCGATCGCGTTGTTCCGGATATTCCTGCAGCCCTCCGTCCCCGCCAATCGTCGTGAAGATGATTCCGTCGAGCTCCAGCTGGAAGTGCCGGCTCTTGGAGGTGTTCGCGATGCGCCATCGCTGCGGCGCGCCGTTGCGCGCGACCAGTCGGGACCCTTCGCGGCCGTTGACCAGCACGTGGTTGCCCTCGCGCCCGAAGACCATACCGGCGGGGCCGCCGCTTTCGGGATCCTCGAGGAGGCCGCCGTCATCGACTGCGATGTCGCTCAGCACCAGCACGAGCTGGTCGGCGACGCCGATCCGTTCCTCCGGGTCCTCGACGAGTAGCGCGCCGTACAACCCGAATCCGACTTGCGCCGCGGACATGACGTGCGGGTGATACCAGAACAGTCCCGCGTCGGGCACGATGAAATCGTAGGTGAAGGACTGACCGGTCTCGACCTCGGGCTGGGAGTTGCCGGGCACGCCGTCCATCTCGATGGGCACGCGCACGCCGTGCCAGTGCACCGTCGTCGGTTTCGGCAGCTTGTTGGAGAAGCGCACGATCAGGCGATCGCCGACGTTCGCGCGGATCAAAGGTCCCGGGAGGCCGCCGTTGTAGGTCCATGAGCTGACGCGCAGACCGGGCGCGATCTCCACCTCGGCGACGCGCGCGTCCAGGTTCACTTCCACGATGCGCGGATCGGGGTTGAGGTCGGTGGCTTCGGCCAGGCGAATGTCCGCGTCCCACCCCGCGGGCTGCAGCGACGTCGGTCCTGCCGCAGCGGAGCCGGTCGCGCCCGTCAAGCCGACGAGGCAGAGTAGTGTGGCGAGTCGAGGCGTGGTGGACGGCATAAGATGTATTTATAATACATATTTAAGCGACCCTGTCAACGGCATCGGACCAGACTGCGGTTCTTGTCCGCGGAGGGCGGCCGTTATCCGTGATGGCTGGAGGGCGTGCGGTGCAGCTGACCCGTTTTTCGGACTACTCGTTGCGGCTCTTGCTCTATCTGGCGGCCCATCCCGACCGGCTCGTTCCCGTGCCGGAGGTGAGCCGGGCGTACGGCGTCTCGCCCCATCACATGGTGAAGATTGTTCAGTTGCTCGTCGACAAGAAGGTCATCTTTAGCGTGCGGGGGCGCGGCGGCGGGCTGCGGCTGAACCGACCTCCCGCCGAGATCAACCTCGGCGAACTGGTGCGGGTCACGGAGCCCAACTTCCGACTGGTGGAGTGTTTCGACCTCGAACACAACACCTGCCCCATCGAGCCGGCGTGCGGGCTGAAACATACCTTGATGGAGGCGCAGCGCGCGTTCCTGAAGGTCCTCGACGGGCGCACGCTGGCCGATTTCCAGCCGCGCGCGCCGCAGTTGATTCGCTTGTGGAAGCGGTAGACGTCTTGGCTTTATCGCGGGACCGATTCCTCCTGCACGCGTCCACCCGGGGTGATCGGACTGCCGTCCAGCCTCGTGATCCGCGCGCAGCACATGCCGAAGGTTCCTTCGGCTCTCGACCGCGAACCGGTCACCTTGACCTCGGTTCCGGCCTTCATCGTGTCTGGCGTCCACCCGGTGCGCCGCAGCGAGATCGGGGCGCCGAGCTCGATCTGCCAGTTGATCGTCTTGCCCTGCGCGTCGAGCGCGTCGATGAACAGGAACGCGTGAGGGTTCATGAAGACGAACTTGGTGATCGTCCCCTGCATTTCCACGCGATTCGCCGAATCGTAGAACGGCGCGTTCGAATGATGAGCGACGGCGGGCGCCGCCAGGAGAAGGAGAGCGCCCGCCGAGGCGGCGGCTGCTCCCGCGAGACACCGCTGAACTTTCATCGATCACCCCCTACGTTTGCTGTACCCGCTCCACCCCGGCCCACTTCGGGTGCTCTCGGTCTGCGGGCGGACCTCATGGGTACGCTCATCTACTTGTACCTGGGAGGCAGAAACTTGATCGACGCGCGCGCCGATTCGGGGTCGCATTCAAACGGCGCCAGCTTGGACCCGCTCGGCGCGGCGATCCACCGCGTCGTGTAGGATGCCGGCTTTCTCAGGAACATCGGGTCCTCGACGGTCACGGTGACCCTGAGGTCGGCGCCGTCGCGCCAATAGCGCTCCAGCACGCGCTTCTGATGCGACGAGGGAACCCCGTTGTAGTCGTCGAACCCCGTGATGTCGAAGGTGAAATGCGTCGTCTCGACCAGGAGCGCATCATCTTCGTACCGGCCGACCGAGAACCCCTGAATGCTGTAGTCGGCGACCGTGGGCCTGCGCCCGTCGATCAGTACGGTTCGCAGCTGGTCGTCCTTTTCGTACCGGAACAGCACCCGATCGGGCCACTGCACGACTTCCATCATGTACGGATCGTATTGGATGGCCGGAGACGTCGAAGGGAAGCAGTCGTACTTCGGCGCGACCGCCTCGTCGAAGACCTTCACGTAGGCCAGCCCGCGCTCGTTCAGGTCGGGGAAGTTCTTCCCTCTGGCCCACGGCACGTTCTCGCCGTTGACCGGCCGCGCCCGCCCGCCCCCGTCCCACACGCCCGCGAGATCGGGAATGCCGCCGGATGCGGCGGCCGCCGGAGCCGCCTGGGCCGGCGCCTGCGTCGCCGGCGCCTGAGCGATCAACGTGCCGACCGCTGCGACCACCCCCACCGCCCATGCTGCCGTCGCTCTCATGCGTGCCTCTTTCCTGAAGTACTTCCTGAGGATTCTCGGTCCAGTGGCTCCGGCGGCGCAAGCGTTTCCTGCGGTTTAGGGTGAATTGAACCCTCTTTTCGCCGTAGGATCATCGCCGACGGACCGAAACCGCCACGCTGAGGAAGATCATGAAAGCATACGCGCGCGGACCGATCGTCGCCGTCCTCCTCCTCATTGCGGCCCTGGGCACGTTCGCCCAGACCGGGACCTTCCGTCCCGTCACCGACGATGTGCTGAAGAACCCCTCGCCGTCGGACTGGCTGCACTGGCGGCGCACGTACGACGGCTGGGGCTACAGCCCGCTCGATCAAATCAACCGGCAGAACGTCGGGCAGCTCCAGCTCGCCTGGTCGTGGGCGATGCAGCCGGGCAACCAGCAGGCCACGCCGCTCGTCTACGACGGCGTGATGTATCTGGCCAATCCCGGCAGCACGGTTCAGGCGTTGAACGCGGCAACGGGCGATCTCCTGTGGGAGTATCGCCGGGAGTTCCCCGAGGAGACGCGCGCGCAGAACGCCCTGAGAGCCCTTCGCGGGCTGAGCATCTACGACGACAAGATCTTCGTGAACACCGCCGACGCGCATCTCGTCGCGCTCGATGCGCGAACCGGCCGCGTCGTCTGGGACGTCCAGGTCGCCGACCCCGGGAAGCGCTTCCATTACTCCGCCGGCGCGCTCGTCGTGGGAGGCAAGGTCATCTCGGGGCTCCAGAGCTGCGAATACTTCTACAACGAGAAGTGCGCCATTACCGCGCACGACGCCCGAACCGGCCGGGAGCTGTGGAGGACCTCCACGATCGCCCACCCCGGCCAGCCGGGCGGCGACAGCTGGGGCGATGTGCCGCTGATGTTTCGCGCGGGGGCGGATGCATGGATCACGGGCAGCTACGATCCGGCGTTGAATCTGGTCTACTGGTCGACCGCCCAGGCCAAGCCATGGTCGCGCGCGGCCAGGGGAACCGACGGCGACGCCCTCTATTCGAACTCGGTGCTGGCCCTCGATCCTGAGACCGGCAGGATTATCTGGTACAACCAGCTTCTTCCCGGCGAGACGCACGACATGGACGAGGTGTTTGAGAGCATTCTCGTCGACGCCGGGCCGCGCAGGTCGCTGTTCAAGATGGGCAAGCTCGGCATCCTCTGGCAGCTCGATCGTCAGAGCGGCCGGTTCGTCAGCGCCCAGGACCTCGGCTACCAGAACATCGTGCGTGTCGATTCGAACACGGGCAAGGT
>Ga0326597_10006855_pt1 | contig 15544 bp, 13 predicted proteins | sample RVTome_12_FD_203789 | JGI IMG/M metagenome (GOLD analysis project Ga0326597, IMG submission 203789) | Soil microbial communities from uranium-contaminated site in the Upper Colorado River Basin, Wyoming, United States - RVT100D185 | ecosystem: Environmental > Terrestrial > Soil > Contaminated >...
GGAACGGACCGCTTGGACGTGCGTCGGGGATGCTGGTCGAGATGGAGCCCGGCACGGCTCACCGTGCGCTCGCGAGGAAGAGGGAGTTCGAGGCAGCGCCGGACGTTGACTCAGCCCACTTCACCCTGGGAGGGCCGGTCCCCGTCCAGGCGGTGAAACCGGTGAAGGCCTGACTTCTCCCTCATTCCTTGATCGAGTACAGTGCCGGGCGAAGGAGGAGCCATGACGAAGATCGCTCCCGCCCTGATGGTTGGCCTTGTTCTCGGAATCGCCCTGGGCTTTGTCCTGTTTGGCGGAGGAGGTCCCGCCGAGCCTTCGAATGAGGGTCAGGCCGAGGCAAGGGAAACCACCGAATCGTCTCGCCTCGACTCTGCGGCGGACGCCGCGCCGGGCCGGCAGGTCATGAGACAGCCGGAAGCCGCGGCCGGCTTGCCCGAGGCGGCCGAGCGGCGCCTGCAGCCCTTGCTCGCGGATCTGCCTCGCGTGCAGTCCCAAGGCTCGGGAGTCATTCAGGGTGTGGTGGTGGATGCGAAGGGGCAGCCGCTGCCGGGTGTCACGATTCGCAGCCGGAAGCAGTCCGCTTACGAGCCGGCCCTCTCGGACCGTGGCGCGCCCGCCCCCAAAGAGGAGACGCTCGAGGAGTATGTCCAGAAGACCGCGGCGCAGTTCCTGGAACGAAGCGCCGCCAGCAGGGAGGCGACGACCGGAGCGGATGGGAGCTATCGACTCGACCACCTGCCGCCCGGCCGGTACTCGCTGGAAGCATGGGCCAGGGGATACGAGGTCGAGCCGCGGGGCGCGGGAGCGCGCAGCGTCAAGCCCGGGATGAGCGTGAACTTCCGGGCCACCGAGGTGTCGGAGGTTGCGGTGCTGGTGACCTACCCGGACGGCCGGCAGGCGGAGCGGGCGGTGCTGGACATTTCATCCAATAGCGAGCGGTCAAATCGGTCCATCACCAACCTGTGGACGCCGGAAGAGCCCGTCCTCCGCCTGCTTCCCGGCACCTATGAGGTGTCCGCCTCGATCGACCGGCCGCTGGCCGACCGCCTGGGCCTTCCGAACGAGCTGACATCAGAGCAGCAGACGCTGCACCTTCTGGATGGCAAGGATCCGGAGCGGCTGATCATTCAACTCAAGACCCAGGTCGGCCTGCGCGGCCGCCTGCTGGTTGCGGATGACGTCGACTTCGATCAATGCGTCGTGCGTCTGATGCTCGTCCCGCCGGGTCGGGAACCGAATCTGGCGCTGCTGGCGCAGATGGAAAATCACCAGTTCGTCCATCCGTCCAGGCCAGAGTACTCCTTCCTCGATCTCACTCCGGGAACCTATGTCGTGGGAGTCTCGAGGAACTGGCAAGGCCCGATCGTCGCGCATGCCATCGCCCAGGTTACGGACGGGATCGTCGAGCAGGACCTCATGCTTCCGCGCCCGGCCGAGAAAAGCCTGCTGCGCGTGCTCGTCTTCGATCCTTCGGGAACGCCGCTCTCAGGCGTCGGTTTCCAGGTCACCACGCGGCGGAGGTCCGGCACGACGTCGCTCGGGATCGGAGGCGTGGAAAAGAGCCCTGGTGACTACCGGATTGCCCTGAATGCGGACAATATGCAGGCGCTGAAGAACCTGAAGGAGGGCACGGCGGAGATGTCGATCGAGGCCGAAACCGCCAGCTACGGGCAGAAATCCGTGAAGCTGGCACCAGGCCAGAAGGAGATCACGATTCGGTTCCAGGAGGCCGGCACCCTGTTCGCCACCGTTGCCGGCTTCGCCGGGAGCGGCCTGGAAGGGCGCCTCAGGCTGGAACTCTACCGGGTCGCAAAGGAGTCAACGAGAGTCGGCATGGACAGGAACGTCAAGTCCTCGAGCACGCGTGGTCGGTTGAGGGCGGACGGCACTCAGGAGTTCGGCCCGGCGGAAGTCGGCTCGTACGAACTGGCCCTGCGCCTCTCCATGGCGGATCGGTCCGGTCGCCTTTTGATCGCCTCCCAGACGGTCGCCATCGGCCCGGGCCGGAACGTCGCGACCATCGCCATCCCGCCCCTCTACCCGCTGGCGATCCATGTGCCGGGCGCGACGAACGGCTGGGCGCAGCTCCTCTCCGGTGCGGGAGGCCCGAACCTCTCCTCGCGGCTCGAGGGCGAGACGCTCGAGTTCGACCTGCTTCCCGCGGGCGTCTACGACTTCACGGTGCATTCGACGGAGGTCTCGGGCAGCATGAAGATCAACGTCCCGGCGCAGTCGGAGGTCACCTTCCGGGAGAAGCCGATCGACGCCGCCCGCGTCACCGTGCGGGATGAGTCGGGCTGGTTCGCGCGGGCGGGATTCCAGAGCGGCGACCTGGTCCTCGCCTTCTGTGGACAGTCGTTCCAGAACGAGCGGGAGATGAACGCGGCCATGATCTACTGCAGGGGGAAGGTGCCGGCGACCGCCACGGTGCTTCGCGGCGGGCGTACGCTCGAGGTCCCGTTCGATTTCGAGGGGATGATGAACAGCGAGAATCCGGGCGGCAGCTTCGAAGCTGCGACGCGCGACTGACGCGCTGGCGACGCGGGCCCGGACAGACTCCGCGGGCGTCCTGAAGAGCAGATTCCTGGTCGAGCCCGGAGTCCGTCCGGCGACGCTTTCTCTGCATGGATCCGCGAGCTTCGACCTCGACCTGACGAGATCGAGGGAGCAGATCGTGGTTCCGCTGCCGCTGTATCCGAAGGTTCGCTTGGCAGGCCGCCGGCGCCGGGAGCCACGACGCTGAAGTGACCCGGAATCAGAACCGGCGTGGCTGCCCACACCCGGCCCCCGATCGGAACCTCGGCCGTGCACTGAACCAAACCCGGTTCGATTCACCACGGTCCTTCAACGCCAGAGCGTCAGAGAGTGGGCCTTGTGATAGGCCTCGTCGTCGAACTGCATTCCGCAAGTGGCGAAGATGGCGATCGTCACCTCCTCGCAGCACACCGGACAGAATGGATCCTGATGATCGCGCATGAGGCAGGTCGGCCACGGACGCAGCACACCTGATGCCCTGAAGTACCCTCCGTCATGGACCCACGCGTGTCTGCCTGCCCTCTTCAGATCGAGGAAATGCGACCACTTCAACGTCTGCCGCAGGCGCTCCCGCGACGAGGAATCGACACGGGAGGCGAGGGTGACGTTCATGCAGTCGATGTCGCCTTGATTCGGCAGAGGGTACCGGTCATGGTTAGCCACATCCTCGTACTCGTCGGCGAGCCGCGCGAAACTGTGCCCGAGTTCGTGGATGGCGATCAGGAAGGACGTCGTGTCTTGCGCTGAGAACGTCGGTGCCGGCAACGGGCGTCCGCGGACTTGAATCTCACCCAACGTGCTTCCGCCTCCGCCGTATCGCTCCGTGTTCACCATCACGATTACGATGTCTGCCGGGCCGGCCGCGCGCACGGTTGCGGCAAGGGCCTCCGAGTTTCCGAAGACGAGCAGGCGCCCCGTCGCGCTGTCGAAGAAGCTGCCGAACGCTGTCGATACCGAGTCGTCAGCCGGATCCCTGCGACATCCGGCGTCCTTTGACACAACCAGGGCCGCGCGCACGTTGAACCGGCTCTTGTACCAGGAGAACGGCGGCTCATGAAAGAAACGCTTCGCACAGCGGTTCACGTCCGTCCAGTACTTGCGGGCGAGCTGACGCCGTGTGTACCCGTCGCCGACGAAGAGCACGTCCACGCATTCTTCCACCGGCCCGCTCTCGAGCCAGGTCCTGACCTTGACCTCGGACTCATCCTGTGCCTGCGGCCGCGCAATCGCCGCGTGAAGAGCGAGGCCGCAGAACGCGACCACCAGGAGCGTGCTTCCTCGACGATGCAGCATGTCCATGAACTCGGTTCTCAGAGTGTCCATCCCGGCAGGCGCGATGATAACTGCTTCAACCGGATCGGCCCGACTCATTCCATCATCTCTCGTTCCTACCCCGGGGCCTGAGCCACCCGACGGCGGCCGGGATCCTCCTCCTGATCGTGTGCTGGACCAAACCCGGTTCGTGGCAGGGAATCGCGGACGCGTGGAACCGCTCAGCGGGCAAGGGTCGCCGCGCGCCCCATAGGTCGCGGGCTCGGATCTGTCGAATAGGGAGTGGAGGGACAAGCTGTGCACACGAATGCAGCGCGTGGCATCCGGGAATACGGCCGGGGTGCACGGCCCGGGTCCAGGCGACCGGTTCAACGTTGTTGCGGAGAACCGCGCCGAGCGTATGCTGAGCACCGATGAAACCTCCAGCACGAACTCCCCGGCCGTTCGGCCTCCTGCTCCTGCTCTGCCAGCTCTCTGCGCTCTGGGGCTGCAACGCCGAGCGGCAGAGCCTGGACCTGACCGTGGCCGACGCCGGGCTCGGCTTCGGCAATTCGGCGCGGATCCACGGGCTGCGGTTCAACGTCCGGGATGACCAGGTCGAAGCAGTCAACGGGCTGAACGTCACCCTCTGGGATCCCGGCGAGAATCCAGAAATGGTCCACCGCGGGCTGGCCGTCGGCCTCGCGCGCACCGACGCGCGCGACATGACCGGGATCTCCGTCGGCAGCGTAGCCGGCGCGCACAACGCCGATGGCCTGAACGTCGGGCTGCTCGCCGTCTTCGGCGAAGGCGTCGTGCGCGGCATCAATCTCGGGCCCTTCCTGGTCTGGGGCGGCGAGCAGTTGACCGGTCTCAACGCCGGGCTGATGGTCGCCGGCGGCGGCGGGATCCTGGGCCTGAACCTGGCCGCGCTGACCATCACGCCGCGGCCGGTGACCGACCTGTTCGGGGAGCCCGACGGTTCGCTGTCCGGCCTCAACGCCGCCGGTCTGATCATCGATTATCCGCACCTGAACGGTGTCAGCCTGGCCGGCCTCGTGCGCTCGAGGCAGCTGACCGGCCTGACCGCGGCGTACGTCCTGGCCGACGCGCGCGAAGCCGTGACCGGACTCTCGGTGGCGCCGTTCAATTTCACCGACCGGCTGCAAGGGGTGCAGCTCGGGCTGCTGAACCACGTGGCTTCCCATCCGCATCCCTTCAAGTGGCTGCCGCTGATCAACGTCGGCTGGTCGCGCCAAGAGACCGAGGAGAGACACCCATGATCACGCTCCTGCATCTGACCGTTCCGGACGTTCTTTCGCTGGCGGCCGTGTTCCTGGCCGGACTGCTGTTCGGCGGTCTGTGCGTCTGGAGGATGCGCGTGGGCTGGGCGCGTTCGCGGCGCCGATGAAGGCGCTCGCGCTCTTCGCCCTCTTGTGGGTCCTTCCCGCCTGCCTGGCCGAGCGCGCGGACACCTCGATCGAACGCGTGCATCTTGGCCCGGGCGCCGCGACCGGCTCGACAGGATGGGAAGCCTTGCGGCGTTCGTTCCGGACGCGCAATCCCGGCTACGATCTGAGCTGGCAACCCCGCCTCGCCACCCGCACCGACGTGTTTCGGAGCGAGGTCTTCTTCATCCAGACCGGCGAGGGCGAGCTTTCGCTCTCCGGCGCCGGGCGCGCCCCGGTCCGCTCGAAGGTCGCGGTCGGGGACCTCGTGTTGCTGCGGCCCGGAGAGCGGCTGGAGGTGCAGGGAGAGATCGGGGCGCTCTGCGTCGTCGTGCCCGCGCCGCCTCCGGCCGAGCTGCCCGCCTTCATCCGGCCCGACTGGGATCCCGCCCTGACCGACACGCCCGGCGGATGCGCCACGGAGACCGGCGCCTACCGGCGTATCCTGCTGACCTGGCTCGGGAAGAACGGCCCCTACCTCTATCACGCGCTGAACGCCCACCGCGTGCGGATTACCGACTCGTTCTCCCATTATCATCCGGTCCGGGGCGGCTTCGACGAACTCTACCTGGTGCAGATGGCCGGTCCGGAGGCGCGGCTGATCGTGAGCGAGCGCGTCGATCTTATCGAGTCGCCCGAGTCGGTCTCGCGGCAGGAGGCCGGTGAGCTGCTGTCCGAGATTCGCCTGCGGGCGGGCGATCTGGTCCTGCTTCCGCGGGGAACCATGCATCGCGGTCTCGGAGGAGTGCTGGCCCAGGTGATCACCGTGCCCGGCTTCGTGCCCGGGGCGGAGATCGGAGTGGATCACCATTTGAAAGCGATCAACGAGCGGCTCGGGTTGGAGGCCGGCGAGGCGCTGCCGTTTCACGAGGAGGCGGCTTCCGCCAGGGTGGTGAAATAGCCGCGCTCCGAATCTTCTGCGGCGGGGCGCCGGCAGCGGCAGAGCCCGTCCCCGATTGCTAGGATGCGGTGGTTCTCGGACTGCCCGCAGAGAGGAAGCCCATGTCCATCCTGCTCCTGCCGCTCCTGCTGCTCTTGAATCCGCTGCCGCTCCAGACCAAGTCGGACGAACAGATCGGGTGGATCGGCGGCACGCTCGCATCGGCGCTGGTCGCGTCGGAAGCCTCCGGCAAACAGGTGCTGGTCTACTGCTGGAAGGACAAGGACGAGGCCTGCGTCACGATGTTCGACTACACGATGCAGATCGATTCGGTCGTCACCGAGATGAAGAAGTGGATCTGCCTGAGCGCCAAGCAGGGCACGCCTGAGGGCGATCAGATCTTCCAGCAGTTCGACGTGAACGCGGTTCCGACGGTGCTGTTCCTGACGTCCAAGGGCGAACTGATCGATTTGGTGGGCGGCAGCATGCAGCCGAAGCAGTTGACGCTCGAGCTGGAGCGGATCGGCCGGGGCGAGAACACGCTCCAGCAGCTGCTGGTGCAGGAACAGAACCCGGACGACCCGCGGCAGCTCGAGGCGCTGTTCGATCTGGCCTTCCGCTTTCGCAAACTGGGCGACCTGGAGAAGTCCGAGGTCCGCTGGGCGAAGCTGCGCGAGCTGGACTCGAAGCTCAAGACGATGCCCGGATCGCGGGCTCATCTGATCCAGGTGGCGGGCGAGATGGCCGAGGGAGTGGACGACCCGACCTTCCGGTATGACTGGGATGGCCGCCAGTTCCAGGTGCAGGGCGACCTCAGGAGCTGGAAGCTCCAGCCGTTGATCGATTTCACCCGCAAGATCAAGCACCCGGACGCGAAGTTCGAGGCCTGGAACATGCTCGGCGACTTCCAGATGAAGCAGGACAACCGCAAGGCGGCGCTCGCGTCCTGGCAGCAGGCTCAAAAGACCGTGCCCGACCTGCGAGCCGTCGATTGGTGCTCCGAACTCTCGGTCATGATCATGAACTACCCCTACGAACGCACCGCGCAGGATCGCGCGTTCGCCCTCCGGCTGGCGACCCAGAGTTACAAGCTGGCCAAGGAGCTGGACGGCGACAGCGAGGAGTTCAAGGCGTACTTCCCCAAGGAGACCGCCAACCAGGTGCTGGCGCGCCAGCTGGAGACGCTCGGCTACGCCCAGAAGTTCAACGGCCAGCACGGGAAGGCGCTGGAAACGCTGCAGCGCAGCATCGAGCTCGACCCGGACAACGAGAAGTACCAGGAGAGCTTCGAACTCGTGAAGAGCGGCACCTGGCCGCCGCCGCCGAAGGAGGAAGAGAAGTAGCTTCCGCTGGGCAGCCCGTCATTTTGGGAGACTTTCTGCCTTGTGAGGAGAGTTTATCCGGATGATCTTCCCTCATGAGAGAGATGATCCAAAGCGAGCTTTCGATCGAGCTTCCGCCCCGGCAATCCGCGCTTCTTTGGGAACCCTGCTCGTGTCGCAGGAGAGCGAGCCGAGGAAGACCGAGTCCAACATCGAAGTCGTTCCGTGGCAGCACTTCCTCGAGCTGCTCTGGTCCGGAGAGCTTGGTGTGTAGACCGCGCCAGGCGCGAACAACCGCTAAATAGATTCATATCAGAGAATTAAGCAATCGCCATGCTGACAGGCGGCGGTAGTTGATCGGGTTTGCCGGCGAATCCTCTATCCTGATGCCGGCGGACTTCGAACTCCCCGCCGCCGGGAGACAACGCCTGGGAGGGCTTCATGCTGCCAGTCTTCATCGGTCTCTTGATCCTGGGCGCCATCTTGGTGATGGCCTTCATCGGCATCTACAACGCGTTGGTCCGTTTGCGCAACCAGTGCAAGAACGCCTGGTCCCAGATCGACATCCAGTTGAAACGCCGCCATGACCTGATCCCCAACCTGGTGGAGACCGCCAAGGGGTACATGAAGCACGAGCGGGAGCTTCTGGAAGGCATCGCCCAGGCGCGTTCCAACGCGGTGGCCGCCAACGGGCCCAAGCAGGCGGCGGCCGCCGAGGGCATCCTGGGCGGACTCTTGACGCGGTTCATGGCGGTGGTGGAGAACTACCCCGAGCTGAAAGCCAACCAGAACATGCTCTCACTGCAGGAGGAGCTGAGTTCCACCGAGAACAAGATCGCCTTCTCGCGCCAGCACTACAACGACAGCGCGCTGCGCTACAACAACAAGCTCGACGTGGTTCCCTCCAACATCGTCGCGGCCATGTTCAACTTCGAGGAAATGGAGTTCTTCGAGGTCGATACACAAGCGGAGCGCGAGCCGGTCAAGGTCCAGTTCTGATTCCGGCTGGATCGGTCAAAGCTCGATGACGATCCGTGCGCACGGGCTGATTCACGACTTCGGCGAGCTGCGCGCCCTGGATGGCGTCGACCTGGAGGTCGGGGCCGGTGAGGTCTTCGGGCTGCTCGGCCCGAACGGCGCCGGCAAGTCGACCACCGTCAAGATCCTGCTCGGCCTGCTGAAGCCCAAGGCCGGCAGCGTGCTGGTGGCCGGCGTCGATCTCGCGACCGACCCGCTAACAGTGCGCGAGCGGATCGGCTACCTGCCGGAGATCATCAGCCTGTACGAGGCGCTGACGCCGGAAGAGCACCTCCAGTTCGTGGCCAGGCTGCGCGGGCTCGAGGACGCGGTCATCGAGCGGCGTTCGCGGGCGCTGTTCGAGGCGTTCAGCCTGACCGAACGGGCGCGCGAGCCGATCCGGAACTTCTCCAAGGGGATGCGCCAGAAGGTGGCGCTGGCCCTGGCGTTCATCCATCGGCCGCCGGTCCTGATCCTCGATGAACCGCTGGCCGGGCTGGACGCGACCGCGGCGCTGATCCTGAAGGATCTGATCCGGGGCTTCGCCGAGCGCGGCACCGCGGTGCTCTACTGCTCGCACGTGCTCGACGTGGTCGAACGCGTCTGCGACCGGGCCATGATCCTGAACCGGGGCAAGACGGTGGCGCAGGGCACCATCTCGGAACTCCGCCGGCAGACCGCCAACACGACGCTCGACGAGGTCTTTCGCAGCGTGGCCACCGAGACCGATCCGGCACTCCTGGCTCGCGGGCTGCTCGAGGCGCTCGACTCGTGAGCCATTTCGCGCTGCTCTCGCACCGGCTGCTCGAGCGCAGGCTGCTGGGCGACGGCGAGCGCATGGCCTCGATCATCCCGGGCATGCTGGCCCCGCTCACGCTCTCCTTGCTGGTGTTCGCGGTGATCCTCCCGGAGCGCCCGCTCCACGACGTGCTGCTGTTCCTGTCGGTGGCGAGCTTCGTCTGGTCGGCCGCGAAGAGTTTTCTCGAGTCGTACGATCTCGACGCCGCGGCGCTCGATCGCGCGATCCTTTCGCCGCTGCCGATCGCGAACCGCACGCTGGCGGCGGCCCGCACGCTGGTGGTGGCGGTGGTGCTCGCGTTCAGCACCTTCAACATCGCGCTGCCGGTCTCCATCCTGGTGGCCTTCCGGTATGGCCTGCCGTCCGCGTTGATGGTTCTGCTGGCCGCTTTCCTGGCGGCGCTTTCGGGGCTTTGCCTGGCCCAGTGGATCCGGGCCGTGCTCGAGCGCTCCTTCGGGCTGGGCCGCGTGCAGGATTTCGAAGGCCCGCTGCGTCTGGTGGTCGGCGTCGCGCTGTTCACCTTGTTGTTCCTTTCGCCCGATCCCACGGGATGGCTCGCGAGCCGGCCGTGGCTGCATGCGGTGCCGCCGATCTCGTTCGCCTTCCTGCTGGAACCGGTTCCCGGGCCGCTGATCGGGAGTTCAGCCGGCGTGCTGGTGTCGGTCGGCCTGGCGTGGTGGGCCTTCCGGCTGGCCGGGACGGGGGATGAATCGAGTTCCGCCGGGGCGAAGGCGACGGCGCCCTCGCCGGTGGCCCGCCTGGCGCGCCGCTTTTTCGTGCGGCCCGAGGAACGCTTCGCCTTCGACTTCGCGCTGGCCAACCAGAGCCGCGACCGCACCTTTCGGTCGCGGGTCTATCCCTCATTCGCGTTCCCGTTCGCCGTCATCGTGCTGGTGGCCGAGCGCCCGGAGGAACCCACGCTGGTGTTGATGGCGCTCTACGGCGCGACGGTCTACCTCGCGCTGGCCGAGATTTTCCAGGGCTTCTCGGAATCGAGCGGCGGGCCGGCCCTGCTCGAGACCCTGCCGATCCGGAACCAGGCGGCGTTCCGGCTGGGCGCCGAGAAGGCCTTCATGGCCGGCCTGGTCGTGCCGGTCTACCTGGTGCTGGCGTTTTGTCTGCTGGGACTCTCATTGCTCGGGCGCGGCTTCGGTCTGGCGCAGTCGGTGGGTCACACCGTGCTGGCCACCGAGTTCGCCGTGCTGGTCTGCTCGCTGACTTTCCTGTCGGTGCGCGAGCAGGCGTTCTCGGTGACCGATCAGGGAGTCTACGCGGGCAACCTGAGCTCCGGCCCGTTCGTGGCGATCCTGTTGGGCGCACTGGCGGCGGTCGTGGCCGGGGTGGTGGTCGAGAGCCCGTTGCTCTTTTTCGCGAGCGCGGCGATCCTGGCGCTCTTGATCCGCGGCCTGTATGCCGTCAAGCGGCGATCGCTCGCCGCCTCCGCCCCCCCATCTCGAGGAGGCACGGCATGAACCGGCGGTTGATCCTCATGCGCCACGCCAAGAGTTCCTGGAAGCGCGGTCCCTCGGACGATCACGAGCGGCCGCTCAACGAGCGGGGCCGCCGGAGTGCGCGGCTGGTGGGGGCCCGCCTCTCGGAGCGGGGCTGGATTCCGGAGCTGGTCTGCAGCAGCGACTCGGTGCGCACGCGGGAGACCTGGAAGCACCTGCGGGCGGCGTTCGGCGACGCGCACATCGATGTGCGCTTCACGCCCGAGCTGTACCTGGCCGGGATGCCGGAACTGCGGAGGCTCTCGAAAAGCTTCGATCCCGCGATCGAAACGGTGCTGGCGCTCGGCCACAATCCGGGCTTCGAGCTCGCGCTGGCGGAACTCTCCGGCGAAGCCGAGCGCATGACCACGGCCAACGCCGCCCTGCTCTCCGGCACGGGCGAGAGCTGGGCGGCGTCATTGAGGGGGCCCTGGTCGCTTATGGAACTGATCCGGCCGCGGGAATTGGAGTCGCGCTTCCGCGACGCTACTGGCGAATCTTGACGATCTCCTTCTGGATCAGATTGCCCACCAGCAGCCGAATGTCATAGACCAGCTCGCCTTCCTGTTCCTCGAGGTCGACTTCCACCGGGCGGCCGTTCTCGGTGTTCTTCATGGCCTCCTTCAGCGCACCCTGCAGTCCCAGCCGCTGCTCGGCGTCGACCAGCATCAGTTCGTCGATGATCCGCTGCTCGTCCACGTCCAGCTCGACCACGGCGGTTTCGAGAACCTCGCCGGAGACTCCATCCACCGCCACCGACGTCACGCCTCCTTCGAGGACCAGTTCCACGTTGTAGCGCGGCTGCCCGTCGATCATCTTGAGTTCGACCTCGGTCGGCGTGCCGTCCGCGAGCGCCCCGGTCTTGGCGGCCTTGATGGCCTCGATCATGGTGATCTTGGAGGCTTCCAGGGCGGCGGCGGTGTCCTCGATCTGGCCGCAGGCCGCAAGACCGCCGGCCAGCGTGATGAGCGTGAGCAGCGTGCCCGGCAAGCGCCTGTTCGACTTCATGATCATCTCCTTTGGAAGGGTTGCGTCTCTGGTGATGGGGGTGGCCTGTCGTCGGCCCGGTTCCGCAGTTTCCAGATCCTGAGGAACAGCGTCAAAGAAAAACGGGTCCGGTTCAGGAGCGGCCCGTCGCCCGGGCCAGCAGGTAGATCGTCCAGGGCGCGATGTGCGGTTCGCTGACCCAGTTCTGGCCGTCCGTGGGCTTGCCGAGCGGCCGGTAGACCTGGAGGAGGTCGAGTCCGGCCCGCCCGTAGGCAGCCAGGTAGTCCTCTTCGGACGTCAGCACGTCGATCACCGGGCGGCGATCCTCCACGTCGAGCATCACGATCCGAACCGGGTCGCCGCTCTGGGCCTGGCGATTCTCCGGGAAGTCGCGGGTGGAAAACGAAGCCCATTCATTGACGTAGATCTCGGGCGCCGACACCAGGTTGATCAGCCGCCCGTTCGGAGCCAGCAGGGTGCCGAGGGCCTCGAGCAGGCGGCCCTTCTCCTTCAGCGTCGGCACGTTGTCGAAGGTGAACGCCGAGAGCACCAGGTCGAAGCCGCCCGGCTCGAGCCCGGCCAGGGCGCTTCCCTCGACCAGCCGGTAGTCGCCGTGCGGATCCAGCCGGCGGGCCTGCTCGATCATCGCCCTGGAAATGTCCAGGCCCACCGCCTCGAAGCCGAGTTCGCGCAGGAAGCGGGTCGAGCGGCCCGCGCCGCAACCGAAGTCGACCGCCCGCCGGCCCTGGATCTGCTCGCCGAGAATGTCGGGCAGATCGCGAAAGGCCAGGGCGTAGGTGCCCGGGTACTCGAGCCGGGCGTAGGCCGCGGCCCGGGCCGCGTCGTCGTAGACGTTGGAAATGCCGTCGTTCAAGCTGCCCTCCCGCGGGATCGCCGCTGCCGGCCTACGATAGAGAGAACCCGTCCGGCCACAAGCTCCGCCGTCCGCTCCAGCTCGCGATCTCCGTTGGTTCGCATTGGCACGAGTCTCCCCCCGACCTATGATCGGCGCACCGAGAGCGATTTTTGCAAAGGTATCGCGGCGTTGGCGCAGCGAAGTTCCAGCAGGCGGAGCGGCGAGGATTCAAAGGACTTCCCGGGGCGTCCCAGCTTGCGCCGGGAGTTCAAGGGCGTCCTGCTGGTCTACGTCGTGTTCGCGATCTTCAGCTGTCTGGTCGCGATCCAGTGCGCCGGAACCCCGCCTTGAAAGTGAGACCCAACGGGAATGACCTCCGTCTTCCCCACCATCATCGCGCTGCTGATCGGACTCTCGTTCGAGGAGTTCTACGCCGAGACCGCCATGCCGGAGGAGTCGCTGGGCTGGCTCCTGCTCGCGTTGCCGATCTGCTTCCTGCCGGTGGCCGCCGCGGAGATCCTGTTCCTGATCACCAGGCGCCGCTTCGCCAGGGGCCGGCCGGTTGACGTCCGGCCTTTCGCGCGCTACGTGGCGGCGCTGCCGCTGCCGCTCTATGCCCTGATCATCTTCGCTTTCGGCTGGCCCAAGATCGTGGTTCCGCTGTCGCTCGAACGGACCGTGCTGTTCGACCACTTGATCGTCCTGTTCCCCTACTTCCTGCTGCTGGCCTGCTCCTTGGTCGAAGCCTCGCGGCTCAGTCGCCCGATGCGTCTGTCCGAACGCGGCCCGATGCCGGCCGGCGTCCGCGACGTGCTGCCGGCGGTGCTCGAGAGCGCAAGGCATCTGGGCATCCTGATGGTGCCGCTGTTCGGGCTGATCCTGCTGCTCGACCTGGCCCGGGACACTTCGCTGCGGATCTACTTCAACCAGCTCCCGCTGCTGGCTTCCGGCTTTCTGGCGGTGGCGCTGGTCGGGCTTGCGCTGGTCTATCCGACGCTGTTTCGATTCGGAATGGGCCTGAAGCCGTTGGTGGAGGGCGCTCCGTTGCGCCGCCGCCTCGAAGAGCTGGCCGCGCACCTCGGCTTCCGCTGCCGCGACATCCTCTACTGGCCGACCCGGAGGCCGGTCCTGAACGCCGCCATCGTGGGCGTCCTGCCCGGCCACCGCTACGTGATCCTGACGGATGAACTCTGCAAACGTCTGACGCTGGAGGAGCTGGGAGCGGTCTTCACCCACGAGGTCGGCCACGGCAAGCGGCACCACGCCCTGCTGTACCTGTTCTGCTCGATCGCTTTCTTGACCGCGCTGGTGCCGATCGGCGACCTGGTGGGCGGCTTCGTGCTGGAGTGGAGCAAGGGCCGCATCGATCCCGGCCTGGCGGCGGCGGTGTGCATCTATCTGCCGGGCTTCGCCTTCTACTGGGTCGTGCTGTTCGGCTACCTGTCGAGACGCTTCGAACTGGAAGCGGACATCTTCGGCGTCGAACAGATCAAGGACCCGGGACTGTTCATCACCACGCTCGAGAAGGTCGCCCGGCTGGGACGCATCGAGCGGCGCCGGCGGGCTCCCCGCCACTTCAGCATCGCCGGCCGCACCGATTTTCTGCGGCGCGCGTTCATCGAGCAGGAGCCGGATCTGCTGGCCGGGTTCCGCCGCCATCTGCGGCTGATCCGGCGGATCATCCTGGCATCGTCGTCGCTGGTGCTGGTGGTGGCGGCCGGCTGGCTCTCGCTGGAGTCGTTTCGCGGTCTGGGCGCCATCTACCTCGAACGCGGGGAGGACCAGCGCGCCTACGCCCTGCTCGAGAACGTGGTCGGCCTGCGCTCCTCCGACGCCGTGGCAAGGACGCTCCTGGCCGAGCTCGACCTCTATCGGGGCGAACTCACTCAAGGGTTCGAGGGTGAACACTGGCAGGCGCTTCGCGAGGCCGAGGCGGAGTTCGGACCGCTGGCGCGCGAGGCGGTCCTGGACACCCTGCGGGTCGGATGGGCCCGGGCCACGGCGCGCGGGGAGAACCAGATCTCGCTGGCGCTCATCCAGCGCGCCCTGCGGATCAACCGGCGGACCGGCACGGACGAGCGGCCGGTCTTCGATCACGACTTCGACCAGACGCTGGTGGAGATGGCGTCGGTTTCCAACTCGCTGGTGGAGGGCGCCGGGCAGCGCCTCGAGGAGTTGGTGGAGCGTCCGCCGCGCTGGTTGCGGCGAACGGACGTGAGCGTCGCGCTGGACTTCCTGAGGAATCTGCGGGACGCACGTAACAATCTGTGAAAGAACGGATTGAGGTCAAGTTCGTGGTCCCGCCGGCCGGTAGAATTAGGTGGTATCCCGCGCCCCGATTCGTGAAACTATGGGGTTCCCATCAGCGGGCCAGGAGAGTCCTCGAATGACAGAGTCCGGCGAACGCCTGGAAAACCTCCTCATCGAGGAGGAGATGCGGAGTTCGTACCTTTCGTACGCCATGTCCGTGATCATCAGCCGGGCCCTGCCGGATGTCCGGGACGGCCTGAAACCCTCCCAGCGGCGGGTGCTGGTGGCGATGAACGACCTGGGGCTCGGGCCGCGCTCGAAGTACAGGAAGTGCGCGAAGATCGCCGGCGACACGTCCGGCAACTACCACCCCCACGGTGAGGCGGTGATCTATCCGACCCTGGTCCGGATGGCCCAGGACTTCGTCATGCGGTATCGCCTGATCCAGGGCCAGGGCAACTTCGGGTCGATCGACGGCGACCCTCCGGCGGCCATGCGGTACACCGAGGCGCGCATGCACACCGCCGCCTTCGAGATGATGGAGGACCTCGACAAGGAGACCGTCGACCGCGTCGAGAACTATGACGAGAGCCGTTCGGAACCGACCATCCTCCCGGGCAAGTTCCCCAATCTGCTCTGCAACGGTTCGAGCGGCATCGCGGTCGGCATGGCCACCTCGATGCCCCCGCACAATCTGACCGAGGTCTGC
>Ga0326597_10006856_pt1 | contig 15538 bp, 21 predicted proteins | sample RVTome_12_FD_203789 | JGI IMG/M metagenome (GOLD analysis project Ga0326597, IMG submission 203789) | Soil microbial communities from uranium-contaminated site in the Upper Colorado River Basin, Wyoming, United States - RVT100D185 | ecosystem: Environmental > Terrestrial > Soil > Contaminated >...
CGAGAGCGGACTCGTCAAGATCGTCCTCAGCCTCATCGGCCTCGGACTCGTCAGGATCGGGTGTGGTAATCTGATCTCGGGCGAGCATGGCGGCCACGCGCATAGCCTGCTCAAACCCACGGCCGTTCGTGCGCACGCGCTCAATGGCATCGGCCATGCGCTCGAGCACGCGCACCGGGTCGATCATGGCGCGCAGCTCGCGAAGCTCGTCCACGATGGCCTCAGCCTCGGACTTCTTGCGGCACATGACCATGGTCACGCCCTTGGTGCCTGGGACCGGCTTCGACCGGAATGAATCGCGCTTGCACTCGCCCGGCTCAAACTGCCGGAGCCGGACGGACTCCTCGGTCTCGTCCACCTTGCCGGCGTGGAAGTCATGGTCCTTCGCCCACTTCTTTGCCGAGGCTACGGTCCAGTCCTTCTTCGCAAACACGAGCGACTGGACGTGCATCGCCGGCTGGCGCTCCTCGGTCTCATCGTCAGGTGGCGCTACGTCGATGGACTCGAGCCAATCAGCGACACCGGCCGGATCGGCGCCAGAGCGCACGACCATAGCTTCATCGGCGAGGAGACCGACGCGCGTCGGCTCCCACTCGGCAACGCCAACCGAGTCGTTACCGCCGGCGATCACCGCGTCTGGATTCGCCGGCACAGGGACGGCCGAGACCTCGAGCAGTTCGGACTCCTCGAAGTAGAGCCCGTACGGCGGCATGCCGAGATTCACCTTCTCGTCCGGCGTTAGCTGCTTGATCTTCTTCGGCCGGAACCCGACCGAGACGGACTTCAGGTAGCCGGCCTCGTAGAACTTCCGTACCTGATCGGCGAACGGGTGAAGCTCGGCCGGGGCAAAGCGGACCGTGATCATCGTCCGGCGCGTCGCCTCCTCGGTCGGGTCTGCCTTCTCGGTCCAGACCTTGATCACGCGCCCGATCGGGAGGTCCGAGTGCCGGTGTCCGTACAGGAACGGCCCGCCGGTCTCGCGGAAAGACTTCAGATCCCACCGCTGAGCGATGATGTCGCCCTGGCGGTCTACGCGATCCGTCGATGCGACGAACGTCAGGTCCCCGTTGTCGCCCTTCGCCGCCTTCACCTGGATGGTTGCGATGTCCATGGTTTCACTCCACGACCGCTACGGCAGCACATCTGCATGCGATCACTTCAGCCGGCGGCCCGTTCGGGTCGAGCGGGTACCGGAGTCCATTCTTGAACGTCTTGCCGATCGTCACGACCTGCCCGTGCACGTCGCGATGATTGCCCTGGCCTGGCCGCGGCCCCGGCTCGGCCGGCCGTACCGCCTCATCCTGGGCGGTGATCCACTCGTGCTTTTTCACCCCATCGCGCTTCATGCCCTCGAACCGGACGCCGGACGAGAGGATGCCGGTCTCCGTGCGCGCGATCACCTGGGCGCGCCCGGCGGATTGCCCCTTGAAGAACTTTCGAATCGCCTCGCGGATGCCGGCGACATTCGAAACGCCTTCCTTCCCCATGGCGGAGACGATAGCCCGGCGGAGGAGGAGGCGGTCGCGCGCCGATATGCGCACCATGGACGCGACCCGCCGCAGACCGTGTTGCTTCACCCACGGCTGCGCGAGGTCGTCCGAAATCACAGAGAACCCGCCGAGCTCGCCGCCGAGGCGCCGCAGCGCGGCCGCCATGACGTCGCGGATCGGTCGCCCGATGCGAGACTTCATCAGCCTGTCCCAGTTAGAGACCCGGAGCAGGAACTCGTCCACCTCGCGGGCGGAGATCGGCGGCGCCGCGCGCTTCGACGCCCACTCCTGGAGCCGGTCAAGCTGGGCGTCGCGCGCCGCGCGCAGGTAGTCGCGCAGCCCGACGAGCACCTTCCGCTCGGCCGGATGAAAAAACTCGCGCTCGTACTCGACGACGGAGAAGGGAACCGGGGGCCCCCGGTGGTGCTGCTGTCCGTTACTGGAGGGAGAGACGGCGGCCTCCTCGGGAGCGGCCGCCGACGGGACGAAGGCCCCCGGCTGTTCGTGCAAGAGATTGATCGGCACCTGGTTCGGGTTCGCGAGCGGCGCGGCGCCCCACGTGACATCGTCCATGCCCAGCCCGAGCCGGTCGTTGATCGCGTTCAGCGGATAGTCGAGGCCCTTGAGCTTCATCGCCTGGTCAAGCGTCTCACCGAACTCGGCCTGGAGCGCCTCGACGCCGGCGCGGTCGAACCGCGCCCACGTGGCTTGTCGCTGCCCGGCAGAGACGGCAGCGAAGAGCCCGTGCCACAGCACGGCCTCGACGAGCGACTGCCGCGGAATGATCGCCTGCTGCCAGAACACCCGCATGGTCTCGCGCGCCGTGGATCGGTTCACGTCCTCGATGAGCCCGACGACCAGCTTCGGAACCTGGTAGACCGCGAGCACCTCCTCGCGCGACCATTCACGGGTCTCGAGGAACTGCATCTCGCGATGGCTAATCGCCGTCGGGACGTACTTGATCCCACCGCTGAGCACGGCGACCCGCCCGCGGTTCAGCGCCCCGCGGTGACGCCGCTCCCACTCCTGGCGCAGGTCGTCTCGCTGGTCTAACTTGAGATCGCCGTCCGTGATGATCACCCCGCCGGGGTCGGCCCCGTTCTCCATGAGCGCCTCGTTCAGGCGCCCGGCGGTGAAGTCGTTCGAGACGGAGAGGCGCACCGCTTCGGCCGGCGCGAGGCCCCTGTACTGGTCGGCCTCGTTGAAGAGCTTGAAGTGCAGGACCTGCCCGCCGGTGTACGCGTCCGTCTTTCCGGCATTCGTGCGCTTCCACCCGACGATGACGCCACCCGCGACGTCGCGCTCCCACGTCTGCGGCATCGGCAGGAGCCACACTTGCTTCGGCGGCGACGCCGGGTCGAACCCACCGTCCGGACGATTGACCATGAGCCAAAGCGCCTCACCGAAGAGGTCGAGGTTGATCGACGTCCCCTCGAGCAGCTCGGCCCCAGTCATCATCGGATTCGGCCGGTCGACGACGGCCTGTAGCGGATCGTCCGATCCGACCGGCTGCCCAGAATCCTCATCGCCCCGCTGGTCACCACGTAGAACGATGAGCGGGACGGACGAGAACGTCTGAGCCTTGACGGCGATCGCCGCGCGTGACCAGGAGTGCTGCTTGTAGACGCGCGTGAGGTTCGCCTGCCCGAGGCGGAGTCGCATCGGCAGGAAGAACGTCCGGTCCTCCTCGGTGAAGATGCGCCGCAGGCCAAGCCCGTCGCCGTTCGATACGACGATCGTTCGAGTCTGGGCCCTGGCGCGCGTGATCATGGGATCGCGTCCGCCACGATCTCGAGTCGGCCAAGGCTCACCGTGCGCTTCTTCGTTGCAGCGTCGACAGCCTCGGCCTGGAGGTGGTAGGAGTCCGCCCGGAGGGCCTGCGTGTCCGCAGGCAAGAGCGTGAACGTGAGGATGTTCGCGGCGACGGTCGCCGTCTTCGTGATCTTCACCGTCCCGGCCGCGTCGCGCTCGCGCACGTTGAGGGTCCCGGATGCAACGTTGTAGTCCGTGCCGACCGGCTCCTCGACGTCCACCTTGATGACCTGGTCATCGCCGGCGACCATCCGCACGTTCTGGTTGTACGACGGCACGGACCACCCTCCCTTTAGCGTCGCGGTCAGATCGAACAGGCCCTTGATCGTGGCCGTGAGGTCGAACAGGCCCTTGAGGTCCGCCGTCGGCGCGATGACCGGGCCGGTCGTGATCGTGGTCGACCCGAAGACCTCGGCGGACGGGATGGCACCGACGCCGGTGACCGTCTGGGTGCCGGCCAGAGTCGTCAGGCCGAACGCCTCCGCGGACGGGATGGCGCCGATCGCGCGAACGTTGAGCCGCAGGACCGACGCACCGAACGCCTCCGCGGTCGGCACCGCCCCGATGGCCGTGATCGAAAGGCTGACGGCAGTGGCCCCGAACGCCTCAGCCGTAGGGATCGCCCCGGCGGCCACGATGTTCAGCTCGAGCCCGGTAGCCCCGAACGCCTCGGCGCTGACGATGGCGCCGATGCCGGAGACCGTCAGGCCGGACGTGATCGTGGTCGTCCCGAACGCCTCGGCCGACGGGATCTGACCGATCGCACGGACGTTAAGACGGAGGATCGTCGCGCCGAACGCCTCGGCAGATGGCACTTGGCCGATCGCCGCGACGTTGAGGCGGACAGTCGTGGCCCCGAACGCCTCAGCGCTCGGCACAGCACCGACGGCGGTCACGTTCAGGCGAATTGTCGACGCACCGAACGCCTCGGCGCTCGGGATCTGCCCGATGTTCGAGACGATCAGCCCTGCGCTGACGAGCGTGGTGCCGAAAGCCTCAGCCGTCGGGATGGCCCCGATCGCGGCGACGTTGAGTCGCAGAACCGTTGCGCCGAAAGCCTCGGCCGTTGGGATCTGACCGATGGCCGAAACGTTGAGTCGAATGATCGTGGCGCCGAAAGCCTCGGCGGTAGGAATCTGCCCGATCGCCGCGATGTTGAGCCGTAGCGTCGTCGCGCCGAAGGCCTCAGCCGTTGGGATCTGCCCCACGGTGGCGATGTTCAGCCGGAGCGTGGTAGATCCGAACGCCTCTGCCGTCGGGATCTGCCCGACCGCGGCGATGTTCAACCGCAGCGTCGTCGCCCCGAACGCCTCCTCGCTCGGGATCTGACCGATGCCGGTGATCGTCTGCGCGCCGCCAGCCGGCGCAGACGGGATGAACGTCGGCGGGCGCCGCGGGAAGAACGGTCTCCGGGTGTAGAGCGCCATCATCCAATCTCGAGAACGAACATCGTCCCTGTAACGGAAATCGAATCTGCCGGGGCCGCCGTCAACCGCAGTACAATGGTCGTCTGCGCCTGCGTGCACCAGATCCGGCAGTCCTCCGGCAGGAAGTACGGGCCCGGAACGCGGACGTTCCATCCGCCGGACCAGAGCACCACCGGCGTGCCGACGGACGCGATCGTCGTATTGTTGATCTCGCAGACGAACCCGGCGGCGACGTCGGACGGGACGACCGGCCGTGGCGTCGGGTTAGTCCCACCGACCGACCCTGATGTAGTGTGCCCGCGTACGATCTGAAGCCGAAGGATCTCCTCGGCCCCGTCGCCAAGTTCCGTGGTCTGCGCGAGGTCCCACCCAATGATTGCCACCGGCTTGTCGTCCGCCGGCTGTAGCTCGAACAGGTCCTGCGCGGCCGTGATCACCGCCAACGTGGTGGCGCCGAACTCGACCGTGTAGACACGACCTCCGCTCATAGTCCGGCTCCGATCAGTCGCAACGTTCGGCTCGGGTCCGGCACGCGCGAAAACCGCACGAGCAGGTTGTCAAGCCAGACACTGTTAGCCACGCTGTTGAATCCGGCGAAGCCCGGCCCGCCGGTCGTCTTCCTGTTCGCCGCCGAGTCGCCGATGCTGCGCGGCACCGCCATACCGGCGATGTTCCATGTGAGCGTCACAGTCGCTCCCGTCCCCTTCGCTACCAGCGAGTGGAGCCGCGCCGATCCGCCCACGAGGCTTGCATCGACAGAATCGATGAGGACCTCGGAACCCCCATCCGTACGCAACAGTCGGCATTCGTTGGCCGCGTCATCCTCGAAGTACGTAAAATAGGCGTTGTTCGTCCCACCTGGTTCGACGCGAGCGGCGACGCCGGTCGAGTTGAAAAGCGTGTCCGAGAAGCAGTCGGCCTCTACCGGAAGCTCGATCCCGTTCGCGACGGACGGGTCGACGATGCGCACGAGAATCGTCGTCGTCGTATTAACGATCTGCACGCGGTCGTTGGCCTCTTCGGCGACGACGTCCCCGCCGGTCCCATTGTTGTAGGCGTAGTCGTTGTTCGGCGACACGGCCGGATAGGCGTCGATGTTCGTGGTCGTCCCGACGGTGAACGTGTCCGGCCCGAAGCTCATCGCGGCACCGCCAGTTGATCCATGGACGTGAGCGGGTCAAGTATCGCAACGAGCCGCTGATAGAAGTCGCTGATGACCTCGTTATTGGCCGGCCGCGTCACGCCGATCGCGTCGCAGAACGAGTTGATCTTCGTCCGTTCCGTCGCGATGATCGTGTTGTACCGATCGGCGCCCTTCGCCTGGGTGACCATGTAGATCTGCCCGTCAGCAGCGACGGCTGCGACGAAGGCCGCGGCGGCGACGTCGTCCACCGTGATCGCGCCGCAAGCCCACGGCACGGCACGAAGATCGTTCTGCCCGGTAAAGCGCCACTGGTCGTCCGAGATGAGCCCCGGCGCGAGCGACAGCGTCGTCTTGACGAGGTCCATCCGCGGCACCCAGTAGTTACGCGGCGGGATTTGCACCATCGGACCGACGTAGAAGTAGGCCGTGGTGGCCATCAGCGTTGCTCCTGCGTGCTACCGACAACGGATCCGCCATTCACGGATTCCGGCCGTAGCTCCGTCGCCTTCGCCTGGATGTCCAACCGCACCCCGAGCGACTCGGCGAGCCTCGCCACAGCCCAGAGCGCGCACTTCCATCCGCACGTGATGATCGGCTGCCCGTGCGCCGCGCCGACGTGCTGGAACTGCGACCCTGCCATCGCGCCGGGCACGATCGCCATGACGCGCTGCCCGTTCGTCAGCGGCTGCCGGCAGATCGGCACCGGGCAGACGGCGCCGGAGTCTACGCCAGCGAGCACGATCGGTGTTCCGTCTGGGCCGAGGATCATGTCATGAAGCCCAAAGCCGGAACTCGTCACGGCGCTGCTCGGCGCAACGACATCCGACACAGTGGTAATCAGCAGCCCGCACACCAGATGGATCTTCAGTTTCGTTTCTCATATCACCAACATAAGCGCAAAAAGGACAACCAACTTAAATACGCGGTTGGCCCCTGCGTCGAACGCGAAGTTGATGTCCTGCCCGTTCGGCGTGATCGGCAGGCCCGACGCCAGATCGTCGTAGAAGATCAGCGGATCGGTGCCGGCGGTCCCGGCCGTGTCCTTCCACCCAACGATCGCCTCAGACGGGTCACCGGTAACGAGAGTCCACGCGCCGTCAGTCGCGTCGGCGACACCGGCGCCGATCGAGACCGGCGTGATGTCCGCCGACTCGGCGACGCGCGCCGCGGCCGGCACGTCGTTGTAGAAATCGTGCGTCGCGAGGTTGACCGTATAATCGGCCGCGTCTGTCAGCGTGATCTTGACCGTGCCGGCCCAGGAGAGTGTCCCGAGCAGGAACGAATCCCTGGCGATGTCGTAGAGAGCCCTAGGCATTGACCGGCACTCCGTTCTTGGTTCCCGCGTGCCAGACGGCCATGCGGCCGAAGACCTCGCGGGACCTGATCCCGTTCTGGACGCGTCGTGGGGTTTCGTGCTTCATGAGCATGAGGCCGTCTGCGCGCACGTAGAGGCGCTCAAGCGGCGAGAGGTCGAATACCTGGCGCCCGTCCGGCCGGTACCACTCGTGGACGTAGTCCAGGTCGTCGACGTCATCCGGCTGCCCGAGGTCGGATCGCGCTCCGAGGAAGCACGCCCCGGCGCAGGCTGCGATCACCGGGGCGAGGCCGTCATCGCGGTCGTGCACGATCGTCTCATGGCCCATCGGGCAACGGTAGGCGGTGTTATGCCCGGGCGTCGTCTTCCGGTACGGCACCGAGTTCAGGATGTGCTTCGTATCCCCGGAATGATCGCAGTCCACGCACTCCTGGTCCGGCGGGTGTTGTACGCGGCAGGTGTGCGCGGTGTAGGGGTCAGCCATTCCTACCCTTCCACTTGCCGATGCCCTGAAGGCCGAGGCCGGCCCCGGACATCGTCATCAGTGCGAACCCGAGCGTCGGGTCATCCTTGGCCACCGCGGCGACGACCCCGCCGACGAACGCGGCGAGCTGGGCGTATGCACGGACCTTCCCGCCTGCGCGGGTGGCCACGAACGTCACCTGCTGTGCGGTCGTGCGCTCGTCTTGCGGTCCGGTTCCCACGTTTGCCCGACGCAAGAGTAGGCAGGGCAACGGTCTCGGCGCAACGGCCGAGCGGCAGTCGCGATCACCATTGGCCACCAATGAGCACCATTGGCCACGCAAAAGCGATTGACAGCCACAATGTGCCGCTATACTGCGCGCATGGACATAGATGACCTGCTAACGGTCGAGGAAGTGGCGGCGCGGTTCCGCCTCAGCAAGGCCACGATCAGGCGGTGGACGCGGGAAGGGAAACTCCCGGTCCACCGGATGAGCACGCAGACGATCCGCTACCTGCGTGCTGACGTGGAGCGCGTGATCAAGGAATCGAAGGCGAAACCGCCTACGACCGCTCCCAGGTCTTCCACAGCCGCCAGCAGATGAGGCCGCAGACGATGGCAGCGCAGGCGATCACGGCCCCTGCGATGACCCATCCCATCACCAGTTCCCGAACGTCGTGACCGAGAGCGGCTCTGTAAGCGTCGTCCCGGAAGCGGTCACGAGGAACCCCTGAAGCTGCCAGGTCTGCGGCCCGAGCATGGTGCCGACCGGCCACTGGAGCCAGCAGTGGACGCCGAGTGCTCCGGCCACGGGCCACGTCAGTGGCCAGACCCAGTCCCCATCGGCGATGTCCCACCGGACGACGACGGTGAACGGCATCTCGAGGGACCACGGGCCCCACGTCGTCGAGGACGGCACCGACACCTGGGCGGCCGAGAGCGCGATGTAGAAGTGGGCCCAGATCGGCGGCGGCCCCCATGCGGCCTCCCACCGTGCGAGGCACCGAAGCGCGCGCCAGCCCGGCATCGGCGCCCCGATCGGGATGATCGGCGGCGCCGTCAGGACCGCGACCAGGAGCGGCGCCGGGCCCGGGAGTGGCGACCCGGCCAGGATCGTCCCAGGGAACACCTCACCCGACGGCTGGAGAACGACCTGGGCTGGGAGGAAGGTGGCAACGCAGAGGATGGCGAGGATGAGAGCCTTCGGGAGGGCCACGCTGGGATCCTACCACCGAAAGGGGGGCCGAGCCGGGAATGAACCCGGCTCGGCTTTCAGTGGCCAAACCACGCTGAGCCCCGCCGCCACCTGCCGTGCCCTGCCTTGCCTTGCCTGCCACGCCAACCCTTGCCTTGCCACGTCGAGCCTTGCCTGCCATGTCTTGCCACGCCTCGCCTTGCCCAACCGTTCCCAGCCTGCCGTGCCAAGCCAGTCCACGCCCCACCAAACCCGGGCAACCCCCGCCTGCCGCGCCACGCCTCGCCCTGCCACGCCACGCCACGCCGCGCCTGCCCAGCCTAAACGCGCCTGTCCAGACCCCGGCCGACCCCGTCGAGCCTGCCGTGCCCCACTAATCATGCCTCGCCGCGCCATGCCCGGCATCGCCTGCCGCGCCATGCCTCGCCTGGTCAAGCCCAGCCCCGCCGCGCCCCGCCGCGCCGCGCCTGCCACGCCTCGCCGAGGCCGGCCACGCCGCGCCTCGCCGCGCCTCGCCCGGCCGGGCCACGCCGTGCCAAGCCTGCCACGCCTGCCCCGCCCCGCCGAAGCCGGCCACGCCGTACCTAACCACGCCTGCCATACCATGCCGGCCCTGGCCTTGCCAGGCCCAGCCTGCCGCGTCTGGCCCAGCCCCATCGAGCCAAGCCGCGCCTGCCGCGCCGGACCCCGCCCTGTCATGCCTAGCCGAATCGCGCCGAACCGCATCCTGCCGAGCCTGCCACGCCCAGCCTTGCCCAGCCGGGCCACCACAGGCCCCATCACGCCGGGCCTGCCGAATTGCCAAAGAACCACAACAGAGCCTGCCGCGCCATGCCCAGCCGCGCCGCGCCTGCCGCACCAGGCCGCGCCATGCCGCGCATAGCCTCGCCCGGCCATGCCGCGCCGCGCCTGCCACGCCGCGCCATGCCTCGCCGTGCCCGGCCACGCCGTGCCTCGCCGAGCCACGCCATGCCTGCCACGCCTCGCCCTGCCGAGCCGCGCCCAGCCGAGCCGCGCCGCGCCGCGCCTGCCGTGCCATGCCTCGCCGCGCCAGGCCGCGCCGAGCCCGGCCACGCCGCGCCTCGCCCGGCCTGCCGCGCCAGGCCGCGCCGCGCCGCGCCGCGCCTTGCCACGCCCAGCCTGCCGCTATATCTACCCCCGTTTCCTCTTATGCTTACCTCCTCGCCCAACACTCTCGCGGAACCGATCATAGGCCCCCTTGATGACATCCATCAATTCCTTCAGATCCTTGTATCGCGCCATGAACCCCTCAAGCTCCGCGAGCGCCTGCCGCAAGAGCTTCTCGCGCGAAAAGCGCGACTTCAACACGTCCTCAAGCACAACGTATCCACCTTCCTCCTCGCTCCGGCCCTCCATGAATGACCAATAGAGCCGGAATGGCTTCGGGTGATACTGCGTGACGCGCACCACAGAACGGATCACATGACGCGCCTGCTCAAGCCTGTAAAGATCAGCGGCGGAGGTGTCGTCCCAATCGAAGCGGTCATGCAGCACCGTCTTAGGATTGCGCGCAAAGTCCACCACGTCGCGCGGCCTCAGCACTCCGCGATGCTTCTTGCGGATCGCCTCGAGCTCGGCATGAATCGGGTCGCGCGCACCCTTGTAGGTCGGTTTGCTCATGATGCGGCCTTCGCCTTTTGCTTGGCCCGCATCTTTCGCCCCTCCTTCGACTTCTTCGGAACGAATGAGAGCCCCTTCTTGCTTACCTCCCAGAGCCCCCACCCCTGACCGGCGGACTTCTTGCTGAATGGGCGCCCTTCGCCGACGCCGATTTGGTCACCAGCACGCTGGAGCAGGTTGAATACGTCTCCAGTGTCAAACTGGTCTGCATCGTATCGGACGCGCACCTTTGCCTCCCAGCCTGGATCCCACATCGGGCGTGCCCGAAGATCGATCACGCCGGTAGAGTTCCTCACCGCGTGTTCGACATAATGCGGTTTCCCCTTCGTGATGCGCACGAGCGGCGTGCCATCATCGGAATCGAAACCGTCGGCCAGCACAAAAATGCTCATCTTGGCGAAGGTCATCTTGTAGCCACATAGTCGGCATGCGTCGATCATCGCCAGACGGAAAGCCGGGGCTGGGATGCCGTGCCATCCATCCTTCGATCGATGCTGAGCCTCCTCATACTCCTGCTTGAAGTTCTTGGGAGGGCGCTTAGCGCCCTTCTTCTTCTTTGACCCAGACTCTTGGTCCTCGTGCATCTGCTTGCGCTTCTTAAATCCGAACTTGTGCATCACGTAGGGAGACGCCCCGATGATGGTAAACGCAGCCTGCCCCCAATTCGGCGGCGGTATTGTAATCCGCTCTTCGTGCTTGGCGACCTCCTCAATCTCATCTACCGCTTCGATACCATCATCTTCGTCGATGATGGCCCTAGCTATGCGCGCACGCCTGTCCTCGACGATGGCCGCATGCAACGATTCCACTTTACGACGCCTGCCGATCGTCGCCTTCCGTCTCGCCTTCGCGACGCGCCTGGTATCGCTAAGGAATGCCTTGTTGCGACCAAGGCCGCCATCCTTGCCGTTACCACTTCTCAGAATCTCGATCTCCTTCTTGCTGAGAACTTTCGCCATGACCAATTACCTCCAAGAACGGACACACACAAAGACTGACCACCACGATCAGCCATTTTGCTACCACCCCGTCCCCCTGTCGTACTCGAGGATCGTTATGCGCGGTGGCGGCGGCCGAAGACGCCGCGCCTCGTAGGCAATCCCCCACGCAAACACCCGGTCATCGTGCGCCCCCGGGTCGGCCTCCCAGCGCCCGTTAGTTTGGAGGCCAAATGAGAGCAACTCGGACACGAAGTCCCGATCCTCGATCACCCCCGGCGGCGCCTCCCGAACGATCGAGGCGAGCCCATCAAGGAGCTGCGGCCGCGTGATCGATGACGTAGACCACTCCTCGACCGGGTACCGCAGCTCCTCGATCCGCATGATCACGGCGTGCCCGTGGTTCTCCCGCTCGACAGCGAGATGAGCCCTGTTGTACCGCTCGGAGAGACGGACCGCGTGCTCAGCGAGCGCTCGCGGATGGAAGAACCCGTGCACCCAGGCAACCTGCCGCCCGGTGTCCTGTCGCACGACGCCGACCATGGACGGGTCCCGACCAGGGATGCCCTCCGACGTGTCGGCGCCGGCAGCGTAGTCGACATTCGGCACTGGCGCCTCGATCTCGACCTCGTACCCGCCGGGGACCGGCTTGCGCTCGGGCTGGGCGAGCTTGGCGAGCAGACCGAGCACGCGCGCTTCATCGAAGTACCGGACACCGGTAGCATGCGCCAGGAACGACTCCTCGAGTATCTCAGGGTACTCCTGGAGGAAGAGGCGCCGCATGGTCTGCTCCGAGGACTTCCGGCGACGCCACTTGATCTGCTCTGCGCTGACACCCCTCTCCACCATCAGCCACTTCTCGCGATCAGACTCCGGTTCGATGACCTCGCCCGGCTCAAGCGGGATCGCATAAGAGGGGTCCATGAACCATGGAACGAAGATCAGCGTCCATTCCGAGCGCCCCTGCGATGCCGCAAGACAGCTCTCGTACCACCATCCGCGGTTACCCGCTGCCGTGGACTCGAGCACGACCTCGCCATGGGAGCACGCCTCGGTGAGCCCGGCCACGAGGCGCTCGATCTCTTCCTGCTGGCGTGAACTGTCCTTGAGCCAGTAGGCGACCTCGGACCCGTGCACGCGCTGAAGCGTCTCGCCTCGCCCGTAGGACTTCGTGCCGGCCGTGCCGACCACGAAGGACGACCGCAGCTCGTCGAAGACGAGGGCGCGCCGGCTTTCGTGCCGGCGAATCGGCTGGATCTCCGGCGGCAGGCGATCATAGAACAGCCGCGCGATGCCGAAGACCTTCTCGGTCTTGTCCATGATGTCGCAGAGCGTTGCCGATTGCTGCCCGTGCCGCGTCGCACAGAGCGCGAAGGAGAGCGCCTGCTCAAGGGTGGTGACGCCGGTACGGCGCGCCTTCGGGATGAGGAACCGCAGCGGTTTGCCCGCTCGCACCGCGCGCAGCTTCTCGGCGAGGATGTACCGCTGCACCGGGTTGTACCGGAGCGGCACCTCGCGCCCGGTCTCGTCGGCGATGACGAGGAAGTTGCGAACGTAGCGCGAGCCGGAGCCGACGAAGGCATGAAGCGTCGCCGGGCCAGCAGTCATTCATCCTCCTCGAGCGGAGCGTACAAGTACTCATGCACCGGCTTCTCCCGTTGCTTGTCCTGTATCGCAAGGATCACAGCCTCGATTCGCACGGCAGCCTGTTGCGCGTTCACGTTCACCATCACCGTCGCCGGCTTCCCCTGGCCGTCCCAACCAGGATCTTGGAGCCGCCGCTCGAGCATCACGAGTTTCGTGAGGTCGCCAACGGTCGGCTCGTACTCGCGATCCTTGATCCGCTGCTGGAGCGCGCGCGCCACGAGGAGCATCGTCGAGCTGGTGATCTTGAGTGCCCGCGCGTGATCGCGAACGACGTCGTTCTTCGCCACCTCGAGCGCGCGCGCGGTCGTCTCGACCACAGATACCTTCCTCTTCTCGACCCATCCACCATCGCTCCGTTCCCGCTCGAGCTGCCGCACGTTGATCCCGTACTTCTCGCAGATCATTTCTGGCGAGAGGAGCCCCGAGACGTAGTCGGCCTCGATAGCCGGCCAGGGGATGGACGGGCCGTGGATGTGCTGCTCAGCCGCCATCACGCGCCTTCCATTCTCCGCACCAAGTGCTACTCATCGAGTACCCCCTCGAATGCGCGCCGCCCCCACGGCCACGCCCAACCGTAGGCGCGCCCGCAGACGAGGCGCCCGAACGCCGCCGCGCGGCTCGCCACGTAGGCAGGGTCGTACCCGTGCGCAACCGCCCAGTGCGCCGCTGCCCGCTCGGCACCGAGCTCGAGGCGGAAACGAAAGTAGGCGAACACGACCGGGAACGGCAGGAGGATGTACGCGATCGCCATGAGCGGCACGCCAGCCCACGGATGAATGCCGAGGCCGAATGCGCGCGCCTGGCGGACGTGCTGCGACTCGTGAACGATAAGATGGGCCTCAAGCCCAGCGTCGATCCACCGCTGCGGGTAGGCCTGCACCGGGCCGATCGTCGTCGCGTAGTTCTCGAGGAAGTTTCGCCGCCCCGCAAACGGGCCGACGATCGTGGCGAGCGCGGACCAGAACCGGCCGGTCTTCGCGACGATGCGCGCGGCCGGATCGATCGAGCGGGCGAGCGACTGGGCTTCGGTGAGGGTCACACGGTCCTCCGCTTGGCGCCTACGGTCTCGAAGGTGTCGCCCGAGCCATCGAGGGTGGCGGCCTTCCCGGTCGCCTTCTCGAATCGCCTGATCGCCACGTCCACGAAGGCAGGCTGGATCTCGAGCGCCCGGCACCGGCGGCGGAGCTTCTCCGCCGCGATGATCTGGCTGCCCGATCCCGAGAAGGGCTCGAGGACGATCGACCGCGGTGGGGTGTGGACCTCCATCGGGACCTCGAAGAGGCGCGTCGGCTTCTGAGTTGGGTGCTCGTTTCCCACGACACGGGCCTTGCCTTCCTAGTCGACCTCCCAGACCGAGTCGAGCTGCCCGAAGCCGTCGGCGGGCTTGTGCCCCTTCCGCCAGCCGAAGGCGCAGGGCTCGTGCTTCCAGCGGTAGTAGGAATGCCCGAAGGTCGCGACAGGTCCCCGATCGGCATGGCAAGCCCTGCGATGGGAGGAGCGATCATGCCTGCGGCGCATCCAGTAACCGGATCAGTGCGCCAACGATGCGCAGATCAGATTCGACCCGGGCCACGTTCAGCGGCGGATTCATCGTCGGCAACCCGAACTGCGGAGGCATCTGCGGCTGCCCGAACGGCCCGCCAAGCAGGCGCCGGAGCATCTCTTCCTGGCGCCGTAGGTAGGCGATCGCAGGAGCTGCAGCGGCGTGTGGCACGATCACCTGCGCATGATCGCACGCAAGTTACAGGCCGTCAACCGAGGCCGACGAGAGACCGAGCGCCCGCCTCGCAGAGCGTCGCCGCGACCAGGATCTCCTCCCAAAGTGGGATGCGATCGGCGGTGTCCACGCCGCTCCTGCGGAGGGCCTCACTGGTAGCGGCCACGCCGTACGTGCGGGCGAGACCGGCGATGGACGGGCGGTCAGTCGTCGACCGGCTCAGGATCGAACAGGAGCCCGTCTGACGGGCGATCTACCGGCTTGGCCTCCCTGGTCGGCCGGAGGATAGATCGGCGAACGTGGAGCCAACCGGCGGCCCGTGGGCGCACGTCCGGCTCGGGCGGCTCGGGCGGATCGATGCGGCGGACCCACCCCCCGAAGGCGGCCTTGAGGCGATGAACAGCCAGGCGTGTCGCCAGCGGGAGCCCGGCGAGCATGTCCACCTCGGGCGGCCAGTAGACGACCCGCCCAGGCGGTAGCGGCCCGTGGTTCCGGCGTAGGACCAGCGTGATGGGTCCGGCCGGCGTCTCGGCGGTGACGTACCGCCGGCCTGTGGCGTAGAGCTCGGCCCAGTCTGGGCCCCAGGGGCAGGGTATGTCGCCTGGTGTAGGCATATGTTCGGTTTTTCCTCGCGCGCGCGCACTACGCGTGAGCGCGCACTACGCGTGGGCGCGCGAGCGAGCGCGCTACGCGCGGGCGCGCGCGCGCACTACGCGTGGGCGCGCGAGGCCTGGTTTTTGGCCGGGATA
>Ga0326597_10006857_pt1 | contig 15537 bp, 12 predicted proteins | sample RVTome_12_FD_203789 | JGI IMG/M metagenome (GOLD analysis project Ga0326597, IMG submission 203789) | Soil microbial communities from uranium-contaminated site in the Upper Colorado River Basin, Wyoming, United States - RVT100D185 | ecosystem: Environmental > Terrestrial > Soil > Contaminated >...
AGGAGCCCGGCCACGCTCCACACCGCGGTGATCTCGATGGCCTCCTCGAGGGCGAGAGGAGGCAGGATGGTAGCGAGCCGGCGGGCCAGCATCGTCTTGCCCGAACCAGGCGGGCCCAGCATCAGCATGATCGAGTCAGTTACGACCCGCTCGCGTACCACATCGTCGTCGCCCACGCCTAGCCCTGCCGGGGCGGCTCCCTGGGGCTCCTCTGGTTCCATCCGGGGCGTTTCTGGTCTCCACGGGCGCCGCTTAGCCTCGCTTAGGGGCTTTCGAGACCATCCCCCTACTCTCCCCCCTGCTCTAAACCGCGGCCCTTGGTGATGGTCGGGCGTATCCAATCGAGGACGCTGACAGCTCGCCGGGGGTGGAATATCCTGCCGGGCCATGGGGACGCTCCTCGACGACCTCGACGCGTTCCTTCAGGAGCATCGGCGCTGCGGGGCGCTGGATTCCGACGTCGAGGACGGACGCGTGTGGATGACGTGCGAGTGCGGCGCAAGATTGTGCCACTGGCTGGCATCGCCGCTCGACGCACGGGAGGAGCCACCCGATGCGGAGCGCTCTGATAGACTCGGGCCAGCCTGGAAGGAGGGTGTTGATTGAACTCGCCCCGGTCGCCCCACGCCCCGTATCCCATCGCCCCAGGCTCGCAGACCGCCTGCTATTCCCCGTGGCTCAAGGTGCGGGTGCTGATCCGGGCGGCGCTCACGTCGCCTTGGTCACCCGAAGACTGGCCTGAGATACGAGAGCATCTCAAGTGGCTCCTGGCCGAGGAGAGTCGGCTGCGACGGCAAGGGTGGCTCAACTGACCCGCCTCGCTGCTCCGCTGCTCGCTCTCCTACTCGCAGGCTCGGCAGGCTTGGCAGCTGAGGCCCCCAAGGCGCTCGCTGGCCGGGTAGTGAGCACCGTCGACGGCGACACGATCAACGTTCGCATCGGTGACCGGACCGAGACCGTCCGCTACATCGGGATGAACACCCCGGAGCTGCATCACCCGACCAAAGGCGTCGAGCCGCTTGCACGCGAGGCTACCGAGGCGAACCGGAAGCTCGTCGAGGGCCAGACGGTGCGCTTGGAGCTGGATGTGCAGGAGCGTGACCGCTACGGGCGGCTGCTAGCCTACGTGTACGTCGGCGATATGATGATCAACGCCGAGCTGGTCGCTCAGGGCTACGCCCAAGTCATGACCATCCCGCCGAACGTCAAGTATCAAGACCTATTCTTGAAGAATCAGCGCGAGGCACGTCTACTCCAGCTTGGACTCTGGAAGGACAAGGGCCTTCCGCCAAGCCCGCGGGCCTCGCCGGGATCGCCCCAGCCGCAAGCGGCAGCACAAACCAAGCCCAGCCCTGCGGCGGAAGCGCAGCAGGCTCAGGGCCGTCCGGGCGTGCCGCCCCAGGACGCTTGGACGTGCCCCCTCACCCACCCGATCAAGGGTAACTTCACGACGTACTCCGGCGAGCGGTGCATCTTCCACGTGCAGGGCGGGCAGTTCTACGGGAAGACCAAGCCCGAACGGTGCTATGCGACCGAGGCTGACGCCGTGAAGGACGCGTGCCGGCGGTCGAAGCGATAGTCTGAACACTCGAAGGAGACACACCATGAACGCGCCCTCCCCCTACTTCTCTCTCGAGCGCGCAGCCTGGGTCTCCTACGTCATCCTGTGGGGCCAGCGGACGGCCGAGCTGCGCCGGGTCGAGGGGCCGGAGGGATTCCACGAGTACCGGCACGCGGTCGAGGCGAGCCGGTTCCTGATCGGCTCGCTGGGGAGGTAGCGACATGACCCTTCTCCTGCGCCGTCTCGCGCCGCTCGCGCTGCTTCTCTTTGTCTCCACGCTGGCGGCGGCGAGCAACGGCGACCGGCCCCCGTACGACCGCGCCCTGTACACGCACTGGATCAAAGTGGATGGCACCTGCCGCGATGTTCGGGCGGTCGTCCTCATCCGCGACGCGGAACCCGGGTCGGTGATCTTCGTCGACCCCGGCGAGTGCCGGGTCGGGAGCGGCGTGTGGCGCGATCCGTACACCGGCCGGCTGTTATCAGACCCGCGCGACCTCGATATCGACCACATGGTGCCCCTCGGCAACGCTCACGAGTCCGGCGGCCACGCCTGGGACGCGAGCCGGCGCCGAGGGTATGCGAACGACCTACGTTATCGCTGGCATCTCCTGGCCGTCTACCGCTCGGCCAATCGGGCCAAGGGGGACCGGAGCCCGGACCAGTGGAAGCCCGAGAACCGTGCCTTCTGGTGCCAGTACGGGCAGTCGTGGGCGACGGTCAAGACGCTGTACCAGCTTGAGACGACCGAGCCCGAGCGGGCGGCCCTCCGGGAGATGGTCGCAACGTGCGAAGGCTAGGCGTACGCCTCACGAAGCTGCTTGACTAGGAGGCGGTCGGATGGGCGGATCGGGCTCGGCGAGTGAGAGCGCCAGGGCCTCGATGCGCCGCGGGTCGAGCGAGGCGATCTCAGGACGTTCGCGCCACTCGCGCAAGCGGGGCAGGGCGCTCAGGTCCATGAATCTGATGATGATACATTCATACCGGAAACGCACAACGTGCTGAAGCCGCTGGAGTTTTCGAGCTGAGCATCCTGTGGAAACGGGTGCAGATGATTGTGAGCGATCGAGGCGCCGCGCGCTGTCTGTGACGGCCGAGCGTGTGTGGATGGCGTGCGAGTGCGGGGCCGGATGCTGCCGCGACATTGCCGCCACCCTCCGTCGATTGGCTGGCGACGGGGCCAATTTGACTTGGAGGCATACGGTGTGAGAGGGTGCGGCACGAACTCGGCGCCTCCCGCCTATGACATAGCCTACCCGGGTAGGGAGGTGGTGCGGCTACCGAATGAAGACGCAGTCTGATATTGTGATGACTGGAGGGATGAAGTCAGCATGTCGCTGGGGATCGTCATCAAGGCAGCCGAAGGCATTGTGTTCGGGGCCGACAGCCGCGTTACGCTGGAGGCGAAGACCGCGGACAATCGTCTGCTCCCGGTCACCTTTGATAACGCGACGAAGCTTCTGACGCTGAATCCCCCGCACAATTTCTTCGCGGCGGTCACGTACGGCGCTGCGGTCATTGGGCTTCGCACAGCGCACAGCTTCCTCCCCGAGTTTGAACTGACGCTCAAGGATGAGGCGAAGCGCCTTGAGGTTCTAGACTATGCGCGGCGCCTGAGCGATTTTTTCATGAAGCAATGGTCGCAAGGCATGCCGCCGAACTATCCCGGCCCCGCCATGACCTTCCTTGTCGGCGGGTACGATCCGGAGGCAGCATACGGGAAGGTGTTCTTATTCGACGTTCCCAAGAACCCAGTGCCGCAACCACGAAACCCGGGCGAGAGGGAATTCGGAATGAGCTGGGGCGGTCAGTTGGAGGTGACGAGCCGGCTCATACATGGCTATGACCCGAGTCTACCGGCGATTCTCAAGCAAACACTCAACCTGAACGACGAGCAGGTGACTTCGGCTCTTCAGGCGCTCCAGAAGGCGTTGGAGTTCAAGCTTCCCTACGATGTCCTTCCGCTGCAGGACTGCATCGATCTGGCAACATTTCTCATCCGCACGACCATCACAGCCCAGGCGTTATCGATTGGGTTACGCGGCGTCGGCGGCCCCATCGAGGTTGCCACGATAACGCGCATCGACGGCGTGAAGTACATCCAACGCAAGACACTACATGGCGAGCGCCAGAACACCACGGCTTAGGGAGCGAGAGCGATGATTGGTTCGGATACGACGAACACTGATGCGTGGCGAGCAGCCCTGGATATCACCATCGTTCCGAGCAATGTACCGGCGGTTGTGGTCCGATCGGAGCCGCCAGCGATGAGCTGCGATCTTGAGAATCCGCCAGGCGACGCTTGGGGGCCGAATGCCGAGCTGCAGGAACCGGACGACGTAGACGATGTCACAGACGCATGGCTAACGAAGCGCCGGTATCGGACGGACGGCGTGCGCGGATTCTTTGACTACACCGCTTACCGGCAAGACAGATCGAGGACGGGCCAGTAAGATATATCAGGTTCTTCTTGACGGACCCGCAGAGCGTGATCTACACGATCTGTCAGCCGACGACTTCAGGCGTGTTGACGCTCACATTCAGGGCTTAGGCGACAATCCACGCGCTCATGGGTCCAAGAAGCTTGATGATGGCATCTACCGCGTACGCGTGGGAGACTTCCGAATTATCTACGTCGTAGATGACGCCGCCAGCGGGTCGTCGTCTCCCGCATCAAGCGCCGAAACAAAGACACGTACCGCGACATCGGCTGATTCACGGCTATCTTCCTAGCTACCGACCCTCCGAAATTATCGGCACCAGCCGCCAGTAGCCCTCCGCCTCCGGCCACGCCACGAACTCCTGCGAGTGGCCGCACCAGTTGACGATCTTGACGACCTGCCGGGGCTGCCCCCACCCGATCATCCGGAGGTGCTCGAAGCGGTAGCGGTGCTCAGGAGAGTCCTTGCCGCACTTCGGGCACGGGTGGGTCGGTCGGCGCTGACCGTGTTCATCAAGCCATATCGGCGAGGTCACGGGCCCGAGCGACTCGCTCAGAGGAACTTGCTGACGATCTTGTCGATGTCCGCGAGCGGCTTGCTGAGCTGTGCCCTAAGCCAACCGCGTCGTTGAGCCAGGGAAGTCGGGAAGTCGGTGCTTGTCACTAGCTTCGCCGCTTGGGCTCGGGCATTGGCTCCAAGCGTGGCGAGGTCGCGATGCGCCGTCTCGGAGCTTTTGTACTCTGGGATGGGGAGGTCGAGGACCTTCTTGTGAATGTCGCGCTCGCCGAGTAAGCCGACAGCCTGGAAAGGCTTGATGGCGTCGTTCACGGCGTTGGCGTTGAGCACGGCCACAAGATAGTCGGCCTCACCCTGACTCTCGCAGGCGACCCAGTAAAGCTTGTGGTCTACCACGAACGCCATGGGCAAGGACTCGCGATCTAGGTGGGCGGCAACCAAGTTCATACCGGAGGCGTTGTAGAGGACCAGGTGGCGATCACTCATGTCCTGATTGGTCAGCTTCTTTTGGTAATCCAGCCACTCGTAGAGCGTCTGTTTCGCACCCTTCTTCCGGTGTCGATTCCACGCTTTCTCAGCGTGAGTCATCCAGGCAGCGACCTCTCGGTAACCTTCCTTCTTGAGCTGCTGCGCATCCTTCACAGATTGGTGGGTCGCCCCCCACTCAACGGGTAGCACGACCGTCGCCGGAGGCAGGATGACGAACGGTACGACATGGCGCGAAAGTGCGCTTGAATATAGGAACCGGCCCTCGATCTGTCCCGATATCTTCACGTCCTTGTACGGAGTCTTTGCTTCAGCGGCTTGCTCGGGGTCCGTCTCGGCCCAGTAGAGAGTGTCAGGGTCCGGCTTGCCCTTCAAGCTCTTCACGCGCACGAAGTAGAAGCTGCGCGGATAGATGGTCGCCCCGTCACGGAAGCGCGCTGCATAGCGGCTCGGCTCCGTAGGATCCGATTCTCCCTTCTCCGTGGAGAAGGCTGTCCTGTCGCCGAGGAAGATCACGTGGCTCGTCTTGTCAAAGAAGGAGAGTGTGTCCTTAGCGACTGTCCAAGAAACGTCCTTGGCGGGTAGATGACCTTTCCACTCGCGGACTGGCAGGGGATCTTTGATCGTGCCCCTGGAGACCTCGTCCCGTTCAGCGAAGAGCACACACGCCGGTACCTTGAAAAGCGGGGTAACACCCCACAAGTCCCAATAACGGGAAAGCCGGAAAGGAGCGCTGTAGGAGCGCGCCCGAAGGTTCATGTGCTGGTCGGAGGAGAGAATGCTCCGGGGCATCACAAAGCCCAGGCGGGCTCCTTTCCGCCCAAACACTGTGAGCGCATGGGCAAGAAACACGGTGGCGAGTTCCATTTGGGTGAAGAGTTTCTGGTGAGGGGGGGCGATCTTGTACTCTTCAACGGCACGCTTCTTGACCTCACCCTGGTATTCGGGGTCCTCTATGTAGCGGTAGGAGAGCCACGGCGGATTACCTACAATGAAATCAAATCGTCCCCGGAGCATCGCTGGCCGGTAGCCGTTGCGCACGATAAATGCCCAGATCGAGTTGTCCTTGCTACGAATCAAATCCGCCAGTTCCTCGGTGAAGCTCCACAGCGCTTCGAGCAGACCGCCACGCTCTGGATGGTCGGCGAAACTCTCTACTTCTCGATTGAGGTAGGCACCCAGAGATTTTTGCGTTTCCGCCTTAGAGGTTGCATGGTCTAGGGCGACCTTAGCGGACGCCGCGATGGAGCGGTCAAAGAGATCCGCTGACTTCACAAGGCTGGTCGGCATGATGATCTTTCGACTGCCGAACCTGATCTCATAGCCAAGTCCGCCGCCCCTCACGAGGTCGGCTTGACGGACTTCGGTTGGCAAGAACAGCGAGTCCGCGAGATAGACGGGGAGGTAGATCGGCCGACGGGCAGCGCGGACAAGGGTACCAAGCGCAAGGACGTACGTGGCGCGGGCGATGGTCACTGCGAGCGGATGAATGTCGATGCCGACAACGTGATCAAGTAGAGCCTGAAGGCGCTCAGCATCGCTCCCAGCGGGAGTAGCTCGGCGGAGGTGGGCGATGACTGCGCGGAGGAAGCTACCCGATCCGCACGTCGGGTCCAGGACGGACACCATGCCCTTCGCGGGCAAGAGGTCGTCCACGATGCACTCGCAGAGCCAGTCTGGCGTGTAGAACTCTCCAAGTTCACGCCGATCCGCCGGGTCCACGAGTTCCTGATAGACGCCCTTGAGCACGTCCTCACCGACCGAGGCCAGATCGTAGGTGCTCATCTGGACCAGCAGCCGCTCCCACACGGGCGCCAGGACATTCTCTGCCCTGGGACGCCGAACCCACTGGAAGAAATCGTCCTCGACGAGGTTCGCTATCTTGAGAGCTTGGAAATACTGCCCGGAGAGCACATTGCTCGCTACGGTGCGCAAGTCACCGCTCGTCTTGCCGTGCGAAAACGACGCCCAGATCAGGAGTCGGGCGACGCTGGCAAGATACGTATGCTTGAGGAACAAGATTTCGAGGTCCGAGACCTGACCTTCACCCGCGGCCTGCGACGCTGGCGTGCTCCCGTACGTGACCGCCAGGTATCGTTGCCACGTCTTGAAGGCAAGGCCGGGTTCTTTCTGACCGCGTACGGCAAGCCACGCTCTAGAAAGCTCATCCAGGCTGTATCGGAAGGCCGGACTTGTGCCGCCGAAGTCCTGGCGAAATCGCTCGGCGGTTGGTTGAAGTTGTCCAGGGCGGAAGATGAGGCTCGTAAGCCAGAGCCAGAACTCCCCTAGCGTGGCCTCGGTAAGCGTGAAGTCGCGGATCATTTCAAGGGCGACGTTCTCGGCCTTTGGCTTCCCTTTGGCCGTCAGCATGGGCTTGTAAGTGCGCCAGACGAGCCCATCGGACGCAACGGCGATGAGCGCCCGGCTGGTACCTTCCTTGGCCCATACACCGGCCACATACTCGCAGAGTTGCTCCTCGGCGTGTTTCCCCGTGGCCTTCAGCGAAGCCTCGAACTCAATGACCGCGTTGCCGTAGTAGGTGTCGATGAACCCTTTCTTCTGGCCGGCGCCGATGTCGATGCGGATGCTCGTCTCGGCGCCTGCCGCGTAGTCCATGAGTTTCTTGGAGGCGGGGTACAACTCGCCAAGGAGCGTGGCAAACCGCTCGCGTTTGGCGGTCTCGTTCGGGAGCGTGCGGATTTGAGTCAGGTAGGCGCTGAGGATGCCCTTGAACTTGTCCGGGAGGACTTGGGCCATGCCGCCAGGATTATAGGGCTTCGGGAGCTCTCATTAGGAGTGAAATCCGCGCCTGCTTGGCGAGCGTCCTGCGCCCGCTCGCAGCTCAAGCGTAGGTTAGACTGGGACATATGCGAGCCGTGGTTGACGGTCTAGAGCCCGTCCGACGACCACTTCGCGCAACAGCCTTCAAGCCTCCGGCGCACTGAAGCCCGATCGCTCCCGCGTCGCGCCGACCCGGCCGCTCCTCGCCGGCCCGCTGACCCTACCTAGCAAATGTGAAGGAGGGCAGGCGTGGAGGAGAACCAGACGTGCGAACGGGGGCGAGCATCAGCGAATCCGCCCCCTGCCCCTCCGCAGACCTGACAAGGCCCGTCCCGGCGCCCTGAGGCCATCTGAGGCGGCAAGGCAACCCCACACCACCCATCCGCGGGGCCCACAGAGGCGCGACGGCCTGGCGCACGGCGGCTCAGGTGCCCTGCTGCGGCACCCGTGGACGACGTTATTTTTACCCCACCACCTTCTGGTAAAACCCCACGGCCGGATTAGGCCCTCGTAGACCCGGATAGCGGCCCGTAGCACTTGGTCTCGCTCCTGCACCTCAGATGGTCATGGCCCATCCGCTCAACGTCTACACGGGCAGGTACGGGGACAAGGCCATCGCCGGAAGCGGGCTGGTGCCGATCGGCATCACCCGGTATCCGCCGAGGTTCGCGCTCCCGCACGCGCTCAAGGCCAACATCATGCTCCTGGCGCCGAGCGCGGCCCTGTTAGCGCGGGCTCGCCGAGGCAAGGTGACGCCGAAGCAGTTCGAGGCCGAATACATCGACCAGCTCGAGAAGGTCGGCGTCGAGGCCATCCTTCGCATCCTCCGCGCTGCTCAGGGGCGCTCACGGGGCGTCATTCTGTTGTGTTACGAGCCCGCTGGCTCGCCGTGCCATCGCCGCCAGCTCGCCTCGTGGATCGAGACCAAGGGGGGAATCATGGTGCCCGAGTTCGAGTTCAACATGGTGGCGGCGCGGGCCGTGGCGATCGGTTACGTTCGGCGGAGTCGCGAGTCGACCGAGAAGACCGTCAGCTTGCTCGCCCAGAAAGGCGCAATCACCGACTACGCGAAGGCGCAGGGTTGGACCCTTGCCGCCATCGTCGAGCATGACGGGGTCAGCGGCGGCCGGCGGAGCCGGTTCGCTGCCCTGGACGCTGCCATCAAGACTCACGGGGCGGGTAAGGTGGTCTGCTACCACCTGGATCGACTGGCGCGCGATGCTGCCGCACTCCTCGACTGGTGCGCGTCGGCTGACAAGCGCGGGGTGGCAGTCCACGTCGTCGGCCGCGGCCGGACGGAGGTATCGAGCGCGGCTGGCTACCTCGGCACCGGCGTCGAGGCGATCGTGGCGACACATTTCCGGCTGCTGATCGGCGAGAAAACCCGCGACGCCCTGGCCCATCTCCGGACCCAGGGGAAACGCTGGTCCAGGACGGCGCCGTTCGGCTTCCGCTGGTCGGCGGATGGCCGGGTCGAGCCCGATGCAGGGGAACAGTCAGCCATCACGCGCGCGCGGACGCTCCGGGCCGCCGGCTTGACCCTGTGGGCGATCTCCGCGCGCTTGGCATCCGAGGGCACGCTCAGCCGGGGCGGAGCGCCGCTGACTGCGAAGGTAATACGCGCGGTCCTGCGCCGCCCGTCGTAGCCACGCCGCAACCGACTACGACAGTCATAGTAGCCGGCGCCGACCACGGCCCGAGCAGGCGCGGAACCGTCACGCTAACGGCAATAGATGGTTCCAGAGAGACGCGGCCGCCACAGTGCCTGGCGTGAGTCTTCACGACGTTCGCGGGAACGATTTTCCCTCTGAAAAAGGGTTGCTTCGCCCCCTCACCACGTCGTATGGTCGGAGATGGAAGCACGCGACTCGCCGCAAATCTGACGGGCGAGCAAGGACATCGTGGGCGCTTTACCAGCGCCCCAGCACGGGCGCCAAAACCCGCAAAGTGGGGGAGGCATTGAGGCATGTAGAAAACTGAGAAGCGGAAAGGAGCAACATGCTTGTCCACGATCCGAAGCTGGCCGCCTACCTGCAGCTCAAGAGCTATCGGTTCACCCTCGAGAATCCCCCCGTCGGTCCGATCACCTTCGACTTCGATGCGCCCCAGGAAGCCGCCGAGGAATACTTCGGCAACGCCCTGGTCGGGGTGTTCGCGTACGCCTCCGCGCTTGAGCAGATCAAGGCGCTCATCTCCGCGAGCCTCACGCAACGCCACCGTGCGCGAGAGCGCGAGCGGGGTGCCCGATGACCGCCGCCGAGGTCGCTCCGAAGATCAAGAACGCGAAGCAGTCAGCGAATGGGGAGTGGACGGGAAAGTGCCCCATCTCCGCGGCCCACACGCACGGCGACGCCAAGCCGTCCTTGTCCTGGCGTGACCATGGCGACCGGGTCCTCATGTCGTGCAAGGCGGGCGCGGGCTGCAAGAACGCGGACATCATGGCCGAGCTGGGGCTGACCCTGGCCGATCTGTTCCACCATCCGAAGCAGTCGAAGCCGCCGACGCCATCGAAGAAGATCGTGGCCGTCTATCCGTACCGCGACGAGCATGGCGTCGTGCTCCACGAGACCGTGCGCTACGAGCCCAAGGAGTTCAGGCAGCGTCGCCCAGGTCCCGCCGGCTCGTACATCTGGTCGGTGGCCGGCAGCCGCCGCGTCGTCTACAACCTCGACAAGCTGCAAGGGCAGAAGGCGTGCGCCATCACCGAAGGCGAACGGGACGCGGACCGGCTCACAGCGACCGGCCTGCTCACGACCACGAGCCCAATGGGAGCCGGCAACTGGCGCGCCGAGTATGCGCTGCAGCTGAAGGCCGCGGGCATCCGGAACGTGGTCATCTTCCCCGACAACGACCCGGACGGCGAGACGTACGAAGAGAAGGTCCGGGTTTCCTGCCTCACGGTCGGGCTCTTCGTCCAGACCGTCCGGCTTCCAGGGCTGTCCCCAAAGGGCGACGTGTCCGATTATCTCGACGCGCACACCGTCGACGACCTCCTCAATCAGATGTGTGTCTTTGTAGGCGCGGATGGAGTTCTGCATCACCCGGCCCCCGAGGTCGTGAAGCGGTACGTCCCCGCGACGTTCGACCTGGCCCTCTGGCAGTCGGCCGGGACCATCAGCCCCACAGAGTACGAGCCCGACGCGGTCGCCACGGTGCTGTCGACCATCAAGCCTGTCATCATCCCCAGCACGCTCGGACTCGCGGACGCGACGGCGGAAGCGTGGTCAGCGCTCATCACGGCCAATGCCCCGCCGGTGCTCTTCCGCTACGGCGATGGCCTCGTGCGCCTCGCGCTCGACGCGGCGGGGACCTACGTGCTCCGGAGCATCACCCCCGACCGGATGCGCAACCGGCTGGCGCGGGTGGCAGAGTGGATGTCGGGCGGCCAGCACCCCAGGCCGGTCTACCCGCCCATCGGCGTCGTCAACGATCTCCTCTCGGACGACCCGCCGATGCCGGTGTTGCGGCGGCTCGTGTCGGTCCCCGTGTTCGCCCAAGACGGCCGGCTGCTCAACGTGCCCGGCTTCGATCCGCAGAGCGGGATCTACTATGCCCCGCCGCCGGGCTTCACGGTGCTGCCGGTGCCGGAGATGCCGACCGAGACCGACGTGGCAACGGCGCGCGCCCTCATCCTCGACGACCTGCTCGGGGACTTTCCCTTCGTCGAGGACGCTGACCAGGCGGCGGCGACCGCGCTGCTGCTCACGACGTTCTGCCGCGGGCTCTTCGAGGGCCCAGTGCCGATGGTGATGGTTGAGAAACCGATGCCGGGGACGGGCGCATCGCTGATGGTCGGCGCGATCACCAGCGTCGTGCTCGGTCGCCCGACCGAAGCCATGACCGAGGCCAGAACCGAGGACGAGTGGAGGAAAAGAGTCACGTCGTGCCTGATGGGGGCGCCGGCGTTCATCGCGTTCGACAACCTGCACCACGGGCTCGACTCCGCTGCGCTCTCCTCAGCGCTGACGGCGGCGTTCTGGCAGGACCGCCTGCTCGGGGTCAGCCGCATGCTGTCGCTTCCCGTTACGTGCGCCTGGATCGGGACCGCGAACAACCCGACGACATCAATCGAGATGGCCCGCCGCATCGTGCCCTGCCGCCTGGATGCCAAGGTCGAGCGTCCCGAGGACCGGGCTGGGTTCAAGCACGACCCGCTGGGCGAGTGGGTGACCGCGAACCGAGGGGAACTCGTGTGGGCGTGCCTGATCCTGGTCCGTCAGTGGCTCGCGCACGGTCGAAAGCCTGGTGCGGCCCCTGTGATGGGGTCCTTCGAGGGCTGGTCACGGACTCTCAGCGGGATCCTCGACGCGGCCGGCATACCGGGACTCCTGTCCAACAAGGTGCAGTTCCGCGAGCGGGCTGATACCGAGGGAAGCGCCCGGCGCGCGTTCATCACCGCCTGGTGGGAGAAGTTCGGGGCGTCCAGCCAGTACGCGAAGGACCTTCTGCTCCTGGCCGAAAATGCAGAGATCGACGTCGAGGCCAAGAGCGACAGGGGGAAGCAAATCAAGATGGGGAAGTTCCTGGGCAAGCTCGCGGGCAACATCTTCACGCTCGCCGATGGCATCGTCGTCACGGTGGGGCGCCCAGAGGTCAAGCAGGACGCCGGCGGCTCCCTCTGGTGTCTCAAGGCTGGCGTAATGGCATCTGTGGCATCCGATGGCATTCCCACAGCCGCTCCAGAAAGCGAAGTGTGGATGGGGGAGGGGGAGGCCCCCTCCGTCTCTGAGTTCCTGGTGCGGGGGGCTGTAGGGATGCCACTACATGCCAGAGATGCCACGACACCGGACCCGCTCGACCGTGTCAAGTGCCCCAAGCACCCTGTGACGCCGCGGCCGGAGTGCTCGAGCTGCCAGGCCACGACATGAGCCGGCGCAAGCTGACGCCAGAGGAGCGCCTCCTAGCGCAGCTGAAGCGCGGCGCGGCCTGGCGGCCGTGGCCGGGGTTCGCCTTGGTCTGGGCGGCCTATCCGCACGAGCCCGAGAGCGACGTGGGGTGGCAGGAGATGTCTCAGCTCATGGCGCAGATGTCGTGGAACAGCGGGCGCCCGTCCGCCAAGGTGATCGTGGCCATCGTGGTCGTGTTGCAGCACTGGCCCGAGGTCACCCTGGACGCCAAGGGGCGTCGCCTGATGGCTGGCCTGTGGCTCGACAACCTGTGGTGCTCCACGCCCGAGGAGCTGATGCGGATCGCCAACGGCACGTTCCACTCCGAGACCCTCACCGAAGCGGAAGCCGCGGTGCTGGGCAGGCTGCGGGCGATGGTCGAAGCTCTGGAGACTCCTGCATGAGCCCCGAGATGCTCCTGTCGGCCGCGCTCGCGGTGCTCGCTGTCGCCGTGTGGTGGACACGATGAACCCGAGCGGCCGCACTCGTGCACTTGGCGCGCAATTCCGTGCTCATAACTGGGGGTTCGATGCACTCCCGAGGAACCTGGAGTGCACTTCGGGGGGAGATCCGGGTGGTTGGAGGGTGCTGGCGGCGAGGCGAAAACAGCCTTCGAGAGGCAGAAAGGCGTGAGAGTGCTCGGAAACGGTAGGCGTACCGACTGTTTCGCGTTGCCCGCGCGCGTGCGTGTCTGGAGGGGCTGGCGTTGATGCGGAAGTTGGTCATCGGCGAGCATCGGAGCGAGGCCCGGCGTCGATCATGGCGTCGGTACGACTCACGGAACGCACCGAAGGTCAGGAAGCGGGCGGCGGCGTGGTACGCGGCCAACCACGCCCGCGCCCTGGCGAAGAAGGCGGCCTGGCGGCGGAAGCAATGGCCGGCCGCGAAGTGGGGCTGCCGGCCGATGACCCCGCAAGACTGGCTGTCGGTCCGGGACTTCTACCAGTCGATGCGGGCGATGGGGCACTCGGTGACCTTCAAGGAGCTGGCGGCACGGTTCAAAGTCTCACCGCGTCGGATTCAGCGCCGGTCGTCGAAAGACGGTGGCTAGGCGCTTCGGAGCCGAGGCTAACCTTGACAGAGCGCGCGCTTCGACCTACAAGGTCGATGGCCCAACGGGATCCGGCCGTGGTCATGGTCCACGTAGATGACCTGGCCGCGGAGGAGCGCTGGGTGTTGGTGATGGAGCTGCTTCTCGAAGCCGGAGAGACCGAGAGCACGGAGGCGGCGTGACGAGAACGGCGCTCTATGCGCGCGTGTCGACCGACGAGCAGGCCGAGATGTACGGCCTCGACTCCCAGGTGACGGAGCTGCGCGCGCTCGCCGCGGTGAAGGACTACACGATCCCGGATGGCGCCGAGTTCCTGGACGACGGCTACTCCGGCCTCGAGCTGGATCGGCCAGCGCTCACCCGGCTTCGGGACGCGGTGCAGGCGGGAGCTTTCGATGTTGTCCTCGTCCATGATCCTGACCGGCTGGCCCGGAAGCTCGCCCATCAACTTCTGCTCGTTGAAGAAGTCGAGCACGCCGGGGTCCACCTGGAGTTCAAGACGACGCCGAGGGAGGACACGCCGGAAGGCCGGCTCCTGTTGAACGTCAAGGGCGTGGTGGCCGAGTACGAGCGGGAAAAGATCCGGGAGCGGACCCTCAGAGGGAAGAAGGAGAAGGCCCGGCGCGGCTTGATTCCAGCCGGGGCCATCGCCTACGGCTATCAGGCGGCACCCGGTGCGCCCAACGGGACGCTGGTGCCCGATCCCGAGCAGGCCGAAGTGGTCCGCCAGATCTTCCAGTGGCTCGTGGAGGAGCAGCGGTCGATCCGGGCCATCGTGACAGAACTGAACCGGCTCGGGATGCGCGCGCCTCGCTCGACGCGGTGGGCGAAGTCGTCGGTGCGACGGCTGCTCACGAACGAGCTCTACGTGGGTCGGGCGTACTTCAACCGGCGGAACCGGGCTGGCGACAAGGTCAGCATCCGTCCGGAGTCGGAGTGGATCGCCGTCCCGGTGCCGGCCATCATCCCCGAGGAGGTGTTCCAGCGGGCCCATGCAGCGCTCGCCCGAAATCGCGACATGCTGAGCGGGCGGCCAGGTGTGCGCTTCTACCTGCTCAAGGGCGCCTGTGGCCGGAAGTACGTCGGCATCCCCTCCCACGGTCGGAGGATCTACCGGTGTTCTGGGCGTGATCGGCTGGCCGGGGCGGAGCGGTGCGCATGTCGGACCGTGCGCGCCGAGACGATAGAGGCAGTGGTCTGGGACACGATCGCCAACGTCCTCAAGCAGCCGGACGTCATCACGGCCAGGCTGGAAGTCTACCAGGTTCGCCTCGGGGCTCGGGACGTGGAGGTCCGGTCGGAGATCGAGCACTTGACGCGCCAACTGGCGGAGGTGGAGCGCCAAGAAGGCAAGCTGTTGGATCTGTACCTGGCAGCGGATCTCGAAGTCCTGGCGGTGAAGGCCCGCCTCGGGGAGATCCAGCAGCGCAAGGCCGGGCTCGTCGAGCGGATCGGCCAGGCCAAGGACAGGTTCGCGCGCCACGAGGCCGAGCACGCCCGCCAGGGCGCCATCAAGCGGTTCTGCCGCCAGGCGCTCCGGGGACTGGCCGCACTCAAGCCAGAGGGCCAGCAGCGGCTCCTGCGGCTTCTCGTGGACACGGTGGTCATGCTCGACAAGGCGGTCGAGATCCACGGCTTGCTCCCTGCGCTGGTCGAGCCGGCGCCCGATGCTCGTAACCGGACCGGACCTCAGCAGGTTGTGGCCGCCCGCCGCGGCGATCTCAAGCGCTCGCTTGGCCCACGCATGGCCACGCACGTCGGCGAGGTCGAGACCGTCGCGTTCCGTATCCGCGTTCCAGCCGTCGGCATCGTGAC
>Ga0326597_10006858_pt1 | contig 15537 bp, 36 predicted proteins | sample RVTome_12_FD_203789 | JGI IMG/M metagenome (GOLD analysis project Ga0326597, IMG submission 203789) | Soil microbial communities from uranium-contaminated site in the Upper Colorado River Basin, Wyoming, United States - RVT100D185 | ecosystem: Environmental > Terrestrial > Soil > Contaminated >...
AGCACCGACCCGCCATTCCACAGAATTAGTGCGAGCACGATTCCCTGCAGCACGAATCCGATGTATCGCTCGAACGGGCTTCGTCTCGAACTTTCGCCCTGATAATTTTCAGCCACGGATTACCTCCTCGATCTGCGTTACCGAACACATCCCTGCAGCACCGCCTCCAGCTTCCCGATGTGCGCCTGCCTCTCCAGCCTATCCTTGGCCAGCGCATAAACGAGCGGCCCGTCCGGGAGTTTGGCGAGATCAGCATCCATGGGGAACGTCGCGCGGGGCACCTGATCCTGCGTGACACAGGCCACCGGGACGGGCACCCTTACCTCTGTCGGCACGTCAGGTACGGTGGCGCAGCCGGTGAGTATCGTTAGAAACGATATAACGATAATCCTCACGGTATGGCCTCTAATTGTAACAATTTGTAACAGTCCCCTTTCTTGCTTAACACGGTATAGCGCACACGCTATACTTCAATCATCGAATCACACAACGAACCGGAGAGACACATGGAAACCGAGGCTCAATTCTGGATCGCGCGCGGCGGATTATGGCGCACGGCTCGACGTCCGTCGCGCTGCGCAAATCGCGCTTGCCACCACGCCGTCATCGCGCCCGGGGATAGATACATCGACACCAATGAGCGCACCAATGAAGGCGTGTGGGCGACGATGAAGATATGTGCTGCGTGCGCCGCGCTCAGGGTAACGCCATGCTGACCGTCCCGCAATTCGCCGCCCGCGCCGGCCTCAATGTATCCCGCATTCGCCTGCTCTGCTCCCAGGGCAGAATACGCGGGGCGCACAAGGTCGGGCGCGATTGGGTAATACCCGACAAGGCGGTCATCCTGCCGCCGAAGAAACGCTAGCTACTCCGCTCGCAACCCCTTCCGAACTTCCGCCACCGCCTGACCTGCCGGGCACTCCCCAGGCGCATTGCCGGCCAGCACCAGCGCTCCCAGGCGCTCCCGTTCAACCAGCGTGGCTGTAGCGGCCTTGTCAGCCCTCGCCGCCGCTGCCTTGGCCCGTTTCTGGGCATCCTGGGCCGACTTCTCCAGAGCGATGACCGCCGCGTTCTGCTTGGCGATCAGGGCGTGCAGCGCTTTCTCGCGCGTCTCGCACTTGGCGAGATCGGCCTTGATCGACTGGATGCACGGCACCACACCCTTCGGGCCGGCCCCGCCGCACTCCTTGCCGGCGAGCTCGAGCTGGACTACCGCCGCCCTGCCGTCCCGCCAGGTATCGACGACCCACCACAGCGCGCCCACCACGGCTACCGCGGCGATGGCGTAGAGGATCAGCCCGATGGGGATGACACCGCGCTGGTTCATGTTCCGGCGTCCTCGACCTTGCGGATACCAAGCGCCAGCAGGTAGTGCAGCGTCGGCGCAAGTTCGCCGCACTGGCCGAGCAACCCGACCTCTATCCGGGCGTTACCGCAATCGATCACCCACGCCACGTTATGCGCATCTCCGAATTCACCGGCCTCCACCTTGTCAGCCAAGTTTCTGAGCATTGCCGGAACGTCGGTTACGTCGCGCTCCGGCAGCGACAGCAAGATTGCGCTCATCACAGCAGCCACAGTACAACCCCGGCGAACAGCGCGATCACCGCAGCCGCGATGACGATCCAAGCGGTATGCTCGTATGCTGCCAGCTTCGTCAGCCAGCGGTCGACGAACGGCTCATACTCCTCGACTTTGTTTCCCCACTGATCGAACTTGGTCATCGCAGCAGCCACTCCGTAAATTGATCCGCCCACCGGAACAGAGGATCGAACACCGGGGAGAATTGCAGCGCGAGCCAGATCCCGCAGGCCGTGAACGCGAGCAGGGCACGCTTCACTGCGCTGCCAGGCACTTCGCCTGCCGCTCAAGCTGGCGTGTCCACACGCCACGGCATCGCGTGTTGCCAGGAGTCGAGCAGTCATACCCGCCGCTGAACCTGTAGAGCGTGTAGGCGCGACACGCCGCCTCGTAGTTACCCGCGTTGATGTGCCGCACCATGCTGGATTTACACGTTGCAGCTACGCCGTATTGATACGAGAAGTCCACGATGATGTCGTATTCAACTTGGCTCATCGGACCAGCGACGCATCTCTTTAAACCGCGCTCATCCTTCTCGATATGAGCCACGCTTCGCTTCACGGCCTGCGGCGGCGTGATGGTGTCCCCCATTTCAACCGGGCTTCCATCGTCGCGGAACGTCGAACCGAATCCCACCGTTGGCCGGTCATTCTTAGTCGGGATGATTGCCGTGCTGGTATAGCTTTCGTAGCCGACGATACCGGCGTATCCCGCCGCGCTCAGAGACAGGGCCGCCACGACGATGCGGACAGGCTTGCTCATTCGTGCAGCTTCGGCTGGGCGACGATGCGGGCGATGCCAGCGCCAAGGCTCGCGACGAACGCGATGCCAGCAAAGATCGGCGGATTACCCGTCGCCCATACTCCCACGGCGACCTCGATACCGGATAGCAGGGCCGCGAGGAGTGCCAGCCTGACACTCCACGCCCGCTTCCAGATCAGCTTCCAGTCCGGGATCAGGGTCCAATGTTTCACGGGGAACCTCCAGCCGTTGCATGTCCTCGCGCATCGCCTCGACAGCAAGCGCGCACGCCGGGTTATGTAGATAGGGGTGCCGGACCGGGCCGCGGGTTGAACGCATTGCAGCGATTCCTCACCGCCCTAGCGAACAGCATCGCCGGCAGCGGACTTGAAACAGCGAGCTTGGCAACCGACTCCATGACCTCGGCGGGACCGTCATAGATGCGAGTCAACGTGCTCACAATCTTCGGCTCCGGGATCTGCTCCTCGGCAAGAGCTCGAGCTACCAGGGCCATGTCCCACAGCAAGGCGCACTCATTCGCCTGCGCCGGCCCAGCGAGCAGCACTAGCAGAAGCCATCGGGACATCAGCGCTCCAAGTAAAAAGCCCCGCCCGGGTAATGCCCGGAGCGGGGCGAGGTGCCGTCATTGCAGACGGCAGGAGGATGGTAGCGGGGGACGGATTTGAACCGTCGGCCTCACGGGTATGAGCCGTGCGTTCTGCCGGGCTGAACTACCCCGCGTCTGTACAGCAAAAACAGCCAGCCGTAGCGAGCCGTTCAGGAATTCTTGGGAAAGCTACGCCATCATTGGCGATGGCGCTGGTGCGAGCATTAGCCCACCGGAGTTTTACTTCGCGCCGCTTAGCGTCCGGCCCGCCATGTAACTTGCGTAATCTACTCGCCTTCTGTAGGAATTGCAAACCGCTCCAATTCATTGTTCATAATCACGTTTACCTGTGCCTCCCAAGTGCCCATCTTGTTCAGAAGCCACGCCAGCTTGTGCGCGAGGCTCTTCGACCTTTGATAACTCACCTGCATCATCCTCGAGCGCTCCGAGTCGGAATAGCGCCGGACACGGTGACCCATGCACTCCGGGCACACCACCTTGAGTTCGCCGCAGACGACTTCACCTGACCCCAAGCAGGTCTCGCATGCCGGCGACAAGTGCTCGTGCAAAGCCTGATCTACCACCTTCTCGATGATGCTCTCGAACTCGGACGTGTAGCGCTCCCGATAGACCTTGATGAGCCCCTTTCGCGCGGAGTGATAGGACATCGCATCAAGAGCATACCGCGCCCTCCACAGTTCGCAACCGATACGGGGACACCGGCCGGCGGCAGCGATACGATCGATCGCTCGCTCGTGGTTATCATCCCATGCCAGCGATTGCCGGGCGGCTACGGCGTAGGACTCGCGAAAATTAGCGATGATCAATACCTCGGCTTCGGCGGCTTGCGTTTCATGCGACCCTCACTTTTTCGTTCGACCACAGCCAGTCTTGGGTCGCAACGTGCGCCCTCAGCCATTCCATGCGCTTCGTCTCCCGGTCGAACGTGTCCAGCGTAATGTGCGCCGTGTGGCACATCGCAGCAAATGCCCAATCTGCCGACTTGTGCCAAGCGCCACGCCCGAAGGCCGACCAGTCCGAATGCGCCGGTTCGACGCCCTTATACTCGGTGCAGTCATGAGGGAAAGCCGCGAGGCACGGCGCGTCGTGGGCGAGGTTCAGCAGCTTGCGGTTACGATAGGTCACGCCGCCTGCCCCTCGAACTCAGTCAGCAGGTCATCCACCATGCCCGCCGTCTCGTCGTCGCCCAGATGCGACCAGAGAAAGCGTCGGGCATGTTCCGTGCGAAGGAAGTCTTTGACGGCCTCGTGATGGGCTTGGAAGTCGGCGTCATCCATCGACTTCCAGCTTATCGATTTCGGAATGGCTACCATCCGGCCCTTTGGACCCGGCACGAACTCGCAATGCCCGGCCCCAACATGCAGCCAGTATCGCATCTGATCAGGATCAGCAAACTGTTCCTGCCGGTCAAACAAGGCGGCGAGCATGGCGAAGTGCAGGCCGTGCAGCTTGGGGTTCCGCGGAAACCAGCACGATAAGGTCATGATCTCGCCGGGTTCCATTTCCTCGATCAGCTTCTTGAACCTGGCGTACGCCTTCCCGTGCTTCTCGCCTACACCCCGGAGTTTGCCGGTGTCGTCCTTGGTGATTACGATGTCGGTCACAGCAGCGCCTCCTGCATGGGCTTGGCCTTGGGTTCCTCGAACAGCTTGCCCCTCCCTTTTTTTGCTGTGCGATCGTATTCACTGAAAGGCATCTGTTTCCACAAAAAACCATTTGCCCATCTCGCCACGTCCTTGAGTCGTTGTGCTGTCCAGTCAAACTTTACGTGTGGCTCTCGCACCAATGAGTTAAGTTTGATGAACGGCTGAACGTGCGGTTCGCAGCCATTATCGATCACGAATTGAACGCGGTCCATGCACTCTGCGTATGGTTCATTACCGATCAGCACGTAAACTCGCTTACGTTTCGGCGGCTCATCCTTGAGCATTCGCACGACGCGCTCAACATATTCGCTTTCGGCGTGATCATCGTAGGCAAAGCGCCACGGTCCGCAGTTGATGGCGCGCCAGCGAGCATACACATCTTCATCGAACGTCCGTGGCTCGAATCCTGAATTGGCGTCCAGCAATGGAACTCCCTCCTGCTGATACCGGGCGACGATGTACTGCTGATAATCGACTGGAAGCGCGGATAGGTTGTTGTCACACAGAATCGGGCGCACAGGGAAATCCGGGAGTAGCGTGAATGTCCGCCCCTCCATCTTCGGCACGATGCAGAACCAGCACCCTACCGGGCAGCCGCGACTGGCGATCGTCGCCATCGGGTTATGACGTGCCACTGCGTCCGGGTATTCACGGTTAATCTCGGCAACATCCTCGATCCGGTGCTTCATCGATTTCAGGTAGAGGGCGGGGCCGCCAGCAATTACCTTCATGCCACAGACACGGGCGAAGATCGCGCGGCTGTATGCCTCGTCTAGCTTCCAAGTGAATGCAACGGACAGGTAAGTAGTGTCACCGTCGGCCCATTCCGCCAATCCGCCGACCCACTTTGACGCGCTCATCCTCTCCGCTCCATCGCCCCCACCAGCAGCACATCAGCGGGCACGTATGCCAAGTGCCGCCTACCACAACCATCGCATACCCTGCGCTCAAGCCTGATCCGGTCCGCGCGGCGCAGACGAGTCAGGTAGGTAGTGACTTGGCCCATCGGGATACCGGCGGCCATTGCGATCAGGTGCGAGCTGGATACACCGGAGCAGATTGCCTTGTAGACGCGGGCGTTGCCGCCGCGCAGGGTGGGGTGGCGTTTCATGCCGAGCGCTCCAGACAGATCACGTCCTCCCAGTCAATCGCTGGGCTGCCTTTCTTTTCGGCCAGCCTGCGGAAAAACGACTTGCGCTCTGTGCGTAGCTGCTTGGTTTCGCCCAGCATGTCGTCCTGCTCGCCGTGGTGCGCGACCAGCATTGCCCGGTGGCGGCAGACGAGATTGAATCCCTGAGCCTCGCACAATGCTTGCCACTGGTCGCTGAACGGGACGCGCTTGCCCTTCCTCACGAAGTCCTTGCCGACCCATATCGCGTGCCCGCCCGGTTTCAGGATGGCGTAGCACTGCGCGACGATCTCGCGGGCGGCTTGCCAGAAGGTGTCGCCGGTTTCATTCCCGAGCTGGCCTGTTGATTCGCCATATTCTCGACTAACCGTCAATGCTTTCCCGCTTCCCCATTTTTCGTTGTTCATCCGATTGCCTGCGTTGCCGGGAGACACCTCACTCCCCTCATACGGCGGGCTGCTCACCACCGCGTCGAACTTGCCTTCGGGCATCTTCCCCATCTGCCCCTGGGTGCTCCCATACCCAGCCTGATCTTTCGTCAAGCCGCGGTTGCGGCCATCGTAGGTTTCGGATGCGTTCCATGCCCCGGTCTGATCTGGATGATGACCGCCGCTGACGTAGGGCGGACTCGACACCACGCAATCCACGCGCGGCGCATCACCTTCCTTCATCGCGCCGAGCTGGCCGGATTGATCGCCATACTTGCGCTTGCTTTGATGTCGCTCCAGCGCTTCTGCGCGTCCATCAGTTCCGCGATCACCCCATTTTGGATCGCATTTACTGAAATCTATTCCATGAGACTCCGAATTCAATGAGCCAGCATACGGCGGACTTGAGCAGATCAAATCCGCCCCCGCGATCACGTCGGCCAGTTTCCTGCTGTCGCCCTGCACAATCCGCGCCGAACCAAAGCCGGGCTTGCTCCCATACTTGCGCTGCCAGAGCGCGATGTTCTGTTCGGCGAGACTGACGAAGCGGCCCTCCAATTCCACACCCACGTAATGCACGCCGTTCCACATCAGGGCCAACGCGCCTGTCGCAACACCGCCGAACGGATCAACGCAAACGTCTCCCGTCTTTAGCCAACCATGCGCCATAGCATGTTCAACTATTCTGAATCCAAGACCTTTTGCCAGCTTCGCGGGATGGCTAAAGGCATCTGGCACCAAGTCCGATTTTCCCCACCCGTGGTCGTAACATCCTCTCCATAGATCATCACGCTCTGAGCATTTATGATTGTTCTCATTGTAGTGATGGTGTAACATGTTGAGCATGAAACGCCTAGAACGAATACCTACTGTATGCGTCGGTTGTGGATCGACTTTCCCTCTCAAGCCATACCTTGCCAAGAAGAAAACAAAACGAGGGCGATTTTGTTCGATGTCCTGCCGCTCTAGTTTTCTGAGCGCGACGAATCCGGCGACGACAAAGCATAGAATTGAAACGGCATGCGCCAATTGCGGGACGCCTCTTCAATTGCAGAAAAACAGAATCCTCGCGGTTAACTTCTGTTCTAATTCTTGCCGGGGACAGTATGGATGCACAAAACGGTGGTCTGGTCACGATGGCACCACTCGGATGAACTGTGCGGCCTGCGGCAACGAAATCGTTCTCATGGATTGGCAAGTGCGGCTCAAGATTGCGCGCGGCCAGCGACAATTCTTCTGCGGTCGCGGTTGCTTCGGTAAATGGAAGGCTGAGAATTGGAAACTCGAAAATAACCCGTCGTGGAAAGGCGGATGGACACCCCACGGGAAGGGCTGGCGCGTCATATGCGCGGATGTCCGTCGAGAACAAGGGCACGCCTGTGCTGAGTGCGGAGTCACCGAAACAGTGATCGGAAAGGCGCTCGACGTGCATCACATTATTCCTGCTCGCCTGTTTGCTCATCGGCGAGACGCCTCATACCGTAAGAACTTGGTCGGCGTTTGCCATCCATGCCATATGCGACTCGAAAAATCCTCGGCCACAATCTCGGACTGCCAGCCGGAGTCGTAGCAGCCGCGCCACGAGTCAACCGGGTTCATTTTCTCAACGACTGCGTTCATGCCGCATCCAGGTAGATCAAACTTTTCCAGCGCGGACATATCGAGGCATGCCGTCTCCGACTCCTGCCGGCACCGTCCTGGACGATGACGCCATCCTTGATCGCGCGCTTGTAGACGCTACCCCAGGCGCGGTCAGTGCTCGGCTGAACCATGCCCCAGACCCGCGACGCATCGCTGACATCCTCGCTGATGAAGTGCTGATGCGTCAGGCAGTAGTTTCTGAGAAACCCGAACGCGACATCCGCCCATCCGGGATAGTCGGACTCGGCGTGACGCGCGGCGCGAGACATACCGTCGTCGCGTTGCTGGCGAGCCAACGCAAGGCTGGATACGGTGCCGTCCTGATTGAGCATGGAAAGCTGCTGCGTCATGCTGCGGCCTCGACGACAAGCGGCGGCGCGGTCTCGAACTCATCGATCTCCACGATAAGCGCGCCCTTACCGTCCGGCTCACCGTAGGCGAGGGTGATGGCCTTCACTTGGCGATCGTTGACGTAGGCGACGCCCTGCAACGCATCCTCGGCGACTTTCAGGCAATTGCTCAGATCCATCACCACGCCGTTTTTCGGAATGAGGGTCAACTTGAGCCTTACGGCCGCATTCGTCGGTTTAACGCCAGCTGATTTCGCAATCCACCCGACCTCCAGTTGATACGCCTTTGCTTCACGCGACAACAGCGTGATAGGCCGCCCTGTTTTCGGGTGCGCGATATGCCGCCAGTAGCGGTTTGCACTGACCGGGTAGGGGAGCACAAGGCTGGTCACCGGCGCGCTCCGAACTCGACGGCCTTCAACACCCAGTTTGCCCACGCTTGGCGCCAGTCAGAGAACCTCGAATCCTTGGCTCGGTGATGGCCCAAGAACTTCTCGGTTTCTGGCATAACCCGTTCAGCAGGAAGCCCTTTCGCCACAGCCCATTGCGCCATGCCGTCGTTGACCTCAAAGCTTTCAGGGGGTGCTGTGGCTGGCTTGCGGCGCGGCTTTTTCGCGCCGTTCCCGCCTACGCCTACGACTTCGTCTACGACTACGACTACGGGCACAGGTGTTTCCAATTGTTTACAGATGTTTTCAGGTGGTAACGGATACTTCGGTTTGCTGCGCTTTTCCCATCCCGTTTTCAACAAGCACAGGCACTGCTTGCCGTCCGCTTCATAGAGAACGATCAGTCCGGCCTTCTGGCACGCAGCCATCCAACGGGAAATGTCGGCCTCTCTCACTCGGTCGAGTTTCAAAGGGTAAAGTGACGCCCGCAACATGGACGGCCTCGCATCGAATAAGCCGTGGTCGTCCACCTTGCTCATAAGGCGTCTGTAAAACACTTCTTCCGGTGCATCCAGTTCATTGACTCTATCGCTGGAAATAATCCCCTCGCGCAGCAGCCGTGTTGGCATCTACTCACCCGCCGCCCTGCTCTTGAAGTCCGGTGTCACGACCTTGCCGCCTTTGGGCGCCGAGTCTGTCGTCGCATATGGCCCCTGGTAATCGTGGAATCGTGTGACCTCGGGCTGGAACATGAGGAGTGCTGTGCCGGTTGCCCCGCCACGCTGCTTCTTGATGGCGCACTCGGTGACGCCGCGGAACGGCGTACTGGGCTCGTAGTAGTCGTGGCGATAGAGCATCATCACCACATCGGCATCCTGTTCGAGCTGCCCCGACTCTCTCAAGTCGGATAGCGCAGGCCGCTTGTCCTGTCGATTCTCGACGCCGCGGTTGAGTTGCGATACCGCGATCACCGGGACATGCAGGGACTTCGCCAGCGCCTTGAGCCCACGCGAGAGTCTGGCGATCTCCTGCTCGCGGTTGTCGCCCTTGGACTCCATGAGCTGCAGGTAATCGACCACGATCATGACGAGCCCGTATTTGCGCTTCATCCTGGTCGACCGCAGGCGAACGTGCGCGAGGGTAACGGCGGGGGTGTCGTCGACCCGCACCTTGAATTTCATACAGTGCAGTGCCGCAGCATCCCGGTCCTGCAGGCTGGCATGGTAGGTTACAGATCGTTCCGCGACTTCTGCGGCGCCCATTTCAAGCGTGAACAGCGCTACCATTCCGGCTTCGGATACCCGCTCGCAGATCTGGCCGGCGAGCGCGGACTTGCCCATGCTCGGCCTGCCGGCGATGATGACGAGCTGGCCGGGACGTAATCCGCCGCCCTTGAGCATCCGGTCTACGTTGTGCAGACCGGTGGGTATGGCGGCTTCGGCCGGCGTCTCCATGATCTCCACGGCCCTGCGGACCGCTTCATCGAAGCCTATTTCCTCACCCCCTCTCTGATCCGTGAGAATGGAAAGGAAACCGGCCTCGGCGGCCTCGGCAATCGCCTTGGCGTCCGCGCCTACCCCATAAGCAGCGGACGCTGCCTCCGTGGCTGTACGCTGCACCTCGCGCAGCAGCCAGCGGTCGCGGACGATCTCGGCGTAGCGCCGGATGTGGGTGACCGATGGGAGGGATATGGCGAGCCCGCCGATGTAGGCCCTTTCTTCGCCGTCGGAGCCAAGGGCATCCTGCACCGTGAGGGCATCCACCTGCTGGCCCCTGTCAACCAGGGATTCGATCGCGGAATAGATGCGGCGATGCTGCGACACGTAGAAATACGACGCACGCAGAAAATCGATCTGATCCCAAGCCCAAGGTGCAAGCAGTAGCCCGCCCAAAACGGAACGCTCGGCGTCGTCTGAATGCGGCGGCAGGAGCGGGTCAGCGTAGTCCACGGTCCCGCTCCATCTTCCTGACTCTCCCCGGGCTCCTGCTCGCCACAAGACTGACGAACAGTTCCCACTTGCGGTTTGCCTCTTCCTGATCTCCCCGGGCCTTTGCCGCGTGGCAGTCGTCGAGCGCTTGCTTGATGCGGGCCTCTAGGGCTCGATCCGCCAGATCCTGGTATTCCCGGAGGAGCGCGGCTGTCATCGCCCCACCCACCTGTACGCGCGTTCCTCACCGCGGCCCTCGCTTGCGACGTGGCCCATGACCTGCATGACCGAGAGCAGCCGGTAAAGACGCGACCTGCCGAAAATCTGTTTTGTCCTGCGCTCAAGCCGCGGCAGGAGCACATCGAGCGTGAGCGCCTTTTTCGAGGCGAGCAGGACTGCGCGGATCGCGTCGTGCTTGGTCACGACCGCCTCGCCGTCATAGCCAATTCCATTCCCTCGAACGGATTGCGGTGCAACTCCCGGAACTCCCGCGGCGTCCTGTAGGTGGCCTTGGCGAACTCACCCGATACAGGCTCGGACTCGTTTTTCACCGGCAGTCCGTATAAAACTGACCTCGACTCCACATCCGTCCGACCGCACTGAAAAGCGGTTCCACGGGAAACGATCTTGCCGTGGTCGACCAGGCTGTGCAGGCAGGTGTTCATCGTCGTTTTGCTGGTAATCCCCAACTCTTTCATCAACTCCATGCGAAACTTGGGGCCGCTCTGCAACGCCTCAACTATCCGGGCGCGGTTCGTCAGGGTTTCGGGATGGGTGGGACGGAACCGGGGGATTTTCATGTCAGGCAGCGCGCGGCCGCGGTGCGTTGGGAGGTCATGCGGCTTCCAATTCCAATAGCGCCTGCTTGGCATCTGGCATCAGATTTGGAAGGATTTGCAGCGCCCACAATCCGCCCTTGGTGAACCCGACATGCGACCACCCGGCTTTGCGGTAACAACGGCCCGGATCGCGCTTCCTGCGCGTCTTGTCGGCATCGACGAACGTGACCATGCCCAAGCTAGGCGCATCGCCCCACAGCGCCCTGGTTACGGCCACAGCCTGCTTTATGAGGTCACTGGACAATACGGCCCCCTCATTTCGGAAGCAGCTGCACATCCACGCCCCGGCCCATGCGTGCTTCACGTATTCAGCAGAAGGCCACGAGGAAACCCAAAGCGCTTTTTCGTCATCGCTCAACAAGACGATGCAGCGACCGGGCGGGACAAACTGAGGCGTCCCGGGCTTCTGACGGTTGTAATGACGGTCAGCCAAAGGCAGCGCCCTCGGGTCGGCACGATGGGATAGCTTCCACCTCAACGTCCTACTCCCCTACCTTGCCCGCCGGGAACTCGCCCAGGCCGTTCGCATCCTCAATTTGCACACCCGCCTTGCCGAGCTCGACCGCGCCGGCCACGTCTTTCAGTCTGGCGATGTCGTACTCGCCTATCAGCATGGAATCCACCTGACTACGTTTGTCAGCCCTGACCATCCGGGGAAGGGCTTGCGGGTCGGCGTCGCGGCGGCGAACGGTGAAGATCATCGTTGATCCTGCTTTTCGTTGTGCGGATTCACGCCCGGATTTGTCACGGACTTGTTATCCCTGATTTCGGCCCACGACCACGATTCCGCGCCTTCGACGCGCAACAGAAACTTGATGCCATCAACAGGCGGCGGCAATTCTGGATGCCCCGTCTCGCGCAGAATGGCCTCAACCTTTTCTGCAATCTCGCGTTTCTGACGAACGGAAAACATGTCACGCCCTCCCCAGCGGGTTGCGAAGGAGATTGGGAGTCATTTGCGCGCTCTACCGCTCACTACCGGACTTTGTCGCACGCGCAAACCGGGCCGCTGTTACCTTGACCGAATGCGATTTGCCCAACAGGGATTCGGTGAGGATGATGCGCGCTGCTTCGCCCAGGTCTTGATCGTTCACGTCCGCGATCATGCTCAGGGCGTTGTAGGCTTCCTCGGAGAGCCGGACTTGCACGGCCTTGAGTTCGAGGCTCATGCCGCGCGCGTTTCGATGGGGCCGAAGTGCTCAGGGTAGAAGTCGGCCCGCTTCACGATGCCGCCGGTGACACGCTCGATGTCGGCGCAACGATCCATCGGCACGCCGCGGCTCTTCCAGTTCGTGACGACTTGGGGGGTGACTTCCAGCATGCGGGCAAATTCGGCGGGTCCACCAGCGTGCTCAATTGCACGGTCCAAGGGTTTCATGGCCAGCATTGTAAACACTCTGTTGAATTGATGTCAACACCGCGTTTACCTCAAGTGGCTACGGACGGTTTACACTTTTTGTGTATGGCGACTTACCTATCAGCCGGGCCATTGTTCGCGGAAATTCAAAGACGTTTCGATGCCGGCCAACTACAGGGCAAGGAAAAAGGTATCGGCGAGGCCGCGCGGCAGATCTATGGCGAGAAGGGCAAACAACAGGTCGTAACGAACTGGCGCACAAGGGGCGTTTCTCTGCGGGCGCTTCCTCTTGTGTCACGCTGGATCGGTATTAACGATGAAGAGTACCGCAAGCGCGCGGCCGAATATCCATCACCAGAGTCAAAAGCGCGGAAAGACGGTGCGCCGAACGAGAAGCAGAAACGTCAGCAAAACAGGCCACCGACAAACGCCGAAATCGTTCAACTCTTGAAAGCGCTAGACCTGAGACTTGAATCTGGTTTCGTAAGGATTCTCCAAGCGCTTGAGAAATTGGCGATTACTCCGCAGGAACGACTCTCCACACAAAGCCCAAAGCCCATCTCCTCTAAACGCTTTCCTGGCCGCAGCGCTCAATCTGCATGAACACAAGGCAATGAATCCGAAACAACAGAAAGTATTGATCGGCGCGCTAGTTGCAATCGTAGCGGCTCTATTGTTCCCACCGCACCATTTCACTTACCCAAATCGCGTCACCCTGAATCTCGGGTACGGTTTCATTTTCGATCCACCAGTCGCCCTGCTCGGAGAGGTTTTCAGAGACGGGTCGATTACAATCGAAGTGCTTCTGATTGAATGGGCGGCAATTGCGTTGGTTGCCGGTGTCCTGTGGTGGATGACCGCAACCACGAAGGACGACAGGCCAACTGCATAACGAAGTCAACGACGAAAGGACAACCATGAAAACGATCATTGCCGTCGTTCTCTTCGTGTTCCCGCTGGCGTGCGGCGCCCAGATCTACCAATGCAAGGACGGTGCCGGCAAGACCACGCTCCAACAGGCCCCGTGCTCAGGAACTGGGAAAATGGTCGTCGCCCCTACGGAGCAGGGGCAGCAGGAAACCGTGCCGCGGGGCCGACGGGTGCCAGCGCAAAGCGCTGATGAGCGCCAGCTTACCGCCCTTGTCGCAGAAGCGCTGTCCCGTAGGGACTACCCGCGCGCCGAGTCGTTGGCTGTGACGGCGCAGCACTGGGACATGATCTCCCGAGCCAAGCTGCGGGACGAGGAAAACAAACGGGCCGCTCGTGAGGAGACACTGAGGCGGCGCGCGGCGATGCGCGAGGCACAGCGGCATATGGAACTCATCAACTCGATAAATCAGATCAGGCAAAGCCGATGACCGATGAGTCCATCGCCGCTCGCATAGAGAGCCTTGAACGCGCCATCCAGCAACATCGTAAAGACATCGCCAATGCCGACGGCAAGATTCTTGATCTGTCCCGCCTGCTGTCCGATCAGGCCGACCAACTATTGGCACTTAGCGAGCAACTTGCTGCACTTAGCAAGGGCGGCCTTCGCTAGCCGAACATTTTTCTTGAATTCCAGGTCTTGGGCGGCTTTTATTTTCTGATCAGCCCCGCATAGACGTAGCGGCTTTCCAGATCGTTTTTTCAGCAAGTCTGTCTTTCTGTAAGCCTCAATCGCCAGCCTGAACGCATCCAGTTTGCGCTGCTCAACCGCAGCCACTCCTGACTTACCCATAGCCTGACCTCCTGTGGAAAGCAAAGACATCTACGCCTTTAGTCGCTTGGAAGGCCAACTCCTTGCGCTGGCCTGCTTGGTGAACGCCATCATGAAACAATCGGACGCGGCGCGCCTGCGCGTTGATTTCAACGCAGAAATAGAGTTAGCGCGAGCGCACCTATTGCCAAGCCCTCTACCAGAATCGCTATACCAAACATTTGAAGAACATTGCGCCGCTCTGCTTCAGCGTTTTCAAGGGCCTTGATGCTGCGGGTAGCGCTCTGCACCAGCTCTCCATAAAATCGTTCTGCCCCATCCATAGCCTGACCTCCTGACCCACGCCGGCTGGCACACATTGCGCTGCCGGCGTGATAAATTGCTGGTTGCGAATTGGAACCCTACCCGGCTGGACGGAAGGCGGAAATCGTCCTCCGCGCCAAAACACCTTGGCCAAGGTGCCGGGCGGGTTCCCCGCAGGGTTTGCTGCCCTGCGGAATGGTGGCCAAGAGGCGCAATCGTTACCGGACGTAAACCGGGGAAAAACCTCGTAACCACCAACCAACGTCCGTCTCACGGCGGTCGCTGGGGCCTCAGTGGCCGCTCCTTCACGGAGAAATTCCATGTTGGAGTTTTCACTGACGGTGAGAATGACAGTAGCGCAGTTGCTACGGATAGGCATATTCGTTCGCAATTTAGTGCTGCTGTTGCTGCTCACCTTGTAGTACCCGGGGCGGGGGCTTAACGGTCCTCGCTCCGGCCCTTCCTACCTCACCAGCCTGTAAGCCAACCGCCCGGCGGGTGTTCCAGTAGGGGAATCTTCCCCCTTTTTGCGCGTGAAGTAAACACCTTGTTGACATTAATTAAACGCTGTGTTTATAATTCTCCATCGCTCACCCAAGCAGGAGCCGCACATGTCCAGCAAATATGAATTCACCGGAGAAACCAAGGTAGTCCTAGGCGTCACCCTCAAGCGCATCCGGGCGCTGGTTTCGTTCGGTACGGTTGTGGCCGGCGAAGTCGGCGGCTGGATCGAGGGCGAGAAGAACCTCGACGCGCGGGTGTCCGGTAACGCGTGGGTGTTCGGTAACGCGCAGGTGTCCGGTAACGCGTGGGTGTTCGGTAACGCGCAGGTGTCCGGTGACGCGCAGGTGTTCGGTAACGCGCAGGTGTCCGGTGAC
>Ga0326597_10006859_pt1 | contig 15537 bp, 15 predicted proteins | sample RVTome_12_FD_203789 | JGI IMG/M metagenome (GOLD analysis project Ga0326597, IMG submission 203789) | Soil microbial communities from uranium-contaminated site in the Upper Colorado River Basin, Wyoming, United States - RVT100D185 | ecosystem: Environmental > Terrestrial > Soil > Contaminated >...
CCGAGGCCGGGGAGTTCCGTCGGGACGGAATACTGCGCGTTCACGTTCTCGCAGCCGCCACCCTTCAAGATCAGCTTCACCTCGATGTCGTCGCGCTCCCATTGCTCGAAGTGAATGATCGGGGTACCAGGTCCCAGATTGTCGCCGGAGTTCTCACCCGTGATGGAATCGACCGAGTTCGACCGGAGCTTGCCGCGACGCGTCGCCTCCGCAACCGCCTCCCGGATCTGCTGCTTCATGACGATCTGGTTCGCCCCGACCGGCGCCTTGACCTCGAAGGTCGGCATCCCCGTGTCCTGACAAATCGCGCCTTCGCAGTCTGCGGCCTGGTCGATGTTCTGCGCGATGATGGACAACGCCTGCGCCGACTGCGTCCCGGCGGTCTCCTGCGCCATCGCCACCTTCATTGCGACGCGTACGTCCGGAGGCAAATCGGTGGACGTCCTGACAATCAGCGAGAGGATACTGTCGAAAAATGAGGGTGCCATCCGAGCAGTATAATTTGACTGGTTGACCACAATGCAATGCAGCCTCGCAGGATCTCCTCGCCGGGTGCACCGGACGGGCATCCCGAGCGAGGTAACACCATGAGAATACTCGCCTTCGCGCTCGCCGCCGCCGGGATTGCAGGCTCCCAGATCTCAACCTCCGCCGCCGAAACGATTGGCAACTGGGCGTTGCAGCGTTGGGAGATGCAGGCGGCCTCCGCCGGGCAACACGGCCGGCTGTTTCCGCCTCAGGATCTCGGGCTCCTCGAAGGACCCGACCGGGACGCCTGGCAGAAGCCGGACCAGATCATGGATGCGTTGGCGATTGCCGACGGCTCCGCCGTGGCTGACATCGGCGCGGGTGCGGGCTGGTTCACCATCCGCCTGGCTCGACGCGTCGGCCCCAACGGCGTTGTCTATTCGCAGGACGTGCAACGGCAAATGCTCGAAGCTATCCGGCGCCGGGTCGCCCGCGAGGGCCTGCGGAACGTCGAAACGCGGCTCGGCGTCGGCAGTGCGCCGAATCTGCCCGAGCGCTCCCTCGATGCGGTGCTGGTTGTGGATGTCTACCCGGAAGTGGAGGACCGCGTGACGTTCCTGAGGAATCTCGCCGCTGCACTGAAGCCTGGCGGCCGTCTGGGTATCGTCAACTACAAGCCGGGACTCGGGGGGCCTGGCCCTGGGCCCCAGGAGGGCGTGCGGGTGGAAAGCGCCGGCGTTGAGGGAGATGCACTGGCGGCGGGACTGCACGTGCTCGCCAGCCAGACACTTCCCTACCAATACCTCCTCGTCCTCGGACGGTAATCGAAAGATCCGTCAGTGCGATCGCACGATATGCGAACGGCGTTGACGATTGCCGGAAGTGACTCGAGCGGCGGGGCCGGGATCCAGGCCGACCTCAAGACGTTTGCCGCGCACGGCGTGTACGGCTTGAGCGTCATCACGGCGGTCACCGCGCAAAATACCCGGGGGCTTTCAGCGTTCGAAACGCTGTCGGCGGATCTGGTCACGGCGCAGATAGAGGCCGTCGTCTCGGACATCGGCGCACACGCCGTAAAGACGGGCATGCTCGCCAACGCCGCCATCGTCGAGGCAGTGGCGGCTGCCATTGACGATCTCGACATACCCTGGCTCGTCGTCGACCCGGTGATGATCGCGACAAGCGGCGACCGGCTCATAAACGATGACGCTGTCGCCGCAATGAAAGCGGATCTGCTGCGCCGTGCGTTCCTCGTCACGCCCAATATTCCAGAAGCTGAAGCGCTCACAGGAATGCCGATCGCCACGGAAGATGCCCGTCGCGAAGCGGCGCGCCGAATTCTCGGATTTGGCCCGACAACCGTCATCATCAAGGGCGGGCACTTTCCGTCGCCGGATATCGTCGACTTGCTGTACGACGGGGGTCGATTCGTCGAGTTCCGTACCGAACGGGTGGCCGGACGTAGCACGCATGGCACCGGTTGCACCTTCGCCGCCGCCGTGACCGCGCAGCTCGCCCTTGGATTCCCCCTGGAAGCCGCGGTTCCGCAGGCGCAGCAGTACGTGGCAGGTGCCATTCGCGCGGCGCCCAATCTTGGGCAGGGGCATGGTCCGATGGATCACTTCTGGAGAACACCCAGGTGAAGGGACGATACGCGTTCACAGTTGGGCATCCCGCGTTGACCATATACTGACACCATGGCCCCGGCGGCTATCACACGCGACCCGCTCGATCTTGAGGCACTGACGCGGGAGCTTGCGGAAGGCGCCTCCGGCGACGGGGCCGTGGCGACGTTCACCGGTCTCGTCCGCGACCACAATCAGGGCCGGAAGGTGCATTTCCTCGAGTACGAGGCGTACGAGCTGTTGGCGCTGCGAGCGCTCGGGCGGATTATTGACGAGGCCCGCGAGACCTGGCCCGGTGTCCGTGTGGGCATGCACCACCGGATCGGCCGGATCGAGATCGGCGAGGCGAGCATCATCATCGTGGCGGTCTCACCGCATCGCGCGCATGCGTTTGCGGTCTGCCGCTACGCCATCGAGCGGGTCAAGCAGATCGTGCCGATCTGGAAGCACGAACACTTCGAGGGCGGGGAGATATGGCTGGAAGGCGCCACCGCCGACCCCGCTGACGAAAAGGCGAAGCTAGCCGCGTACAGAATCGCATGCGCGTGACGGTCAAGCTCTTTGCGCGGCTACGGGACCTGGCCGGTACCGGCGAACTGATTCGCGATGTCCCGGCCCCGGCCACCGTTCACACGGTGTGGAAGTCTCTCACCGCCGAGATGCCCTCGCTCGTGGAATACGAGAGCACGATGTCAGTGGCGGTCAACGCGGAGTACGCACGCATGGCGGCAGCCGTGCACGACGGCGACGAGGTGGCGTTCCTGCCCCCCGTGTCGGGAGGGTAACCAGTTCGTATGTTCGACAAACTCAGTACCGCTGAAGCGCACTACGAGGAGCTCTCCACCCGGCTCGGCACGACCGAACTGCAGTCCGACCCCACTGAATACCGGAAGGCGGCAAAGGCGCTGTCGGATCTCGAGCCATTGGTACGGGCATATCGCGAGTACAGGGCCGTGCAGAAAGAGATCGAGGGCTCCGAGGAACTGGTCCGCGGTGCCGACGCCGACATGCGTGAACTTGCCGAGGAAGAACTCAAGAAACTGCAGGCGAAGCAGGAAGCGACCCTCCGCGATCTGCGGATGCTCCTGGTTCCCAAGGACCCGAATGATCAGAAAAACGTCATTCTTGAAATCCGTGCCGGTACGGGCGGTGACGAAGCGGCGCTCTTTGCCGCCAACCTTTTCCGCATGTACAGCCGCTTTGCGGAACGGCAGCGGTGGAAGCTCGAAGTGATGTCCAGCAGTGAAAGCGGCACGGGAGGGCTCAAGGAAGTCATTGCGTCGATCGAGGGCCGTGAGGTGTACAGCCGCCTGAAGTACGAAAGCGGTGTGCACCGCGTGCAACGGGTCCCGGCGACCGAGGCGAGCGGGCGCATCCACACGTCGACCGCCACCGTGGCGGTCCTCCCTGAAGCCGAGGAGGTTGACGTCCAGATCCACGAGAAGGACCTGCGCGTTGATACCTTCTGCTCCAGCGGTCCTGGCGGCCAGAGCGTCAACACGACGTATTCCGCGGTGCGTCTCACGCACATCCCCAGTGGCCTCGTCGTCTCACAGCAGGACGAAAAGTCCCAGATCAAGAACCGTGCGAAGGCCATGAAAGTTCTGCGCGCGCGCCTCTACGAATTGGAGACGCGGAAGCAGCAAGAGGCGATCGCCAAGGAGCGGCGCGGCCAGGTGGGAACGGGTGAGCGATCGGAGAAGATCCGGACCTACAACTTCCCGCAGAGCCGCATCACCGATCACCGGATCAATTTCACGACCCACCGGCTCCACGATGTCCTGGAGGGCGATCCCGGAGAAATTCTCGACCAGGTCATCACCTTCTACAACACCGAGAAACTCAAGGAAGCGACAGTCGCCGATTGACACTCCACGAGACGCTTGCCGGAGCACGCGCACGACTCATCGCGGCGAACTTCTCCAAGGTCGAAGCCTCGATCGATGTCGATCTGTACGCTCGAACGATTCTTGGATGGGACCCGGCGAGGCTGCTGTCGGACCTGCAGGACGCCCCGCCGGAGCGACTCGAGCCGACCCTGTCCGAATGGATTACCAGGCGGGTGCGGTACGAGCCGACCGCGTATATCGTCGGCGTCCGTGAGTTCTGGGGCCTCGACTTCGCGATCACTCCCGCCGTTCTGGTCCCTCGTCCCGAAACGGAGTTCATCGTGGAAGAGACGCTCCAGCTCCTGCGTTCCGGAGACCCGAGGGTGTCAGCGCCGGACGCCGAGCCATCGCGTGGCGCCCGCCGGGCGAGTCACACGCGCATCGCGGATATCGGCACCGGCAGCGGCTGCGTCGCCGTCGCGGTGGCGGTCGACGCTCCAGGATGCCGGGTGACGGCGTCTGATATTTCCGAGGAGGCGCTCGCGGTGGCCCGCGGCAACGCCGCGCGGCACGACGTTGCCGATCGGGTCGAGTTCGTCGCCACCTCCTACCTCGATGGCGTCGATGGAATGTTCAACGTCATCACGGCCAACCCGCCGTACGTAAAAGACGGCGACAAGCCCGCGCTGTCGCGCGTCACGCGGCACGAGCCGGACGTGGCGTTGTTCGGCGGCGCCGAGGGCCTGCGAGATATCGCGGGCGTGCTCGATACCGCCGCCGCAAAGCTGACGCCAGGCGGATGGCTCGTGATGGAGTTCGGCTACGGGCAGGAAGAGAGCGTGGAGGCGCTGGTTGACGCGCGGCCGGTGCTCCGCCTGGACCACATGCGCGCCGATCTGCAAGGGATACCCCGGACAGCGATCATTCAACACCGATGAGCGACTGCCTCTTCTGCAAGATCATCGCGGGTGAAATCCCGAGCGCCATCGTCCACCAGGACGACTCGCTGGTGGCCTTCAGGGACGTCAATCCGCAGGCACCGCTGCACCTGTTGATCGTGCCGAGGAAGCACATCGCCTCACTGAACGATCTGGCGCCGGAAGACGACGCGCTTGTGGGCTCGATGTTTCGCCTGGCGGCCGCCCTGGCGAAGGAACACGGCTATCAGGAGCGAGGGTACAGGACGGTCTTCAACACGAATCGTGAGGCCGGGCAGACAGTGTTTCACATCCATCTGCACCTCCTTGCCGGACGCGGTCTGACCTGGCCGCCGGGATAACCACAAGGACCACGAGCGTCACGCAGGACACGAACTTTCGATTCTTTGGCCTCGTGCCCTTCGTGAATTTCTGAAGCTTCGTGGTTGACGTGATTCACAGCAGCGCCGACAGTTCGGACAAGTCGCGGATGATCTCCACATCCGGGCACCCCCCGGCGGCAGCGCCTGGTGAGCGCTGTACCAGAATGCCGCGCATGCCCACGCGCCTGGCGCCTTCGATATCATGCGGAAGGCTGTCACCAACCATCACCGACTCCCGAGCGGCGACCCCGAGCAGCTTCAGCGCCGACTCAAAGATGCTGGGGTGCGGCTTCAAGTATCCGTGCTCGGATGAAGACAGCGCACCGGCGATCAGGCCATCAAGTTCAAAGTGCTGCTGGAGTGATGCCAGGCAGCGATGAGAGTTTGAAATAAGCCCCACCTTGACGCCTCTGCCCGCCAGTACACGCAGCGCCGGCGTCACATCGTCATACAGACAAAAGTGCCGGCACACGGCCCATTCCGCGTAGATTTCCTTCGCGCATGCGTCGAGCTCGGCGCCGATGCCTCCCATTCCCTCGATAATCCGTCGCGTATACCGGATGAACATCTCGGGGTCGTAACTGTGATCCTGCGCCTCGTTCAGAATTGCCGACGCCGACAGGACCGCGTCGGCGAATCGCGACGGATTAACGCCGATGCCGTAGCGGGCACAAAAGCGCTGGTACCCGACGCCCTGGAACGTCGGCCCCGGATAGATCAGCGTGAAGTCGACGTCGAAGAACACCGCCTTGGCGCGCGCGACGGGCGCTGGGCTCATCGTGACGCGCCCGCGTAGGGACCCGCGGTCACGACCGTCGCATGCGAAGGGACCAGCATCTGTCTGGCCGCGGCGTTGACGGCTTCGCGGTTCACAGCCCGAAGGCGATCGGGCACGCGCAGGTCGTAGTCGAGGCCAAGACCGAAGAACTCTTCCGTCTGCAGAAACGTGGCGATGCCGAGATTGGTCTCCAACGTTCGCGGCATCGACCCGATGAGGTATTGCGTCGATTCGGTCATCTCGGACTCGGTCGGTCCATCCGCCGCCAGCCTCCGAAGTTCCTCATCAATGGAGGCGACTGCCCGGTCGACGTTGTCGGGGCTGACGCCCGCCCGGATAACCAGGGGACCGGGAATGACGCCGGCGTCGAGCGCGCTGAAGACGTAGTAGGCCATCCCTTGACGCTCACGGATGCTGTCGCCCAGCCGGCCGCCGATGGCGTACTGCCCGAGGATGTTGTTCATCAGCCAGCACGCGTCGTATTCGGGATCGGAACGCCGCACACCCATAAATCCGTAAGCGATGTCAGCCTGCGCCTTGTTCATCATCGGAATCACCCGAACCCGGCGGCTCGACGCGGGAGCCACCTCGGCCAACTCGACCCTCGGCGACGTTGCCGCGGCCCATTCGCCGAACGCGCTCCCGGCGACATCGATCGCGCGAGCCTGCTCGATATCACCGACCAGAACAAGCGACAGCGAACCCGGAGTGCAGCGCTCGGCGTGATACCTCCGTAGCGCGGTACTGTCGATCCCCTCGACGCTCTCAACCGATCCTCTCGGCCGGCGTCCGTAAGGATGATCAGCGCCGTACAGGTCCCTGAGCAGGCCCTCGGTGGCGAGCGCGGCCGGGCTGTCTTCGTCCTGCCGAATCAGGGTGACAATTTCGCCGCGTCTCGTGTCGACCTCGTCCTTCGGAAACGTGGGATGCATGACGATGTCAGCCAGCAGGTTGAGGATTGGAACGAGATCGTCGACCAGGCAGGTACACACCAGCGACAGCGAGTGGCGGTTGACGCTCACCGAAAGCGACACGCCCCGACTGTCCAGTTCATCGGCAATGCGATCCGCCGGACGTGTCTCCGTACCGCGGTCGATGGTCCGCGACACGAAGTGCGACAGGCCGGCCAGATTCGACGGGTCGAATATCGTTCCTGCCCGGAACGATGCGTGCATGGTGACGGCCGGCGTCACCGGCGACTCCTTGGCAATGACGACGGCGCCGTTGCCAAGGACCGTACGGACCGGAGCCAGCCCGCGGTGCCGCGCGGTGGTCATGGCGTGGCAGCCGCCGTCGAACCGGCGGCGGCCCTGGTCGGGAGATCACCGCGCGCGGCGGTATGGGCCGCAGTGCCAGCCCCACTGTCCACCCCAGTGTCCACCCCAGCGCCCATCCCGACCGGCAGCGGCTCGAACCAACCGACCGTTCGATTGACTGACTTCAGACGCTGGGCGGCAGCGGCGGCCACCTGCTCCAGCGTTACGGCATCGATCCGCTCACGCAGCGTCCCGCAGACGCGCCAGCTGGCAATCGTCTCGAAGTAGCCGAGCTGATGGGCGATGTTGGTGATGCTGTCGTTCTCGAAGACGAGGCGGGCGCGCAGCTGCCGCACCGCCTTGTGCAGCTCCGCCTCCGTCACTCCGGCTACTCGCACGCGATCGAGCGCTCCAAGCGCGGCCTCTTCCAACCGCGCAAGCGGCGTCCCGTCGGTCGCTGTCACTGAAATCGTGTACAGAAACGGCTCTGACGTCGGCACCAGGCCGCCCGTGACCGATGAGGCGAGACGCGCGTCGACAAGTGCTCGGTACAGCCGCGCGCTGCGCTGTGGCGGAGCCGTCCGGAAGCTCGCCCACAGATTGAGTCCCTTCGCCCCCGTGAGCACGGCGTCGAGCACCAGCATCGGAAAGAAATCAGGGTCGCCCACCGCCGGCGCGTGATAGCCGAGCTTTAGATACGCGGTCGTGCCCTCGCGCGACAGCGTCAGCCGCCGCTCGCCCAGCTGCTCCGGCTCAACCGTGCGAGGGCCTCGTACCACGTCGCCGGGCCGGATGCCGCCGAAGTGGCGGGACGCGCGCCGCATGGCGTCTGCGGCGTCGACGTCACCCACGATGACGAGGGTCGCGTTGTTGGGCACGTAGAACCGCCGGTAGTGTCCGTACAGATCATCCCGGGTCATCGTCTGAAGATCCGGGAGCCAACCAATCGTGGGATGCCTGTAGGGATGCACAGTGAACGCCGTCGCGGTCAGTCCCTGATCGAGCAGCGTGTCCGGATCGTTCTCGCCTCCGTGCAACTCAGAGATGATGACCGTGCGCTCCGACTCGCAGTCCGTCGGGTCGTACAGACAGTTCGCCATGCGCTCAGCCTCGATGAACAGCATCCGATCCAGCGCATCGCGCGTGGCGGTCTCCGTGTAGGTAGTCTGATCGATCCAGGTATACCCGTTCCAGTAGCCGCCGAACTGCTCGATAATCCCTTTGACCTTGTCGCGCGGGATGTTCGTCGTTCCCTTGAAGTTCATGTGCTCAACCCAGTGCGAGACGCCCGTCTGGCCCGTCGTTTCGTCCTTCGAACCGACGCGGTACCAGCACCACACGGACGCCAGCGGCGCGGTGTGTATCTCCTGAATCAGCACGCGCAGTCCGTTGTCGAGGACCTCCTCGTGCACACGTGATGCAGTCGAGAACGGTGCGGGCTTGGCCATCCCCGCATTATAGAATCTAGTGAGACATATGCCCGAGTGGAAGAACACGGTCAACCTGCCGCGAACAGCTTTTCTGATGAAAGCGAACCTGCAGACCACCGAACCGGAATGGCTGGCGCGCTGGCAGGACATGGACCTGTACGGACAGATTCGACAGAGCCGCGCGGACCGTCCGAAGTTCGTGCTGCACGACGGCCCACCGTACGCCAACGGACGTATCCACATCGGACACGCCCTCAACAAGATCCTCAAGGATTTCGTCGTCCGCTCGCGCACGATGGCCGGGTACGACGCCCCGTACGTGCCTGGATGGGACTGCCACGGGCTGCCGATCGAGCTCAAAGTCGACCGCAAGCTTGGGCCGAAGAAGCGCGACATGAGCGTCGCCGACTTCCGCCGGGCGTGCCGGGGCTATGCCGACGAGTACGTGCAAATCCAGCGCGAGGAGTTCGAGCGCCTCGGCGTGCTCGGCCTTTGGTCCAAGCCGTACCTGACGATGAACTACGGGTACCAGGGGGCGATCGTCCGCGCACTCGGCACGTTCGTCGAGAAGGGCATGGTGTACAAGGGCAAGAAGCCGGTGCACTGGTGCATCCATTGCCGAACGGCGCTGGCCGAGGCCGAAGTCGAGTACGAGCCCCATGTATCACCGTCCGTCTACGTCGAATTCCGGCTGGCGCTCAGTTGTGCGGACGAACTCGCCGCGCGTGTCCCGGAGCTCACGGGGCGATATGTGTCCACCCTGATCTGGACAACGACGCCATGGACGATTCCGTCGAATCTCGCGGTCGCCTTTCATCCAGACCTCGTCTACGGCGCGTATCCGGTCGGCAACACGCATGTCATCATCGCGCAGGCCCTGGCCGAGCGCGTGAGCACGGCGACGGGCCGATCGTTCGGTGAGCCGGTGGCCACGTTTCCCGGCGCCGTCATGGACCGGCTCGTGTTTCGTCATCCGCTCTATGACCGTGACTCGCTGGGTGTGCTTGGGGACTACGTCACGCTCGAACAGGGCACCGGCGTTGTGCATACCGCGCCCGGCCACGGCAGCGACGACTTCCACACGGGCGTGAAATACGGGCTCGACGTCTATGCGCCTGTGGACGCCGGCGGACAGTTTCTCGACGCGGTGGAACGCTTCGGCGGTCAGCGCGTCTTCGACGCCAATCCGCAGATCGAGGCAGCACTCGACGAACGCGGGCGGCTGTGGCACCGTGAGAACTTCGAGCATTCGTACCCTTACTGCTGGCGTTGCCAGAATCCGGTCATCTTTGTTGCCACGTCGCAGTGGTTCATCTCGATGGACACAGCTGCCCTCCGGCAGCGGGCGCTCGCGGCCATCGACAGCGTCCAGTGGATTCCCGCTTGGGGACGTGACCGTATCCACAACATGGTTGCGCTCAGGCCCGACTGGTGCATCTCTCGGCAACGATCCTGGGGTGTGCCGATCCCGGCGGTGAATTGCACGGCGTGCCAGACGCCGCTTCTGACGACTGACCTTGTAGAACGCGCGGCACGCATCTTCGATCAACATGGGGCCGACGCGTGGTACGAGCGGCCGCTGACAGAGTTCGTGCCCGAGAGCCTTACGTGCTCGAACTGCGGCGGCCGTGCCTTCGAGCGCGAGAACAACATCCTGGACGTCTGGTTCGATTCCGGGTCGAGCCACGAAGCGGTGCTCCCAGCCGACGCGAATCTCACGTGGCCTGCGGATATGTATCTGGAAGGCAGCGACCAGCATCGCGGGTGGTTCCACAGCTCGCTGCTCATCGGACTCGGGACACGTGGGAAGGCACCGTACAGGCAGGTGCTCACCCACGGCTTCGTCGTCGATGAGCAGGGTCGGAAGATGTCGAAGTCGCTTGGTAATACCGTCGCGCCGCAAGAGGTGATCAAGCAGAGCGGCGCCGAGATTCTGCGTCTCTGGGTGTCGATGGTCGACTACGGGGAGGAGGTACGCCTGGGCCCCGAGGTCCTCGCGCGCGTCGTCGACGCCTATCGGAAATTCCGCAATGTGCTGCGCGTGCTACTGGGGAATCTGTTTGACTTCGATCCGCGTTCAGACGCCGTGCCACCGTCACGCATGTTGGAGATTGATCGCTGGGCGATGGCGCGCTATGCGGACGTGGCTGCCAAGATCCTGAAGGCGTACGACCAGTACGACTACCCGACCATCTATCAAGTCGTAAACGCGTTCATCACCGTCGATCTCAGCGCGTTTTACGTCGACATCGCGAAAGACCGCATGTACACGCTCGGAGCGAAGTCAGAAGCGCGGCGGTCCGGGCAAACCGCCATGTTCCTCATCGTCGACGGCCTCGCACGGCTCCTCGCGCCGGTACTACCGTTCATGGCGGAGGAGGTGTGGCGCGATATACCAGGACAGCGGGAACCGTCTGTGCATCTCGCGGAGTTTCCGTCCGATCTCGCCTCCTGGGAGAACGGCGGGCTGTTGGAGCGCTGGAAAGCGCTTCGGTCCGTGCGCGACACCGTTAACGGTGAACTCGAGAACGAGAGACAGGCGAAGACCATCAGCTCGAACCTCTCTGCGCGCATCGATCTTGAATTTGAAGGTGACAACCTCGCGTTGCTCGAGCAGTACCAAGACTTTTTGCCAACGTTGTTCGGCGTATCGGATGTGCGTGTCGGCCCCATTCACGTGAACACTGGATCTGCCGGGGGTGGCGGATTGATGGTCTCGCCGTCGTCGAACATTCGCGTACGAAAGGCCGATGGGGTCAAGTGCAACCGATGCTGGCGGTATGTGCCGGCCGTCAGGACGGAGCCCGACTGCGCCGGCATCTGCGACCGCTGCGTTGAGGCGCTCGCCGAGCCGGTGAGCCCGTGAGCGGACTCTCGAGGCGGCTCCGGCTCGGGCTGTGGATATCGGGCGTGATCGTGGTGCTCGATCAGGCGGCCAAGGCGCTCGTTCGGTCCCGCTTCGAGCTGCACGACAGTCTCGAGGTGATTCCCGGCGTTTTCAACCTGACGCGGGTACACAACTACGGCGCCGCGTTCGGGTTGATGAATGCGGCGGAGTTCCCGTTCAAGACGGCGCTGCTGTCCTTCGTGGCGGCGGCCGCGCTGACGGCGCTGGTCCTGTACGCAGGAACACTGCCGGTCGAGCAACGTATCGCCCGCGCTGGTCTCGGACTGATCGCGGGGGGCGCCGCCGGCAACCTGATCGACCGGATCGGCACAGGCTATGTGGTCGACTTCGTCGATGTGTACTGGCGGGGCTGGCACTTCTGGGCGTTCAACGTCGCCGACGCCGCGATTACGATAGGTGTGATGTTGATGCTGCTCGATCTTCTTGATATAAGGATGCGCCGTGTACCCGGAACTGTTTAGCCTCGGGCCAGTCACTATTTACTCGTACGGTGTGCTCCTCGCCGTCTCCTATCTGCTCGGCCTCTGGCTCGCGATGCGCCGCGCCAAGCAGTGGGGCCTCGACCCGAGCCGCGTGCTCGACCTCGGCATCTACATCATCATCGCGGCCCTGATTGGCGCGAAGCTTCTCCTGTTCGTGGTCGATTTCGATCAGTTCAGTGGATCGCTGACAGACCTGCTGTCGCTTGCGCGATCGGGGGGCGTGTTCTACGGCGGGCTGATTCTCGCCGTGGCCGTGGCCTTCTGGTATATCGGCCGCCACCGCCTGCCCTTCTGGACGACGTGTGACATATTCGCGCCGGGAATCGCGCTGGGTCACGTGACGGGACGGTTGGGCTGCCTGGCGGCGGGCTGCTGCTACGGCAGTCCAACTGACGTCCCCTGGGCGATCACCTTCACGAACCCGCTCGCGGCCGCGAACGTCGGCACACCCCTGGGAATCGCGCTGCATCCCACACAGGTCTACGAAGCAGGCGCGGAGCTACTCATTCTCGGGCTCCTGATCGGCACCGAACGCCGAGGCCGGCTGTTCGCCGGCCGGACGTTCTGGGCGTACCTGTTCCTGTACGCCGTCTCGCGCTTCATCGTCGAGATGTATCGAGGCGATCCACGCGGAATGCTCTTTGGGTTCTCGACCTCGCAATTCATCTCGCTGGTGCTCGGACCACTAAGCCTCGTGATGCTTGTCTGGCTCTCCAAGGCGCCGCCGGCTCCCCCCAAGGAAGTAAAGCGACGCCGCAAGCTGGCGGCATAGCACCCCGTGGAGCCGCTCGCGTTCACCGTACCCTCAGATTCCAGCGGGCAACGGCTCGATCGATTTCTCGTTTCGGTTCTTGACGGCCATTCGCGCTCGCAGATCCAAAAACTCATCGGGGACGGCAACGTCACCGTCAACACTCGGGAGGCCCGCGCCAACCTGGCGATGCGGGAGGGCGAGCGCGTAACGGTCGCTCTTCCGGATGTCGCGCCGGCGCGGACGACCGCCGAGGCGCTGCCGCTCGAGATCCTGTACCAGGACACGGATGTGGCGGTGCTGAACAAACCCGCGGGGATGGTCGTGCATCCGGGAGCAGGCCACGCGTCCGGCACACTTGTCAACGCCCTGCTCCACCACGTGCCCGATCTGAGCGGTATCGGCGGAGAGATGAGGCCCGGCATCGTCCATCGGCTGGATCGCGGCACGTCTGGCGTGATGGTCATCGCCAAGAACGATGCCGCCCACCAGGAGCTCTCCAGGCAGTTCCAGGACCGGGAGGTCGAAAAGGAGTATGTGGCCCTCGTGTGGGGGGTCGTGCAAGCAGGCCGCCGGATTGATGCGGCGATCGGACGCGACCCTGTAAACCGACAGAAGATGTCCGCCCGCGCCCGACACGCCCGGAGCGCCGTGACCCGCATTACCCGAGCGCATCACCTGCGCGGCGTCACGTTGTGCCAAGTCGCGATTCATACCGGCCGCACCCACCAGATTCGCGTGCACTTGAACGCAATCGGCCATCCGATTGTAGGCGACTCGTTGTACGGGGGCGTACGCCGTCGTGTCCCTGGGGATCTCCGGGCGGTGCTGCATCTCGACCGACCGTTCCTGCACGCGGCACGGCTCGTGTTCAGCCACCCCGGCGACGCGCGACGAATGGAGTTCAGCGCCCCGTTGCCGGACGACCTGCAGCGCGTGATCGACGAGTTACCAGAGTGGAAGGAAGATGACTAAGCCGATTGTGCCGCGTCAGGTCCGTAAAGTCTTTGAGGGGCGAATCTTCACGGTCAGCGTGGAATCGATCAGGCTACCGCGCGGCGAGCGCCTCGAGGCGGAGATCATCCGCCATCCAGGCTCGGTGGTGCTGATCCCGGTCACCGAGCGCGGAGAGATCGTGCTCGTGCGCCAGTACCGACATGCGATTGGTCGATCGATGTGGGAGCTGCCAGCAGGAAGCCTGGAGCCCGGAGAAGACCCGCGAGCTGCCGCCTTGCGCGAGTGTCACGAGGAAGTGGGCTTAATCCCCTCCTCGGTCGAACGTCTCGGGGTGTTTTGCCCAACGCCTGGCTACAGCGACGAGGAAATGACGTTTTATCGAGCGACAGGCCTGCGCGGTCCGGCTGACGACGATCCCGTCGCCAGGCAGGATGAGGATGAGGACATCGAGTCCAGGGTGTTCGCTGTTGACGTGATACGGCAGATGATCTCGTCTGGAGAGATCATCGACCTGAAGACAGTAGCAGGGTTGATGTTGATGGACCTTTGATCTACGACCTACTGGACGCGCGGCTGCACACGGCGATCGGTCCTCTTGACGCTTGACGTCTGCGGTCCTGGCAGCAGCGCCAGCAGCAGCACCTCGTCCACGCTCTGGACGAAATGGATTGTCAGCTCCCGGCGCAGCTCTTCCGTCAGATCCTCGTCAACGTTCTTCTTGTTCTGCCTCGGCAGGATGACTTCGCGGATGCCCGCGCGCCGGGCAGCCAGGACCTTCTCCTTGACCCCGCCCACCGGCAGTACGCGCCCCGAGAGCGTGATCTCTCCCGTCATCGCGATGTCGCCGCGCACGGGCCGCCCGGTCAGCTCGGACGCGAGCGCCGTGGCGATGGTGACACCCGCGGACGGCCCGTCTTTCGGAATCGCACCGGACGGGACATGCAGGTGGATCTCTGCATTCTTGAAGAAGTCCGGTTCCGCGCCGTACGCGGCAGCATGGGCGCGGAACCAGGACAGCGCCGCACGGGCCGACTCCTTCATGACGTCACCCAAGTGGCCCGTGAGGGTAAGTGTGCCGGTGCCAGCCATGCGGGATGCCTCGACGAAGAGCACATCACCGCCAGCGGGCGTCCAGGCCAGACCGATGGCGACTCCGGGCTCCCGGGTCCGCTCCTCCATCTCCTCGTCGAGGTAGGTGGGGGCGCCCAGCATCTCCGTCACGACCGCGGGCGTGACGACCAGCGCGTCGAGTGTGCCTTCCGCACGGCGGCGGGCCGCCTTGCGGCACACGGCACCAATCTCGCGCTCGAGATTACGAACGCCCGCCTCACGGGTGTACCCGTGGATGACCGCGCTGAGCGCGGCGTCGGTGATCGTGAGCTGCTCCGACGTCAACCCATGGTTCCTGACTTGCTTCTCCACCAAGTGCTCGCGCGCGATCGCCAGCTTCTCTTCCCCCGTGTATCCGGGAATTTCAAGTACCTCCATCCGATCGCGAAGCGCGGGCGGAACCGGGTCGAGGACGTTCGCGGTGGTAATGAACAGCACTTCGGACAGGTCGAACGGCACGTCCAGGTAGTGGTCCCGGAACGTCGAGTTCTGTTCTGGATCGAGTACTTCCAGCAGCGCCGCAGCAGGATCCCCGCGGAAATCAGAACCCAACTTGTCGATCTCGTCGAGGATGAACACCGGATTCTTCGACTCCGCCCGGCGCAGGCCCTGCACAACTTGGCCTGGGAGCGCCCCGATGTAG